>Ga0070679_100000684_pt1 | contig 29020 bp, 24 predicted proteins | sample KBSC63BmetaG_FD_65652 | JGI IMG/M metagenome (GOLD analysis project Ga0070679, IMG submission 65652) | Corn rhizosphere microbial communities from Kellogg Biological Station, Michigan, USA - KBS C6-3B metaG | ecosystem: Host-associated > Plants > Roots > Rhizosphere | place: USA: Michigan... | reverse complement strand
AACTTGAAAATCTTACTGAAGCTAATGATGATGCCGTCACTGAAGATGATTCGTACTTGCAGGAGTTAGTTCATTTTATTAAGAATCCCATTAATCTTAATTATGCTGATGAAGGCCAATTACAGGAACTTAAACTGCTAACGCCTTTGCAAATAAGTAATTTAGTTTTTTATAGAAAATTGTTGGGAAGATTTATAAGCGTTTATGAATTGCAGGCTGTTCCGGATTGGGATATAAGTTTGATAAAACGAATAAAGCCTTACATAACTGTTTCAGAAAAGGTGGATGTATTCAATAATTTAAACGACCGTTTAAAAGGTGGCGACAATACATTGTTGCTACGTACCATACAAACTTTAGAAAAAGCCAAAGGTTATTTACTAAATAACTCCAATGCTGCTAACTTCTATCCTGGAAGCCCGCAAAAAATATTTGTGCGCTATAAACATACATTTAAAAATCTTTTACAATATGGCATTACTGCTGAAAAAGATGCCGGTGAACAATTTTTTAAAGGAGCGCAGAAAAGTGGATTTGATTTTTATTCAGCACATTTTTTTGTAAGAAAATTGGGTCTCATTAAGTCACTTGCCATCGGCGATTTTACCGTAAACTTTGGCCAGGGATTAACTCAGTGGCAAGGCTTAGCTTTCAAAAAAGGTTCCGATATATTGAATATAAAAAGACAATCAGATGTTTTAAGTCCTTACAATTCTTCCGGAGAAATTTCATTCAATAGAGGTGCTGGAATGACTATAAGGAAGAAAAACTGGGAGACAACTACTTTTGTGAGTATCAGAAAGCTGGATGCAAATTTTAATGCAGATACCATAAATTCTGATGACTTCGTTTCTTCGTTGCAATCTTCAGGATACCACCGAACAGCAAGTGAGACAGAAGATAAAGGCTCGCAAGGGCAGCTGAGTTTTGGAGGCAACGTGAGTTATAACAACGAGAGATTACATTTTGGTATCAATGGAGTTCATTATCATTTCGAACATCCGATTATAAAGCCTGATTATTTGTACAATGCTTATGCCTTATCAGGATCAAAAGCTGGCAATTACAGCATTGATTATAGTTACACTTACAGGAACTTACATTTCTTTGGTGAGGCTGCAACTGATGAGAATCTTGACAAAGCTATTATTAATGGATTATTGATAAGTGTAGATGAGCATGTAGATATGAGTTTTTTATATAGAAATATTTCACGCGGATATCAGTCTCTTTACACAAATGCCTTCACAGAGAATACTTATCCTACCAATGAAGGTGGATTTTATTCAGGTATATCTATTTCGCCAAACGATGTTTTACGTATTGACGCTTATGCGGATTTCTATCATTTTCCATGGCTTAAATACAGGGTGGATGCACCGACTTCGGGTAATGATTATCTCGTGCAATTAAGCTACAATCCCAATAAACAATCAGGTGTTATTATACGATACAGAACAGAAAACAAACCTATCAATTATAACCCGTTAGAGCTTGCAATAAATCCGGTGGTTGCGCATTCAAAGCAATCTTTAAGAACGCAATTTTTTTATAAAATAAATTCTGCTTTCACTTTCAGAACACGTGTTGAACTTTCATGGTTTGATAAAAAAGTTACTGATGCAGAAAGTGGATTTCTTATATATACTGACGTGTTGTATAAGCCAATGTTTAAGTCATTTTCAGGAAATATAAGATTGCAGTATTTTGAAACTGATGGTTATAACAGTCGCTTATATGCTTTTGAAAGTGATGTTTTATATGGATACTCGATTCCCGTTTTTTACGATAAAGGTTACCGTTATTACTTTAATGTTAACTATGATTTTAGTAAGCATTTGTCTACCTGGGCAAGGCTTGCTCAAACTTACTATCCTGATAAAAATACCATTGGCAGCGGGCTTGATTTAATTAAGGGACATACAAAAACAGAATTTACATTCCAGGTTATATGGCATTTCTAACTCTAAAATTGCTCTCATTTATACTTCTAACGTTGACGCATACACGAAGATGTTTATTTCTTTTTATTTTCCTGAATGCAAAGGAAAGCCATGGTAAGCAGTTGCATTATGGCTATACAAAACATGCAAGTTTCAATCTCTCTCGTAATTCGCGAAGCGTAGTTCTACGCTTAATTATATGGTAGGTTTACTATATATTTTTTTAATATTATGATTTAGCTTTGTAGTTATAAATTGATTTTTTAAATACATTTATTCCCCTGAGAAACCAAACATTACCCAAGGGTTTTTCTCTTGGGTTTTTTATAAATAATCGCAAAAGACTTCCTCTTTATTTAAGTAATAAAGCCCGATGTAAATCCAGGCCGCGGCGATCTTGAGTTCTTTAAAATCATATCGGTTTCAAAACCGTGGTTATTAAAGTATCGATCATACTATCATTAATTTGGCCGCTAAATTGCTACATTATTTTTTTCAACATTTCATATCATCAGCCAATGTCATCAATTTTTTGGTTGAGCTATAAAAGTGTGTAAATGAAAAAATATTTAAAATATGCTAAGAAAAAGGCCAAAAAAAGAAATTTTCTAATAAAGCAGCTAATTAATTAAATTTTATGTCATAAATGTGATTAATGTGAAATTTTTATTAATTAACATTTTTTTGGACAAAAGGGGTTATTAATATTTTTACATCTTCATAAAACTAAAAACACCATGCGAAAATTTTTAGCACTATTTTCAGTGCTAATGCTCTGTGCAGTATTAGCATTTCCCCAAACCCGATCTGTTTCCGGAACAGTAAAAGATGAAACCGGTGCACCCGTACCGTTTGCTACGGTAACTGAAGCAGGCACTAGAAATGCCACAACAGCAGACGCAAATGGCAATTTCACCATTAAAATGCGTGGTACTGGTGGCTTAACTATTACTGCGACGGGTTATACTCCAATAAATATAAACCCAAATGGCAGCACAGTATCGGCGATCTTGGCAAGGAATGCGGCCGAGCTTAATGCAGTAGTTGTAACAACTGCGCTCGGTATCAAGAGATCTGTAAGATCAACAGGGTATTCAGTTACTTCTATCCCTACCACTTCTATTACACAGGCAAGAGCTACAAACCTGGCTAACGGCCTTTCCGGCAAGGTCGCGGGACTAGCTGTTTTTACCGTAAACAACGGCGTGAATCCTTCAACACGTATAGTATTACGTGGCGAACGTTCTATTTTAGGCAATAACCAGGCAGCAATAGTATTAGACAATATACCGGTTACATCAGATTATATACAATCGATAAATCCGGATGATATAGTTTCCACCACTATTCTTAAAGGAGCAAATGCTGCTGCTTTATATGGCTCTGCTGCTGCAAATGGAGTTATCCTGTTGACTTCAAATAAGGGGCAAAAAGGAAAGCCCAGGATTAGTGTTACTCAAAGTACTACTATAGAAAAAATTTCATTTTTCCCAAAGTTTCAAACTCAGTTTGGGGCAGCTTCTACGGAGAGCGATTTTGTAGATCCTCTCACAGGTTATTTTCCTCATGTACCATTCGAAAACCAGCAATTTGGCGCAGAATATAATGGGGCTATTTTGCCCCTAGGTGTACCTGTTCAATATACTGACGCAAATGGGAATTTGCGAGACACCATGCAAAGCGTTGTTTACAGTAATAAAAATGCTATTAAGAAATTTTTTGTAACTGGAATAACCACGCAAAACGGGGTGAGCTATTCTGATGGCGATGATCATGGTACTTTTTATCTATCCGGCCAGTATGTAAATACAACTGGCACCATTCCTAAAGATAAATCTGAAAGATCAGTTGTAAGGATGGGTGCTACAAGAAACTATGGCCGTTTTTCTGCATCGGGATCTGTATCATATACTAGTTTTAATACAAATACGACTGGAGGCGATTACAACCAAGGCCGGCCTGCATATTGGAACGCATTAAATACACCCGGCGAAATAGATATAAGACAATATAAGGATGTTAATTCACTGTTTGGACAAGAAAGCAATTTTTACAATGCTTATTACCCCAACCCATACTGGCAGATTGAAAACAGCCGTATTGTTACACGAAGGCAAGATATTCTTGCAAATGCTGAATTAAATTTTAAAGCAGCCGATTGGGCCAATTTTACTTATAGAATAGGTATTGCCGCCTCTAGTTATCAGGACAAAGCAACCAAGGCGGGTGTAATCTTTTCTGATTACGCCATAAGCGATCCTTCCGGAGCAAGCAATACAGCATCGGGTTTCCCTAATGGCGTAAACCCGAAAGAAGGTGATGATATGAGTATTTACAGTACTGTTGAGTCTGATTTTTTAGCAACTTTTAATAAAAAGATTTTACATAATGATATTGATATAAAATTAATTGTAGGTGGAGGAGTAAATCAATATAACAGCAGAGCTACGAGTATTGGAGGTGGACAAGCTGCAACTACACAATTACAAATACCAGGTTTATACAACGTTTCTAACGTTATTGGTGTTCCTGTTGTAACTGAAGGTAAAGTTCAAACAGGTTCTTTTGCTGCGTTTGGAGATTTACAGCTTAGTTATAAAAACTTTTTATTTTTAGAAGCGACAGGCAGAAATGACTGGGTTTCTGTATTGGATCCATCTAACAGATCTTTCTTTTACCCCGGCATAAATGGCTCCCTTGTATTTACAGATGCTTTTAAGGGAATTACAAGTACTCTTCCGTGGTTGAGTTTTGGTAAAATAACCGCCAGTTATACTAAAGTGGGAACTGTGTCTTTAGGTGCTTACGGGTTGTCAAATACTTTTGCGCAAACAAGCGGCTTCCCCTATGGCAGCTTAACTGGCTTTGCTTTAGGAACTAATTTAGCGAACGCCGGAATCAAACCGGAATTTACAGCTGCCCAGGAGTATGGTATTCATTTGGCTATGTTTAAGAGTAGAGTAAATTTTGAAGTTACATACTATAAAGAAGATGTTTCTAACGAAGTTGTCCCAGTTAGTCTTTCCGCAGCTACTGGCTTTTTAAGCACTACAGAAAATCTTCCGGGACTTATACATAATTCCGGAGTGGAGCTGACAGGCGATATAACACCGTTGCTTAATTTAGGCCCTGTTGAGTGGAGCGTGGGAGCTAATGCTTCTTTTATGCAAAGCAAAGTTGACGCTGATATATCCCCAATATTAATCGGAGGATATGCAGCTGGTGGTACTTATACTGAGAAGGGAAAGCCCATCCGTGAATTGCGGGTTACTGACTGGAAAAGGGATGACCAGGGCAGAGTTATTGTTGATGAAAAAACAGGGTATCCAACTGCTGATCCAACTTTAAAAGATGCTGGCCAATCAACACCGGCAGTAATACTAGGAATCAACACCTCATTTAAATACAAATCTTTGTCATTAAATATTCAAGGTGAATACCGGGGAGGATACAATGTTTTCCAATTCATAGGTAATGCAATGTCGTTTACGGGAACAAGTGCTATTACAGCAGTGGCAGGCAGAGGTAAATTTATTTATCCAAATTCTGTAATTTCCGATGGGCACGGCGGTTATACTCCTAATACTACTGTAGCCATACAGAATGGCGCTACTGGCGCAGGTTTTTGGGCTGCAAAATATAATCTTGTTGGTTCTCCTTATGTTGCAAGCGGTGATTTTTGGAGAGTGAGAGAGGTTAGCTTAAGCTATAGAATTCCATTAAAAAATACAAATGCTGTTAAGGAACTTCACGTTAGCCTGGTAGCAAGAAATCTGTTTACTTTTTTACCAAAGGACAACCCTTATGCTGATCCTGAATATAGCCAGTTTGGTACTGGAAACGCCCAATCTGTTAGTAATGAAAACTTATCTCCCCCAACCCGCATTTTTGGGGCATCAGTAAATATTGTATTCTAACTGAAGGATTTTTTAATGTAAAATAAAACGATAATGAAGAAAATATATATAAGCCTTATAGCTTTATCATTTTTTGGGCTAAATAGTTGTACTAAAACTATTTTAGATATCAACAGCCCTAATCCAAATTCTGCCTCGACTTCTACGCCGCAGTTAACTACTTCGGTCGCTTTAGAAAACGCTGCAAGGATTTCCCAGACAGCTTATTTACCTTTAAGCGAATGGTTAGGTTTTACCGCCACAAATGGTGGTTTTGCGCTTGATCAGGCACTTAATTCCTATCAACTTACTGCATCTTCTCTAAATAGTAACTGGCAAAGCCTTTATCTGAATATTTCCAACTGGAATTATGTAAGAACACAGGCAGCGCAGTCTCATTTGCCACTTTATCAGGCCATTGCGGAATTGTTCCAGGCATACGATTTCAGTTGTTTAGTTGATTTGTATAATAATGTGCCTTATTCTGATGCTTTGCTGCATAATAATAATTTTACACCTACATACGATAAAGGATCAGATGTGTATGATTCTTGTGTGGGATTAATAGATAGTGCTTTAGCTATTTTAAATGATCCTGCAACCCCCTTAACTATATCATCAGCAATTGACAATAAAAGTATCATTACTTTTAGCGGTTCTTTACCTGATTTAACTCAATGGATAAAATTCGCTAATTCGCTTAAATTGCGGCTTTTAATTAACCAATCGCAGGTTTCTAGCAAAGCTGCTTATATTAATAGCGAATTAGCAACAATAGATCCATCGATGTTAATGGGTGTGGGCGATGATGCTACAGCTAATCCAGGGTATTTGGCTTCTTCCGGAAAGCTCAGCCCTTATTTCAACCTGTTTTATTCGGCGCCCGGCCAGGCATTGGATCCCTATAAAATTTATCATGCAAATAAATATGCAATAGATTTTTATTCTTCCACTAACGATCCCCGCATTTCCTTTTTTTATGATAAAAAAGGAAATGGTTATACTGGAAATAATTTCGGTGATGAGAGTGCGGTAGATGTTTCTGCCTTAGGTACGCCATCAATTAACCCTACTGCTCCAAGTGTTATAATGCTTGCAGCGGAAGCCCTCTTTAACCAGGCAGAAGCCATACAAAGAGGTTGGTTGCAGGGTGATGCAAAAGCTGTATATCAAAGCGCAATTGTAGCATCATTTACATATACGGGTGTTACCAAACCTGATTCAGCGGCTTTAAGCTATACATCGCAGGCTAATGTAAATACCAATTGGGACCAAGCTCCAGATAAACTGAAATTGATTCTTACCCAAAAATGGGCTGCTTTAAACACCATCAGTATATTACCGGTTTATGATGATTATCGAAGAACAGGTATTCCTAATGTTCCTATAAGTATTTATCAGGGGCATTTACCTGCTGTTCCTACAAGGCTTATTTACCCTCAGGCAGAATATAACTTGAATGCTACCAATGTTGGAGCGGAGGGCACAATAAATCCGCAAACTGATAAAGTATTCTGGGATCAATAATTTTATACATTTCAAAAATTAAATAAATGAAAAAAATAATAAAAAACTCAATTATATTTTTATTGGCTCCTATGGTTTTTGCAAGCTGTTTAAAAACCAATGATCTTTACGAAGGGTTTACGGATATAGCCCCGCTTGCGGATATTCCCTTGAGTCATTTGTCATCCGATACGCTAACAGTTTATGCTTTAGACGTTGCCCCATCTCCGGATGCAACCATAGATACTTTATTGGCGGTACATCTTTCAGCAAAAAACCATGTAGGGGATGTTACATTTCACTTAGGACTCGGCACAAGTGACCCGGCTTACGTTGCTTTTATGACGGCGCATCCTGAATATACACTCATGCCATCCAATTTATATACTTTTGATTCCACAGTTATAATTCAAAACGCAGGAGTATTAACTACAGCAAATCTCCCCATTTCGTTTAAAACGGCTTCAGTTGATGCCAATGGAAATTATTTGTTTATATCAAATAAATATGTTTTGCCTATTATAATAAAGGATGCCGGTAGCTATAGTATTGCTTCTAATTTTAGGATGATAATCATGAGAGTTTTGGCTAAAAATGAATTTGATGCGGACTATACTGTTACGGGCTGGTTTTTTCATCCGACTGCTGGCCGTGCAATTAATACCACAAAACATCTATCTACAATATCTGCTACTGCTGTACAAGGAGGATTAGGAGATTTAGGTTCTCCATTTATATTTAATATTGATAACAATCAGGCAATTTGGGTATCTGGCCCTTATACCAGTACTTCTTCTTCTAATGGATTTATGACTGCTGATAATCCAGGAGGCACCGATTATTCGGACCCTTCCAATGGTGGGCATTTACCTGGGGATGCTACATTTAATACAACGATTTACAATAATACTTATGACCCTGCAACAAAAACATTTTATTTGCATTATGGATATAATGCTAGTAATGCCGCAGGCCAAAATGTTTACACCCGCCAGATTTATGAAAAGTGGGTTAGGAAATAAGGATATATATTAAATACCTTTAAAGAGGCTGTCTCAAAAAACGTAGAGGCAGCCTCTTTTTATTCTGTATTTTGTTACGCAATTATCCAGTTCCCATTTCTTTTTGAGACAGAGTCTTACGTTATTTTAATTTAGAGCTACAATCTTTGAGATGAACTAGCTGCAATTTTAAAATAAACATAGCTTATTTTTGAAACAAATAAAATATATGGATACGCCAAAAGACCAACCCAATCAGCTGAATATAGAAATCTCTGAAGAAGTTTCTGAGGGAGTTTACGCTAACCTTGCAATTATTACACACAGCCATGCAGAGTTCGTTGTAGATTTTGTAAATGTAATGCCAGGTACGCCAAAAAGTAAAGTGAAGAGCAGGATCATTTTAACACCGACTCATGCTAAGCGTTTTATGAAAGCTATGATAGAGAATGTGAAAAAATTTGAAACTGTAAATGGAACGATTCAGGATATTGAAGCAGTTGAGTTACCCTTAAATTTCGGCGGCCCTACAGCACAAGCATAATTGTATATTTCAATATATTAATAATGTAATCGCATATCATTACTATAATTAGCAATGCGGCGTTTTACTTCATTGCCAAACACTTTTCTAACACCTTATTATCCATATCACTAAATTTCATCGGTGGGGTAGGATTATCTGAATAGTCATTTACCTTCAATTCCCACCAGCTAACAGTATTCCATAAACCAAGTTTATATCCAATATTTTTATATTCAGCAATCTTACTGAATCCAAATTTTTTATGAAAGGAAGTACTTTTATCATTGGGCAATGTAATACCGGCATATACATTTCTGCATCCCTGGTATTTTAATATTTCAAATAAGGCAGTATATAAGGCTTGCGCAATTCCTTTTTGTTGAAAGTTATCACTAACATAAACAGAGCTTTCAACGCACCATTGGTAAGCCGCTCTTTCACGGTGCTTTGTTGCATACGCATAACCCGCAATTGTTCCGTCAACTTCATACATAAGCCATGGCCAGCTTTCCTGGTACGTAATAATTCTATGCTCAATGTTTTCAAGCGAAGGGATTTCGGTTTCAAAAGTGATAGCAGTATTTAAAATATATGGAGTATAAATTTCTAAAATTGAAGCAGCATCTGAAGGCTTTGCAACACGAATAATATTCATAGACAATTCAGAAATTTTTTAAAAAGATTACTAAAGACTATTAATTAATTTAATTCCTGTTTTGGTTAATTCAATTTTTCTTTCTCTGTATAATTTGCCTGTAGTCATTTTGAAAGTCTTTTTACTCATGCTGAAAAAAGAATAAATATCTTCCGGCGAAGACTTATCATGATAAGGAAGGTATCCATTGTTTTCCTGCAGCAATCTCAGCACTTTACTACTCTCGTCTTCAACCCTGCCGTAGCCCGGCTTTCCCGCAGCAACATCAATATTAAATTCCCCCGCTTCATTTACCGGGTAGATTTTTTTTATAAATCCAGGAAAGCGATCACCAATTTCTATAGGGCGGTATACTTCGTTAAAATGTAACAGGCCTGTATGCATGTTATTAATTATAACCACATAACCAAGATTGGTTTTGCGGTAAACTAAAAGATCAATCTGCTCAAGTTCCTTTACAGCAAGTTCTTTATTGGAAAGAAAGGGTTCTATTTTCTCAGTTGCATACAGCCGCCCCGTTTGCTCATCAATCATAATTTTCACGATGTATTCACCGTTTATACGCATGAAATTTAGCTGCTTGCTTCGTGGCACAAAAAGGTCTTTCATCAATCCCCAGTCAAGAAAGGCGCCTTGCGGATTAGTGCTTACTGCTTTTAATTTTACAATGTCTCCTAATGTACCCAAAGGCTTTTGAGTAGTAGCAATAATCCTGTCTTCCCCATCGTGATATAAAAATACTTTTACTTCATCGCCTATTTTTGTTCCGGGAGGTACAAATCGTTTAGGTAGTAAAATACCTATATCTCCATCATCAAGAAAAACACCCATCGCTTTTTCCTTAATCACTTTCAGAAAATTATATTCCCCGGTTTTAACCATCTGCAAAAAAAATAAAATCAAAGATAGATTATAGGCTGTTTATATATAGAAGAATATCATTGAGCAGAAATCAATCTCGTCTAAAAATATGGGTTAGTAATTTTGCAAATTACTTCCATGCATTCAGCAATCTTCTTAACATTATTATTTCACCGGTGTGGTAGCTGTTATGATCTGCTAGCACTAATGCTTCTTTAAGCAAGCTTTGGCCGTCTCCATGCTCAAAAGGCTTATATAAATCATCGCCGGATTTATTTAATAAGTTAATAAATTCCTTACGGTCACTTTTTATTTGCTGAATGCAATTCTTCCATTCCTTTTCTGAAGCAGGCGCAGTTTCTTTTGGCCAGTATTCATCGGGCCACTTTGGAGATATATGTTTGTCGCTTTTTGAAAATTCCATAATATCCCACTGCGCTATACGTATATGCTCTGCCAACTGCCAGATACTATACGGAAGGCCTTCTTTTTTTTCTCCCAACAATTTAAAAGGTATATCTTTTAATGCTTTATCAAGAGATGCATGAGCATTTTCTTCCTCAATAAGGTTGGTAAGGTTATCAAGCAAAGCTTTTTTAGTTTGTGATGGCGTTTTTTGCGTTTTCATAATTAAGTAATTATAAGTGTATTACAAAAAGAAGAATAAAATTATTTCTTCCAACAAAATAAATTCTTTCTAAAGTAGTTATACTATAGTATTTAACACAAATTTTTATTCGCGGCATGTTGTTTTTTGAAGATATAATACGTCTAATTAATAAAGCTTTTCGTATGTATCATTAAAATGTTTAAAATGAAAACAAATTATACACAACAGGAAATTCTTTTATTAACAGGAACTACTTTTTCATCAAGAGAATGGAGTGAAAAAGACAGTAATAAAGAAAATAATCTTTCTGACAGGGAGCAACTGGAAGAAGCATGTTGGAATGGAATGTTGCCCGAATTACTTCCTGAAGTTTATTTACAGGATGAAGATCATAAAATGTTTTTATGGCAAATAAAAGAATGCAAATCTTTCATTGAGATTGGGCTTGGCGAGACGCCAGACTCAGTAGAAGCAAGATTTTCAATTGATCCTTATTCATTCCTGCATTTTCAATTACTTTCTTAACATTATTTACGTATTTAAAGTCCTGATAACCTTGCCAGGTTCGTGCTTAATTATATCTCCACTCCGTAAAAAATAATTATCTTGGGCGTATATCAATAACTACGTCATGAGAAATCTTTTATTAACTACTGCAGTTCAAATACTATTCGTCGCTGCCTCCGCACAAGCTAAGTTTTTTCCACCTGAAACACCTGCTATTCCTGTAAAAGATACATTACATGGTATGATACTTACCGACTATTATCGCTGGCTTGAAAATAAAGAGGATCCAAAGGTAATTGCATGGACCAAAGCACAACACGATTATGGTATTGAATACTTAAAATCAACGGAAAAAATACATACGGGCGTACGTGACGAAATCGCTGCCTATATTGATATTGATTATGAAGGACCGTTAAACAAGGAAGGAAAGCGTGTTTTTCAAACTGTAAAAAGAAAAGGTGACAAACAATATAAATTATATACTATTCTTGATGGTAAAAAGATATTGATATGGGATCCGGTAAAATTAGATACTTCCGGAAGTACTTCTACAACATCAGTTAACTATACTTATGATGGAGAAAGAGCCGCCATCAGTGTGCAAAAAAGTGGGGCTGAAATTTCTACCACTTATATCATTAACACAAGAACCGGAAAAATTTTATATCCGCCACTCGTGAATACATTTGGCTATAGCTGGACGAAAGATCAAAACCACGCCTATTTTACCATACGCAGCCAGGAAGATGTAAATAAGCAGTTGCCCTTAAAAACTTATGAATGGAAGGTTGGCTCACCTGCGAACACTACGAAGTTTATGGGAACGACTTCTGATGCGAAAAATAGTTATTTCGTGTATGACAACCGCTATAGCGATGTAAGTTTTTATGGTGAAGGAGATTTCTATTCCAATAAATGTTATGTAAGAAAAACAAGCAGTAATGACAAAGGAACTTTAATTTATGAAAGTAAAAAATCCGCTGCCTACCCGCAAGCGATTGGTGATAAACTTTACATATTTACCAATGATAATGCGCCCAATTACCGATTACTGGTGGCTGATAAAAATCATCCTGAATATAAAAACTGGAAAACACTTATTCCTGAAAGTGAAACTGTAATGCAAAATGCAGTAATTACTAAAAACAATATTATCATACAGGATAAAAAAGATATTCAAAGCAGGCTCACTTTATATGACCTTGATGGAAATAAAATAAAACAAATTGAATTACCCGAAACAGGAAATGTAAGCGGGATAAGCTATGACAGAGAAGAAGATTCTGTTTATATGACACTGAATACTTTTACTTCGATGCCTAAAACTTTTGTAGCATCCCCCGCTGACTTTAAATGGCGTTTATATTACGAACGAAAGTTACCGGTAGATATGAGCAACATTACAGGAGAAATAAAATTTTACAAATCAAAAGACAGCACAAAAGTTCCTGTGTTTGTTATTCATAGAAATGATATGAAATTGGACAGTGCTAATCCTGTTTTACTAACCGCTTATGGAGGTTTTAATATTGGCATTGAGCCGCATTATTATGGCTTTTATGCGCCATTCATTAATCGCGGTGGAATTGTAGTGGAAGCGGGAATTCGCGGCGGTGATGAATATGGAGAAAGATGGCATCGGGAAGGAATGCTTGCTAACAAACAAAATTGCTTTGATGATTTTAATAGCTGCGCCGAATGGCTTATAAAAGAAAAATATACCAGCCCTTCTAAATTAATTGCTATTGGCGGAAGCAACGGAGGGTTATTGATGGGAGCTATTACAACACAACGGCCCGATCTATACAAAGCTATTGTATGCGAAGTGCCATTGCTTGATATGCTACGTTATCAAAGATTCTTGATCGCACGATACTGGATACCCGAATATGGTACGTCAGATAATGATGCTGATTTTCGCTGGTTGCTTCAATATTCTCCTTACCAAAATATTCGCAAAGGCATCAACTTACCTACAATGCTTGTAACCGCAGGGGCTAATGATAGCCGAGTTGATCCTATGAATGCGAAAAAATTTGTTGCAGCATTACAAAATAATCCAGGCCAGATCAACCCGGTAATTTTGCACATGGATTACAACAGCGGACACGGCAGCGGGCAAAGCACGCAGGAATCAATTAACAATTGGGATTTTGTTTTTGAATTTATTATAAATCAATGGAATTTATAATTGGCTTACCGAACGTATATAAAACCCGGCGAATCCGGTTTTTGTTTTCGTCTTATCTGCATTATTAAAGAATATGTTTAAAGAAAAATTTGACTTGCCAGTATCTTAAAAAATTTCAATGGACTTTTATCATACAATAGATTCAGAAGGTTGTGCTGAATATAAAGACAGGGGAAGTAAATTTTTAGCTTATACTTTTTTTATAAAAAATAAAGAAGATTTTAAAAAATATCTTGAAAAAATAAAGAAAGAACATGCAAAAGCTTCTCATTATTGTTTTGCATACCGCATTGGTTACGACGGAAATAATTTTCGTGTAAGCGATGATGGAGAACCAGCAGGCACTGCAGGCAAACAAATACTTGCGCAAATTGATTCAAAAAATTTGTGTGATATCCTGATAATAGTTGTAAGATATTTTGGAGGAATATTGCTTGGAGTTCCAGGCCTGGTTAATGCATATAAGGCTGCAGCAACACTGGCATTGCAGTGTACACATATTATTCAAAAGCCAATTGAAATAAAATACAATTTGTGTTTTAACTATACAGAGATAAATGAAGTGATGCGTATTATAAAACAATACAATTGCAGTGTTTACAAAAATGAAACTCAGTTATTTTGTGAAATAGAAACAGGGCTTCCAAAGTATCGTTTAACAGAAATATTATACCTGTTGGAAAAAATTCGAAATATTGAAATAAAAGATTGCAATAACTGAAAGAAGATATCAAACAAATCTTTTGCTTACGGCTAAATCTTTATTGTTCTTTGAATATTTATAAAATCCCTCTCCTGTTTTTATTCCCAGATAATTTGCATTTACCATGTTGCTAAGCAAAGGGCATGGTGCATATTTAGGGTTACCGAAACCTTCATAAAGAACTTTCAAAATAGAGTGGCAAACATCAAGGCCAATAAAATCTGCAAGTTGCAAAGGTCCCATAGGATGAGCCATTCCAAGCTTCATAATGCTATCAATTTCTTCAACACCGGCTACACCTTCATGTAAACTGTAAACAGCCTCATTAAGCATCGGCATTAATATTCTATTGGCAATAAACCCCGGGTAATCCTTAACAACATAAGGAGTTTTTCCTAATTGCTTGCTTAGCTCAATAATTTCATCGGTAACTTTTTTATCAGTATCATATCCATTGATAATTTCTACCAGTTTCATTACAGGAACAGGGTTCATAAAATGCATGCCAATTACTTGCTGTGGCCTTTTTGTGGCAGATCCAATTTTTGTAATCGGTATAGAAGAAGTGTTAGTAGCAAGAATGCAATTTACAGGAGCCGCTTCATCAAGTTCTTTAAAAATTTTCAATTTCAAATCAATATTTTCTGTTGCTGCTTCTATTACAATGCTTGCATTTTCAACACCTTTGCGAATAGATGTAAAAGTTGCAATATTCTGTAAGGCATTCTGTTTTTTATCACTGGCAATAATATTCTTTGAAACTTGTCTCTCAAGATTTTTTTCAATTAATTGAATAGCATCATCGAGTTTGTCTTTTGATGTATCTACAAGATTTACTTTAAAGTTTTTCGTTGCAAAAAGATGAGCGATACCATTGCCCATTGTTCCTGCGCCTATTATTGTTATTAATTTAATCATAGAAATAATTTAAAGCTGGATGTAAATTTAGCGTAAAAACAATCGTACAATATGATGGCTATGTCGCTGAATTTTCTTTAAAAAATTGTAATTAAAAGTTAAGGTTAATGTATTCAGGCTAATCATTAAACTTCCTATATCATTTTTTTATCTAAGATTGTAAAACCATTTTATGAAAAAAATATTTGTCTCATTAAGTGTTCTTATTTTCTTTTTAATTTTTCTTTCCGGATGTGGGCCATCAAATGTGGTTGTGCACACCAGGCCCGCGCCTCCTGTATATGTAAGGCCATCCGCTCCATATCCTAATTATGTTTGGGTAGAAGGAGAATGGATAAGAAGCCGCAATGGCTATGTGTACCGCAAGGGATATTGGGCAGCCCCTCGTGCAAGGTATCATCATTATAGAGCCGGTCACTGGGAGCAAAGAAGACATGGCTGGGTTTGGGTAAGCGGGCGCTGGAATTAATTTCAGTATAAAACTTTCACTCAATTTTCTGTAACATTTTTTTATCACCAGCGTAGATATCGAATGCGATAAATACGTAATAAAAATTACCTTATGAAAAAATTAGTTTCAATCCTACTTATTTTTATTTCAGCAAATGCTTTTTCTCAAAGCAGAAGATTTGACCCCAACGCTGATCATGAAAATTTTTTCAGGTTTGGCGCCAAGGCAGGAGTAAATATCAACAAGATAAATGGCCAGGCTTATAAAGACGGATTTAATTATAACTATTTATTAGGGGGCTTCATGCAATTTAATTTTTCGAAAACTTTTGGCTTGCAGCCTGAAATAAATTTTGTGCAATCGTCTTCTGAGTTTACAAAAACTTCTTCAACAATTTATGATGATCTGTTTTTAGACGGAAGCCAGAAAAAAGCAAAATTAGATTACTTGAAAGTACCGTTGTTGCTTAACGTTAACATAGGGCCAAGCAAAAGAGTAAAATTACAATTAGGCCCGCAGTATGGGAATATATTGAAACAAACAATTGACAGCTTGAAAAGTAATGGTGACATTTTTAAAAGAGCAGACTGGTCGGCAGTTGGAGGATTATGGATACAAATTCCTTTTATAAATATTGGCGCACGTTATGAAGTTGGTCTTACCAATTTAAATGATATCGATAATCAACAAAAGTGGAAAAGCCAGGCCTTCACGATTTTTGCAGGATTTACATTTTAACTCCATATATATTCGTTCTTATTCTTTGCCCGTTTTAATCAACGGGCTTTTTTGTACTTTCAATTATCTAAATAAGTTTATGCAACAAATAGCTATTGAAAATTTATTTTTTTTAGATATAGAAACTGTCTCAGGTGTCCAGCATTTTCATTTGCTGGATGATGAATGGAAAGAACTTTGGACAGAGAAAATTTTAAAGAGTTTGCCAGCAGATGCCACGGCAGAAGCGTATTATCCAAAGCGTGCAGCGATACTTGCTGAATTTGCTAAGGTAGTTTGTATAAGTACCGGCTATTTAAAAAAGGAAAATAACGGGTTACAGCTAAGAGTAAAATCTTTTTATTCGGAAAATGAAAGGGAATTGCTCGAGAACTTCATAAAAATGCTTCATCAATTACATTTAAAAAATTCAAAATGGATATTTACCGGGCATAATATAAAGGAATTTGATATTCCATTTTTAAGCAGGCGAATGTTGGTAAATAATATTTCAATACCGTCTTATATTGACTTTCAAAATATGAAACCATGGGATACGCCTGTTATTGATACTTTGCATTTATGGCGCTTTGGCGATTATAAACATTATACCTCTTTAAAACTATTGGCTGCCGTACTTGGTGTTCCGTCACCTAAAGATGACATAGACGGAAGTAAAGTTGGTGAAGTTTTTTGGGCAGAAAAAAATTTAGAACGCATTGCAATTTATTGCCAAAAAGATGTTGTCACCGTTGCCAATGTGCTGCTAAGATTTAAAAATTTGCCATTGCTTACACAGGAGCAAGTTATTTACATCGGATAGCCGTTAACGTTAATAACCGCATTTATTGGATGCCGAGAATCTTTTCTGCTACCTGGATTCCGCTTTGCAATGCAGCATCCACCGTTGATGATGAATTTTCTGCAAGATATTCCCCTGCAAAGTAAAAAGAATTTTCAAAAGGTTGATTCATAAACACCCGCGCCTTTTCAGTTTGCAATGTGGGATAAGAATATCCTCCTAAGATGTGAGGTTCTTTAATCCAATTCATTATCTTATAATTAACTAATTTCTTTTCGAGAACTTTTGTTGGCAATGAAAATAAAGACGAAAGGGACTTCAGCGAAATGTCTTTAAGTTTTTTTTCTGAATAACTTTTTATCTTAAAAGAATCGGGTCCGGCAAGCCACCCGGTAAGTAGCGGTATTTTCGATGAATATTGTGTCCACCACGTAGGAATAATTGCATCAGTAAAAATGTATGATGGAGGAGGGATTTTTTTTGCCGTCAAAAATTTTTTTTCGAGCCAGAACGCTTTATCAAATTCCAGCAAAAATTTAATAACACCTCCATTCCCTATTTTCCTGGCAGATTTCGCATAGGCGTTCAGGTTAGAGGGAAAATTTATAAAATTTTTACTTCCTTTATGGGCTTGCAATACGCCTAATGGAACAGCAACGATTACTTTCTCAGTTTCATATTTTGCTGATGAAGTAATTACTTCAATATTTTTATTTAAGCTTATTGCTGTTACAGGTTCATGTGTTTTTATTATACCATTATATTTTAAGCAGCTTACTTGTAAAAAATTTATTAATGCCGTATAATTAGGTGCAGGCCTGTATTGGTCTTCATCTTCGTTCTTCATTTCATTTCTTATTGCAAAAACACTTGCATACTTAGTGTCTGCGGCATCGTATCCTTCAACATATTTTCTGAATTGTTTTTTTAATGCGTCATATTTTTTTGCGCTAAAAAATGTTCTTAAAAAAATATCAACGCTGATATCTTCTTTACATTCATTTAATTTTTTTATCAATAACTCCCAATGAGGAACAAGATTATCTTCCGCACTCCACTTACCTTTTGTAACACGACAAAAATTTCCTTTAAGCTTTTCCTTTTTAAGATCAGCTTCTTTTAAAAGATTGAACGTTGTTTTTAAATTTCCATGAATAAATTCCGCACCCCCTTCGGACGGGAATGAAAAATCATCAACCTGATGGATGCGGCCACCCAATCTATTTCTCGCTTCAAGCAATAAAATCTTCTTACCAGCTTCACTTATACGTTTTGCAGCCATTAATCCGGCAGCGCCTCCGCCGATTATTATTACGTCATACATCAAAGTATTTTTATGATAAAAGTTCAAGGAAAAAAACTTTCAAGTAATTATTCATAACTATATCTCCGTTTCTGCATAAGCAGCAACTGGTTCGCATGTGCATATTAAATTTCTATCTCCATAAGTATTATTAACTCTGCTTACACTTGGCCAAAATTTATTTTCTTTTAAATACTGAAGGGGAAATGCAGCTTTGCTTCGGCTATATGCATGCTTCCATTCATCAGCAGTAATAACCGCCAATGTGTGTGGTGAATTTTTCAATACATTATCTTTCTTATCTGCACCACCCTTTTCAATCTCTTTTATTTCTTCATAAATATTGATGAGTGCATCACAAAACCTGTCAAGTTCTATCTTACTTTCGCTTTCGGTTGGCTCAATCATGATAGTCCCAGCTACCGGAAAACTTAAAGTAGGCGCATGAAAGCCATAATCCATTAATCTTTTTGCAACGTCCTCCGCTTCTATACCTAATGTATTTTTGAAAGGACGGAGATCAACAATAAATTCATGAGCACAGGTTCCGCCTTTTCCTGTGTATAAAATTTTAAAGTATTTTTTCAAACGGGCCTTCATATAATTTGCATTGAGAATGGCATATTCGGAAGCCTTGCGAAGGCCTGACTGTCCCAATAATTTTATGTAAGCATAACTGATTAATAAAATGCTTGCAGAACCGTAAGGTGCTGCACTTACAGATCCTTTATTATTTTTACCAGGTAGAAAAGGAATTAATTTTTCGTTTACACAAATTGGCCCCATTCCAGGACCACCGCCACCATGCGGTATTGCAAAAGTTTTATGAAGATTTAAATGACATACATCTGCACCGATGCTTCCCGGCGAGGTTAATCCTACCTGGGCATTCATATTAGCTCCATCCATATAAACAAGGCCGCCGTTGTCATGAATAAGCTCACACATTTCTTTAATGGTGGTTTCAAACACGCCATGTGTTGATGGATACGTAACCATTAATCCTGCAAGAACATCTTTATACTTTTCTGCCTCCATTTTCAAATCATTCATATCAATATTCCCCGCTTCATCGCATTTGGTAACTACCACCTTAAATCCCGCCATTACCGCTGAAGCAGGATTAGTTCCATGCGCAGAGATGGGTATCAAAATAACGTTTCGATTTAAATCATTTCTGCTTTCATGATAATTTTTTATCGCAAGTAAGCCTGCGAACTCTCCCTGGGCGCCACTATTAGGTTGCAGGCTGCATGCTGAAAATCCTGTTATGACACTTAATAATTTTTCAAGTTCTTTAATAATATAATTATAACCACCCGTTTGATTACGTGGAGCAAACGGATGCATATTGCTGAATTCGGGCCAGCTTACCGGTATCAACTCGGTTGCTGCATTTAATTTCATTGTACACGAACCCAACGCAATCATAGAATGTGTTAGTGACAAATCTTTATTCTCCAGCCATTTCATATAACGCATAATTTCTGTTTCGCTATGATAACTATTGAAGACAGGATGTGTTAAAAATTCTGAAGTTCGCGTAAGCGCTGCCGGTATATTATCCAATAAAGCATCGTTATCAAAAGTTACAGAAGCAGTATCATTATCTAATGATGAAACAAAAATTCCGATGATATCCAGCACATCATTTTTAGTGGTGGTCTCATCAAGTGAAATAGTAACAAGGTTATCCGATGGATAATGAAAATTTATATGGTAGTTTTCTGAAATTTCTTTTAGCTTCTTAGTGCTTCCAACTCTAAAAGTAAGTGTGTCAAAATAACTTCTATTCTGAAGTTCAAAATCACTTTCCTGCAAGCCATCAGCAAGGGTTTGTGCAAGCAGTGAGATTCGTTTAGCCATATCCGTTAGTCCTTTAGGACCGTGGTAAACAGCGTACATAGCTGCCATATTAGCTAATAAAGCCTGCGCTGTACAAATATTTGAGGTAGCTTTCTCACGACGGATGTGCTGTTCCCGTGTCTGTAAAGCCATACGAAGGCACCGATCGCCGGCCGCATCCACACTCACACCAATTATTCTCCCGGGAATATTTCTTTTAAATTCTTCTTTCGTTGCAAAGAAGGCAGCATGAGGGCCGCCAAAACCCATTGGTACGCCAAACCTTTGTGAAGAACCAATAGCAACATCTGCACCTAACTCTCCGGGTGGAGTTAATAAAGTAAGAGCCATTAAATCCGTTGCCATTATCGTTTGTGCGTTAACGTTATGAGCATCGTTAATGAAACTCCTGTAATCTTCAATACTGCCTTCACTATTTGGATATTGAACAATAGCTCCAAAAAAAGATTCATCAAGAGTCGTTGAATTATAATTTCCGAAAACTACTTTTATACCAACCGGGTTTGCTCGTGTTAGTAATACTTCTTTTGTTTGTGCAAATATCTTTTCATCTACAAAAAAATTTGGAGCCGCAATGTGATCATGATCCTTGTTCTTATGATTAAAAAGCATGGTCATGGCTTCGGCTGCTGCAGTGCTTTCATCAAGAAGGCTTGCATTGGCAATGGGCAAAGCAGTGAGATCGCTCACCATTGTTTGAAAATTTAAAAGGCTTTCAAGTCGCCCCTGGGCAATTTCGGCCTGGTAAGGCGTGTATTGAGTGTACCATCCCGGATTTTGAAAAAGATTTCGCAAGATTGGTGAAGGCACAATGGTACCATAGTATCCCTGGCCGATATAAGATTTATAGATCTTATTTTGAGAGGCAATTCCTCTCAAGTTATTTAAGTATTCAAACTCGCTAACCGAGTCGGGCACCTGCAATTCATTTTGCAATCTTATATCACGTGGAATTGTTTTATCAATTAATTCTTCAAGAGAAGAAATACCGATTTCTTTCAGCATTTCTTTTGTTTCCTTTTCATTAGGACCGATGTGTCTGGTAGTAAATTCCGAAGATTGTTTTTCGAAAAGATTCATATTAATTTATTTTTCAAATAAATACTTTTCCGCCTTACTTGTTGCTTAATTAAGTAAAATAAAGGCGCAAAGTTACGTTGCAAATAGCACATAATATTATCACAAAGGAGAGAGTAAGGTTGATTTGTATATTTACAAAATGAAACAGGATTTATTAAATAATTGGGAAAAAAAATCGGCGCAAAGTCAAAAGAAATATAAAGATTATCTAAAAAGAGCAGACAAAAATAAAGTACTGAAATTGTTGCCGGATTTTCATGGAGAGGCATTTGAAAAAATTGAATGTCTGAAATGCGCTAATTGCTGTAGAAATTATTCGCCGCGTTTTAAAACACCCGATATTAAGAGGATTTCCAGACATTTAAAAATGAAAGAAGGCGAATTTATAGAAACATATCTACGACTTGACAATGATGGGGATTATGTAACAAAACATTCTCCTTGTCCCTTTTTGGGAGAGGATAATTATTGTGATATATATGAAAGCCGGCCATCAGATTGCCACCGCTTTCCTTATACCGATGAAGATGTACTTTTAAAACGGCCGGCAATTACTCTAAAGAATTCTACTTTTTGCCCGATCGTTTATTATGTTTTGGAGAAACTCGTCTCTTCTGATACTTCTAAAGTTTAAAATAAAAATTGCAATTTAATAACACAATTAAAATTTAATTAACTAATGGTCGAAATAAATAAAGAAGCTATTGCAGAACGTTTCATGCGTTATGTGCAAATTGACACGCAGAGTAATCCCCAAAGCGATGATCATCCATCTACAGAAAAACAAAAAAACTTAAGTCTTATTCTTGCACAAGAATTAAAGGAAATGGGAATTGAAGATGCAGCTATGGATGACTATGGTTATGTGTATGCAAGTATTCCATCTAATTCAAAAAAGAAAAATATTCCGGTAATTTGTTTCTGCAGTCACGTCGATACAGCACCTGACTGCAGCGGCACTAATGTAAAACCAATACTGCATAAAAATTATGATGGTGAAGAAATCATTCTTCCTGATGATGTTTCCCAAGTCCTATCTGCCGTTGCTCATCCTTATTTAAATAATCACATTGGTGAAGACATAATTACTGCAAGTGGAAAAACTTTATTGGGAGCAGATGATAAAAGTGGCGTTGCTGCTATAATGCAAGCGGCTGATTTTATTACGAAAAATAAATTTGTTGAACATGGAGATATAAAAATCTTATTCACTCCTGATGAAGAAATAGGGAAAGGAACTGCAAAGCTTGATATGAAAAAACTGGGTGCCGATTTTGCTTATACACTCGATGGCGGAGAAGCGGGCAGCCTGGAAGATGAAACATTCAGCGCAGACGGTGCAACGATATTTATTAATGGCGTTATTGCACATCCCGGCTACGCAAAAAATAAAATGGTGAATGCTTTAAAGATAGCCGGAGAAATTCTCCACGCACTGCCAACAAGTGAATGGGCGCCGGAAGCTACAGAAAGGAAAGAAGGTTTTGTTCACCCCGTGCGATTGGAAGGAAATGCAGAAAAAGCAAACATTGAGTTCATTGTAAGAGATTTTGAAACCGAAAATTTGAGAAAACACGAAGAGAGATTACATACAATTGCAGAAGATGCTGTGAGCCATTATCTGGGAGCATCAATAGAATTTGTTGTTACCGAGCAATACAGAAACATGAAGCAGGTTCTTGATAAAAATCCGCAGGTTGCAGCTTATGCAGCAGAAGCCATAAATCGCAGTGGGCTCAATGTTATAACAGAGAGTATTCGTGGTGGTACCGATGGAAGCAGATTGAGCTACATGGGATTACCCTGTCCTAATATTTTTACCGGTATGCAATGCATACACTCAAAGCTGGAATGGGTTGGGGTAAAAGATATGGCAAAGGCTGCTGAAACGATTGTTCATTTGTGTATGATTTGGGAGGAGAAAGCCAAATAAGATAAATTTCCCTTGCGATTAAAGTACTTTTTAGGAGTAATTTATTTTTTAATTTTTAAAGAAGTGCCTGAAGGTATCATTCTGAAAATATTCCTTTAACAATTAAGTTAAAGTTTCTATTTCTATTTTATTGAGCATACATTTTTGAAATTACTTTTTACATTTGTTACCAAACCTAAATTCATGGATTTATTTTTCCTGCAAGTTGATACAACCGCTATAACACAAACAGCCGCTCCAAAAACACAAAGTTTATGGGAAGTGCTCGTAAGCGGCGGTGTAATTATGATACCTCTTGGTATTTTATTTGTTGGGGCTATTTACTTTTTTTTTGAAAGATATATTGCTATAAAAAAGGCATCAAAGATTGATGATAATTTCATGCGTATCATACGTGATCACATTGTAACAGGAAACGTTGCGGCCGCAAGAAGCTTTTCTAAGAACAATAGTAATCCGGTAGCGCAGGTGGTAGATAAGGGAATCCAGCGTATTGGAAAGCCTATGGATGCTATCGAAAAAAGTATGGAAAATGTCGGCGCTCTCGAATTGTATAAACTTGAAAAAAATCTTTCGATAATTTCTATTGTAGCCCGCATTGCGCCTTTGTTTGGCTTCCTGGGAACTATCATCGGCATGCTTGCTTTATTTAAAGGAATTGCTGCAAGCACTGAATACACTCCCAATACAATTGCTGATGGTATTTATATAAAAATGATTACATCGGCTACCGGTTTAATCATTGGGATATTAGCATATATAGGCCACAGTTATCTTGCTGCGCAAATTAACCGTATAGAGAATAAAATGGAAATTGCAGTAGCAGAATTTACTGATATTCTGCAGGAGCCTACCCGCTAATTAATTAACGATCTACTATAATAATATGAGCATAAGAAAGAAGTTTAAAAATGAAGATACCGAACTGGACACAGGTCCGTTAAACGATATTTTGTTTATACTTATGTTTTTCTTTCTTATTATATCTACACTTGCAAATCCTAATGTTATAAAGATGAATAATCCTAGAGCCACCAGTGAAACTAAGGCAAAACAAAGTGTAATTGTAAGTATTAATAAAAACCGCGATATATATCTTGGGCAACAAAAAATAATTTTTGACTCGTTAGAATCCTCATTAAGAAAACAACTTCGTGTAGGTGATAGTACCAAACCTGCGGTAGTTATAAATGCCGATTCTCTAGTAAACTGGGGCGATGTTGTAAGAATAATGGAAGTTGCTAAAAGGCTCGGTGCCACTACATCTGCATCAGTACATAGCAAATAAGGTTTTTAAGTTAATTTGACTAATAATGCTTACAACTTAAAAGCTCTTATCATCCTGTTTTTTCCATATATATCTTTTTTAATTTCTATATCAAAATTATAGTCTGAAAAAATCTGCTTTATTTCCTTTGAATAATTTTCATGAATTTCCACATATACACGACCATCAATATCTAAATGCGATTGGGCAAATTTTGCAATTTTCTCATAAAAAATAAACGGGCTGCTATCTGGAACAAACAAAGCAATTGCGGGTTCAAATGCTGCTACATTTTCTGCTAACTCTTTTTTTTCGCTTTCAGCTATGTAAGGCGGATTGCTAACTATTATATCATAATGGCGAAGCTTATTCCAAAATCTTTCATCCAGAAAATTTAGCTGAATAAAATTAATTTCTGTATGCAAAGCGCGGGCATTTTTGTTTGCGACCTTCAATGCATCTTCGCTTATATCAACGGCGGTTATTCGCAAATTTTCTAATTCTTTTTTAAGAGAAATAGGAATACAACCGCTACCAGTTCCTATATCTAATATTTTGAGTTCCTTATTTTGGATTTTAGATATTCGCACATCTTCAACAATCCATTGCACTAATTCTTCCGTCTCGGGGCGGGGAATAAGTACATACTCATTTACATAAAATTTCATTTTATAAAACCAGGCTTCGTTCAAAACGTACTGAACTGGCTTATGATTCATCAATTCTACCAAATATTTATTTAATAAACTTTTTTGTTCATTTGATAAATTAAAATCACTATTAATGTTTCTCTCAAACCGTTTTAAGCCACTTACGTTTTCGAGTATCCAGTCTGTTATGTTTACCGCTTCTCTTGCTTCATAAACCAGGTTTAGTTTGTGCAAAAAATCATTATAAAGCTGTTGTGTTGTCATTAAAGCAAACTTAATTATTTTGTGAAGTAATAATCTTAATCTTTTATCTTGAATATTGACGAGCAATATATGATGCGTTGTTTGCAACTAGCACAGTTAGGCGCAGGTAATGTTGCGCCGAACCCGATGGTGGGAGCGGTTTTAGTTTATGAGAATAAGATTATTGGCGAAGGCTATCATCAGCAATATGGCGACCCCCATGCAGAAGTGAATTGCATAAACAGTGTGAAGGAAGAAAATAGGTTGTTGATAGCACAAAGCGTTTTATATGTTTCATTAGAGCCTTGTTCTCATTTTGGTAAAACGCCACCTTGCTCGGATTTGATTATTAGGAACAAAATCCCAAAAGTTATTATCGGCTGCCAGGATATTTATAAAGAAGTTTCAGGTAAAGGAATTTTAAAATTACAGAACGCAGGTGTGGAAGTAATTACAGGAATTTTGGAAAAAGAATGCATGGAACTTAATAAGCGTTTTTTTACTTTTCATCAAAAGAGAAGGCCATACATAATATTAAAATGGGCGGAATCTTTTAATAGAAAAATCGGTTCTGCGTATAAAAGAATTTTAATTAGCAATGAATATTCAAACCGGATAGTGCACAAATGGAGAAGCGAGGAATCTGCAATATTAATTGGAGCAAATACAGCTTTGCAGGATGATCCTTTATTAACTGTAAGATTATGGCAAGGGAAGAATCCTGTAAGAATTATTATTGATAAAGACTTGAGAGTACCTAGGTTACTAAACATTTTCAATGCAGATTCAAAAACAATAATTTTTAACCTGGTAAAAAATTCAACCGAGGAAAATCTTATTTATATTAAGGTTCGTAAGGAGAATTTTTTAAGTGATTTAATGAATTCACTTTTTGAAATGAATATACTAAGTGTGATAATCGAAGGCGGGGCAAAAACGTTACAATCCTTTATTGACGATGGTTTGTGGGATGAAGCAAGAGTTATAACCAATGAAGAAATAATTATTGAGAATGGACTTGCTTCGCCAGAGATGAAAAATTTTGTTTTAGAAAAACAAGAAAGATATTTAAGTGATATAATCAGTTATTATCATAAAAAGGATTGATCATTTAATTAGCTCATTTCTAAAATTTCACTTACTTCTGTTTCAGGTAGTTTTGCATTTCGCATTGCGATTCCTCTTATGGCATTATCGCTAAATTCTATAAAAGCATTCTTTGAAATTTCATCATCGCTCATCATTACCGGAATGCCAATATCACCACCTTCGCGAATAGATTGTACTAGGGGAATTTCGCCAAGAAAAGGAATATCAAATTCACTTGCCAATTTCTGGCCGCCATGCTTGCCGAAAATATAATATTTGTTATCGGGTAATTCGGCAGGAGTAAAATAACTCATATTCTCTACAAGCCCAATTACAGGCACTTTCAGGCCGGCCTGGTTGAACATTGCAATTCCTTTTTTAGCATCCGCTAGCGCAACTAATTGAGGTGTAGTTACCACAATAACTCCGGTAACAGGAACTGTTTGCACTATTGTTAAATGAATATCGCCAGTACCTGGAGGCATATCTATAATTAAATAATCAAGTTCTCCCCAATCCACATCAGACACAAACTGCCTGATAGCACTGCTTACCATAGGCCCGCGCCAAACAACTGCCTGCTTTTCATCCACTAACAAACCAATACTCATTAGTTTAATTCCATATCTTTCTAAAGGAACAATCATTCCCTTTCCTTCCACAGTTCTCATCAATGGCCTTTCGCCCCGAACTCCAAACATTATATGAACACTTGGCCCATAAATATCTGCATCCATCAAACCTACTTTGGCCCCACCTTCCGCAATGGCAAGCGCCAGGTTAGATGCTACGGTGCTTTTACCAACACCGCCCTTTCCGCTTACTACTGCAATTATATTTTTTACTCCTTTTAAAATATCTTTTTTATCAGTTCGCAGTGAAGTAGTATTACTGGTAAAATTTACTGTGATTTTAATATCATTATCAATTCTTTTAATAGCCTCAATGCAATCATTTTTTATCTTATCCTTAAGCGGACAGGCCGGAGTTGTGAGGATTATTGTAAATGAAACTTCATTCGTATTTATAATAATATCTCTGACCATATTTAAAGTAACAAGATCTCTTTTAAGATCTGGTTCCTGCACCTCACTCAACGCTTTCAATATGTCATTTTCATTCATGGTTCAATGTTTTGTTAAAAAGGTTTGGTATCTGCAAATTTAAACATTGATAAGCTTACTTTGTTTAATAAATTACAACGATACTTGGCTTACATTCGTAGATTATAAGTGATTAGTTCATGAAAAAAATTGTACAATTCTTTTTATTTTTTTTATTCCTTGCTCCTGTTGTGGCGAAAGCTCAATTTGAGACCTATAAAGATTCTGTTGTACAATTATATGGTGTTGTAATGTCCGCAGATAGCCTAAAAGCTCTTCCATCTGTGAGTATTATGGTAAAAGGGAGAAATCAGGGAACTATTTCAAGCGATCAGGGTGTTTTTTCTATTGTAGTTTTAAAGGGAGATGTATTAGAATTTACGAGTGTCGGATATAAACCTAAACTCGTTCCTATCCCTAAAAATCTTGATGGAAACCAGCAAAGCATGATACAATTGATGGTAGAAGATACGGTTTATCTTCCGGCAACTATTATAAAGAAACGGCCAACCCGTGAAGAATTTGAACGGGATTTTGTAAATACTCCAGTACCTGATGACGATCAGGAAATTGCACGGCAAAACCTCTCTGAGGCTAATCTTAGGGCATTAAGGTCTGCTTATGCAAAAGACGGACGCGAGGCCAGTAATTATTTTCTCAAACAAAATGCTCAAAAATATTATTCAGCAGGTCAGCTTCCTCCACAGAATATTTTTAACCCGCTTGCATGGGCAGAGTTTATAAAGGCATGGAAAAGAGGGGATTTTAAAAATAAATAACTAAGACAACTAATAGTAGACTTAGGTGATCTTAATTACTTTTCTTAAACTTATATAAATCCAAAATGCCCCGAAGGGCATCCTGAACTCTAATTGAAAAACCACCCCATTAAGTTTATATTCCTATATTTTTTAAATTATTAATCTTTTAATCTTTGATACTGTAATTGTTTCTTTCACAAAGATTGTCTGTCTCGCCTGTTAAAACAACCGGAAATCTCACCCTTTTTGCAGGGTATTTTCCCCGTACCTATAGAAGTTTTAAAAAGAATAAAAATTAAAAAACCCCATTCTATAAGAATGAGGTTTAGTATAAGAGATTTTATATTTTAAAACGAAAGCTTAATCTTCTATCTTCACTTTTCCTTTCTGCTTAGCCATTACTTCTTCTGCTATATTATTTGGAGCTGGTGCATA
>Ga0070679_100000683_pt1 | contig 29027 bp, 28 predicted proteins | sample KBSC63BmetaG_FD_65652 | JGI IMG/M metagenome (GOLD analysis project Ga0070679, IMG submission 65652) | Corn rhizosphere microbial communities from Kellogg Biological Station, Michigan, USA - KBS C6-3B metaG | ecosystem: Host-associated > Plants > Roots > Rhizosphere | place: USA: Michigan... | reverse complement strand
GCTCCTGAGCAAGCTGATGAAGTTCGACGAGGTGACGTCGCAGTTCGTGCTGACCGGCCACGTGCTCGGCTACGACGTGATGGTCGTCACCACCAAGGTGTACGACGCGATGTCGAAGGACGAGCAGGCGCGCTTCCGCGCCGCCGCCGAGAAGGCGGTCGACGACTACACGACGAAGTTCACGGGCCAGGAGCGCGACGTCGCCGAGTACTTCAAGAAGGAAGGCAAGAAGGTCTATACGCCGGACGTTGCCGCGTTTCGCAGCTACGCGCAGAAGAAGTACGTCGACAAGTACGGCAAGGACTGGCCGAAGGGCGCGCTCGAGCAGATCAACGCGCTGTAGCGCCTTGGTCCGGGTGCGCGCAATCGCGCACGCGCTGCGCGAGCGCGACGACCGGCGCGCGCAGCGCACGGTCGCCGGCGCGACCGCATGCGCGTGGCCGCCGCGCCACTCGTGCGCCGGGCGCGCCTTCGATTTGCACGGGGATCCGACATGACGCCGCGCCTCGCGCGCCTGGGCGCCTGGCTCGATCGCTTCGCGAACGTCGTCGCCGCACTCCTGATGGCGACGATGTTCGTGAGCTTCCTGCTCCAGATCACCTTCCGCTACGTGTTCAACGCGCCACTCGGCTGGACCGAGGAGGTGACCGTGCTGTGCTGGGTGTGGGTGGTGCTGTGGGGCGCGGGCTTCGTGCTCAAGGACGCCGACGAGATCCGTTTCGACATCATCTACGCCATCGTCGGGCCGCGCGCACAGCGCGCGTTCCGCGCCGTCTATTCGATCGCATTCATGGTCCTGCTCGCTGTCTCGCTGCCCGCGGCATGGAGCTACGTGACGTTCATGAAGCGCGAGCACACCGCCTACCTGCGGATGCCGTTCGACATCCTCTACTCGATCTACATCCTGTTCGTCGTCGCGCAGATCCTCCGCCATGCGCTGATCGCCTGGCGTGCATTCTCGCCGCCGCTGGCTGCGGCGGCCGTGGAGGAGCCGCGCTGATGCCCGGCCATTTCACGCTGTGCATCGTCGCGCTGGTCACGCTCGCCATCCTCGGCCTGCCGATCGGCCTTGCGATGATCGGCGCGTCGATCTTCTACCTGCTGCTCGCCGGCCTGGACCTTGGCACCGCTGCCGAGCAGCTTTTGAACGGCCTCTTCAACAGCTACGTGCTGCTCGCGGTGCCGCTCTTCATCCTCGCCGCCGACCTCATGAACTCGGGGAGCCTGACCGACCGGCTGCTCAAGTTCTGCCTCGTGCTGGTCGGCCGCTTCCGCGGCGGGCTCGGTCACGTCAACGTGGTTGCCAACATCATCTTCGCGGGCATGTCGGGCTCGGCGATCGCCGACGCGGTCGGCATCGGCCGGATCATCATCGGCATGATGACGCGCGACGGCAAGTACCCGATCGCGTATGCAGGTGCCATCACCGCGTCGGCGGCGATCATCGGTCCGATCATCCCGCCGTCGATCCCGATGGTCGTCTACGCGCTGGTGTCGGACACGTCGATCGGTTTCCTGTTCCTCGGCGGCGTCATCCCGGGGCTGTTGCTCGGGCTCGCGTTCATGATCATGAACACCCTGATCGCCCGCAGGCGCCGCTACCCGGTCGAGCCGCCGGTGCCGCTGCGCGAGATCCCGAGGATCGCGCTCGACGCGTTCCCCGCGCTGATGCTGCCGGTCGTGTTGCTGTTCGGCATCTACGGCGGCGTGATGACGCCCACCGAAGGCGCCGCGGCCGCCGCCGCGTATGCGCTCCTCGCCTCGGCGCTCATCTACCGCGCGATGTCGTGGCGGCAGCTGCTCGGCGTGCTCCAGCAGAGCGCCAAGGCGACGACGTCGATCGGCATGCTGATCGGCGGCGCGATGGTGTTCAATTACGTCGTCACGATCGAGAACGTCCCGCTGTCGATCCAGCATTTCGTCGCGCAGTTCCACATGACGGCGGTCGGCTACCTGCTGCTCGTCAACGGCATCCTGCTGGCGCTGGGCTGCCTCCTCGAGGGCACCACGATCCTGCTCGTCATCGTGCCGATCCTGATCCCGCCGGCGAAGGCGCTCGGCATCGACCTCGTGCACTTCGGCGTGGTGGTCGTCGTCAACATCATGATCGGCCTGCTGACGCCGCCCTTCGGGCTCCTGCTCTTCGTCGTCGCCAACATGACGCGCCAGACGCTGATGGCGATCGTCCGCGAGGCCGCGCCCTTCATCGCCGCGTCGATCGTCGTGCTCGCAATCATCTCGTTCGTGCCCGACACGGTCCTTTGGCTGCCGCGCGTCATGGGGTACAAGGGATGAGCGCGGCGCGGCGCGTGGCTGCCGCGCGTGCGGCACGTCCGATCTACGTGCTGAACGGGCCGAACCTCAATCGCCTCGGCACCCGCGAGCCCGCGATCTACGGCACGACGACGCTCGCCGAGATCGAGGCGCAATGCCGGCGCGAGGCCGGCGCGACACCGCTCGAGTTCCGTCAGACCAACAGCGAGGCGGAGCTCATCGGATGGATCCACGAGGCGATCGACTGCGCCGCGGCGATCGTCATCAACCCCGCGGCGTGGACGTTCACGTCGATCGCGATGCTCGACGCGCTGAAAATGTTCGAAGGACCGCTGATCGAGGTGCATTTGAGCAACATCCACGCGCGCGAGCCCATCTACCACCGCTCGAACGTGTCGCCGATCGCCTCCGCGGTGATCGCAGGGCTCGGCGCTGCCGGCTACCGCGCGGCGGTGCGCGCGGTCGTCGAGGGCGGCGCGGACGCGTTGCGCCGCAAGCGCTCGTGAGCGCACGCGCGGCGCCAGCCCGCGCTCGCAGCCGACGCACGGTCGGCCCGCGGCGCGCGGCGGCGGCATCGATGCGGTAGGCTGCCGCCATGCCGACACCGGTCACGTATCTGTTCGTCCCCGGCGATCGCCCCGAGCGCTTCGACAAGGCGCTCGCGAGCGGCGCCGACGCCGTCGTCGTCGATCTCGAGGACGCCGTCGCGCCAGCCGACAAGGTCGCGGCGCGCGCCAACGTGCGCGCGTGGCTCGCCGCCGATGCGCCGCGCGGTCGCGTGCTGGTGCGGATCAACGGCGCGACGACCGACTTCTTCGCCGACGACCTGCGGATGCTGGGCGAAGTGCGGCCGGTCGACGTCGTGCTCGCCAAGGCCGAGCGGCCGGAGGACGTACGGCGACTCGCGATCACGATCAAGGCCGACGCGGCGATCGTGCCGCTCGTCGAGAGCGCGCGCGGCGTCGCGCACGCCAACGAGATCGCATCGGCCCAGCGCGTCGCGCGGCTCGCCTTCGGCGCCGTGGACTATGCGGCGGATCTCGGCCTGTCGGGCGATGCGCGCGGCCTCATCCATCCGTCCGCGGTGATCGCGCTCGCCTCGCGGCTCGCGGGCCTGCCGCAGCCGATCGCCGCGCCGACCACGACGATCGACGACGAGGCGATCATCGTCGACGACGTGCGTTTCGCGCAGGCGCTCGGCTTCGGCGCCAAGCTATGCATCCATCCGCGCCAGGTGCCGGTCGTGCGCGCCGCGTTCGCGCCGAGCGCGGAAGCGGTGGCGTGGGCGACCCGCGTGGCGGCGGCCGCGAGCGCAGGTCGGGGCGCCGTACAGGTCGACGGCACGATGGTCGACCGGCCCGTCATCGAGCGCGCTCGCGCGATCCTCGACGCGGCGAAGCCGCGCTGAACGGCCCGGCGGTGCGCGGCACTCGATGTGCCGCGGCGACCGCGTGGCCGATACGTGCGGACAATCAGCCGCGCCGAGCGCGGCGCCGCGCAACCGCGAGGCTGACGAGCGCCAGCGCGGCGAGCACGATCGACAGGCTCGCGAGCGGCAGTGGCGCGAGCGTCGGCACCGCCACGGTGGGCGCCGTCGGCCCCGACGAATTGAGATTGAGGTTCAGCACGACGAGCGGGTTTTCCGGATCGCCGCCGCCGCAGAACACGGCGAGCTGGAAAACCTCGACGCCGAAGATCGTGCAGCCGGCGCCGTTCGGGTGCCCGAAGAAATTCAGGTCGACGATCGAGCTCGACGAATTCGTCGAGAAATACCAGCCGTCGATGTCCGCCAGCGTGAACGAGGTCGTGCCACCGGGAAGGCCCGGGCCGGTGACCGTCAGGTTCATCGCGATCAATCCGGTGGTGTCGTTCATGCCGCCCGTGAGGGTTTCCGGAACCTGGATCGCGTCGTCATACGTGACGCTGCCGGTCGCGGCGTATCCTGCCACCGGCGGGTAGTTGATCGGAATGGTCACCGGCGCCGCCACCGCGCAGCACGCGGTCGCTGCGAGGCAGGTGGCGGCGAAGCGTCGCAACATCGCGATCGCGATTGTCGTGTTCAAGAGACTCTCCCTGTTTGTTGTCGTCATCGCGTGGCGCGACGCTCGTGTTCGATTGTCCGACAACGCGGCACGCACGCCAACGCCGCGGCGCACGCGGACCGCCTTTTCGCGACGGCAGTGCGGCAACCGTACAACGTCCGCGTGGCCGCCGTGCTTGAATCGATGTCACGCGCGGCGTGCGCCGTGACCGATTCGCGAGCGCCTCTTTGCTTTCCGACAACCTCGACCTGCCGCAGGGGCTCAGCTACCGAACCGAGTTCGTGAGCGTCGCGGAGGAGGCGGCGCTGGTGGCCACCGCCGCCGCACTGCCGCTGCACGAGGCGAAGTTTCGCAGCTACCTAGCAAAGCGCCGCGTCGCGCATTTCCACACCGAGCCCGATGCGCCGTATTACGAGGAAGGCGAGGGCGACGCGGGCAGCGGCGCCGAACTGCCGCCCGCGATCGCGGCGCTGCGCGCGAAGGTGGCTGCGGTCGTCGGCGTGGCGCCAGAGGCGTTCGTGCACGCGCTCGTCAGCGAGTACCGGCCCGGCACGCCGATCGGCTGGCACCGCGACAAGCCGGTGTACGGCGTCGTCGCCGGCGTGTCGCTCGCCGGCTCCGGCACGATGCGCTGGCGCCCGTACGCGGCGCAGGATGCGAAGCACACGCTGTCGCTCGAGCTCGCGCCGCGCTCGCTGTACGTGATGCGCGATGCGATCCGCTGGGAGTGGCAGCACAGCATGCCGCCGATGAAGATGCTGCGCTACTCGATCACGCTGCGCACGCGCGCCGGCGCGCGTTGAGGGAAGATCCGCGGATGGACGTTGACGACGACGCCTGGGAAGCCCGCCTTGCCGCGGCATGGATGACGCTCGACGAGAGCGACGCCGAGGCGTTTCGCGCCCGTATCGACACGCTCGCAGCCGAATTGCCGCCGCGAAGCCCCGTGGCGTTGTTCGAGCGCGCATCGGCTTGGGATTCGACCGGGCATCCCGAGCGTGCCGTGCCGCACTACCGCGAGGCGCTCGCGGGCGGCCTGGGCGGCAGCCGGCGCCGGCGCGCGGTCATCCAGCTCGCGAGCTCGCTGCGCAATCTCGGTCACGCGGACGAGAGCGTCGCATTGCTGAGGGGCGAGCTCGCGCGGCCATCCGACGCGCTGGACGATGCCGTGCGCGCATTCCTCGCGCTCGCGCTGGCCGACACCGGCGAGCCGCGCGAAGCGCTGTCGATCGCGCTCGCGGCGCTCGCGCCCCACTTGCCGCGCTACCAGCGCTCGCTGGGCAACTACGCGCAGGATCTCGTCGCAAGCGACGACTGACCCGCGGCGCACTGACGCGGTCGACCTCGCCGACGATCATCCGCTGCGCGCTGACGGCCTCGCCGCCTTGCATTCGCGCGCCCGGCCGGCGCACCGCAATGAAGCTCCGCTCAACCCGCGGCGACGATCTCGCCGGTGGGCACGACCCGCGCGAACGCGCCGTTGAGCGCGGCCATGTACGCCGCCTGCACGTCCGCCGCCGCAACGCTGCGGCCATCGAACGCCTGCGTCCGAGTTGCGCAGGCGTCGTGCGCGAGCGTGCAGGCGAAGCCCATGTCCGCCGCGGCGCGCGTCGACGTGTCGACGCACATGTGCGTCATCATGCCCGCGATCGTGAGCTTCGCGATCCCGCGCCCGCGCAGCGTTGCCACGAGCGGGGTCTCGCGGAACGCGTTGGGAAAATGCTTGACGATAACGGTTTCGCCGTCGTTCGGCGAGACCGTCGCGTGGATCTCGGCACCGCGCGTGCCGGGCAGGAAGAACGTCGCGCCGGGCCGCGTCGACAGGTGCTGGACGTGCACGATCGGCCACCCGCGCGCGCGGAATCGATCGAGGAGCCGCGCGGCGTTCGCGACGGCCGCATCCGCGCCATCGAGCGTCATCGTGCCGCCCTCGAAATAGTCGTTCTGCAAATCGATCAGCAGCAGCGCAGTGTCCATTGGCGTGTCCTTCATCGAGCCGCGAAGCCGAACAGCCGGCTCGGCGTGTCCCACAGGATCGCACGTCGCGCCATCGCGTCCGGCACGGCGCGCGCGAAGAGCCGCACGAGCGGCCCGTAATCGACGCGCATCGGCGCGCGCAGGAACGGAAAATCCGACGCCCACAGGAGCCCGCGCGGCGTGAAGGCATCGACCAATGCCTGCACGAACGGCCACGCGTCCTGGTGCGGCTGTGCGCGCCGCGCGAACTTCGCATAGCCCGAGAGCTTCACGAACGTGCGGCCGTTGCCGGCCAACTCCAGCAGCGCGCGAAACCCTGGCTGCGCGACGCCCGCCGCAACGTCCGGCCGCCCCGCATGGTCGAACACGATGCGCGCGCCGCTGGCCTCGAGCATCGGCCTCATCGCGACGAGCTGGTCGCGCTCGACCTGCACGTCGGCGCAAAGATCGAGATCGCGCAGCCGCTCGAGCAGCGGGCCGATGCCCGCGTAGCGCTCGACGCCGAGGAGCGCCGCGTTGAACGCGATGCCGACGATGCCGGCCGCCTTGAGACCCTCGAGCTCGTCGCGGCTCGCGTCGTCCCGAACCATGGCGATGCCCTTGTAACGGCCGCGGCCGCGCGCGAGCGCATCGAGGAGGCAGCGATTGTCGAGGTCGTAGCCGGAGTTGGGCGCGACGATCAGCGCGTGCGAGACGTCGTGCGCGTCGAGCACCTCGTCGAGCTGCTCGACGGGCGCGATCTCCTGGCCCGAGGGCCGGTAGTACGCGCCGTCGGCGTACGCGAAGCGCGCAGGGTCGAGCACGTGCACATGGCAGTCGACGCTCGGCGGCTCAGACATTGAAGCGGAAGTGCATGACGTCGCCGTCCTTGACGACGTAGTCCTTGCCCTCGAGCCGCATCCGGCCCGCCTCCTTGGCGCCCGTCTCGCCCTTGAGGCGCACGTAATCGTCGTAGCCGATCGTCTCGGCGCGGATGAAGCCCTTCTCGAAATCGGTGTGGATGACGCCGGCGGCCTGCGGCGCGGTCGCGCCGACGTGTACGGTCCACGCGCGAACTTCCTTCGGCCCCGCAGTGAAATAGGTTTGCAGGCCGAGCAGCTTGTAGGCCGCGTGGATCACGCGATCGAGGCCCGGCTCGGCGACGCCGAGATCGGCGAGGAATGCGAGCTTGTCGTCGCCGTCGAGGTCCGCGATCTCGGCCTCGAGCGCCGCGCAGACGGCGACCACCGGTGCGCCTTCCCGCGCGGCGTACGCGGCGACCGCGTCGAGCAGCGGATTGCCGACGAATCCCTTCTCGTCGACGTTGGCGACGTACATCGTCGGCTTCATCGTCAGCAGGAAATACGGCGCGAGGAGCACGCGCTCCGCGCTGTCGAGATCGGCGCTGCGCGCGCTGCGCCCCTGGTCCAGCATCGCCGACACCTTCTGCAGCGCCTCGTACAGGCGCTTCGCCTCCTTGTCGCCGCCGGCGCGCGCGAGCTTCTCGACCTTGACGAGCTGCTTTTCCACCGACGCCAGGTCGGCGAGCGCCAATTCGGTGTTGATCGTCTCGATGTCGGAGACCGGGTTCACGCCGCCCGCGACGTGCACGACGTTGTCGTCGGCAAAGCAGCGCACGACGTGCGCGATCGCGTCGGTCTCCCGGATGTTGGCGAGGAACTGGTTGCCGAGGCCCTCGCCTTTCGACGCGCCGGCGACGAGCCCGGCGATGTCGACGAACTCGACGACCGCCGGGATCACCTTGTCGGGCTTCGCGATGGCCGCAAGCGCGGCGAGCCGCGCGTCGGGCACCTCGACGATGCCGACGTTGGGCTCGATCGTGCAGAACGGATAGTTCTCCGCGGCGATGCCGGCGCGCGTCAGCGCATTGAAGAGCGTCGACTTGCCGACGTTAGGCAGGCCGACGATGCCGCACTTGAGGCTCACTTCGTATCCTTCGGCTTGGTATGCAGCACGAGCATCGCGCGCTCGAAATCGCCCGCGGCGATGTCGGGCCACGCGCCCAGCGCCGCGTCGATCGCCGCGTCGATCGCGCCGCGCTCCGCGGCGAGCGGCGGGCGCAGCACGTAGTCGACGACCGCCTGCTCGGCGAACTGCGAATCGCGCGGATGGCCGATGCCGAGCCGCAGTCGCCAGAAATCGGCGCTGCCGAGGCGCGCGCGGATGTCCTTCAATCCGTTGTGGCCGGCGACGCCGCCGCCGAGCTTCATCTTCGCCTCGCCCGGCTGCAGGTCGAGCTCGTCGTGAACGACGAGGATCTCGGCGGGCGCGATCGCGTGGAAGTTGGCGAGCGCGGCAACGCTCTGGCCCGAAAGATTCATGTAGGTCGACGGCTTGACGATGCGCAGCGCGCCGGCACGCGCGACGTCGCCCGCGAACTTGCCGTCACGCGAGAACGTCGTGCCGAGCGACGCTGCGAGCGCGTCGGCGAACCAGAAGCCCGCGTTGTGACGCGTCGCCGCGTATTCGCGGCCGACGTTGCCGAGGCCCGCGACGAGGCGGATCGAGGTCGTCATGCGTGGTGAGCGGGAAGCCGCCGCGCTTTGCCGGCATCGCGCGGCGGCGCGCATGCAAGCGTCCATGCCGCCGCGCCACACGGCGTACCGTCGCCATCCGGCGGCACACCGCGTCGCGCCGCGGATTACTTCTTCTTGTCGTCCTTGCCGCCGGCCTTCTTGTCGTCGGCCTTGGCCTCGGCGCCTTTCGCGTCGGCCGCAGGCGCCGCACCGGCCGCCGGCGCCGCGGCGGTCGTCGCCGCGTCGCCCTCGGCCACTGCGGTCTCCTCGGTCTCGACGATCGCCTTCGGCACGACGGCGGTCGCGACGACCGGATCCTTGCCGTGTGTCACCGCCGTCAAGCCTTCGGGCAGCTTGAGGTCCGAGACCTTCACCGAGTGGCCGATCTCGAGGTTGGCGAGATCGACGTCGATGAACTCGGGCAGGTGCTTCGGCAGGCACGCGACGTCGACCTCGTTCAGCACGTGGCTGACGATCGCGCCGCCCATCTTCACCGCCGGCGAGAGCTCGGCGTTGACGAAGTGCAGCGGCACCTTCATGTGGATCTTGCGGTTCTCGTCGATCCGCTGGAAGTCGATGTGCAGCACCTGCGGGCGGTACGGGTGCATCTGCACGTCGCGCAGCAGCACGCGCTCGCTTGCGCTGCCGATCTTCATCGTCAGGATGGACGCGTGGAACGCCTCGTTCTTGAGCGCGTGGATCAGCGCGTTGTGGTCGAGCTCGATCGGCGCCGGCTTGGCGGTGCCGCCGTAGACGATGCCGGGCGTCTTGCCCGAGTGGCGGAGCCGCCGGCTCGCGCCGCGGCCGCCGTCGCCCTCGCGGGGGAAGGCTACGAATTCGAGGTGGGCCTTGGCCATGGGGACTCTCCTTGTCTGCGGCCTTCCCTTCGCGGGCCCCGCGATCGCGATGCACGCGATCGGCGGGCCGGACAGGTCGTCCGCGGTTGGCGACAGCCTCGCCGCGCGCGTGGCCGGCGCGGGCGTGGCAAAGCCGTTGATTATACGGTGAAGCGGTGGAAGCGGGCAAGGCGCCGGTGGCGCCCCGTCAGTCGATGAACAGGCTCGACACCGATTCCTCGTTGGACACGCGCGTCATCGTCTCGGCGAGGAGCTGCGCGCACGAGAGCTGGCGGATGCGCGGGCATTGGACCGCCTCCGGCGACAGCGGGATCGTGTCGGTGACGACGATCTCGTCCATGTCCGATTCGGAGATCCGCGCCACGGCGCCGCCGGAGAGCACGGCATGCGTGCAGTACGCGACGACCTTCTGCGCGCCGTGCTCCTTCAACGCGGTGGCGGCCTTGCACAGCGTGTTCGCGGTGTCGACGATGTCGTCCATGATCACGCAGGTCCGGCCGTCGACGTCGCCGATGATGTTCATCACCTCGGCGACGTTGGCCTTCGGGCGACGCTTGTCGATGATCGCGAGGTCGGAGTCGAGGCGCTTGGCGATCGCGCGCGCCCGTACGACGCCGCCGACGTCGGGCGAGACGACGAGCAGGTTGTCGTAGTTCTGCTTCCACAGGTCGCCGAGCAGCACCGGCGTCGCGTAGATGTTGTCGACCGGAATGTTGAAGAAGCCCTGGATCTGGTCGGCATGCAGGTCCATCACCATCACGCGGTGGACACCGACCGTGGCCAGCATGTCGGCGACGACCTTGGCCGAGATCGGCACGCGCGCCGAGCGCGGGCGGCGGTCCTGGCGCGCATAGCCGAAGTACGGGATCGCCGCGGTGATGCGTGCCGCCGACGCGCGCTTCAGCGCATCGATCATCACCATCACCTCCATCAGGCTGTCGTTGGTCGGCGCGCACGTCGACTGCAGGATGAACACGTCGCGGCCGCGCACGTTCTCGAGCAGCTCGATCATCACCTCGCCGTCGGAGAATCGCCCGACGACGGCGCGCCCCAGGCTGATGTTCAAGTGCTTGCACACCGCCTCCGCGAGCTTCGGGTTGGCGTTGCCCGTGAAGATGCGCATGCGTTCGAAGGCCATCGCGAGGTCCGGGGGTGATCGTCAGGCGGCGCGGCGCGCACGTGCGCCACTGGATGAAATGGCTGGGGAGGTAGGGATCGAACCTACGAATGCCGGAATCAAAATCCGGTGCCTTACCACTTGGCGACTCCCCAGCGGAAACCGTGGCCCCGTCGGGTCCCCTAAGCGAACGACGCGAGCGGATGACGGGCGAGCGTGCGGGCGAGCACGCCGCGCAAACCGCGCGGCAGCTTCGCCAGCGCGGCGCGCGCCTCGGCTTCCCGCGCGAACGCGGCGAACGCGCACGCTCCCGATCCTGTCAGTCGCGCGCCGTGCTCGAGCTTGCGCAGCGCGTCGATCGCGTCGGCCACTGCCGGCAACCTCGCCCGCACCACGGGCTCGAGGTCGTTGCGGCCGTAACCCTCGGAAAAGACGTCTATTTTCGCCGACGGCGAATTGCGTGTCAATTCGCGCGCGGCGAACATCGCAGCGGTCGACGCGTGCGCGTCCGGACGCGCGATGACGATCCAGGCGGGGGGTACCGAGATCGGCGAAAGGCGCTCGCCGATGCCCCGCGCAATCGCATTGTCGCCGCCCACGAAGAACGCGACATCGGCGCCGAGCGTGACGGCGATCTCGGCGAGCGCCGCGCGCGACCAGCGCAGCGACCACAGCCGGTTGAGCCCGAGCAGCACGCTCGCCGCGTCGGAGCTGCCGCCGCCCAAGCCCCCGCCGATGGGGATGCGCTTGTCGAGCGCGATCGTCACGCCGCGCTTGACGCGCGCGGCGGCCTGCAGCGCGCGCGCCGCGCGCAGCGCGAGGTCGTCGTCCAACGCGACGCCGTCGACGTCGTGCGCGCGCACGACCGCGCCGTCGTCGCGCACGGTGAGCGTCAGCTCGTCGGCGAGATCGACCAGCACCATCAGCGTCTCGAGCGTGTGATAGCCGTCATCGCGGCGGCCGGTGACGTGCAGGAAATAGTTGAGCTTGGCAGGCGCGGACACGACGAGTGCCGGCGGGCCCGCGCTCACGCCACCCGCCCGGCAGCGCTCATTGCCATCGATCGACGACGACGCGGACGTCGACACCCGGGTAGGCGAGCGTCAGGCGCCTCGCGTGCGTGTCGCGGTCGTCGGGATACGCATACGTGATCTCCCAGCCGTCCTGGCGCAGCACGCCCGGGCGGCCAGCGGCGTCGCGCTCGATCGCGAACGTCGAGCCCGCGTGGCCGCCGCCGCGGATCCAGGCGGACAGCCCCGACACCGGCAGCGGCACGCCGAACGCGCGGGTCGTGAGGTCCTCGAACGACGGCGCCTCGAGCCTGCGCCCGTCGGCGAGCCGCAGCGTGACGGTCGCATCGATGCGGTCGAGCGTCGCGAGCGTCTGGCCGAGCGGCGTCGCGAGCGCGATGCTGTCGGTCGCGGGCGCGTGCTGCCAGTCGAAGTTGCCGGCGAGCGCGTCGCTGCCGTGGTGCGCCGACAGCCGGCCGGCGACGCGGAACGGTGAATCGGCGATCGGCTTCTCGCCGGTCTCGACGCGCGCGAGGCCCGCGCAGCCGGCGACGAAGAGCACGGTCACGCACGCGAGCGCCGCGACGCCGATCCGCGGCACCCGCCTCACCGCTTGCACGCGGCGCACCGGCCGGCCGTCACGGCGAGAAGCGCTTGACCGTTTCCAGGAGGACCGGGTTGTCCGGTGTCGTCTTGAGCTGCGCGCGCCACACGTCGCGCGCGCGTCCCTGCTCGCCCTTCGCCCACAGCACTTCGCCCAGGTGAGCGGCGATCTCGGGATCGGCGCGGCCGGCGAGCGCGCGCTGCAGGAAGGCGATCGAGTCGTCGAGGCGGCCCATCCGGAACAGCGCCCAGCCCATGCTGTCGAGGATGAACGCGTCGTCTGGCGCGATCTTGAGCGCGCGCTCGATCAGCGCGTAGCCCTCGTCGAGGCGCTTCGAGCGGTCGACGAGCGTGTAGCCGAGCGCGTTGAGCGCTTGCGCGTCGTCGGGCTTCAGCTCGACGAGGCGCTTCAGCTTCGACTCGGACTCGTCGATCTTGTCGAGCTTCTCGGCGACCATCGCATAGTCGTACAGGAGCTCCGGCGAATCGGGATGCTCGGTGAGCGCCTTCGTCAGCACCGCGTAGGCGCCCGGGTTGTCGTTCGCGTCGCGCAGGATCTGCGCCTCGGTCTGCCGCACCTCGACGCGCTGGTCGATCGTCACCGCCGGCAGGTCGTCGAGGTATTTGCGCGCGCCGGCGAGGTCGCCCTTCTTCGCCATCACCACGCCGATCCGGAGCTGCGCGATCCAGTTGCGCTCGCCCTCGGGTACCGCCTTGTAGCGCGCGATCGCCTCGTCGTAGTGCTTCTGCTCTTCCGCGATCTGAGCGAGGTAGAGCTCGACGACGCCGTTTTCGCCGTAGTGCGCGGCCTCGAGCTCGTTGAACACGCTCTCGGCGCGTGGCCAGTCCTTCATCTGGAACGACAGCGCGCCGATCGCGAACGTGTACTCGCGCTGGTCGGGATTGTCGTGCGCGAGCCGCTCGAAGATCGCGCGCGCCTCGCCCGGGCGCTTGTCCTCGACGTAGAGCTGCGCGAGCGCGGTAAAGCCGGGCTTCGACGCCGGATGCGCCTTGGTGAACGCCTCGAGATAGGCGATCGCCGACGCGCGCGACGTGTTGGCGAGGATCTCGCTCTTGAGCAGCGCCGCGCGGTCCCAGTCGGGCTTCAACGCCAGCGCGCGGTCGATTGCCTGGGTCGCCGTTGCCTGCATCGTCACCGACTTCAAGTCGGTATTCGCCGCGGCGAGCGCGAGCGCGAACTGCGCCTCGGCGATGTCGGGATAGGGCTTGGCCAGGTCCTGGACGATGCGGAACGTCGTCAGGCGATCGGTCTTGTCGGCGAGCGCGCGGTTCAACTGCAAGAAAAGCTCGGGCGCATTGTGCTTGGCGGCGACCGCTTCGGCGATCGCATCGCGCAGGCGCGCCTCGATGTTGTCGATGTCGACGTCGCCGCCGCCGCTCGCGAACGTGCCGCTTTGCGCCGCCGCGATGATCTCGCTGGCGCGCTTCGCCGACGGATCGAGCTCGAGCCAGAGCTTCGCCGACGCCTCGGCGACGTCCCGCTGGCGGGTGCGCACGGCGATTTCCGCGGCGCGGCGCGCGAGGTCGGCGTCGCGCGCCTCCTTCGCCGCCTCGTAGAACGCGCGTGCGGCCAGCGTCGGCTCGCCGCGCTGCAGCGCGACGTTGCCGAGCATGATCCGGTAGAAGAGCTCGGCCGACATGCCCTCGGGCGTCGGCCAGGCTGCGTCCTTGGCGGCGCTCGCGACGAGGGCCGGCTGGCCGGGCGCGGCGCCGGGAGCAGCCGCAGCCGGGGCGGCCTGGGCCACGGCGGCATGACGGACGACGAGCGCGCTCTGTGACGTCGGCGGCTGCGCCGTCGCGCAGGCGCCGAGGCAAAGGGCGGCGAGCGAGGCCGCGAGCGGCGAAAGGACTTGGCGTTTCAGGTGCATGAGTGGCGAAGGGTCACGGGACCCAATGCAGGCGATGCGGCACAATGAGGGAGTAGGCCCGCCGCGGGCGGTTGGTCGCGAGCGAGTCCAAGCCCTCGCGCCGGATCCACCCGTCGATTGTGCCATGCCCGAACTGCCCGAAGTCGAGACCACCCGTCGTGACCTGCTCACGACGATCGGCCGGCGGATTCTTGGGGTCGACGTTTACGACCGGCGCTTGCGCTGGCCAGTTCCGCGCGAACTGCCGACGGTGCTCGCCGGCGCGCGCATCCGTGCGGTCGACCGGCGCAGCAAGTACCTGCTGTTCGCGCTGGACCGCGGCACGATGATCGTGCATTTCGGCATGACGGGCAGCCTGACTGCCTTGAAGCGACCGCCGCCGCGCCGCGCGCACGACCATGTCGACTGGCGACTCGACGACGGGACAACGCTGCGCTATCACGACCCGCGCCGGTTCGGCGCCGTGCTGTGGACGGCCGGCGAGGCGGGGGCGCACCCGCTGCTGCGCGGCCTGGGTCCCGAGCCGCTCGAGCGCGACTTCGACGGCGATCACCTGTGGCGCATGGCGCGCGGCCGCAGCCTGCCGATCAAGTCGCTCGTCATGGACAACCACGTCGTCGTCGGCGTGGGCAACATCTATGCGAGCGAGGCGCTCTTCCGCGCCGGCATCCGCCCCACGCGGCCGGCCGGCAAGGTGTCGCGCGCAAGGATGGCGGTGCTGGCCGCGTCGATCCGCGAGGTCCTCGAGGCCGCCATCGCGAGCGGCGGCTCGACGCTGCGCGACTACGTCAACGGCCGTGGCGAGGCGGGCCGGTTCCAGTTCACCCACTTCGTCTACGGCCGCGAAGGAGCCCCGTGCCGCGTCTGCGGCACGCCCATCCGCGCCCGCTACGTCGGCCAGCGCAACACCTTTTACTGCCCGGCCTGTCAGTTGTAGCGTCCAGCTCCCCCACCCGACGCAGTGCCCACCGAGGCCCGGGCAGGCACAATGGAGCCGTCTGTCCGCCGCTGGTCGTCGGGGGCACGCCTTGTGCTTGACAGGTTGGGCAGGGATTCCGGCTGCTTGCGTCCCTATCAGGCGCTGATCGGCCGGCCAACAAGAACAGGTGGGGGACATGGTGCAATCGCGCGATCTCGCGGTGCGGTTCGAGGCGTACGCCGACTGGCGGCGACGGCTGTCGACGGCGATCTCGTCGCTGCACGAATGGCTCGCCGAGCAGGACCTGGCCGACGCGCAGGTCGACCTCAAGGTGCAACAGCTCCTCGAGCGGCTGCACCAGGACAAGCTCGTCGTCGCGTTCGTCGCCGAGTTCTCGCGCGGCAAGTCCGAGCTCATCAACGCGATGTTCTTCGGCGAGTTCGGCCAGCGCCTTTTGCCCTCGTCCGCCGGGCGGACGACGATGTGCCCCACGGAGCTCCTCTACGACGCCTCGCGCGCGCCGTCGATTCGCCTTCTGCCCATCGAGACGCGGCTCCGCGATGCCACGGTCTCCGAATTCAAGAACTATCCCGACGAGTGGCTGACGCTGCCGCTCGACCTCGCTTCCGCCGAGCGGATGAGCGAGGCGCTCTCGCGCGTGTCGGAAGTGAAGACCGTGCCGGTCGAGCTCGCGCGGCGCTACGGCCTCTTCGACGATCAGGACGAGCTCGTCGCGTCGCTCGACCGCGGCGACGACGGCTCGATCGACGTGCCGTGCTGGCGCCATGCGGTGATCAACTTCCCGCATCCGCTGCTCCAGCAGGGCCTCGTCATCCTCGACACGCCGGGGTTGAACGCAATCGGCACCGAGCCCGAGCTCACGCTGTCGCACCTTCCCGCCGCGCACGCGGTGCTGTTCATCCTCGCCGCCGACGCGGGCGTCACCAAGACCGACCTCGAGGTATGGAACGACCATCTCGCCGGCGACGACCAGACCGCGCGCGCCGGCCGGATGGTGATCCTCAACAAGATCGACGGCCTCTGGGACGAGCTTCGCGCCACGTCCGAGGTCAACGCCGAGATCGATCGCCAGGTCGCGAAGACCGCGCAGATGCTCGACGTTCCGGTGTCGCAGGTGTACGCGGTGTCGGCGCAGAAGGCGCTCGTCGCCAAGGTCAACGGCGACGACGCGCTGCTGTCGCGCAGCCGCCTGCCGCTGCTCGAGGCGGCGCTGTCGATGAAGCTCATCCCCGCCAAGCGCGACATCGTCGGCGCGGCGACCAAGGGCGACGTGCGCGAGGTCGTCGCCGGCGTGCGCACGATCCTGCGCCAGCGCGCCGCCGGCATCGACGAGCAGCTCGGCGAGCTCACTGCGCTGCGCGGCAAGAACCAGGACGTCGTCCAGCACATGATGGACCGCGTCAAGGAAGAGAAGGTGGTGTTCGAGCGCGGCCTCGCGCGCTACACCGCGCTGCGCAACGTGTTCACCGAGCAGACGACCAAGCTGCTCGATTACCTCGGCCTCGAGGCGCTGAAGCTCAACGCCGGGCGCACGCGGCGTGCGATCGAAGGCTCGCTCTTCACCAAGGGCGTGCGCGGCGCGATGGGCGACTTCTTCGGCAACATCCGCGACGACATCGACAAGTCGTCGCAGCAGGCAGGCGAGATCCAGGAGATGATGCGCGCGATGTACGCGCGCTTCGCGCGCGAGCACAACGTCGACCTCTACGAGCCGCCGCCGTTCTCGGTGCTCAAGTATCGCAAGGAGATCGACCGCCTCGAGCGCGCCTATAACCAGCACTTCAACACGCTGTGGAACATGGCGAGCAAGGCCAAGTTCGCGCTGATGCGACGCTTCTTCGAGACGGTGGCGACCCGCGTCAAGCACGTCTACGACATCGCCAACCGCGACGTCGAGGCATGGCTCAAGGCCGTGATGTCGCCGCTCGAGACGCAGGTACGCGAGCATCACCTGCAACTGCGGCGGCGCCTCGACAGCGTCAAGCGCATCCATGCCGCCGGCGACGAGCTCGAGGAGCGCATCGTCGAGCTCGAGCAGCAGGCGGAATCGCTGCGCCTCCAGATTCGCGGCCTCGACGCCGAGGTCGCGGCGATCGACGACATCGTCGCGCAGCCGGCGTTGCCGCTGGCGGCGAACGCCTAGCGCGATGGGCACCCCCCGAAGCGCGCTGCGCGCGCCTCCCCCCAAGGGGGGCGAGCGGCTCGGGGCGGCCCTTCGCCGCTTATCGGTTTCCCCCACGCGGGAGAGGGAGCAGCCACGCGGCCCATCGCCGCGGGCGCCCTCGCCCCGCGGCCGAGGGGAATTCAGGCGACGTCGGCCTTGGACTTCATCAGTGCCGCGTACTTGAGCAGCAGCGCATCGCGCGACTCGACGTGATCAGGATCGTTGGGGATGCAGTCGACCGGGCAGACCTCGCGGCATTGCGGCGTGTCGAAATGGCCGACGCACTCGGTGCAGCGCGCGGGATTGATCACGTAGATCTCCTCGCCTTGCGAGATCGCGTCGTTCGGGCACTCGGGCTCGCAAACGTCGCAGTTGATGCACTCGTCGGTGATGATGAGCGCCATCGTCAGCGCTCGCGCGCCACGCGCGCGGCGAGGCGGGCGGCGACCGACGGATGGACGAAGCTCTTGACGTCGCCGCCGAAGCGCGCGACCTCGCGCACGATCGTCGCGGAGATGAACATGTATTGCTCTGAAGGCGTGAGGAACAGCGTTTCGACCTCGGGATAGAGCTTGCGGTTCATACCCGCCATCTGGAACTCGTACTCGAAGTCGGACACGGCGCGCAGGCCGCGCAGCACGGCGTGCGCGCCCTGCGCGTTGACGAAATCCATCAGCAGCGACGAAAACGGCTGCACGTCGATGTTGCGAAGGTCGGCGAGCACCTCGCGGACGATCGCCACGCGCTCGTCGGCGTCGAAGAACGGCTTCTTGGCCTCGCTGACGGCGACGCCGATCACGACGCGCTCGAATAGACGCGCGGCGCGGCGCGCGAGGTCCTCGTGGCCGCGGGTGAACGGGTCGAACGTGCCGGGATAGACGACGGTCAGCATGGCGTGCCTTCGGGATCCGCGGAACCACGGCCCGGCACTAGTGTACCGACCGGCGCCGCGTCCGGCTCGCGCAGCGCTTGCGCCGCGCGGTGCAGCAGGTGGAAGCGGACGGCGCCCGCGCGGCCCTCGCGCGTGACGACGAGCCCGGGCGGCGGCGCAAGCGGATGGCCGGCCTCGGCGTAGATCGCACCGTCCGCGGCGAGCCGCGGCAAGCAGGCGGCGAACAGCGCCGGCCACGCGTCGAACGCATACGGCGGGTCGAGGAAGATCGCATCGAAATGGCGCGACTCGCCCGCGAGCGTCGCAAACGCGTCGCGGCAGGCGACCTCGAGCGCCGCGAGACCCAGCGCGTCGGCATTCGCGCGCAGCGCTTTCGCGGTCGCGGCGTCGCGGTCGATCGCGACGCTGCGCGACGCGCCGCGCGACAGCGCCTCGAGCGACAGCACGCCGCTGCCGGCGAACGGCTCGAGCGTGGTGCGGCCGGTCAGGTCCTGGCCGAGCCAGTTGAAGAGCGTCTCGCGCACGCGGTCGGGCGTCGGGCGCACGGGCCCCGCGCCGCGAAACCGGACGATGCGGCCGCGATGCGTGCCGCCGATGATGCGCACGCGAAAGTCGCCGCCTTGCGCGCGGCGCTGTCCGGCCGCAGGCGCTCGCGCGCCGCGCGTGTGGCGGGCGCTCATCCGCGCCGCCGCCGGCGCGCCGCACGCGGCCGGTAAAATCGCAGGCTTCCCGTGCACGCCTGACGCATGTTCGATTTCCGCAAGTCCGCTCCCGCCTCCGACGCCGCGCCGCGCAAGTCCTGGACCGAGCGCCTCAAGTCCGGCCTGTCCGCCTCGCGCGACAAGCTGTCGGGCGCGATCACCCAGGCGTTCCGCCGCCGCACGCTCGACCAGGAAGCGCTCGACGAGCTCGAGACGGCCCTGATCGGCGCCGACGTCGGCATCGACGCGACCGAGCGGCTGCTGGCCGACCTCACCGAGCGCTACCGGCGCGCGGGCGCCGACGCCGACCCGAGGCGCCTGCTCAACGCCGCGCTGCGTGATCTTGTCACACCGCTGGAGGCGCATTTCGCGATCGGCGATGCGCGGCCCTTCGTCATCATGCTCGCCGGCGTCAATGGCGCCGGCAAGACCACGTCGATCGGCAAGCTCGCCAAATGGCTACAGGAGCAAGGGCTCACTGTCCTGCTCGCTGCCGGCGACACGTTCCGCGCCGCAGCGCGCGAGCAGCTCGCCGTGTGGGGCGAGCGCAACGGCGTCGCGGTGATCGCCCAGCAGGGCGGCGACCCGGCGGCTGTGATGTTCGATGCCGTCGAGGCGGCGCGCGCGCGCGGCATCGACGTCGTCCTCGCCGACACGGCCGGGCGACTGCCGACTCAAGCGCACCTCATGGATGAGCTCCGCAAGATCCGCCGTGTCCTCGGCAAGGCAGACCCCGGCGCGCCGCATTCGGTCCTCCTCGTGCTGGACGCCAACACCGGCCAGAACGCGCTGGCGCAGGTGAAGGCGTTCGACGCCGCCGTGGGCTTGACCGGCCTCGTCGTTACCAAGCTCGACGGCAGCGCCAAGGGCGGCGTCGTCGCCGCGATCGCCCGGCAACACCCGGTGCCGCTGGCGTTCATCGGCGTGGGCGAAGGCGTTGACGACCTTCGCCCGTTCACCGCTGCCGAGTTCGCCGACGCGTTGATACCGGCCGAGTGAGCCCACACTGACCGAACCGTCCGGGGCCGGCGCGGTCCAGTCTAGATGCGCCCGGCTTGTCCCGGCGGGGCAAGCCCCCATTTGCAATCCTGAGTAAATTAGTCGGGAACTTTCGGGACGTTTAGCACTCGTACACTGCGAGTGCTAAAATGGGCACCGAAGCGGGACGGCGAAAGCCATCCCCGTGAAAAGGAGATCCACGCTTATGACTGGTAGCGCCCTGACCTTTCCGACGCCGTCGTCGCTCGGGAGCCTGGACAATTACATCCAGGCGGTCAACCGTTTCCCGCTCCTGACGGCCGAGCAGGAGGCCGAATTCGGCCGCCGCTGGAAGGCCACGCAGGACGTCGAGGCGGCGCGGGCGATGGTGCTTTCGCACCTGCGCCTCGTCGTGGCCGTGTCGCGCAACTACGTCGGCTACGGGCTGCCGCAGGCCGACCTGATCCAGGAAGGGAACGTCGGCCTGATGAAGGCGGTGCACCGCTTCGATCCCGATCGCGGCGTGCGCCTCGTGTCGTTCGCGCTGCACTGGATCCGCGCCGAGATGCACGAGTACATCCTGCGCAACTGGCGGCTCGTCAAGGTGGCGACCACCAAGGCGCAGCGCAAGCTCTTCTTCAACCTGCGCAGCATGAAGAAGCGCTCAGCCGCGCTGACCAACGCCGAGGCGGACGCGATCGCCAACGAGCTCAACGTCAAGCGCGAGGACGTGCTCGAGATGGAGACGCGGATGACGGGCCACGACCTGACGCTCGACCCGACGCCGTCCGACGACGACGAGCACGCTTACTCGCCGATCGCCTACCTGACCGATGCCGACGACGAGCCGGCGACGATCGTCGAGGCGAAGCAGACGGCCGAGCGCCGCAGCGAGGGGCTGTCCCACGCGCTCGGCAAGCTCGACCCTCGCTCGCGGCGCATCATCGAGGCGCGCTGGCTCCGCGAGGAGAACCCGCTGACGCTGCAGGAGCTCGCCAACGAGTACAACGTGTCGGCCGAGCGGATCCGCCAGATCGAGTCGAAGGCGATCAAGCAGATGAAGGGCGCGATGGCGGCTGCCGCCTGACGCCTGGCGCTCCGCTTCGCGAAGACCGGCCCTGCGGGGCCGGCTTTTTTTCGTCCGTCAGATCTCGAGCTGCGTGCCGAGCTCGACGACGCGGTTGGTCGGCACGTGGAAGAAGTCGGACGCCTTGACGGCATTCTTCGACATCGAGACGAACAGCCGCTCGCGCCACATCGCCATGCCGACGCCGGGGGTCGGGATCAGCGTCTCGCGCGACACGAAGAACGACGTCTCCATCATGTCGAACGGGAAGCCGCGCCGCCCGGCGTCCTCGAGGATCTCGGGGATGTCGGTGTCGTCCTTGAAGCCCGTGAACGCGATGAAGCGATAGAAGTCGCAGCCGAGCGGCGTGATCTCCATCCGCTCGTCGTCGCCGACGTAGGGGATGTCGCGCGTGACGATCGTCAGGAACACGACCCGCTCGTGCAGCACCTTGTTGTGCTTCAAGTTGTGCAGCAGCGCGTGCGGCACGCGGTCCTGCGTCGACGTCATGAACACCGCCGTGCCCTCGACGCGCGTCGGCGGCGCGACCTCGATGCTCGCGATGAACGCCTCGAGCGGCAGCGCGTCCTGCGCGAGGCGATCGGCGACCAGCGCTCGGCCGCGCTTCCACGTCGTGAGCAGGAGGAAGACGATCGCGCCGATGACGAGCGGGAACCAGCCGCCGTCGGGGATCTTGAGCGCGTTCGACGACAGGAGTGCCAAGTCGATGAGGACGAGCGGCGTCGCCACCGCGAGCGCGAGCGGCAGCGACCAGTCCCACAGCCTGCGCATGACGACGAAGATCAGGATCGAGTCGATCAGCATCGCGAGCGTCACGGCGATGCCGTACGCCGCGGCGAGGTTGTCCGAGGTGCGGAAGCCGACGACGAGCAGGATCACCGCGAAGAACAGCATCCAGTTGATGAACGGCACGTAGATCTGCCCCATCGTCTTCTCGGACGTGTGCAGGATCGCGAGCCGCGGGCAGTAGCCCATCTGCACGGCGGCGCGGGTGAGCGAGAACGCGCCCGAGATCACGGCCTGCGAGGCGATGATCGCGGCGACCGTCGCGAGCACGAGCAGCGGAATCAACGCCCATTGCGGCGCCAGCAGGTAGAACGGGTTCTTGACCGCCTCGGGGTGCGTGAGCAGCAGTGCGCCCTGCCCGAAATAGTTGAGCACCAGCGCCGGCCCGACGAATGCGAGCCACGCGCGGCGGATTGGCGACGCGCCGAAGTGGCCCATGTCGGCGTAAAGCGCCTCGACGCCGGTGACCGCCAGCACGACCGCGCCGAGGGCCACGAACGCGATGCCGGTGTTGTCGACGAGGAACGTGACCGCGTAGCGGGGGTTGAGCGCCTCGAGCACCTGCGGCGAGCGCGCGAGCTCCATCAAGCCGAGCGCGCCGATGACGACGAACCACAGGCACATGACCGGGCCGAACACCGCGCCGATCGTGCCGGTGCCGCGCTTCTGGATCGCGAAGAGGCCGATCATGATGAGCACGGTGAGCGGAACGACCCAGTGCTCGAGCGCCGGCGCCGCGACCTCGAGGCCCTCGACGGCGCCGAGCACGGTGATCGCCGGCGTGATCATGCCGTCCCCGTAGAACATCGCCGCGCCGAAGATGCCGAGGCCGACCAGCCACCAGCGCCGGCGCTCGCCGCGCTGCAGGCCGCGCGAGACGAGCGCGGTCAGCGCGAGGATGCCGCCCTCGCCGCGGTTGTCGGCACGCATGATGAGCGTGATGTACTTCAGCGTGACGATGATCATCAGTGCCCAGAAGATCACCGACAGGATGCCGAGCACGTGCTCGGGCGTGAGCTGGAGACCGTGATGCCCGGTGAACGCGGTGCGCAGCGTATACAGCGGGCTCGTGCCGATGTCGCCGAACACCACGCCGATCGCGCCGAGCACCAGCGGAGCCATCCGCCGCGGCGGGTGCGCAGGCGCCGGAGGGGCTTGGTCGTTCGGCGTTCCTGAACCCGTCGCGGTCGGCGCTGCTTCGCTCGCCGTTTCTGCGTCGGCAACGGGCGACGCTTCGCCCGGCGTCCCTGCATCGATCGGCCCGGCGACCGGCGCACCGGCGGCAGGCGTTGCCCCGCCCGCGCCCCCGCTCGCCGCACCGATCCGCGCGCTCACTGGATTCCCCTCCCTGCTGCGCGCTTCGGGCCCGGCCCGCGCGCGGAACGGCGCCGCGCGCTCATTGCGCGAGTCCGCGTCGGCGCGCTCATTGCGCGAGTCCGCGTCAACCGGCGCTTTCCTCGTTGCGGCGCGAGAAGCGGATCGCGAGTTGCTTGAGCTTGCGATAGAGGTGTGTGCGCTCGAGGCCGGCCTTTTCGGCGACGCGGCTCATGTTGCTCTGCTCGCGAGCGAGAAGCTGCTCGAAGTAGATGCGCTCGAACGCCTCGCGTGCCTCGCGCAGCGGCACCTCGAAGAAGCGCGCCGTGATCTCCGGCGCGACCGCCTGCGTGGGCGTCGCCGCCTCGCCGAGCAGGCGCTTCACGTGCTCGCCGGTGATCTCGCCGCGCAGGAGCGCGAGGTTGCCGATGACGTTGGCGAGGTGCTCGAGGTTGCCCGGCCAGTGCGCGCTGCCGAGCGCCGCGAGCGCGGCCGGCTGCAGCGTGCCGAGGATCGGCGCCTCGCCGCCCGCGGTCGCCTCGCGCCAGTAGCGCTCGATCAGCGGCGGGATGTCCTCGCGCCGCGCGCGCAGCGGCGGCAGCATCACCGCACCCGCCGACAGCTGCGAGAGCAGCGCCGCATCGAACTTGCCTTCGGCCGCGAGGTTGCCGAGCGCCTCCGACGACGTCGCGACGAGCGTCACGTTGTGGCGCTCGAGCTTCGGCACGAGGAACGACAAAAGACGCTGGTCGGCCTTCGAATACTGGCCGATCTCGCTCGCGACGAGCACGCCGTCGCGCGCCTCCTCGAGCAGGGCGACCGGATTTGCGAGGCGCGCGCCATTGGCGAGCACGATGAACGGCACGTCCGGGAGCCTGAGCGCCTCGGCGGCCGTCTCGTGGCCGGTGCCGGTCTCGCCGAGGATCAGGATCGGCTTCTTCACGGCGACGAGTTGCTCGAGCGCACGCTCGACCTCGCGCAGCTTCGCGCTCGTGCCGAGCGCTGCCAGCACGACGTGGCGCGGCTCCTTGATCGCGGCGACCTTGAGCGCGCGTGCGATCGTCGACAGGAGCTTGGTGAGACCGATCGGCTTCTCGAGGAAGTCGAACGCGCCGATGCGCGTCGCCTCGACGGCGGTCTCGATGGTGCCGTGGCCCGACATCATCACCACCGGCATCGTCAGCGCGCCCGACGCGCCCCATTCGCGCAACAGCGTGACGCCGTCGGTGTCCGGCATCCAGATGTCGAGCAGGACGAGCGACGGCTGCTGGCGGGCGCGGTACGCGCGCGCCTCGCCGGCATTCTCCGCGAGCGCCACGCGATAGCCCTCGTCCTGCAGGATCTCCGACAGGAGCTCGCGTATGCCGACCTCATCGTCGACGACCAGGATTTCCTTTGCCTGCACCATCGCGATTCCCTCACACGCCCGCGCCGGGCGCAAGCGGAAAAACCAGCGTCACGCGCCCGCCCCGGGGCGCCACGTTGGCGAGCGTAGCGCGCCCGCCGTGCTCCTCGACGATCTTCTTCACGATGGCAAGGCCGAGACCCGTGCCTTTTGCCTTGGTCGTCACGTAGGGCTCGAACGCGTGCGCGAGCACGGCGTCGGTGAATCCCGGGCCGCGGTCGGTGAAGGCGAGCACCGCCTCGCCATTGTGCGCGTCGAGCGAGATTTCGTATGCGGGATCGGCGACGTCGGCCTGGGCGTCGATCGCATTCTGCAGGAGGTTGTGCAGTACCTGCCGAAAGCGGGTGGGCTCGCCCTGGACGAGCACCGGGGCGTCGGGAACCGACAGCGTGACCCGCGGGCGAAGATTCTCGTACAGGTCGAGCACGTCGTGCAGCAGCGACTTGACATCGACCGCCTGCGACTGGCCGGGCTTGGCCTTTCGCGCATAGATCGCGAAGTCGTCGACCATGCTCTTCATCGCCGCGACCTGCGTGACGATCGTCTGCGTGCCGCGCCGCAGCGTCTCCTGATCCGCGCCGGCGAGACGGTCCTCGAGCTTGACGGCGAGGCGCTCGGCGGAGAGCTGGATCGGCGTCAACGGGTTCTTGATCTCGTGCGCGAGCCTGCGCGCCACCTCGGCCCACGCCGCGTCGCGCTGCGCGACCACGAGCTCGGAGACGTCGTCGAACACCACGACGTAGCCGGCGTTCGGCGCGTTGGCGAGGCGCGTGCCGCGTATCAGCAGCGTGCGGGTCATGTCGGTCACGGCGAGCTCGGCCTCCTTCTGCCATTTGCCGTCGCGACTCTGCCGGAAGCCCTCCGCGACGAGCTCGGCGAACGCCGCGAGCGCGGGCAGGCGCCGTCCCCATTCGGCGAGCGGCATGCCGGTCAGCTCGGCGAGCGGCTGCTGCAGGATCAGCGCCGCGCTCGGGTTCGCCGTGCGCAGCCGGTAGCGGTCGTCGAACGCGAGCACGCCGGCGGAGAGGTTGCCGAGCACGCTCTCGAGGTAGGCGCGCGTCGTCTCGATCGCGCGCCGCGATTCCTCGTTGCGCGATTGCGCGTCGGCGAGCTGCGCGGTCATCGTGTTGAACGACTCGGTGAGCACGCCGAGCTCGTCGGTCGACGTCACCGGCTGGCGGCGCGTGTAGTCGCCCTTGGTGACCGCGCGCGTGCCCTCGGCGAGGAGGCCGAGCGGCTCGGAGAAGCGCTCCGCCAGCACGACCGCGAGGCCGAGCGCGCTCGCGAGCGCCAATAGCAGCGTCAGCGTCAGCGTCCATTCGTACAGGCGCTTCAATGCCGCGCGCGAGAACGACACTTCCTGGTAGTCGCGGTAGCCGGCCTCGGCGCGATCGATCTCCTGCGCGAGGCCCGAGGGCACCGGCTCGATCACCTGCAGCAGCTTGAGCGGCTCGAGTCGGTCGCCGCTGTTGACCGGCACGACGACGCGCGCGACGAGCCCGCGCTGCGGAACCTGCTCGATCGCGCCGAACGGTTGCTGCAGGCGCGCGCGCCGCAACGCGGCCGCCGGGGGCGGGTCGGGCGTGATCGTCGAGCTCGAGATGCCGGCGACGGCGAGCACGCCGCCCGTCGGCGTGTAGAGCACCGCCTCGCTGATGCCGAGCTGCTCGGCGGCGCGGGAGAGCGTCGAGGCGAAGGAGGCCGCGTTGGCGTCACCGAGCGCGAGCGCTGCCTGCGACGCCTTGTTGGTGGTGTCGCGCAGCACGTAGTCGAGCGCGCTGCGCCCGAGGTTCAGCCCGCTGTCGAGCGCGCGGTCGACGCGCACGTCGAACCAGCTCTCGATGCTGCGGCCGAGGAACTGCACGGACACCGCGTAGAGGAGCGCGCCGGGCAGGAGCGCCACCAGCGAGAACAGCAGCACGAGCCGCACCGCGAGGCGCGAGCCGAACACGCCTTTGCCATAGTTGCGCCGCAGGAGATAGAGCTGCACGCCGACGATCGCCATCAGCAGCACGACGAGCGCGCCGGTGCCGACGACGAGCTTGTCGTAGCCTTCCGCGAAGAACCCCGTGTTCGAGGTCGCCGCGGCGAGCAGGAACAGCGTGATGGCGCCGAGCGATGCCGCGATCAGGAGCGCGTAGCGCAGCCGCCGCGACCCGGGGATCCTCACGGCGTGAAGCTCCAGCGCAGCCAGTCCGAGGCGAGCTGCCATTCGCGCGACGCGAGCGCCGACACCTGCAGCGGCTTCGGCAACTGCGACGCATCGAGCTTCAGCCGGATCGCCGCGTCGTAGCGCGTGCCCTTGGCAAGCTGGGCGGCGCGCGCCACCGGGCGCGAGGTCACGCGGCCGATGAAGCGCTCGACCTCGTCCAGCGTGGCGAAGCTCTGCGACATGAGGCCCGTGCCGATCCGGTACTGGCGCGTCAGCGGCGCGTACGAGAGGCGGTACGTCGTCACCTGGTCGACGACCTTCTCGTCGACCCAGTACCAGCGCGGCCGCGTCAGCGTGAACTCGAGGTCGATGTAGAGCGGGATGCCGCGCGACAGCGCCTCGTCGAGCGTGGCGTTGAGCGTGAAGTCGAAGTCGGCCGACAGGAGAACCTCACCGTCCTCCTCATGGAGCTCGGCGCCGCGCACGGCGATCGTGTCGGCGCGCGCGGGCAGCGTCGCGAGCGCGAGGAGCCCGACCATCGCTACGACAAACGCGAGGAGGAGCCTGCGCAAGCCGCCCGGCGGAAGCTGCCGCGGCGGCGGATCGGGCGGGCGCGGCAGGGCGTGCATGGCGGCGGGCGCCGAAGGCGGCGTCACGCCTTACGCATCAGCGCGTAGAAGAATCCATCCTGATTGTGCAAGCCGGCGTCGGCCGATGGCAAGACCTGGCCACCGTCGTGCGGCGATTCGCTCGGCAGGTTGAGGGTTTCGCGCAACGCATCGGGATGGCGCGCGGGAAAAGCGTCGGCGCGTTCGTCGTTCTCCTCGCGGAACACCGAGCAGGTCACATAGAGCATCAGGCCGCCGCGGGCGACGAGCGGCCACAGCGCATCGAGGATCGCATCCTGGCGCGCCGCGAACGCCGCGATGTCGGACGCGCGGCGCAGCCACTTGCCGTCGGGATGGCGGCGCACGATGCCCGATGCGCTGCACGGCACGTCGGCGAGGATGCGGTCGTAGGCGCGGCCGTCCCACCATGCCGACGGGTCGCACGCGTCGCCTTCGAGGACCGTGACCGCATCCGACGCGAGGCGAAGCCGCGCGAGGTTGTCGCGCACGCGCGCGAGTCGCGCGGCGTCTCGATCGAGCGCTGTCATCGTCACGTCGGCGCGCTCGAGCACGTGCGTCGTCTTGCCGCCCGGCGCCGCGCAGGCGTCGAGCACGCGCATGCCGTCGCGCGCATCGAGAAGCGGTGCGGCGAGCTGCGCGCCCGGGTCCTGGACGCTGAACGCGCCCTCGGCGTAGCCCGGCAGCGTCGTCACCGGCGCCGGCGCGTCGACGATGATGGCGTCGTCGCCCTGCGCGTGCGCGGCCACGCCCGCGGCCGCGAGTCGCGCGGCGTACGCATCGCGCGTGGTCGCGCGGCGATTGACGCGCAGCGCGAGCGGCGGGCGCACGTTGCCCGCGGCGAGGATCGCCTGCCAGCGCGAAGGATGATCGCGGCGCACGCGCTCGACCCACCATGCGGGATACGAATACTTCGCGACGGGATCGCCGCCCGACTCGATGCGCGCCTCGAGCGCGTCGCGCTCGCGCAGGTAGCGCCGCAAGAGGGCATTGACGAGCGCCTTGGCCTGCGGGCTGCCCATCGCCGCGACGGCGTCGACCGCCTGGTCGACGACGGCGAACGCCGGCGCGCGCGCGTGGCCGATCTGGTAGAGCGCGACGTCGATGAGGAGCGCAACGTCGCGGTCGGCGATCGGCTTCGTGGAAAGCATGCGCACCAGCGCGTCGAGGCGGCCGCGATGGCGCAGCGTGCCGTAGGCGAGCTCCTGCACGAACGCGCGCGCGGGATTGGCCTCGTCGATGCCGGCCGACGCCATCGCCGCCGGCAGCGTCGCGCCGCGCTCGACGCGGCGCACGACGTCGACCGCCTGCCGTTGCGACGCCTCCATTCAGGAAAACCGCGCGCCGGCGGCGAGCGCGCGCCCGGCCGCGAACGCCGCCGCGGGCATCCGCTTCGCGTTGGCGGGCTGCACCTCGTCGATGCGAAGCACGCCCTCGCCGCAGGCGACGTCGATGCCCGAGGGCTGAACGCGCACGATGCTGCCGGGCGCGGCACCGCTGTCCTGCGCATCGGTGAGCGCGCTCGCCCGCCACAGCTTGACCGCCGTGCGCTCAAGCGTCGTCCATGCCGCGGGCCACGGATCGAACGCGCGCACCGCGCGGTCGATCGCCGAAGCATCGCGCTGCCAGTCGACGCGCGCCTCGTCGCGCGTGACCTTGCGCGCATACGTGACGCCCTGCGCGGGCTGCGGCGTGGC
>Ga0070679_100000682_pt1 | contig 29067 bp, 24 predicted proteins | sample KBSC63BmetaG_FD_65652 | JGI IMG/M metagenome (GOLD analysis project Ga0070679, IMG submission 65652) | Corn rhizosphere microbial communities from Kellogg Biological Station, Michigan, USA - KBS C6-3B metaG | ecosystem: Host-associated > Plants > Roots > Rhizosphere | place: USA: Michigan... | reverse complement strand
GCCGGACTGCTTGAACCCGCCGAACGGCGTCCAGTAGCGCACCGACGAATGCGAGTTCACCGACAGGTTTCCGCTGTCCCAGGCGCGGGCGACGCGCAGGGCCCGCCCGAGATCGCGGGTCCACAGCGATCCGGAAAGACCGTAGTCGGTGTCGTTGGCCAGCCGGATGGCGTCCGCTTCGTCCTCGAACGGCATGACGGCGATCACCGGGCCGAAGATCTCCTCACGCCACTGCCGGTCTCCCACGGCGACCGGGGCCAGCACCGTCGGCGGGAACCAGAAGCCCGGCCCAACGGGCGCGGTGCCGCGAAACGCCACCGTCGCCTGCTCGTCGACGTATGAGCTGACCTTCTCCAAGTGCCGCGCCGAGATCAGCGGCCCCATCGCGGAGGCCGGGTCGGCAGGGTCGCCGACCGTGACGCTCTTGACCGCGGGCTCAAGCAACTCCATGAACCGGTCGAAGACAGTGCGCTGGACCAGAACCCGGGACCGGGAGCAGCAGTCCTGGCCGGAGTTGTCGAACGCGGCCATCGGCGCGCTGGCAGCGGCGCGCTCCAGGTCGGCGTCGGCGAAGACGATATTAGCGTTCTTCCCGCCCAGCTCCAGCGTGAGCGGCTTGACCTGGTCGGCGCACAGCCGCATGATCCGCTTGCCCACCGCGGTGGAGCCGGTGAACACGACCTTGCGCACCAGCGGGTGCGTGACGAGACCTTCGCCGGCCTCGGTCCCGGTGCCCGGGACGACCTGAAAGACGTCCTCGGGCAGCCCCGCCGCAAGCGCGAGCTCCTCAAGGCGCAGTGCGGTCAGCGGCGTGTACTCCGCCGGCTTGACGATCACCGGGTTGCCCGCGGCCAGGGCGGGCGCGAACCCCCACCCGGCCACCGGCATCGGGAAGTTCCACGGCACGATCACACCGACCACGCCCAGCGGCTCGTGGAAGGTGACGTCGATGCCGCCAGGCACCGGGATCTGCTTCCCGGCCAGCCGCTCCGGGGCCGCGGCGTAGTAGCTGAGAACGTCGCGCACGTTGCCCGCCTCCCAGCGGGCGTTGCCGATGGTGTGCCCGGCGTTGCGCACCTCCAGGGCGGCCAGCGTCTCGATGTCCGCGTCCACCGCCTCCGCGAAGCGGCGCAGCAGCCGGGCCCGGTCCCCCGGGGCCACGCGGCGCCACGTGGCGAAGCCGCGGTGGGCGCGCTCGACCCGCGCGTCCACCTCGGCCCGGTCGGCGAACGGCACCGCCTGCACGACGGTCTCGTCGACCGGGCTGATCAGGTCGAATGGCGTAACGGTCATGACCCGCCTCCCTTGAGCCGTTCCCGGTACCGCCCCGCCGCGTCAACGAGCGCGGCGAACAGGCGGATGTCGCCGCTGTCTTCTTCCGGGTGCCACTGCACGCCGACCGCGAATGACTGGCCGTCGACCTCGGCGGCCTCCACCGTCCCGTCCGCCGCCCGCGCGGCGACCGTGAGGCCGGGAGCGAGCCGCGCGAGCGCCTGATGGTGGTGGCACCAGACGCGCGTTCGCGGGCCGAGCAGCTCAGCGGTGCGCGTTCCCGGCGCGGTGTGCACGTTGACTTCACCGAAGACCCCCGGCCCGGGCTGGTGCCGCTCGTCTCCGGTGAGGTCGGGCAGGTGCTGGTGCAGCGAGCCGCCCAGCGCCACGTTGATGATCTGCAGCCCGCGGCAGATGGCGAGCAGCGGGAGGCCTCGGTCCAGCGCTCCTCGCGCCAGGGCGGTCTCCCACTCGTCGCGCAGGACACGCGGCGCTGACGTCCGCTCCCCTGGCGCCTCCCCGTAGCGCAGCGGATCAACGTCGGCGCCGCCGGTCAGCACGAGGCCGTCGACCCGGTCAAGGACCTCGCCCGCGCCGGCGGCTTGCGGTGGCAGCAGGACGGCGATGCCGCCGGCCCGTTCCGTCGCCGCGACGTAGGTCGCGTGCAGCATCGCGAACTCCCGCCGCCACACGAGCATCGCCGCGGGCTCGGCGTAGGTGGTGAGTCCGATGACCGTCAAATTCGCTCGAAGTAGCGGCGCAGCTCCCAGTCGGTCACCGCCCGCCGGTACGCGTCGAGTTCGACCCGCGCCATCGTCGCGTAGTGGCTAACCACGTCCTTGCCGAACGCGTCGGCCGCCAGCGCCGAGGACTCCCACAGCGTCAGCGCCTCGTCCAGCGTCGCTGGCACCCGCGGCAGCCCGTCGGCGGCGTAGGCGTTTCCGGTCAGCGGCGGGGGCAGCGGCCGCGGCTCGGCGACGCCGGACAGGGCGGCCGCGACCAGACCCGCGAGCGCCAGGTAGGGGTTGACGTCGCCGCCGGGCACCCGGCACTCGACGCGCAGCGACGGCCCGTGCCCGACTAGGCGCAGCGCGCAGGTCCGGTTGTCCGGTCCCCACGCGACCGCGGTGGGCGCGAAGCTGCCGGGCGCGAACCGCTTGTAGGAGTTGATCGTCGGCGCGAGCAGCAGCGTCAGCTCGCGGAGCCCGGCGAGCAGGCCGGACATGATCGACGCCCCGGCGGGCGAAAGGCCGTGCTGGCCGTCGCCGGCCATCACCGGCGAGCCGTCCGCGGTACGGAACGACAGGTGGATATGACAGGAGTTCCCCTCGCGCTCGTTCGGCTTGGCCATGAACGTGAGCGCGTACCCGTGCCGGGAGGCGATCTCCTTCGCGCCGGTCTTGTAGATCGAGTGCTGGTCGGCGGTGGTCAGCGCGTCCGCGTAGCGGAAGGCGATCTCGTGCTGCCCCAGGTTGCATTCGCCCTTCGCGGACTCGACGTACAGGCCCGCGCCGGCCATCGAGTTCCTGATGTCCCGCAGCAGCGGCTCGATCCGCCCGGTGCCGAGCACGGAGTAGTCCGCGTTGTAGCGGTTCGCGGGCACGAGGGACCGGTAGCCGGAGTCCCAGGCCTGCTCATAGCCGCCCTCGAAGACGACGAACTCCAGCTCCGTGCCGGCCATGGCGGTCCAGCCGAGTTCCGCCGCCCGGGCGAGCTGCGCCCGCAGCACCTGGCGGGGCGACACCCGGATGGGGCTCTGCCCGGCGTCAAGCCCCGCCACGTCGGCGAGCACCAGCGCGGTGCCGGGCTGCCAGGGGACCTCCCGCAGCGTGGCCAGGTCGGGGACGAGCATGAAGTCGCCGTACCCGGTCTCCCACGAGGCGAGCTGGTAGCCGTCCACCGTGTTCATGTCCGTGTCGACCGCGAGGAGGTAGGCGCACGCCTCGGTGTTGTGCGCCACCACCTCGTCGAGGAAGAACCGGGCGTGGAACCGCTTGCCCTGCAGCCGCCCCTGCATGTCGGTCAAGGCGACGATGACCGTGTCGATCTCGCCGTCGCGGACGGATTCCCGCAGCCCGTCTAGCGTAAGCATCAGGCAAGCGATTCCAGTTCGGACTCGATCGCGGCCAGTTCTTCGGCCGAGCCCTGGACCTTGGGACCGGTGAACCACCGGCGGGCGGACACCAGCCACCAGATCCCGGCGAAGCCGAGCACCACGACCACGGCGATCACCGTGTAGTTGAAGGTCCCCCAGGTGATCGGGGAAACGGCGGGCAGCATGAACAGGATCGTGATGATCGCCACCCAGGTCACCGCGATGATCCCGATCGGCCGCGACCAGCGGCCGAGATGCCACGGCCCGCGCTTGAACGCCGAGCCGAGGCGCAGCCGCAGGAACGTGGGCAGCACGTAGGCCACGTAGAGGCCGATGACCGCGATCGACGTGACGGCGGCGTACGCGGTGCTGTTCCACAGATAGGGCAGGCCAAGGATGAGCGCTCCGACCGCGGCCAGCCAGATCGCGTTGGTGGGGGTGCGGGTCCGCGGGTTGACCTGGTGCCAGAACGCGCTGGCGGGCAGCGCGCCGTCCCGGGAGAACGCGTAGATCATCCGGGAGTTCGCGGTGATCGACGACATGCCGCAGAACAGCTGCGCGACGATGACCACGACCAGCAGCAGCTTGCCGCCGGTGTCGCCGACCGCGTCGACGAAGATCTGGGCGGGCGGCACGGTCGCGCCGACCTCGGTGGTGTAGTTCTGGATGGCGAACGTCACGCCGATCAGCAGCACCCACCCGGCCACCAGGGAGACGATGATCGACATGACGATCCCGCGCGGCCCGGCGACCGCCGCCGACTTAGTCTCCTCGGTCATATGCGCCGACGCGTCGTACCCGGTGAACGTGTACTGGGCGAGCAGCAGACCGAGCAGCACCACGTAGAAGCCCGAGCCCCAGCCGGTGTTGTTGACGAAGTGGCCGAACACGAACGACGCCGACTGGTGATGCCCGGGCGCGAACGCGAGCGCGCCGACGATCAGCAGCACGCCGATGATGTGCCACCAGACGCTGACGTTGTTGAGCAGCGCGACCAGCCGGACCCCGAAGGAGTTCAGCGCGCCGTGCAGCACGAGGATCGCGGCGAACAGCACGATCGTGTGCCACGGCCGGGTGTCGAAGCCCCACTGGATGTCGAGCAGCGCGTTGAGGAAGAACGCCGCGCCGAAGTCGATCCCGGCCGTCACCGCGACCTGACCCAAGAAGTTAAACCAGCCGGTGAACCAACTCCACGCGGCCGGGTTGCGCGGCGCGAGCTTGGCCGACCAGTAATACAGCCCGCCGGCCGTCGGGAACGACGAGCACACCTCGGCCATGGCCAGGCCGACGAACAGCGTCATCACGCCGACAAATGGCCAGCCCCAGGTGATAAGCACGGGCCCGCCGGTCTTCATGCCGTATCCGTAAAGGGTCAGGCACCCGGACAGGATCGAAATGATCGTGAAGGAAACCGCGAAGTTCGAGAAGCCGGACATATGCCGGCGAAGTTCCTGAGCGTAGCCCAGTTCGTGGAGCCGCTGCTGATCGGCGTCGATCGCCGCGGACGTTGTGGTCTCGTCGGCTGACACGGGACCTCCCCCGCCTGGCATTTCGTGTTTCTGGAGAGGCAGCAGCCCGCCCAGTTAGACAAATTGACGCATCGCGCGCAAAGCGTGTCAAGATAGTAAGGCTGCCAAATGCGGCGTGCGGGAACTAAGTTCCGATACGTGGTCGCCGGGTGGCGGCTTACTCGGCGCCGGGGGCTTGCGGGAGCCTGGCCGGCCGCGCCCCGGGTCGCGCGGACGGCGGCGGCACAACGGGCCCGATGTCGCCGTCCGGCGCGTCGTCCAGGTCGACGATCACCGGCGCGTGGTCACTCGGCCCGGTGCCCTTGCGGGCTTGCCTGTCCACCCACGCCGCCCGCACCCGGTCCGCCACCGGGTCACTGGCGAGCACCAGGTCGATCCGCATCCCGAGGTCCTGGTGGAACATCCCGGCGCGGTAGTCCCAGTAGGTGAAGATGCGCTTGTCCGGCCAGTGGTCCCTGACCACGTCGCGCAGGCCGGTCGCCTCGAGGTCGGCGAGCGCCGCCCGTTCCGGCGGCGTGACGTGCGTCTGGCCGATGTAGGCAGCCGGGTCGAACACGTCCGCGTCGGCGGGCGCGATGTTCATGTCGCCACAGACCAGCACCCCCGCTTCCGCCGGGCGCCGGGCGCTGACCGCGTCGCGCAGCGCGGCGAGCCAGGCCAGCTTGTAGCGGTAGTGGTCGGAGTCCGGCTGCCGCCCGTTGGGCACGTACACCGCGAACACCCGGATCCCGCCGCAGGTCGCGGAGACCACGCGGGCCTCGGGATCGGGGAAGCCCGGCTCATCGGGGATGCCCGCCGTCACGTCGCTGAGCCCGGCCCGCGACAGGATCGCCACGCCGTTCCAGCGCGGCTCGCCGTGCAGGGCAACCTCATAGCCCCGGCTGGCGAGCTCGTCGCCGAGCAGGGCGCGGAACGCGTCGTCGGCGAGCTTGGTCTCCTGCAGGCAGACGACATCGGGCTTCCGCTCGTCAAGCCAAGGCAGCAGCCGCGGCACCCGCTGCTTGGCCGAGTTCACGTTCCACGTCGCCACCCGCACGTCTCCACCCTAACCGGCCGGGTTAGCTCCTGGTTAGGGCGGCGCGGCATGCCCGGGAGGCCAGCGGACGTTATCCATCCGTAGCCGGCGGGCAGGAGGAGCGCGGCAGATGGTCCTGGCGAGCGCGGAGGACGCGGGCGGCGTGCCGCTCGTGCCGGGCGGCCAGCGGCTGCTGGGGCACGCGCCCGAGTTCGGCCGTGACCCGCTCGCGTTGTTCCAGCGGGCCAGAGAGCACGGCGACGTCGTCCGCATCCGGTTCGGGCCGTTCCAGTTTTACGTGTTGAACAGCCCGGACGCCATCAGGCAAGCGCTGGTGGGCCAGGCCCGGAGTCTAGAGAAGGGTCTCAACTTCGGCCGCGCCAAGCGGCTGATCGGCAACGGCCTAGTGATGTCAGAAGGCGAAAATCACCGTCGGCAGCGCCGGCTCATGCAGCCGGCGTTCCACCGCGGGGAGGTGGCCCGCTACCTGGACACGATGCGCGACGTGGCGGTCCCGCGGATCAGCGGGTGGCCCGCGGGCGGGACGCTCGCCCTCGACCGCGAGCTGCGGTCCATCACGCTCACGGTGCTGACGAGGACGCTCCTGGCCAGCGACATCGGCCGCGAGGCGGTCGACGAGATCGAACGGCTCCTGCGCCTGCTGTTGTCTGAGCTTGTGGCCACGGGGATCACCGCGAACGTGCCCGGGCTCGGCTGGGTGCCGACGCGGTCCAACCGGCGGTTCAACGCGGCCACCCGGCGCCTGCGCGCCATGCTCACCGACATCATCGACGGGTACCGGGCGGGGGGAGTCGACCATGGCGACCTGATGTCGATCCTCATGCGGGCCAGCGACGACGAGACCGGGACCGGGATGAGCGGCAGGCAACTGCGCGACGAGGCGACGACGCTGGTGATCGCCGGCTCAGAGACGACCGGGAACACCATCGCCTGGGCCTGCTACCTGCTGGCGACGCACCCGCAGGCCCAGGAGCGGCTCCAGGCCGAAGTCGACCTCGTGCTGGCCGGCGCCGACGCCGGCTATGAGATGTTGGCCGCGCTGCCCTACACCCGCGCGGTGATCACCGAGGCGCTGCGCCTGTACAGCCCGGTCTGGATACTCCCTCGCCGCGCCATCGCCGACGTCGAACTCGGCGGCCACCAGTTGCGGGCGGGCAGCAGGATTATGTTCAGCCCGTACGCGCTCAACCGGGACGCGCGGCTGCACCGCGACCCCGACCGCTTCGATCCCGGCCGGTGGGCCACCGACTACACCAGGACCGAGATGCGGGCCTCCTTCTTCCCGTTCGGGCAGGGCATCAGGAACTGCATCGGCGAGGGCTTCGCCTGGACCGAGGCGTTGCTGCTGCTGAGTGCCATCGCCGCCCGCTGGCACCTCCGGCTCGCCGACGGCGCCTTGGTGCACCCGGTTGTCAGCAGCACCCTGGTGCCGAGCGAGCTGCCGGTCACCGTCACCCGCCGGGCGCGACCGGCCGGGAGCACCAGCATGATCATCCAGAACGGGTGCGGGTTTCCCCCGTCCAGCGCATCATGACCGGCCGTGCGCGCCCCCAGGGCGCCGGCATGAGCATCCGCAGCGGTGGCGGATATCAGCCGCCGGTGCCGAGGCGGGAATGTCCTCCCTCGGCCCCTCGAGCCCGAGGCTGTTATGTGTCTGGGGCCCACAGGGGCCAGTAGATGTGTGCCTGTGGGCCCCAGGGCCAGAACGTCCTGGTCTTGCAAGGCGGGGATCGCGGCGGTCAGTGCATCTGCTGGCCGCCGCTGACGTTGAGCGCCTCCCCCGTGCTGTTGGCGGCGAAGTCGCTGGCGAGATAGGCGCAGGCGTTGCCGAAGTCCTCGCGCTCGCCGCGGGAGCAGGCATCGATCCGCGCGACGCGTACGACGCCCTGACCGTGAGCCCGGTCTCCTCCCCGTTCCTGCGGTACAAACGCGACGCGTACCTCGCCGCCGACGACGCCCCGGTGTCGTTCACGACGGCCCCTCATGGCGAAAGACCTCCAGCTCGCGCTGGACATCGCCGGGAGACGGCGCTTCCGCTCGCGGTGACCGCCACGGCGAAGGAGTCATCATGGCCCATGCTCCTCCCCCGCGGATCGAACGAAACCGACGGGCCCGGGTCGGCACGGCTCGTACCTAAAGTCAACCACCTGGTCGATTTTTCGGCTATTGGGTCACTGGCTTGTCCGCGCGGACGGCTATCCTGGACCGGCAGGCGGCACAGGGAGGACTCGTTGACCAGCGAGAGCATCGCGAACACGGCGGGCGCGGCCCGGAACCCGGCCGCGGTCGCGGCGAAGAACCGGGCCGCGTCCGACCGGGTCGCGCGGCGGCGCGACCGCCGCAAGGCGGAGATCGTGCGCACCGCCACCGAGATCCTGTCGGCCTCCGGGTACCAGGGCATGAGCCTGGAAGAGGTGGCGGAGAAGACCGACATCGCCAAGGCGACGCTCTACCACTACTTCTCCTCCAAGGACGACCTCGTCGCGGCGGCGCTGGAGGCGCTCACCCAGGAAGTCCTGCGGCGGCTCGCGGCGCGCCAGGCAGCGGCGGGCGGCGCGTCGGCCACTGACATGCTCCGGGCGCTGGTCGACGAGCAGATCCTGATCCTCACCGAGACGGCGCCCGAGGTCGCCGCCGTCTTCTCCTGGCCGCGGGCGTGGCCCGAGTCGTTCGACGAGCCGATGAAGGACATGCGGCGCAGGCACGACGCCGTCTTCCGCCGGGTGGTCGAGCGGGGCGTGGCCAGCGGCGAGTTCACCTGCGGCGACATCGGCGTCGCCATGCAGTGCCTGCACGGCATCCTCAACCAGTCCGCGGTCTGGATCCGGCCGCACGTGCACGCCGGCGACCGGGCGGCGGTACGGCGCGGCGTGGTGGACTGCACCCTGCGCCTGTTCACCTGAGGCCGGCCGGCATGCCATGCGCTTCGCGCTTCTTGCTGTTATCAATGGGTGTCGCCTGGTGGAGCCGATGGCACATTGATGGCGGAGTGCGGCCGACGAGGCGGCGTCCGGCCCGCGTTAGCCGGCCATGGTGAGGCCGCCGGAGACGCTCAGCACCTGCCCGGTGATGTAGTCCGCGTCGGCCGAGGCGAAGAAGCGGACGGCGGACGCGACCTCCTCGGGAGCGGCGAGGCGGCGGAAGGGGATGGCCCGGGTCAGGCCTTCCCGCAGCTTGTCCGGCAGGCTGGCGAACAGCGGCGTGTCCGTGGGCCCGGGGCACACGCAGTTCACGTTGACCTGGTGCCGGGCCATCTCGCGGGCCAGCGACTTCGTGAACGCGATCAGGCCGCCCTTGGTGCCGGAGTAGACCGCCTCGCCCGAACTGCCGACCCGCCCGGCGTCGGATGCGATGTTGATGATCTTGGTAGTCCGGCCCGCCTGGAGGATGGCGGTCAGGAACGCGTGGCTGAGTCGCACCGGGCCGAGGAAGTTCACCGCGACGAGCGCGGTCCACAGGTCATCGTCGTTGTCCAGGAACGGCTCGACCCGGTCGAACCCCGCGGCGTTCACGATGACGTCTGGCAGCCCCAAGCGCGCCGCGACGTCGTCGCGGAGCGCGAGGATGGCGGCCGAGTCACCGAGGTCGGCGGCGAAGGCGACGGAACCCGCCCCGGCCTTCGCCGCCGTCGCGGTCGCGCCGCCGAGGTCGCGGTCGACGGCGGCCACCGTGGCCCCGGCCGCGGCCAGGTCCAGCGCGACCGCGCGACCGATCCCCGACGCGGCTCCCGTGACCAGCGCCAGTTTGCTCTCTAGGGACATCACGGATCCTCCGGGTAGAACGCGGACCAGCGCCCGGTCATGCTGCGCGCACGAAACCGACTCTAGGCTTGCGCCCGTCGTTATTCAACCGCTTGGTCGATTTTTCCTCTCATTAGTCGACAGGTCGTCGAGCAGGTCGACCTCGTGCTACGGTCGGACCAGAAGCACCCGGCCCGGGGCTGGTACCCCCGGCGCTGGCAACACCGTGCCGCCAACGGCGCCAAGGCAGGAGAATCGCGATGGACCTGCGGCTCACCGAGGAGCAACTCGAGTTCAAGAAGGCCGCCAGGGACTTCCTGGAGGCGGAGGTCGTCCCGAACCGGCAGCGGTGGGACCGGGACGAGGCGGTGGATCCTGCCATCGCGGCGAAGATGGGCGAGATCGGCTTCTTCGGGATCACCATCCCGGAGGAGTACGGCGGCCTCGGCGGCGACTGGATCACCTACTGCATTGGGATGGAGGAGCTCGGGCGGGCCGACTCCGCCGTCCGCGGCATCGTCTCGGTGTCGGCGGGGCTCGTCGGGAAGGTGATCCTCGCCCACGGCAGCGAGGAGCAGAAGCGGAGGTGGCTGCCCGGGATCGCCGCCGGCACCACGGTCGGCTGCTTCGGGCTGACCGAGCCGGACTACGGCTCCGACCCGGCGCACCTGAAGACCCGCGCCCGCCGCGACGGGGACGAGTGGCTGATTAGCGGGTCGAAGATCTTCATCACCAACGCCACCATCGCCGACGTCGCCTTGGTGTTCGCCCGCACCGGCACCGGCGAGGGGCAGGAAGGCGCCCGGGGTATCTCCGCCTTCCTCGTGCCGACCGGGCTGCCCGGCTTCGAGCGGACGCTGATCCACGGCAAGCTCGGCCTGCGCGGGCAGGCCACCGCGGAGCTGTCGTTCAGCGACGTCCGCGTCCCCGCCGGTGCCCTGATCGGCCGGGAGGGCAGCGGCTTCCGCTACGCGATGGAGTCCCTGGACAAGGGCCGCATCTCGGTGGCGGCCGGCTGCACCGGGATCATCCAGGCCTGCCTAGAGGCCGCGGCCGGGTACGCGACCACGCGTCACCAGTTCGGCAAGCCGATCGCCGCTTACCAACTGGTCCAGGACATGATCGCGGAGATGTCGGTCGACGCCGACGCCGCCCGGCTGCTCACCTGGCGCGCCGCCGACCTGGTGCAGCACGGGGAGCCGTTCGGCACGGCCGCGTCCAAGGCCAAGCTGTTCGCCTCCGAGGCCGCCGTCAAGGCCGCCAACCTCGCCATCCAGGTCTACGGCGGCTACGGGTACGTGGATGAGTACCCCGTGCAGAAGCTCATGCGCGACGCCCGGGTGATGACCCTGTACGAAGGGACCTCGCAGATCCAAAAGCTGCTCATCGGCCGGGCCGAGACCGGCATCTCCGCGTTCTGATCCCGACCATTTACCGGAGGAATCACTGTGAGCCTTGATGACTACCGGCAGCTGAAGTTCTCCCGCCGGGACAACGGCGTCCTTCTCATCACGCTCGACCGGCCCGAGAAGTACAACGCGGCCGACGAGGAGATGCACGGCGAGTTGGCCCGCGTCTGGAAGGACGTCGCCGCGGAACCATCCGTGCGGGTGGCGGTCATCACCGGAGCGGGGAGGGCCTTCTCCGCGGGCGGCGACCTGGCCATGGTCGAGCGGATCGCCGGGGACTACGACCGGGTCTCGCACATGCTGAGCGAGATGAGCGATCTCGTCTACAACATGATCAACTGCGACAAGCCGATCGTGTCGGCCATCAACGGGGCCGCCGTCGGCGCGGGCGCGGTCGCCGCGCTACTGGCCGACATCGCGATCGCCGCCGAGGACGCGCGGATCGGCGACGGGCACGTGCGGCTTGGCGTGGCGGCGGGTGATCACGCCGCGATCATCTGGCCGCTGCTCGCCGGCATGGCCAAGGCCCGCTACCACCTGCTGACCGGCGAGATGCTCACCGGCGCGGAGGCCGAGCGCATCGGCATGGTCGCCAAGGCCCTGCCCCGCGACCAGGTTCTCGACGAGGCCCTGCGGATCGCCGACAACCTGGCCGCCGGCGCGCAGCAGGCCATCCGGCTGACCAAGCGGAGCCTGAACAACTGGCTGCGCGCCGCCGGGCCGACCTTCGACCAGTCCGCCGCCTACGAGATGCTCACCTTCTTCGGCCCTGACGTCGTGGAGGGCTACACCGCGCTGCGCGAGAAGCGCCCGCCCCACTTTCCGTCCGCCCGGCCCTGACCGTCCCGCGCCGGCCCGGGTCGCGAAGCCCGTGCGACGGAGAGGCCCGTGCGACGGAGAAAGAGGCCAGCATGAAAGTCGGACTTGTCGTCATGGACGCCGGCCCGGCCGACGCCCTGAAGGTCGTCAGGGCGGCCGACCGGGCCGGCGTCCACTCGCTGTGGACCATCGACTACTACAACCGCAGCAGCCTGGCCCGCGCGGCGGCGTTCGCGGCGGTCGCCGAGACGGCGATCGTCGGCACGAGTGTCACCCCGCTGTTCGCCCGCTCGCCGCTGGCCCTCGCCGCGGCCGCGGCCGACGTGCAGGCCATCGCGAACGGCCGGTTCGTGCTTGGCGTCGGCAGCAGCACGCGGCGGATGAACCAGGACTGGTACGGGACCGCCATGGCGCATCCCGCGCCCCAGGTCAGAGAGCGGATCGACCTCATCAGGCGGCTGATCGCGCACCGGAGCGGGCCGTTCAGCTACGAGGGCAGGTTCGACCGGGTGGCGATGGCGCACTACGACCGCAGCGCACTGCCCGATGCCGTCACTATCCTGGCCGCCGGGGTCGGCGAGCATATGGTCGTGGCGGCCGGCGAGTGCGCGGACGGGTTCGTTGGGCACACCATCGCCCCGGCCGGCTACCTGCAAGGCACCGCCCGCCCGCTGCTGGCCAAGGGCGCGGCCCGAGCGGCCCGCGACCCGGCCCGGCTGCTGGTGACGACCCAGGTCATCGCGGCGGCCAGCGCCGCCGACCCGGCCGCCGCGCGCCGCGACGCCGCCGCCCAGGTCGGCTTCTACGCCACGCCGAAGGGCTACGACGCACTGTTCCCCGGCGGCCAGCACGCCGCCGAGCGGGCCGCAGCCCGCGCCGCCGTAGCTAGCGGCGACGTCGCGGGCGTGATCGCCGCGGGCGAGGCGATGGTCGACGAGCGCGCCGTCTTCGGCACCCCGGACGAGGTCGCCCGGCAGTTGCGCCGCTACGCGGGCACCGTCGACTGGGCGCTGCTGTACCCGCCCCACTTCGGGGTCGACCGCGAGCGGGTGCACGCCAACGAACTGAGCCTGATCGAGATCGCCGCCGCCTGGGCGTCCTGACGGCGCCACTCGCCCCGGCACGCGCCGCCGGGTTACGCGATGACGACTCAGAACGGGCGGTGGCCTGCCCGGACGCCGTCGAGCGCGCCTTCGACTACACCCAGGGCCAGCCCTGGCTCCTGGGGCGCGCCATCACCCTGATGCGCGCTTAGCTCAGCTGCGGAAGGCACGTGTCATCGCCGGATGTCCCGCGCCGCCCCAGTTGCGCCTGCGACCGCTCCTGTCGGCAGCATGATCGTGTTAACTCTCTTCATTGTGTTAATTCCGTGCAGTGATAGCTCGCCAAAATTACCAAGATCTTTTACTGAGCTGCCACATTGCGTGCCGGGCGAGGAGCCTGGGACGGCCAGGGCAGCGGTAGCTTAACGGCATTGCCTCTGGGCTCTACACCTACAGCGAATTGTCCGCCTACTTCAGCAGGCAGCTGGCGACCCAGGGGCCGGCCTTCCTTGAGGAGCTGTTCGTCCGCGGTATTCGGGGCCGCGCGCTGACTTCGGGTCAGAACTTGATCCATGACTTGCCGGGGACGCTGACCGCCGAGCTCAGGGCCGCCTGCGAGTCGCCGAAGCCGAACGTGCGCCGGATGATCGATGAAGGCACGAGAGAGTTTTGTGTTATGAAGGCGAGGGTGTCGCTGAAGTCACCGGGGTGGTCGTAGATGATCGAGCCCATCACGGTCCCGTGGCCCCGCACGATCGAGGCCGTGGAGAGCGGAACGTCATCATGCGGGATGCCGATCAGGACCAGTGTCCCGCCCCTGCCGAGAGACTGCAGGGCCTGCCGCGTGCCACCGATAGAACCGGACGTCTCGAAGACCAGCTCGTAGACATCCCGCGTCATCGGTCGCGCACCCAGGCTCCGGGCGATCGCGACGCGGCCGTCATGCGGCTCGACGACCGCCACCTCGGCGCCCATGGCACGCAGCGCCAGCAGGAGCAGCAGGCCCTGAGATCCGGCGCCCACGATCAGGCAGCGGGTCCCGGCCCCGGCCTGGCCGAGCCGGGCGGCGTGCAGCGCGACCGCCATGGGCTCCACGCAGACCAGGTCCTGGTCGGCGAGGCCCTCGGGGGCCGTCCAGGCGAACTGAGCGGGGACGGCGGCCCGCTCCCGCAGCAGGCCGGGTACGGTCAGTCCGACGGACTGGCGGCGCGCGCACATCGCCGTCCGGCCGCGGCGGCAGCCATCGCACGTGCCGCAGGGGTAGTTCGGCTCGATGACCACCCGGTCGCCGACCCGCTCCTCGCTCACGCCCTCCCCGACCGCCACGATCATGCCGGCCCCCTCGTGGCCCATGATCCAGGGGAAGTCCACCGGCCGTCCGCCCGACCAGACCGCGATGTCGGAGCCGCAGATGCCGACGCCACTGAGCTCCACCACCACCTCGCCCCGGCCCGGTTCTGGTTCCGGCCAGTCCGCCGCCATGGCGATCCCGCCGACGCGGGTGAGGACCGCAGCCTTCATTTTTCCGCCTTCCCGTCGCCCCGTCTGGTCATGGCACGCGGATCATGGTCACGCGGATTCCTGGGCGGCCATGCGAACGAGCGTGTTCCCCGCGCCGTAGCCCGCGTAGCCGGGCTCGCGGTCGACGATCTCGAACAGCACGCCTCCTTGCGCGGCGGCGACGTAAAAATGACGTAGTACGCGCCCAGCGGAATCCTCGTCGTACAGGATGTTGCAGTGGCGGTAGGTCTCGAGCGAGGCGGCGTCGAGCCCGAGCCTGGCGGCCAGGTCCTCGTAGTAGTTCCCGGAAACGGGAAGCACGGGCACGCCCTGGGCGGAAACGGCGCGGGCCGTTTCCACGACGTCGGCCGACCGGATGGCCACGTGCTGCACCAGCCGCGGGCCGGTCCGGTCGACGCCAAGCACGGGTACGTTGATCACGAACCGGACCGCCTCTCCGGTGCTCCCGCCGGTGAGGGCCTGGCTCCTGATCAGGCCGTTCGGTGAGGCAAGTTCCTGGCTCTCCAGCGGCACAAGTCCGAACAGGCTGCGGTAAAAGAGAACGCTCTCGTGAAACAGCGTCAGTGGCTGCGCGAAGACAACGTGGTCGATGCCGGTGAGCCGCGTCTTGGCACTGAACGGATGGTCCTCGGCGCACGGGTCGAAATCGCCTCGCCAGGCGCTGCCGTCCTCGCAGAGGAAGATCTCCACGCCGTCCGGCGCCTCGACGGCCACCAGGTCCGCCTCGTCCCAGTTCCGGTGCCTTGGAACCAGGGGCACCCGAAGCGCCGCGGCCCGCCGCGCGACCGATCCGGCGGAGCCGGCGTCAAGGCCGACGGCGGCCACGGCGAACCGCCCGGCGGGCGCGGGCCGGCGGCCGCTGTTCACCAGGATCCGCGCCTCGCCCGCCTCCCACAGCTCGACCGGCTTGCTGCGGTGCTGCCCCGCTCGCCGCAGGCCAAGGCCGGTCAGCAGCCGCTCAAGTCCCGGGACGGTCTCCGGTGGCGCGTTCAGCTCGATGAACGCGAAGCCGTTGAGGCCGGGGCCGCCGGGCAGCCGCCCGGCGGATGCCCGGGCCCAGGTACCGTCGCCTTCGCGCGGCGGGACGGCGCTGACGCGCTCCTCCAGGCACAGCAGCGACCGGCGGCCGTCGACAGCCGTACGGAACGGGTCCGCCTGACGGAAGATGTCATTGAAGATCTCCAACGACAACGGCCCGTCGTAGCCGGCCGCGAGAACCCGTCCGAGGAAAGACTCCAGGTCGAAGGCGCCCTGTCCGGGAAAGCAGCGGAAGTGCCTGCTCCACTGCAGTTCGTCCATCCGCAGCCGCGGCGCGTCCGCGAGTTGGAGCATGAACAGCTTGTCCGGCGGGATCGTGCCGATCTTTTCCAGGCTGGTGCCCCGGGCCAGGATGTGGAAGCTGTCCAGGCAGATCCCCAGGGCTGGGTGCCCGGCGCGCGCCACGATCTGCCACGAGTGGGCGTAGTCGTTGACGTGGGTCCCCCACGCGAGGGCCTCATAGGCGATCGTCAGGCCGCGCTCGCGTGCCTCGTCGGCGACCGCCGACAACTGCTCCGCCGCCAGGTCGTCGTCATCGACCGCCTGGGGTGACACGTTCGAGCACAGCAGTGCCATCCGCGCGCCCAGCCGTCGCATCAGCTCGAACTTAGCCCTCACCAGTCGCAGCTTCCGCTGGAACAGTTCCGGCGGGACGGCCTCGATGTCACGCAGGGGCTGGTAGAGCTCAAGGATCAGGCCCAAGTCGGCCAGGCGCCGCTTGACCTCCTCCGGTGACAGCGGCGCGGCGATCAGATCCGGCTCGAAGAGCTCCACGCCGTCGAATCCGGCCGCGGACGCCGCCGCGAGCTTCTCGCCGAGCGTCCCGCCAAGCGCCACTGTCGCGATGCTGTGCCGACGTGGCACCTGGCCCGCCGCCCCGCCGGCAACGTCCACCTGGTCGTCCTCTCGTCTGCGGAGCAATGTACGAACTAGTACGTTACTTTATTAACCGACGCTTTCGCGGCATGTCAAGAGGGGGTGAGCCCGGACCGCCGGGCGCGGCCGGGCAACTGGTGGCCGTGCCGAAGGAAGCGAGCCAGGCGCTACCAGTCGGCCGCCAATGCGCTGACCTTCAGGCGGAGGAGCGCGTCAAGGGGCAGTGAGATAGCTGACGACCATGTCCCCGATCATCTGCCGGTACCGGTCGCGACGGGCGGGATCGAGCATGTCGACCCCGAACAGGGCGCCGAAGGTGTGCCGGTTGGACACGCGGAAGAAGCAGAACGCGCTGATCATCATGTGCACGTCGGTGGCCTCGACCTGACGGCGGAAGACGCTAGCCTCGCGCCCGCGCTCCAGGATGCGCGCAATGAGGTCCACGGCAGGGGTGTTGAGCTCGGCGAGCGCGGGCGATCTGACGATGAACTCGGCGCGATGGATGTTCTCGATCGCGACCAGACTGATGAAGTCCTGGTGCGACTCGTGGTGGTCGAACGTCAGCTCGGCGAGCGTGCGGATCGCCGATACCGGGTCCAGGTGGTCGACGTCCAGTTGCCGCTCGGCGTCCCTGGCCGTGGCGTACGCGCGCTCGAGAACCGCGATGTACAGCTGCTCCTTGCTCGTGAAGTAGTAGTAGAGCATCCGTTTCGTGGTGCGGGTGCGGGCGGCGATCTCATCGACGCGCGCGCCGGCATAACCGTTCCTCGCGAACTCGCTGAGCGCCACGTCCAGGATCTCCTGGCGGGTCCGCTCCGGGTCACGCTGCCGTTGCGGGCTCGCGCTGGTCGTTGGGCCGGTCACGCGGCTGATTCTACAGTGAACGAACTTGTGGGTTCATAAGCTGCCGGACCGGCCTTTACAACGGCGCGCAGTCGCGCTCAAATAATGAACTATCAGGTTAGTTCACATTCTCTGCTGGATGCGGCTCAGTGCGGAGTGCGGTATGAAGCGCGTTGTCCGAGGATCGGGTGGCTACATCGCCCCGGGCCCGGCGCACCGTACGCTCGCTGGTCGGCTGAGGAACGCGCGCGCCGGCCTGAGCAGTCATCCGCCCTCAGCCTTCGGAACCTCTGACATCGTCGGGCGGGCCGAGATAGGCGGGCAGGATCGACGGGGGCATGGGGCCTTTATTGCGGCGCCCCTGCTGGCTCTCCTCCCATGCGTGCGCGAGTATGCCGATCGACCGGCTCAGCACGAACAGCCCGCGCGCCAGCGGCGGGGCGAAGCCGAGTTCGGCGTAGATGACCGCGGTAGCCCCGTCGATGTTCATCGGGACCGGTCGCGGTCTCCCCTGCCGGACAGCCATCCGTTGCTGCTCGGCATGCCCGGCTTCTGGGGCCTTGAGCTCACCAATTCGTATGCCCGCGACGCGGACCTGGTCCTCGCGCTTGGCACCCGGTTCGCCGAGACCGACGCGAGTTCCTGGGATCCCGGCTACACCTGGCGGTTTCCGCCGTCGCGCCTCATCCAGGTCGACATCGACCCCGCCGAGATCGGCCGCAACTTCCCCGTGGAGATCGGCGCCGTGGCGGACACCGCCCTGGCGGTTGCGGCGATCGCCGACGCAGTCACCACAACTCGTTCCGCACCTCTTTCCCGCGCCGACCTGCGGGCGACGATCACCGCGGCGCGCGGCGCTGCCTTCACGGCGGCTCGCGAGCAAGGCCGGGGCACCAAGTTCCCGCTGCGCCCGCAGCGGATCCTCGCCGACCTGCGGGCGGCGCTGCCCGCGGACGCGGTGCTGGTCACCGATGTGGGGTGGAACAAGAACGGCGTCGCGCAGTGCTATGAGCTGCCCGCCGAGGGCCGGTTCATTACGCCGGGCGCGGCTTCCACGATGGGTTTCGGGCCCGCCGCCGCCGTCGGGGTGCAGATCGGATATCCCGAACGGGTGGTGGTGGCTCTTATCGGCGACGGCGGCATGAGCGCCCAGCTGCCGGCGATCCCGATGGCGGTCGAGCAGGGGCTGCCCGTCATCTTCGTGGTGATGAACAACCGTGCCCACGGGACCATCGCGGACCTGCAGGCGGCGAACTTCGGCAGCGGCTTCGGCTGCGAGTTCCGTGACCAGGACGGACTGCCCTACAGCCCTGACTTCGCGGCGCTGGCGCGGTCCTGCGGCGCGGACGGCTACCAGATCTCCGCACCGGACGACCTCCGGACGGCGCTAACGAAGGCACTGCGGCGATGGCGGCCCGCCGTCCTCGACGTGCCGATGGTGAATGAGCCGGTGCCCGCACCCGGGCACTGGAACATCACCGACATCTACCAGGGTGTTTTCGATCTTCCCCACTCAATGTGACCTTTCACTGGAGGGCAGAGTCATGTCCGGAAAGCAGAGATACAGCATCGCCTCCGCGATAGCGGTTGCCGCGGCCGCCCTCACCGCCGCGGCGTGCGGCGCGCCCGGGGCGAGCAGCCCGTCGTCCGGCGGGAGCGCGTCCAGCGGCGCGGCCGCGGGCCCGATCAAGATCGCGGTGGTGGACGCGCAGAGCGGGTCGAGCAGCGACCTGGGGCAGTTCGAGTGGCGCGGCGTCAGCCTCGCCGTCAAGCAGGCGAACGCGGCGGGCGGGGTGGACGGCCGGCAGATCCATCTGACGCTGTACGACGACCAGGGCGACCCGACGGTCGGCACCGAGCTGGCCCGCAAGATCGCCAGTGCGGGCGACATCGCGATGTTCGGCACCGCCGAGAGCGCCGTGACGGTCGCTATGGCGCCCATCCTCAAGTCGGAGAAGATCCCCAACATCACCTCCGGCCAGTCCACCCAGCTGACCGACCTGAAGAGCCCGTACCTGTTCCTGAACGGCCCCACTGGAGTGACCTACGACTCGACGCTGGCCAACTACGTGGTCAAGACCAAGGGTTACAAGAAGATCGCGATGCTGACCAACAACGACTCCTACGGCGCGGGCGAGGACAAGGCCTTCACCACCGCGTTGAAGGGCCTGGGCATCACCCCGCTCGCGTCGAAGGTCGTGCCGGCTGACCAGACGAACATGACCCCCGCGCTGACCGCCATCCGCGGCACCAACCCGCAGGTGCTGTTCATCGGCGCGGAAGAGGCCCAGTCGGGGCTGATCGTCAAGCAGGCCCGGGCGCTCGGCATGACCGCCGTGATCGCGGAGGGCGCGCCGGCGGGCACGCCGCTTTACCTGTCCACGGCGGGGATCGCCAACGCCAACGGGACGATCGTGAGCTCCCCCTACCTGGGCAACGACGCGAGCGCGGCCGCGCAGAAGTTCGCCGCGGCTTACACCGGGGCCTACGGGTCCGCGCCGGAACTGCACGGCGCCAAGGCCTACGACGGCGCCCAGATCATGATCTCCGCCCTCAAGGCCTGCAACGCGTGCACCGGCCTGCCGCTCGCCAACGCCATCCGCGCCGTCCATTACGCGGGGCTGCTCGGCAACTTCGCCTACAACGGCTCCGGCGTGGGGATCTTCGCCACGGCCATCGGTATCGTCACCGACGGGAAGATCAAGCCCATCGGCTAGCCGGCCACCTTCAGGAGACGACGAAGCAGTGCAGTCTTTCTTCCAGACGCTCGTCAGCGGCCTGAGCTTCGGGGCGGTCTATGCCCTCGTCGCACTGGGCTTCTCGCTGGTCTACCGCACCATGGGCCTGGTCAACTTCGCCCACGGTCAGGTGCTGACAATCGGCGCGTACGTGGCGTCCACGTTCTACCTGTCGGCACGGCTGCCGTTCGCGGTGGCCGTGCCGGCCGCCATGGTGCTCACCGGCGCGATCGGCCTGGTCATCGAACGGGTGCTGCGGCCACTTGAGAACAAGGACTTCGACCTGATGCTCATCGGGACCATCGGCGCGGGCACCGTGCTCGAGGCGGCCGCGATCTTGATCTGGTCCTCGTCCGGGCGAGGGGTGAGCTCCCCGGTGCGCACGGCGCCGCTCGTCATCGGCGGCGTCAGGATTCCCCCTTACGACCTGCTGGTTATCGCGGTGACCGCGGTGGCCATGGTGGCGCTGACGCTGTTCCTGCAACGCACCAAGCGGGGGGCCGCCATGCAGGCGGTCGCCATGGACCACGAGGCCGCGACCGCGGTCGGCATCCACGTCGGACGCAGCAACGCGATCTCGTTCGCCATCGGCGCCGCCCTGGCCGCGCTGGCCGGCGCGCTCGTCGGCCCGATGCTCTACGTTTCCCCCACGATGGGCGACTCGCTCGGCATAGACGGTTTCGCGGCGGCCATCCTCGGCGGCTTCGGCAGTATTCCCGGCGCGATCGTCGGCGGCCTCGGCATCGGGGTGATCGGGTCGTTCGCCGCCCAGTGGTTCCAGGGTTACTCCGACCTGGTCACCTTCGTGGTGTTCACCGTGCTGGTCATGATCAGGCCCACCGGCATCTTCGGCGAAAGGACGGTGAACCGGGCATGAGCCAGCTACCGTCGCTGCAGGCGCTCCGGTCGCCGGGGTACGCACGGGCGGGCGGCCTCGCCGTGCTCGCGGTAATCGCGTGGCTGCTGCCGTACCAGCTGGACGTCTACTGGATCAGCGTCGCCGACACCGCGATCCTGTTCGCCCTGCTCGCGATCGGCATGGGGCTGGTGATGGGCACCGCCGGGCAGGTCAACCTGGCCCAGATCGCCTTCTTCGGCGTCGGCGCCTACGCGACCGCCATTCTGACCACCCGCGACGGCTTCGCCTTCTGGACCGCCGCCGTCCTTGCGGTCATCGCCACGGCGCTGACCGGGGTGGTGGTCGGGATGCCGGCATTGCGCGTTCAGTCGCACTACCTGGGGATCGTCACGCTCGGCCTGGCCGTCGCCTTCATCGACTGGGTCACCAACGCGCCGATCACCAACGGGGATTCCGGCATCTCCGGGATCCCGGTGCCCCCGCTTTTCGGCATCGACCTGTCAAGCCAGTACCTCTACTACTATCTCGAGCTCGTCGTCCTGGTCCTCGGCCTGGCCCTCGGGCTGTTCATCGTGCATACGCCGCTCGGGCGGCGGATGCGCGCGATGCGGGACGACCCGCTGGCGGCGAGTGCGGCAGGAGGCGAGATCCGCCTGCTGCGGGTGACCGCGTTCGTGCTCGCCAGCGTCTACGGCGGGGTCGCCGGGGTGCTGTATGCGGGGATGATCAGCTACGTCGCGCCGGAGACGTTCAGCATCGCCGACATGTTCCTACTGCTCGCGATGGTCATCATCGGCGGGCGACGGTCCTTGTGGGGCTGCGTCACCGGCGCGGTGGTGCTCACCGTCATCCAGCAGGAACTTATCAACCTCTCCGCCTACGCGCAGTTCGGCTACGGGCTCGTCGTGGTGGCGGTGGTTGTGTTCGCCCCGGCCGGCCTGGTCGGGATCCCCGGGCGCCTTCGTTCGCTGTACCAGAGGTGGCGGGGGTACACCGCGGCGAACGCCGCGCTCGGGCCGTTCCGGCCGCTGCCGACGGTTGCGCCCGCTGACCAGGGCGAGGACCTCCTTGAGGTATCCCACGTGGTGCGCCGGTTTCGCGGCCTAACGGCGCTCAGCGACGTATCGCTGACCGTCCGCAGCGGCGAGATCCTCGGCATTGTCGGCCCTAACGGCTCGGGCAAGACCACGCTGTTCAACGTGATCAGCGGCTTCTACCGGCCAAACAGTGGCACCATCCGGCTGGGCGGGCGACCGATCTCCGGCGCCCGGCCCGACCAGGTGAGCCAGTTCGGCGTGGCACGCACGTTCCAGCACTTGCGGCTGTTCGGCAACCTCACCGTCACCGACAACATGCTGGTCTCTTTGGATCGCACCCGAACCTGGTGGAGCTGGCGCTACCTGTGCTGGCCCGCCGGGATCTGGCGGTATGACCGTAATTTGAAGCGCCGCGCGGCCGAGTTGCTTGCCGGGTTCGGGCTGTCCCAGTTCGCCCGGGCGCTGCCGGGCACGCTCCCCTACGGCATCCAGCGGCGACTCGAGCTGGCCAGGGCCATCGCCAGCGCACCACGCCTGCTTTTGCTGGACGAGCCGGCGGCCGGCCTGAACGGCGAGGAGCGGGTGCAACTGGCCACGATCGTGCGGTCCATCAGGGACAGCGGGGTGACCGTCGTGCTTATCGAGCACAACATGGGCCTGGTGATGTCACTGTGCGAACGCATCGTCGTGCTTGACAGCGGATCTGTCATTGCCGAGGGCCTGCCTGCCCAGGTAGCACAGGATCCCAAGGTGCTTGAGGCATACCTGGGCAAGTCCGCCCTGCAGTTCCCGCAGCCATCGGAGGCTCCGCAGTGAACCACCCCAAGGCCGAAGAGCGGCAGACCCTGTCTGTGAGCGGCCTCGCCGTCCGCTACGGCGGCGTGTCCGCGGTCAGGTCGGTCAGCTTCACGGTCGGGCCGGGCCGGTCGGTCGGCCTGATCGGCGCCAACGGCGCCGGCAAGACCTCGACACTGCGCGCCCTGATGGGACTGGTGCCGCGCGCGGCGGGCGAACTCCGCTTCGGCGACCGCGACCTGGCGAAGGTGCCAGCCCGCGACATGGTGCGGCTCGGCATCGGCTACGTCCCCGAGGGCCGTCACGTCTTCGCCGGGCTGAGCGTGGAGAAGAACCTGCTCCTCGGCGCGTACGCGCGCCGCTGGGACAGCCAGGTACGGGCCACGCTTGCGGAGATCTACGACCTCTTCCCCGTGCTCGGCGAGATGCGCGGCCGACTGGCAGGCGCGCTGTCCGGCGGCCAGCAGCAGATGCTGGCCATCGGCCGGGCACTGATGACCCGGCCCACACTGCTGCTGCTCGACGAGCCGTCGATGGGGCTGTCACCTAAGCTCGTCGAGCTCATCGGCGAAACGCTCCGCCGACTGCGGGGCGAGGGCCTTAGCCTGCTCCTTGTCGAGCAGAACGCCATGCTCACGTTCGAGACGACCACCGACTGCCTCGTCCTTGAGAACGGAGAGATCGCCCTGTCCGGCACCGCCGCCGAACTGAGCCGCAACCCCCGGGTCAGGTCGGTCTACATCGGCCTTTAGCGGCCGGGTGAGCTGTTCAGCCGGTCCGTGGCGGCGGCGAACAGCGCGATGATGCGAGACTACGGACTGACCACCCCCGGTGCCTCAGGACCTCGGGCCCGGCGCCTTGCGGTCCCAGCCTTCGCGCCCCTTGCGGGCCAGCGACCACATCTGCGCGCCGCGCTCGATCTCCACCGCCGCCGGCCAGGACACCGGGCCCGGGCCGAGCTCCAGTGTGAGGCTTTGCTTGACCTTCCGGGTGAGCTCCGGGTCCTTGGCCGCCAGGGCGACCAAGTCCAGCGCCGCGGGCAGCAGTTCGGCCGCGTCGTAGGCGGCATAGGCGAGGCCGTGCTCGACGGCCTCGGCGCCGGACAGCGCCCGGCCGAGCAACGCCATCGCGGTGGCCCGCTGGTAGCCGATCCGCCGGCCGAGCAGCGCGATGTGCCCGCCGCCCGGGTGGATACCGCGCGCCAGGAAGCCGGAGTCCAGGACCGCGTCCGGAGTCACCAGCAGCAGGTCAGTGGCCAGCGCGAGGTTCATGCCCGCGCCGACCGCGCCGCCCGTGACCAGCGCCAGGGTGGGAACCGGAAGCGAGCCGACCCGGGTGAAGGACCGGTATACGGCGGAGGTCGACGTGACCGCCGCCGGGCTTGCCGGGTCGGCCGAGGACGCGGCCAGGAGGCGAGTGTCGGCCCCGCTGCAGAAATAGCCGCCGGCCCCCTCGACCAGCACCGCGCCCACGCCGGCGTCCGTCTCCACCTGGTCGCAGAAGGCCTCGACAGCGGCCGCCATCTCCAGCGTGATGGCGTTCTTGCGGCGCGGGTTGTTCAGCGTCATCCGGGCGACACCGCCGTCGCGGGCGACGATGACCTGCGGCTCCTGGCCCGGGCCGGAGTGTTCGCTCATGCGGTGCTGCCTCCAGGGCTCGAAACGGTGTTGGTCAGCAGGGGCCACAGCTGTCCGGATGCCTCGTCGATGAGGCCGGCGATCCGGCGGCGCCAATACAGCTCGTTGCCGAACTCCTGACGCCAGGACCACAGCCGCTTGGTGTGCTCGCCGAGCGGGTGCTCGGCGGTGTAGCCGATTGCCCCGTGCACCTGGTGCCCGGTCCTCGCTATCTCGAGGGCGAGCGCGGACGCCTCGGCCTTGGCCGCCGCCACCAGAAGCTCGGCCCCGGGTGCCTGCTCAGCGAGCGCGAGCACCGCCGCGTCGGCGGCGACACTGACCGTGGTCGCATCGGCCGCGAGCCGCGCGAGCAGCTGCTGCACGGCCTGGAACTTATCGAGCGTCCGGCCGAACTGCATCCGCTCCCCGGCGTGCTTAACCGACCGGTCAAGCACCGCCTGCGCCGCGCCGCCGATCTGCACCGCCCGCGCGGCCGCGCCGAGCAGTTCGGCCGTGGCCGCCCAGTCGCGGGTCTCCGGGCCGCGGCCTGCCGCCGGGACCCGTGGCCGGGCAAGGTGCGCGGGCGCTACGCCGTCGAGGACCGCGGTGTCCCGGTGCTCCCCGGCCAGGTTGGCACCCGGCGTGACCGAGAGGCCAGGGGCCGTCACGGGCACGAGCGCCACGGCTGGCCCCTCCGGAGTCTCGGCGAGCGTCACCAGGTAATCGGCGTCGCGAAGCCACGGGACGTCGCGCACGGTGCCCGCGAGCCTGCCCGCCCGGTCCGCGGTCACGGTGCCCGCGGTGCCGGTGAGGATGCCGTCGGGCAGTTCGATCCCGGCGGCGGCCAGGAGCGGGCCGGCCAGGAAGTTCGCTTCGGCGACCGGCAACGGAACGCTATGCCGGGCGGCCTCGGCCACAACGACGGCCGCGTCCCGCAGGTCCCCGCCGCTGCCGCCCAGTTCCTCCGGCACGGTCAGGGCGGTGAACCCCAGCCCGGCGACGTCCTTCCATGAGCCAGGGGCAGTGCGCAGGACGCCTCGGACGGCCTCGGCGATCTCCGTGCGCTCGTCCCTCGCCTGCCCTCGGGGCGCACCCGTCCGGGAACTGAGTACCAGATCCTTCGCCACGATGCCGCGCAGCACTTCGGTGGTGCCGCCGCGCAGGGTGAACACGGGCACGTGCAAGATCGCCTGGCCGACGAGGGCTTGGAGCGGCCCCGGACCAAGCGGCTCAGAGCCGACGCCGACGTGCGCGCTGACGACCTCGGCTACCTCGGACTCGAACCGCGTCCCCAGGTCCTTGACCAGCGCCGCGTGCATGGCCGGGTTGCCGCCGCGATCGAGCTCGCCCGCCACGGCCGCCGACAGCTGCCGAAGGACGGCCGCGCGCGCGGCGAGGCGGCCAAGGTCGTCCCGCGCCGCCTCGCCGCGTGACCGGCCGCTGGCCCACGCCGCGAGCACCGGCATCGTGGACAGGATCCGCTCCGGGCCGGACCGCTCATTGCCGAGTTCCGCGGTCACTTGCCGCCAGCCGTCGCCGCGCTTGCCGAGCAGCGCCGACTCCGGAATGAGCGCGTCGTCGAATACGACCTCGTTGAAGTGGTGCGCGCCGTCGATCGTGATCACCGGCGAGATGCGGATGCCGGGATTGGGCAGGTCGACGATGAACTGCGACAGGCCCGCGTGCCGGCTGGGCTGGCCGTCGGCACCGACGGGGTCGTCGGTCCTGGCCAGGATGATCATCGCCGTCGCGATGTGGGCGATGCTCGTCCACAGCTTGGTGCCCGACAGCCGCCAGCCTTCTGCGGTCAGGCGCGCCCGGGTTCGCACCGACGCCAGGTCCGAGCCCGAGTCGGGTTCCGACATGCCGATGGAGAACAGTGCCTCGGCCGTGGCTATCTTCGGGAGGTAGGCCCGCTTCTGCTCTTCGGTGCCGTTGCGCAGGATGCTGGGGGCCATCTGCCGGTCGGCGATCCAGTGGGCCCCCACTGGCGCCCCGGCCGCCAGCAGTTCCTCGGTCACCACGTACCGTTCCAGCGCCGACCGCCCGGGCCCGCCGTACTGCTTCGGGATGGTCATGCCGACCCAGCCGCGTTCGGCTAGCCGCTGGCTGAACCCGATGTCGACGCCGGACATCCAGGCATCCGCCGCGGGCCGGAACGCGCCGCGCGCGACCTCGGCTTCGAGGAACGCCCTGACTCGCAGCCGCAGTTCGCGTAGCTCTCCCGGCAGCGCGCCCACCGCGCTGAGGCCGATGGTCACGGCATGCCTCCTTCCGCACTCCATCGCGGCAACCCACTTCTTATCCAAGATCGAATCCAATCTCGGACAAGAAGTCCAGGGCTGGTGGCTACGAGGACCCGCCTCGCCTGCCGGTGCGGGGGCCCGTCCGCGCCGACCAGGGGTACTGTCACTGTGGTGCCGCCGTCATGCGGCGGGCCGGCATCTATGTTCATCCGGTCGGGTACTGGAGGACCAGCTCAGCGCCGCGCGAAGCGCCATGCGGCGAGGAGCCCGATCACCACGCAAATTCCCGCCGTCCACGCTAGTGACACCCCGAGGTAGTAACCGCTGCTGTGCGCGAACAGCCCATGCCCCTGGGGTCCCAGGGCGAGGCTGCGCACCGCGTCGACCATCGGGGTGAGCGGCTGGTTCTCGCCGAACTGCCTTACCCCCTGGGGCATACTCTGCACTGGCACGTAAGCGCTGGAAAGGAATATGAGCGGGACCATTACCAGGCTCATCGACTGGGCAGCCTGCGCGCTGCCGCCCAGCAGCCCGATCAGGATGAAGCACCACTCGAAGGCGAATCCGAACACCACGCACAGTCCGAACGCGGCCAGGCCATCGGTAACCGACCCCGTCAGGCGGAACCCGACGATGAAGCCGAAGACGGTGGCGGTAGCGAGCGACCACACCACGAGGACCATGTCGGCCAGCGCGCGCCCGGTCAGCACCGACACGCGCGGAATGGGCAGCGAACGCAGCCGGTCGACGAAACCGTGGTCGACGTCCTCGGCCACCCCGGTCGCCGCCCCCAAACCCGCCCACATGATGGAGCTGGCGATGAACCCGGGCACCATGAAGTCGACGTAGGACAGCGAACCATGGGTCTTGATGGCACCGCCGAACGCGAACCTGAACATGAGCAGGAACAGCGCGCTCTGGGTCGTGGTGAAGAAGATGAGCTGCGGGGTGCGGGCGAACTTGCGTATCATCCGGCCCGCGATCTCAATGCTGCTGATCCATATCCCCGCCCCGGAGTTGACCGCGGCCCGGGGCCCAGCCGGGGATATCGCGTAGGTGTCAGTCATGATGTCCCTATCTGTGTGGGTGGTCAGACGTTGGCGGGCTGTTCGGCCGAGTCGGTGGTCTGCGCTGGCTTGCCCGTGAGGGTGAGGAAGACCTCATCGAGGGTGGGCCGGCGCAGCGAGATGTCCTCGATGGCGATGCCCTGCTGGTCAAGTGCCCGCATCGCCTCCATCAGGCGGGTGCTCCCGTCGTCCGCCGGCACGTAGGCGCGGCGGGTGGGAACCTCGATCCGTGGGTCGTGACCGATCGTGCCCAGCACCTTCGCGACCGCCGGCAGCTGGTCGGCGTCGCGGGCATGCACCTCGATCATGTCGTCCCCCGCGAGGGTCTTCAGCTCCGCCGGCGTGCCTGAAGCGATCACCGTGCCGTGATCGATGATGACGATGTCCGAGGCGAGCCGGTCGGCCTCGTCGAGGTACTGGGTGGTCAGCAGGATGTCCGTGCCGGCGGCGACCAGGTTCCTGATCGCGTCCCAGAGCTGGATGCGGCTGCCCGGATCCAGGCCGGTGGTCGGCTCATCGAGCAGCAGCAGGCGGGGGGTTCCGACCAGGCTGATGCCCAGGTCGATACGGCGGCGCATACCGCCTGAGTAGGTGCGCACCAGCCGGTCGCCTGCGCCGGTGAGCTGCATCAGGTCGAGAACTCGCACGGCTGCCGCCTTGGCTTGCTTCCTGCTAAGCCCGAAAAGACGGCCGACCATCACCAGATTCTCCCGGCCGGTCATCGCCTCTTCCACGGCCGCGAACTGGCCCGCCAGGCCGATCACCTGCCGGACCCTGGCGGGGTTGCGCAGGGCGTCGATGCCGTCGACGTGGAGCGTTCCCGCGTCCGGGCGCAGCAGGGTGGCCACTGCCCGCACGAACGTGGTCTTCCCCGCCCCGTTGGGCCCCAGCAGCGCGACCACCCGGCCCGGGCTGGCGACGAGATCCAGTCCGGCCAGCGCCTGGGTCTTGCCATAGCGTTTCGTGAGGCCACGGGCCTCCAGGATGGGTGTCAAGCATGCCTCCCGGTCACATCGGCGGGGTCTTGCCGGTCACTTGTATGTGCGGCAACGACGAGAGAATGTGACCGATGGACGACCATGACGTGCTCGCGGAACGGTTCGAGGCGCACCGGGCCCGGCTCCGGGCGGTCGCCTACCGGACGCTCGGCTCGGCCAGCGAGGCCGACGACGCCGTTCAGGAAACCTGGCTGCGGCTGAGCCGCTCCGACGCCGGTAACATCGAGAACCTTGGCGGATGGCTGACGACGGTCGTCGCCCGCGTGTGCATGAACATGCTGCAGACGCGCCGGGAAGAGCCAGTGGGGATGCACCTGCCCGAGTCGGCTGTTCGCGACGGCGTCGACCCGGAAGCCGAAGCGCTGCTCGCCGATTCCATCGGTCCCGCGCTGCTGGTGGTGCTGCACACGCTGACGCCCGCCGAACGGCTCGCATTCGTCCTGCACGACATCTTCGCCGTCCCGTTCGACGACATCGCGCCCATCGTCGG
>Ga0070679_100000677_pt1 | contig 29097 bp, 19 predicted proteins | sample KBSC63BmetaG_FD_65652 | JGI IMG/M metagenome (GOLD analysis project Ga0070679, IMG submission 65652) | Corn rhizosphere microbial communities from Kellogg Biological Station, Michigan, USA - KBS C6-3B metaG | ecosystem: Host-associated > Plants > Roots > Rhizosphere | place: USA: Michigan... | reverse complement strand
GTGGAGACCTGTATGTTGAAAGACATCGAAAGCCATTGGGGCCTGCACAATCAGGGCGAGCTTGTGGCGTTTGCGAACCAGCGTTCGCGTGTGGAGTTTCCAGAACTGACGGCGGTCGTCGCGAGATGTGCCGACAACGGAGACGCGCTCGCGGCCGGTGTGCTCGAACGCGCAGGGCATGAGCTGGCAGAACAGGTGAGTCTTGTCGCCTCGAAGATGCACCATGCCGGATGCGCTCCCACGGACGCGCTGCACGTCGCGTTCACGGGTAGTGTCCTGGGAAAGATACCGCGCGTGCGTAAGGCGATGGAGGAGGCGCTGCGTGCGTCGATGCCGGATGTGGAAGTGGCGCAGAGTGCAGTTGAGCCGCTCGAAGGTGCCCTGTGGAAGTGCAGGGGATAGGGATAGCGAAAAACAGTCAGCGGGGGATTTCGTAGCCGCGGATATAGGTGGCGATCAGGCGGCCCTGCTCGTCGAAGCGATTAAGGTTGGCGATAGAGCCAGGGGCGAGCCGTGTCAGTTCGGGAACGCCGAGCATCGCGGCGGGGTTGTGCGAGGCGAGGCGCGTTGCGACGCCGAGTGGGGCATGTGTGAATGCCTGCAGGTTGGCGACAGCGCGGTCCATGGTGAGGACCGAGCCGGCGAGGGTTTCCTTGCCGGCAGCGATGTCTTCTTTGAGCTGCGCGCGTCCGTTTGCTACCGAGACGGAAAACTGCCCGAGCATGTAATCGCCATCGGGCATGCCCGCAGCGGACATGGCGTCGGTAACAAGGATCGCGCGGGTCTCGGACTTTGCTTTCAGCCACAGGCGGACGACCGGTGGCTCGACGTGAACACCGTCGCAGATCAGTTCAGCAAACAGGCGGTCGTCGTCGAGCACAACGCCTAGGATGCCGGGCTGGCGGTGATCGAGCGGCCGCATGGCGTTGAAGGTGTGGGTTGCGCTGGTCGCCCCGGCGTCGATAGCGGCAAGGGTTTCTGCGGCCGTGGCGTTGGAGTGGCCCAGGGAGATTTTTACGCCGAGGTTGGCCGCGTGGCGAATGAGGGCGAGGGCCGGGGAGGGTCCAGGTTCCAGGGTCCCGGGTGCAGCAGACGCAGCGGCGGCATGGGGTTCGGGAGCAATGGTCATCAGGTGGATGTGACCGCGTGCGGCAGCGTGGAAGCGGTCAAAGAGTTCGATGCTTGGCGGCTGGAGCAGCGCCGACGGATGCACTCCACGCCTGGCGTGGGAGAGGAACGGGCCTTCGAGGTGGATGCCGATGGGCTGCGCTTCGCCGTCGCGCGGTGCGGCTTCGATAGCGTTCGCGAGCGATTCGAGTGCGTGGAGCGTGGCGTCGATCGTAGCGGTCACGGTAGTCGGCAGATAATGCGCGACGCCGCGAGTGGCGAGGAAGCGCTGCATCTCGCTGAGGTCTGCGGGCGAGGCACTCATGACGTCATGACCCATAGCCCCGTGGGTGTGGACGTCGAGGAAGGCCGCGGTGAGCGTGGTGTGGTCGTTGTGCAAGCTGCGCGGGTCGGAGTAGATTTCGCCGATCGTGCCCTCAGGCGTAACCGTGAGGACGGCGAACTCTACCGAGCCGATGTCAGTGATGAGGTGGCGGGCTGTGATGGTCTGTGTCACTTACGCTTCTTCACCTTCCTGGCTTTCTTGGCCTTTGCTGGAACGGGCACCGGCTCCGCCGCAGCGACTGGCGCCGGCGCGTAGAAACCCGCTTCGGCCAGGCTTGGCAGCGTTCTCGTCTCCGTCCACTGTCGTTGTGCGCTGCGTATCTTGTCCATGCGGGCGAGCCACAGGCCGATGGCGTAGTCGTAGTGTTCGAGCACCGGGCGTAACGCGTAGGGGCGGTTGGTACGCAGCCAGCTCTGAGCGTAGAGATCGCGGATCAACGAGTAGCCGTCCTTGATGTCCTGGATGCGGCCGTTGACGCCGTTGATTTCGCCGAGCAGGCCGGCGACCGAGGGCCTGGCTTTGCGGTCGCCGGAAGCGGCGGGTGCAAGCGCGCGGTTGTAGGCAAGGGTCATCTCGTCGGCTAGTTGGAACTTGAGGCCGATGAAATCCATGCGCCGCGCGCCGAGTTCAAGCGCGTCGATAGCGTCGGTTTCGCGAAGAGTTGTGGGGTTCGACGGGAAGGCGTTGGCGGGATTGTAGGACCCAGGGGCCAAGCCCCAGGGTCCAGACGGCATAGCCGAGGCCGATGCAGAAGTCTGGGCCCTGGACCCTGAACCCAGGACCCTCTCTGCCGGTGCCGCCGCACGGGCTGCGGCGATCAGCGTCAGGGCCCTCTCGGCGTGCAGACGGACCTGGCTAAGTATGGGGCGTATGCTGGCGAAGTTTCCCTGCTGGTCTTTGGCGTACGGGTCGGCCCAGAACAGCATGTCGGACCCGTCACCCAGCTTCACCGACTTGATCAGATCATGCGCAGCCATCAACTCAATCTGCGCCTGGTTGATGTTGCCGGTGCGGTCGCCGTGGAAGACCTGTCCGAACGTCTGCTGGAACTGCGGAATGGAGCTTTCACCCGGCTGCCAGGCGGCCGCCGCACCGAACAGAATGCCGTACCAGTTGTTCGACGCGAGCGCTTCGCCATCGTCGTTCCAGATGGTGTTGAGCTGGCCCGTCGAGCCCATCGTCTGGCCGTCGCGTGTGAACTGCTGAATGTTGAGCAGGCCATTGTTGTAGTTGGGATACACCCGCGACCAGTTGTTGATGCCGGGCGATACCCAGGTCTCAAAACCCGCGTCGGTGTAGGGCTTCATGTACTTGATGAAACCGTTGGGGTTGGGATTGTATTGCCAGCCGATGGCGATGGTGTCGCGCTTGAACTGCTCGGGCATGGCCTTCAGCAGGTCGGGCTCATGCTGTGCGATGTCCCCCCAAAAAAGCAGGCGGCGATTGAGCGGGCGCAGCGTGGTGTCGATCTGCTGCATGAAGTCGAGGTAGACCTTCCCGAGACCGTCTTTGTCGACGGCGGGTTTGGTCTGGCCAAGGCCAAGGTCCTCGGTTTCGTCTGCGCCGACGTGAAGAAACGGCGATGGATAAAGCTGCGCGAGTTCGCCGAACATCTGCGAAATCAGCGTCAGCGAACCCGGCTGTCCGGGTGCAAGGACGGAGCCGTGCGGGGTTTCGGCCAGTTGTTGATACTGCTCATAGATGAGCATGTGGCGAACGTGTCCGAAGGCCTCCTGCTCGGGCACCACCATGACGTGATACTGCCGCGCGTAGGCCACCAGCTCGCGAGCGTCGGCGGCCGAAATGCTGCCTCCCGGAGGCGCGGGCAGCGGGTTGGAAGCATATTGCTGGGTGTTCTCGAAGTATGGCGAGTAGAGGTTGCACTTATAGGCGGCGATGGTGCGGATGACCTTCTTCTGGAACTCGAGCGTGTCGATGGGGCCGCGCGACATGTCGTCGTCGAGGCCGCGGTACTTCATCGCAGGCCAGTCGCGGATGTCGGCCGCGTGCAGGACGAAGTTCCGGCCACCGGTGTCTTCGATCATCTGCTTGAAAGTTTGCGCGGCGTAGAAGACGCCTTCTGCGGTGGCTCCGGTAAGTGTGATGCCATTGTTCGCCGAGGTAATCATGTAACCCTCGGGCCTCGCGGCATCGGCGAGGTTTACACCCGCTTTGCGCTCGAGATGGACGGCAAGACCGGCAGGATCATCCGCCGGAATGCCGCGTTCCGCGAGGGTGTTGCGAAGATCCGTGGCGGCGAACTGATCTTCCGCGTCGCAGGCGCTGCACGTGATTTGCACGCCGTGTGGCAGCGGGCGGTCGCCCTGTGCGCGGTACTCGCGCGGGACGGGGATCAGTTGTGGCGTTTGTGCGGTCAGGGTGAGCGGAAGAGTCAGAAATGCGACAGCGAGGAGCCGAAATCTCATGCTCTAACGGTACACGACAAGGGGCAGTGAATAGAGGGTAGAGCGTAGAGAAGGTAAGGCGACATCCGCTGCCTGTCGCAGGTGGGCTTTCTCTACCCCCTACGCTCTACCCTCTGCTTTTAGATCGGTGCTGCGCCAGTGACGATCGTGACTCCCGGCGGTGGTACGAACGCGAAATCGCTGTCCCTGGTGGGGATGTTTTCATGCAGATCGGTAAAGGTGAACGTGGTGGTAGCGCCATCGACTTCTTCGAGGCGCATGGCTCGAATCTGTCCGGTAGAGTCTACCGTGAGCGCAAGAGAGCGGAGGCGCTGCTGCATGCCTTTGGGAACGCCAGACAGCGTGTACCCGCCGCTGACAACCGTGAGTGTCAGGTGGTCGAGTTCTTTCGCGAGTTCGGTATGGCCGAGCAGGAAGCGCAGCGGCGAGCGCAGATCGTCGAGCTGTTTGGCGGGGATGCGCTGGGCCTGGGGATCGCCGGGGGTGTAGAAGATGGCGGACCTGCCGTCGAGCAGGCAAAGTTTTCCGCGAGGCGAGTCATACGCCCAGCGCATGCGGCCGGGTTTCCTGAGGGTCAGCGTACCCGATTCGGAGCGGTCTTCGCCCATGCCGGTGTAGCGCTCGGTGTAACGTGCCTGAAGTGACGTGAGGTGGTTGTAGTGTGCGTCCACGGTCTTCGCAAGCGAGGCGGCCGTCACCTGTGCTGAGGCGACGGCCGCGAAGGCGAACGAAAGGACTACTGCAGCAGTTCGGTGCAGTTGGTGCCGCCTTTGGGGTCGTAGCGGATCTGGGTGTTCTCGTCGGTGCAATAGCCGAGATTGCCGGAGTGGCCGACCGAGTTGGGTACCGCGGTAATGGTGTAGGTGTTGTACTGGTCCTGATTGTTGGCCGTTGCCTTGCCGCCGCAGGTGATGGTGAAGGTGTAACCGGCCTTGTTGCCCCCGACGAGGTCATCGCCGATGATCTGGGCGGCCTCGGGAGTGGCCGGCCCGGCAGCGGCATTGCCGCCAAGCTGGGCCAGAGTGCAGGCGAAGCCATGTTGCGGATAGTTCCCGTTGTACTCGCCTTCGGCCGAGTTCAGCACGCGCAGGGACTGCACGGCGGAGGTCTGGTGGGCTTTGATATTGACCTTCTGCATGGCCGGTACGGCCAGGGTCATCAGGATCAGGATGACGGACATGACGATCAACAGTTCGATCAGCGTAAAGCCGGCTTCTGTCGAACGGATTTCAGATTGGTTGCGCATAAATTTCCTCACGGATGCAGGAATCGGTGTGACGCGATCTCCCTCTTGGAGTATAGACGTATCCACACGCCGTTCGAGGTAGCCCGGGCCTTCGATTCGCCTAGAATATTAACTCAACTCCCGGCCTGGCGAAGATCAAAATTTCGTGTCTCAGCAGGCCAGGCTCTCGCGCTCGATCTTCAGGCCGCCGAGGTTGCCGAGCAGCGTCAGCGCCAGCTTTTCGGACTGGATCAACTCGACCGCCAGCCGCCGGATATCTTCGCGGGTCACGCGATTCACCTCGGAGGTGATGTCGTCGACGCTGAAGAAACGCCCAAAATACATCTGCTGCCGGGCGAGGTTCGACATCCGTGACGACGAGCTTTCCAGCCCCAGCACCATGTTTCCCTTCAGTTGGTCCTGCGCACGCTTCAACTCTTCTTCCGACACCAGCTCCGTCTTAATCCGGCTCAGCTCGGCGAGTGTTAAATCAAGCACTTCGCGGGTCTTGTCCACCGCACATCCGGCGTAGACGGCCAGTGAGCCGGTGTCGCGGAACGGGTTCATCTCGGAGTAGATCGAGTACGCCAGCCCGCGCTCTTCGCGAATCGCCTGGAACAGCCGCGAACTCATGCCGCCGCCCAGAATGGAGTTGAGCAGATAGCCCGCATAGCGGTCGGGGTGGGCGATGGGAATCGACGGCATAGCCAGGCAGAACTGCACCTGCTCCAGCGATTTCTTGTCCTTCAGCGTGATGTGCGGATAGGCCGTCGGCGGGGCCGTGCGCGCGGGCCGGGAAGCCGAAGCGGGCAGCGTTGAAAATGCCTCTGCAACCTCAGCGACAAAGCTGTCGTGATCGAGATTGCCGGCAGCGGTAAAGACCATGTTCTGTGGCGTAAACCGCGCGGCGTATTCGTCAAGCACGATGGCCTGGTTGAAGCTGGAAACCGTCTTCGCCGTCCCGAGGATCGGCCGGCCCAGCGCATCACCCTTCCAGAATTTCTGCGTGAACAGTTCGTGGACCAGATAGTCGGGATTGTCCTCATCCATCTTGATTTCTTCGAGGATGACGCCCTGTTCGCGCGCCAGATCATCCGGAGAGAACGTCGGATGCAGCACCAGGTCGGTCAGCAGGTCCAGCGCCGCGGGGACGTTTTCATCCAGCACCTTGATGTTGAAGCAGACGGTTTCTTTGCCGGTAAACGCATCCAGATTGCCGCCGATGGAGTCGACCTCCTTCGCCAGTTGCGCGGCAGAGCGAGTGGTCGTGCCCTTGAACACCATGTGTTCGATGAAGTGGGAGATTCCGTTGCGCTCAGGCGTCTCGTCGCGCGAACCGGAGTCAATCCACACGCCCATCGAAACGGAGCGAAGGTGCGGCATGCGTTCAGTCAGTACGAGCAGGCCATTGGGAAGCGTGGTCTTGCGGATATCGCGGGCGGGGGACGAAGAGGCGGTGATCGGGGCGGAGTTTTCCGCGACAACTACAGACATAACTCTATTGTTTCATGGACGACAGAGTTATGGAGAGTCTGCATAAGTCCCAGAAATGTCGTGTTTGCTCCGTTTACCGTTGTCATCTCGACCGGAGCATCGCGGCTTTTTGCGATGCATAGCGGAGATATCCCTGCATTCCGCTGCTGCGGCAACATTCTCGGTGGGGAAGAGGAATGCTGCGATCTCTGCACTGCCCCTTCGGCGCGCCTCGCTTGCTCGGGTCCGGTCGAGACGACATCCGTAGAAGCAAAGGGAAAATGCTCTTATACGTCCATGGGTTACACGTCTACGATGAGCGTGCCCTGGTGGAAAACAATCTGCCACCCCGACGGCATACTGCGCCAGATGGTGCAACGGCGGGTCCGGCGATCGCCCTGGTCGAGCGTGTAGGTCAGCAGGTAGGTATCGGCGGAGAGGCGGCGGCAATGGAAGCCCGCGGTGTACCAGCCGGCCTCGGCGGCATCGATCGGAGGCATCTGCTCCAGTTTTTGCAGGATAAATTCGCGATCGTAACGCCGCCCGGACGCGCCAAACTCCCAGTAATCGGCGATCATCATGCGGTCGAACTCGGCCAGGGTACTGGCAAATGCGGCACGGTGGAAGATTGGCTCCTGTGGCGCGAGTTCGTCAAGGATAGGGAGCAGTTCCGGATCGGTGGCGGGCTCGAAAGACATGGTTAATCATAAAGCGGATTCTGCAGGCAGTTTTTGCTGCTTCGCGAACGTAACCAGCGAAAAATTTGAACCGTTAATTGCCCAGGGCATCAGACGTTAGCCCCTCATTCCGCGGCTGCCTCCAACTTTCGGCGGCGTAAACTTGACGTTGGAGTATTCTCACAAACGCATGACTATGGAAGCTATCAAGACGGGCATTGACGCCGAAGCAGCGATACCGATGCCGCCAGGCGGTGCGTTATTCGGTCTCGGACTGCCGGAACTAACTGTCGTGATGGCCGGGCTGGGCCAGAAGCCGTATCGCGCGCGGCAGGTCTTTGACGCCTTGTACAAACAGCGGGTCGCATCGCTCGACGAGGTGACGACACTCCCGATTGCCCTCCGCGAACAAATGCAAGCCGCCGGCTGGCAGATTGGGCTGCCGGAGATGGTCCAGACCGCGAAGTCGGTCGATGGCACCGAGCGTTACCTGATGCGCATGGCCGATGGAGAGACCGTCGAAACCGTCTGGATGCCCGACGGCGATGGTGGAGAGCGCGGCGACGGCAGCGAGGCGGCGGTCGAGGAGTCGAATGACCGCGTCGATGCTGCGGAAGCGGTGACGGGCCAGCTCAACAAGATCGACAAGCGCAACTGGGGCGCGCTCGCGGAGCAGGGATTCCGGCGGGCGACAATCTGCATTTCCAGCCAGGTGGGCTGCGCCGTCAACTGCCAGTTCTGCCTGACGGCCAAGCTCGGGATTCGCCGCAACCTTACCGCCGGCGAGATCGCCGGCCAGGTCGCCGCGGTGCTTAATCGCCACGGCGTCAAGATGGGCAAGGACCGCATCAACCTCGTCTTCATGGGCATGGGCGAGCCGTTTTTGAATTACAGCTCCTTCATGCAGAGCGTCCGCGTGCTGGTCGAGGGCATCGGCGTTCCGGAGTCGCGGATGACCGTCTCCACATCCGGAATTCTGCCGGGCATTGAAGCCTTCGCGAAGGAGACAGTGCGGCCGAAGCTGGCGCTTTCGCTCAACGCCTCGAACGACGTTGTTCGCGAACGCATCATGCCGATCACGCGCAAGTGGAACATCGGGAAGCTGCTGGAGGCAGTCAAGGCGATTCCTCTGCGTACGCGGGAGTGGGTGACGTTCGAGTACGTCCTGCTGGGCGGCGTCAACGACCAGCCCGAGCACGCTCGCGAGGTGCTCGCCCTGCTGAGGGGCATGGCAGCCAAGGTGAACCTGATCGTCTGGAACCCTGGGCCTGGGATCGACTACCACCAACCCGAACCGGCCGACGTTGCAGTGTTTCAGAAGATGCTGATGGCGGGCGGGATTCCAACTTACATCCGTCGGCCGCGCGGTCGCGATATTTATGCGGCGTGCGGGCAGTTGAAGCGGACGGTGGCGGAGGAGTCGCCGAAGCTGGTGGTGATCGGTGCGGCGGTGCTGTAGGAGAATCAGATCAGCGGCGTACAATTTTCCCAGTGAGGTGCGCTGATGGGTGCAATGGCAATCGTTCAAACGGAAATCGACGCCGAAGTCGAAAAACGGGCGACTGAGGTTTTGGCCCGTGAAGGGCTGACCATTGCGGAGGCAGTGCGCGAGATGCTAACTCTCACGGCGAACGAGGGAACGCTGCCGTTCTCGACCACCGTGGACGAGACTGCCGCTTACGGTGATGACAACCCACAGTACGACGCATGGTTCCGTGCGAGGGTTCAGGAAGCTCTTGACGACCCGAGACCTTCTATTTCGAACGAAGAGGCAAAAATGCGCATGGCGAAGCTCCGTGAAGAACTTCTGTCGAAGGCTTCGTAGACAATGCGTATCAGGTGGCTTGAATCCGCCTTGACGGATCGGGAAGCTATCGTCCGGCACATCGCCGAGGACAATCTCTCCGCGCGCGGCTTTTGATGTGGCCGATCTTATCGGCAACCATATCGACATGTTGGTGCAGTTTCCGGAGATGGGCCGCCTCGGTCGCGTTACAGGCACACGAGAACTTGTTATTTCTCGAACTCCCTATATCGCGGCATACAGGATTGAAGCGGATGTCGTACTCGTTCTTCGGGTGCTACACGGTGCGCAGAGATGGCCAAAAAGGTTTCCACGCTGGCGGTCTTAGACGGCGCTGAGACGCCCACAAGAGTCATCGCCGCCGCGCTCGCCGAAACTGTGATGCTTTTGCCCACATGGCGATACGTCTGGCGGGACGGAGAATCGGCGTCCTTTCAGGGCGAGCGATCCTAGACCGGTGCTCTAAGCCGCCGCGTCAGCATGTCCTTCACTTCCGGCCACTCTTTGCGAATGATGCTGAACCACGGGCTGTCGCGGCTGGAGCCATCCGGCATGATGTAGTGATTGCGGAACGTGCCTTCATAGGTCGCGCCGATGGCCTTGATGGCCGCATGCGACTTCAGATTGGAGGCGTGGGTCTTGAAGCTGACCCTCATCATGTTGAGCGTATCGAACGCGTAGGTCAGTTGCAGCAGCTTGGCTTCCGTATTGACGCGGGTGCCGCGCCACTGCGACGCCAGCCAGGTGTTGCCGATTTCCACTGTCCGATGCGTCATATCGAGGTCGATGAAGCGGGTCGCGCCAACTGCCCTGTCGGGCTCATCGCCGCTGGCCTTCTTGATCGTCACCCACGGCATGGCCGTGCCCTTTTCCTTCGCATGGAGGGCCGCCTCGGCCCAGCAGCGGAGGTCGGGAGGTGTGCGAATCGTGTACAGCATATAGCGCCAGATCGTGGGATCGAACGCTACCTCTTCGAGCGCGGGGAGATGCTGGAGCGTCAATGGCTCAAGACGAACGCCGGGGCCTTCGAGTACTGGAGTCTCCATGAAGACAGAGTAACGTACCGGCGGTCAATCTCACACCATTCGCCTAGACGGCGACGGTGGACCGGTTCAACGCCAGTTGCAGCACGGTTTCGGCGACGTGATCGTAGGCGTGGCGCAGCACTTCGCCTTCGTGGACGAAGTTTCCCGTAATGGGTTCGACGCCCAGGGCGCGGATGCGGGCGAGGTCTGCCTCGATCGGGCTCTGGCCCTCGCGGGCATAACGCTCCACGGCGTCCGGGGGGATGGGGCCGGTATTGATCAGGGCGCAATCGAAAATGCGGCCGCCGGCGTGGTCGAAGATTTTCTCGATGTGTTCGGACGCGGTCAGACCGAGCGACTCGTTGGCCTGCGTCATCAAGTTGCAGATGAAGACGCGGGTGGCGTGGCTGGCTTGCAACGCCTCGGGAATTCCGCGCACCAGCAGGTTAGTGACAAGCGACGTGTAGAGCGATCCCGGGCCAAGCGTGATCAGGTCGGCTTCGGCAATGGCTGCAAGGGTCTCGGGGAGGGGGCTGACATCGGCGGGCTCAATCATCAGCTCGGCGATGCTGCGTTTGGAGGCGGTGATGTTGGTCTCGCCGTGGACGACGGAGCCATCATCCATCAGCGCGGCAAGAGTCGCATTCGCGTTTGTGGAAGGGTAAATGCGGCCGCGGGTCGCGAGAATCTGCGACGACATGTGGACCGCCTCGGCAAAGTCTCCGGTTATGCCCGAGAGCGCGGCAACGAACAGGTTCCCGAAGCTGTGGCCTTCAAGCGCACCGTGTTCGAAGCGGTACTGGAAGAGTCGGGAGAGCAGGTGCTCATCCTCGGACAGAGCAACCATGCAATTGCGGATGTCGCCCGGGGGAAGGATGTTGAGGTCTTCGCGCAGCCGGCCGGAAGACCCGCCGTCGTCGGTGACCGTGACCACGGCCGAAAGCTCGCGGATAAGGCAGGGAGTGTCGATGCCGTGGGGATCGGTTGAGCGCCGCCCACGTTCCAGCGCTCCCGGCGTCGCGACGTAGCGTTTGAGGCCGAGCAGCAGTGTGGATAGCCCGGTGCCGCCGCCAATGGCGACGACCCGCAGTTGCCTTGGAGTGGCGGGTCTCATATGTCCCCTCCAGTGTAAAGCGAAGCCGCCGCAAAATCTGTGCGGCGGCTTGCCCTAAAGTGGTACATCTTGCCGACTTTCGAGGGTCATGCTTCTGGCGAGGGTTACGCTTCGGGATAGAGCAGTTCAGTAAAGCGCGGATCGTCGGCAACGCCATCGAAGTCGGAGTCGGAACGGGCCTGGATGCGGTTCTGCCCGTTCAGGCGAATCGCCTCGGTGAGGTGCTCGATGCACTTCTGGTTTTCGCCTGTCATGCTGGCCAGCAGCGCCAGGCCGTAGAAGGCATAGTCGGCCGTGTCGTTCTTCAGCAGGATAGCCTGGAAGTGTTCGCGCGCGTCATCGTAATGCCCGTGGTTGAGCAGCGAGATGGCGTAGTCGTAGCGCTCTTCGTGGGTCTCGAAGTTGGTTGCGCCTTTGGATATCTGCGCGACGCAGGCCGCGATATACATGCGGATGCGGTCGGCGAGGTCGCCGGGTGCGTTGGCCAGCATCTCGTTGAAGATGGCGTGGGCTTTCTCATACTTGCCAGCCTGCATCAGCCGCAGAGCGTTCTCGTAAAGCGCGAGGACTTTCTTACGGTTTTCATCGACGGGAACAGCGGCGACGCCGGCCAGCGTCCGTGGTTTCTTGGGGAGCGCTGAGGCGGCATCGTGTTGCGGAGACGGATTGGAGTTTGCGACTTTCGTTGCCATGGGTTCCTGTGCTTGGCCCGACGTGCGGCATGGTTCAGAACACGTTCAATATAAAGGATTACTTGCTTCGGTTTTATACGGCAGCGAAGGGCGCAGGTCAACCTTCTCCCGAATCCCCATTGTTGGCAATGCCGCTTCGGTATAAGACGGGGTTCAAAGTTGGATCGTTATACATCTTGAGTTGACGATAAAGTTTGAAGCGCCGGCGGCCATTTTGGATGTCTGCCCAGAGTTGGTCGAGGCACCCGGCGAGGTCGCCGCGCTGGTCGTTGAGGATGGTCAAACGGTCGCGGTTACGCTGGTGGTGGGCGGCTGTCGCGTCGGGGCGGACTGCTTCTTCCGCCGTGTGGAAATGCTTGAGACTGAGGATAGATAGGCGGTCGATCATCATGCCGGGTGTCTCGGAGTGCAGCGGCGCGGAGTCGTCCTGCGGCGGGGCGCCGGCGATCAGCAGCAGGTCGATCTGCTCGGCGAGGTCGTTGCGGCGCTGGTTGAGTGTGTCGATGATGTGTTTATGTTCTGTGATGTCGTGGTCGGAGGCAGTGCGGTCGCGGGCGGCGTCCTCATGGTGCCAAAGGTCGAAATTGGCGCGGTGCTGGGCAAGGACGAGAGCGTCCCATCGATTGTCGGGGGCGTGGTTGTGAAGAGGCGTCGCGTGCCAGCGATCATTGGCTTCATCGTGCAGGTGAATGATGTGTGCGGCTTCGAGCATGGGGTCGCTCCTAGTGTAAGCCGTGCGAGACTGGCTGCATGGGCAAGGTGAAGCGGGTGCTGATCTATCGTCTTGGCAGCTTGGGAGATACGGTGGTCGCCCTGCCATCTCTCCACTTGGTGGCCCGCGCTTTTCCCGAAGCTGAGCGGAGTCTGCTGACCAACTTCCCGGTTGATGTGAAAGCCCCAGCGGCGGCTGCGGTGCTCGGCAATTCGGGGTTGGTTTCCGGCTACTTCCGCTATGTGGTCGGGACGCGGAGCGTTACTGAGTTGGTGAAGCTGTGGTGGCAGTTGCGACGCTGGCGGCCAGACGTCCTGGTGTATCTGGGGGCGGCTCGGGGCGTGGAGTCGGCGCGCCGGGATGCGCGGTTTTTCCGTTTGTGTGGTGTGCCGGAGATGGTGGGTGTGCCGCTGACCGAGGCGATGCAGGAGAATTTCTATGGCGAAGGATCGCTCGGCGGAGTGCCGGACAGATTGGAGGCCATGGACGACCGGGAGCCGGAGGCAGCACGTTTGGTGCGGAATATCGTCGGCCTGGGGGATGGCCGGCTGGATGACGCAGCTAGCTGGGATTTGCGTCTGACGGATGCGGAGAGGGCGACGGCCCGGGCGGCGATCGGGGAAGAGGTCTTCGCAACGCCAATGATTGCTGTCAGCGTGGGGACGAAGGTGCAGGCGAAGGACTGGGGCCGCGAGAACTGGCGAACGCTGCTGGGGGAGTTGGCTAGGACCTATCCGCGCCATAGTCTGCTGCTGGTCGGCGCGGCTGAAGAAAGCGAGGCGAGTGAGTTTGCGGCAGATGGATGGCGGGCCGCCAGCGCCGGTGCGTTGGTGAATCTCTGTGGAAAGCTTAGCCCGCGGGAGAGTGCAGCGGCCTTGGCGCACGCGAGGATCTTTGTCGGACACGACAGCGGACCGATGCATCTGGCGGCGGCGGTTCAGGTGCCGTGCGTGGCGATCTTCGCGGCGAGGAACGTTCCTCGGGTGTGGTTTCCGTTTGGCGAGCGGCACCGGGTGCTGTACACCAAAGTCGATTGCATGGGGTGTGGGCTGGAGACGTGCATCGTAGAGAAGAAGAAGTGCATTCTGTCGATCACCGTGGATGAGGTGATGACGGCGGTGAATGCGATGATGGGTTGAGGAGAGCGTATGTTGCCGGAGATTCACAAGGTGCTGGGGCTGCTGGAAGGCGGCTTTGCGGAGCTGAAGGTGCTGGTGGTGGGAGACCTGATGCTCGACCGCTACATTCTCGGGGATGTGGACCGGATTTCTCCCGAGGCTCCGGTGCCGGTGCTGCGGCATGTCCAGCGGTACGAAACGCCTGGCGGTGCGGCGAATGTTGCGATGAACCTTGCCGGGTTGGGGTGTCAGACGCTGCTGGCCGGGTTCTGGGGCAATGATGCGGAGCAGAGGGAACTGGCAGGGTTCCTGGAGAAGGCGAAGATCGATACGACAGGAGTTGTGTCCACGGCATTGCCGACCATCTCCAAGACACGGATTGTAGGCCGGCAGCAGCAGTTGCTGCGCCTGGATATTGAAAGCCGTGAGAAGCCGAGTGAGGCAGACTGTGGCCGTCTGATGGAGAGTGCCGAGTTGCTTGCGGGGAAGGTGCATGCGGTTGTGCTCTCGGATTACGCAAAGGGAGCGCTGTCGGCGGAGCTGTGTGAGCGGGTGATTCGGGCGGCACGGCGGGCGGGCGTGCCGGTGCTGGCCGACCCGAAGTCGCCGGACTTCAGTAAGTATTCGGGAGCGACGACGGTTTGTCCCAACCTGAGCGAGTTGGCGATAGCTACCGGAGTCTCGGCGCAGGAGACCGAGGCGCTGCTGGCCGCAGGCGAGGTGTTGCGCCGGGAGCATGATCTGCGGTTCCTGACAGTGACCATGAGTGAGAAGGGAATTCGGGTGTTGAGCGACGCGGGTGGCTATCACTCGCCGACGCGGGCGCGAGAGGTGTTCGATGTGTCCGGCGCGGGCGATACGGTCATCGCGACGATGGCGGCCACGCTTGCTGCGGGACTGAAGATGGAGACGGCTGTCGAGTTAGCGAACCTGGCTGCGGGGATCGTCGTGGGCAAGGTAGGCACTGTGCCGATTGCTCGCCATGAGTTGGTTGCAGCGCTCACGCCATCGAGCGGCTTTTCGGCAGGTGAGAAGATACTCGACCGCGAACGGATGGCGATCCGTGTCGCGGAGTGGCGCGCGGCAGGGCAGACGATCGTGTTTACCAATGGGTGTTTCGACCTGCTGCATGTGGGGCATGTGACACTGCTGGAAGACTGCCACAAGTTTGGGTCGAAGCTGGTGTTGGGGCTGAACACGGACGCTTCGGTATGCCGGCTGAAGGGGCCGTCGCGTCCGATCGTCGGCGAGCGGGAACGGTCACGGGTGATGGCGGCGCTGGCGGCGGTCGACGCGGTGGTGCTGTTCGATGAGGACACGCCGCTGGAGCTGATCCGGGAGATTATGCCGGATGTGCTGGTGAAGGGCGGGGATTACTCTGTCGAAACTGTGGTTGGGCATCAGGATGTGATCGCCGCAGGTGGAAGAGTGGAGATTGTGCCGATTGTGGAAGGGTTTTCGACGACAAGTATTGTGCGGAAGTTGCAGAGTAAAGAAGGTGGAACGTAGAAGACTCCCTGCAGGTCGTCTACACTCTATCCTCAACGCTTTACACACTGTTTCGAGGTGACGATGAACGACGAACAGCGGCCTACGATGTTTTGCATCAGCACGTACGAGAAGGGGCAAGCGTTTTTGCGGGAGGCGGCCCGGCTGGGGTGCGACGTCGTTCTGCTGACGGTGGATAAGCTGCGCGATGCGGACTGGCCCAGGGATGTGCTGGCGGAGTTCCATACGATGCCGGAGGCGGATGTCCCGGAGCGGCAGGCCCAGGAACAGGTGAGACAAATCGCCGACTCGGTCGCGCGGCGGCGCAAAATAGCGAGGGTCGTTGCGCTGGATGAGTTCGACCTCGAGTCGGCGGCTACGTTGCGGGAACACTTGCGGTTGCCGGGGATGGGGCAGACCGCGACGAGGTTCTTCAGGGACAAGCTGGCGATGCGAACGGGGGCGCGGGCTGCGGGTGTGGCTGTGCCGGAGTTTTCCGCGGTATTCAACGACGCAGACCTGAGTGCGTTTATGGGGAGCGTGGAAGGACCCTGGCTGCTGAAGCCGAGGTGGAGTGCGTCGGCGATCGGGATCAGGAAGATTACGCGGCCGGAAGAATTGTGGCCGGCGCTGGATTCACTGGGTGAGTTGCGGACACATCATCTGCTGGAACGATTTGTGCCGGGAGAGATTTTTCATGTGGAAGGGGTGACCTGGGGCGGGGAAGTGCTGTTTACGGCTGCGCACAAATATGGACAGCCTCCGATGCAGACGATGCATGAGGGTGGGATCTTTACGACGCGGGCGCTGGACCGGCAGTCGGAGGATGCCGCCGGGTTGAGGGCAATCCATCGCGATACGCTGATGGCGCTGGGGATGAAGGCCGGAGTGACGCACTCGGAGTTTATTAAGGCGAAGGCGGATGGAAAGTTTTATTTTCTGGAGACGGCCGCGCGGGTGGGTGGGGCCTATATCGCCGAGACGGTGGAGTTTGCCACGGGGTTGAACCCGTGGGTGGAGTGGGCGCGGATCGAGGTCGCCGCGCTGCGTGGCGAGGAGTACAGTCTGCCGCCGCTGCGGGAGGACTACTCCGGCAGCGTGATCAGCCTGGCTCGGCAGGAGTGGCCGGATACGAGCTCATACGATGCCCCGGAGGTGGTATATCGGCTGCATAAGAACCATCACGCGGGCCTCATTGTGCGGTCGGGGTCGGCGGAGCGGGTGGAGCAGTTGCTGGATGAGTACGGGCAGCGGTTTCTTGTCGATTTCTATGCCCGGTTGGATGCTCCCGCGAAGCCAACGGCGTAAAGCCAGTGGAGAAGGTAGACCGTAGTGTGGGTCGGCCTTGTTTCGTGCAAAGGCCTTATCCGAAACGACTTTGATTTGTACCTCTGTGGGTTGATTCATCAGCTTCAGCTACGAGCAGAAGCTTTTGAGGCTACAGGTTCATTTGCGCGTTTTGGTGGGGTTAGCACAGACTGGCACGCCGACAGAGGTCTCCCTCGGGGTGGAAATCGCCGTCAAATTTCAGAGAGGAGGTGGTGGTGAGCGGGCTGGGGCTCGAACCCAGGACCAACGCCTTAAAAGGGCGATGCTCTACCAACTGAGCTACCCGCTCGTGCTCAACGTTAGGTTAGCACGGTAGCTTGAGGATGGCCTAGCAGACGCCCTTCGGCAGAAAGCCCTGATGAGAGATACACGATGCAACGTTCACGCGAGAGGGCGTTCTTGCTCGAATTTGGTCGTTACCAGAGGTAAACCAAAGTAACCCATTTCTAACACCGTTGGTTGATTGACGGAGGTAGGGCTGGGACTTAGCCTCGACTTACTGTGTAACCCATGTGTTTGCTTGAGTTTATTGTGGGCCTTCCACCTCATTGCAAAGTGTTGAAACTAACCGCATTGGACAAGGATTGAGGCGCTAAATGGATCGTATGGAGACGGAACGAATCGAGGAAGAGACGCAGTCCGAGAATCCGGAGGACGTAGCGGTCCTGTACTCGTGGGCCAAGTTGCAGGGAGCGAAGTACCGTGACTTCTCCGCTTCGCGACGGGCGTATCGAGCGCAGATGCGTCATCGCGCTGCGGAATTGCAGCGCGAAACGGAGCGGCGCGCCCAACTCGAGGCGGAAGCGACAGCATCGGCTACGGAAAAGGCGGCACGTGAAGCCGAAGAGGTCGCGCGTTATCACGACAGCGCGGCGCGGCGGGCGGCGCTTGAGGCCAAGCAGGAAGAGTCGGTTGTTGAGGAAGCTGCCAGCGCGCGTGCGATGAGGACGGCGGCGGAACTGGCACGGCGAGCATCGGCGGAGCGGGTGGAAGCGGCGCGCCGGGCGGAAGCCGTGGCTGCGGCGGAAGCGGCGGCTCGTCGGGAAGAGTTGGAAATGGCGGAAGCTCATGCTTCCGCGCAGCGCCAGGCGCGGCAGTACGAGTCGGACGGACGGCGAAAGGTTGCGGCAGGACCGCAGTTGGCTGGGGGCACGACCTCCGATCCATACACTGCGAACACCGTGCCAACCAGGCCAGATCGGATGTATCACCAGGTGACAACGCCGGAAGAGGACATGCAGCCGATGCGGTATCGGCAGTCGCGCGACAGTGGCCGGTATGTTGTTCCGCAGCCGAATCCGGCCCTTGCGGTGAACCCGGATGTGCCGCTGAAGTATGTCCCGGCGGGGCCGCTGGCGCGTGAGGCGGAAAGTGCGGTTGCGGCGGAAAAAAGTGGGGCGGAGAGGAACGCAGAGTTGCAGCTTTATCCGCCCATGCCTGCGAAGCCGACGAAAGTGCGGGAACGCAGGGCGCTGGACGCAGCAGTCCAGGGACTGGGCCAGGAACGCAGAGTGTACGACCAACGGGCCCATGATCGCGAATCCCAGACCACAGAACGGGAACCATGGTTCCCAGAGCGGATACAAATGTCTCGAGAGACAGAGGAAATGGCGCCGGAGCGCAAGTCGTATGCGACCGGCAGTGAAACGTATGCGGCGCGCGTGACGGCGCCGCCACTGGCAGGCCGAACGCACTCCGGTTTGCGGATACCGACGGTACGAGAGCCGGACACCCTGGCGGAACCTCGCTCGTATGCGGCGCCGCGGGCGGAGTTTCGTTCCGAGCCGCGTATGGATGTTCTGCTGGAGCCGAATGCGCTTTCGATGGTGGAGATTGATGGCGTGCTGCAACCGGAGCGTCGGCGCAAGCCTCGCCCCGACTTCAGCAACCTGCCGTTGCGGGACTATCGGCCCGACCCGGAGATGAACGGGTCCGAGCAGGACCCGACGGTACCGGCGTGGATCTCTGGCGACACACCGCGGCCTGAACCGAAGCGTCCGTCGCTACCGTCTTCGCCCGTAGAAGACACGCTGCAGCATACGCGGGAGCGCGTGGCGTCACGGTGGTTTGCGCTGAAAGGTGTGTTCGATCAGGGAACGTCGGAGGCGCAGGAAAGTCTGCAACGGGCCAAAGAGATGCGTGCGCCCATGGTGACGGTGTTTTCGCTGGCCGGAGGTGTGGGCAAGACGAGCCTGATCGCCACACTGGGCCGGGCGCTTTCTTCCAACGGAGAGAGGGTGCTGCTGACCGATACGACATCGCATGGCTTGTTGCCGTTTTACTTTGGCGCAAGCGAGTTACGGCCGGGAGCGGTGCGGACGTTTTCGCCACCTGCGGGCAGCGCGGATGCCCCGATCTACATGGTCAGCTACGATGTGAACCAGCGGACCGGGGATGCGGAGTCGGAACAGTGGCTGGACGATGAGCTGAGCAAGAACAGCCGCAACATGCAGCGGGTGCTGGTAGACCTGACTCCGGGAGCGGCGTGGGTGGCGCGGCGGCTGGCGCGGATGAATTCGATCATGCTGGTGCCGGTGGCGCCCGACATGAACTCGGTGATCAGTCTGGCGGGTGTGGAGAAGTTTTTTGCCGGGATGTCGGACAGCGAAGGGCGTCCAGTGCAGCCGTTCTACGTGCTGAACCAGTTCGATGCTTCGCTGCCGCTGCACCTGGACGTGCGTGAGGTGATGCGGCGACAGCTTGGAGACCGTCTGCTGCCGTTCGCGATCCGGCGCTCGCCGTCGGTGTCGGAAGCCCTGGCTGAGGGTATGACGGTGATGGACTATGCACCGGATTCCGTGATCGCGGGCGATTATATGAACGTTGTTCAATGGCTGCGGGCGCAGGCTGCGCCGGCGGTGGCCGACTTCCGCAGCGCGCGTTGGAGCGAACGGAGCGATCGATGACCAGGTCTCCGCTATGGAGACAAGTTGAGACCGGTCACAATGTCTTTTTCTGGAGCGTGAGGACGTTGCTCCTGGTAGGCGGAGTTCTGTTCCTGCTGGTTGCCGGGATACTGGATCTGGCATGGCCGCAGCAGGCGCTGCTGGGGCTGGTGATGCTGATCGTGGCGGTCTGGATGGACCGGGCGTCGATGTCGTACCTGGTAACGCTGACGCTGATCTTGCTGTCCTGCTACGCGACCTTCCGGTATGGGTGGTGGAGGGTTTCGACGGTTTATACATACTTTTTCGCTCCCGGAGCGACCTGGACCTGGCTGGACGCGTTCTTTATCGGTCTTTTGCTGTTGGCAGAGGTTTATTCGTTCTGCATCCTCGGGATGGGATATGTGCAGACGTTGTGGCCGCTGCGGAGGGTCCCAGTCCCGCTGCCGGAAGAAACGGCGGAGTGGCCGGAGATCGACCTTCTGATTCCCACATACAACGAGCCGCTGCATGTGGTGCGTTATACGGCGCTGGCGGCGATGAATATCGACTGGCCGGCGGACAAGCTGAATGTGTACATCCTGGACGATGGCAGGCGGGAAGAGTTCCGGGCGTTCGCGGAAGAAGCCGGCATCGGCTATATGGCGCGCGACGACAATGAGCATGCCAAGGCGGGAAACATCAATCGTGCGCTGGAGCAGCTGGATGCGCCGTTTGTGGCGATCTTCGACTCGGACCATGTGCCGACGCGGAGTTTCTTTCAACTGACGATGGGATGGTTCGGGCGCGATCCGAAGCTGGGTTTGATGCAGACGCCGCACCATTTTTATTCGCCCGATCCGTTTGAGCGGAACCTGGGACAGTTTCGGACGATCCCCAATGAGGGCGAGCTTTTTTACGGTGTCGTGCAGGACGGCAACGACTTCTGGAATGCGACGTTTTTTTGCGGATCGTGCGCGGTCATTCGGCGTTCTGCGCTGGATGCGATTGGGGGGATCGCGACCGAGACGGTGACCGAGGATGCGCATACCTCGCTGCGTATGCAGATGCATGGATGGAATACGGCGTACATCAATATTCCTCAGGCAGCGGGACTGGCGACGGAGCGGCTGAGTGGGCATGTGAAGCAGAGGATCCGCTGGGCCCGGGGCATGATCCAGATTTTCAGGACCGATAATCCGCTATTTGCACCAGGGCTGAATGCGGCGCAGAGGCTCTGCTACTTCAATGCGATGATGCATTTTTTGTATGCGCTGCCGCGGCTGATCTTTCTTACTTCGCCGCTGATCTATCTGGTTTTTAAGCACACGAATATTCCGGGATACTGGGCGGCGATTTTTGCGTATGCGCTGCCGCATCTGGTGTTGTCGAATGTAGCGAATTCGAGGATTCAGGGACAGTATCGGCATTCGTTCTGGAATGAGATTTATGAAACGGTGCTGGCGCCGTATATTTTTCTGCCGACGATGCTGGCGCTCATCCATCCGAAAGCGGGCAGCTTCCATGTGACGGCGAAGGGCGGCGTGGTGAATCGCTCGTTCTTCGATAGGCGGATCGCTCAACCGTTTATTGCGCTGCTGCTGCTGAACTTTACCGGGCTGCTGTGTGCGGTGCCGCGAGCGTTGCAGTTTCCTTTGCTGGATGCAGCGCATCCGGCGAGCTGGTTGAATTTTCTGGCCCACATGTATGACGGCGGACATGCCGGAACGATCGCGATGAACGTAGTGTGGGCACTGTTCAACATCGTGATCCTGGGTGTGGCTACGGCGGTCGCGTGGGAGAGTCAACAGCGGCGGCAGACCGTCCGCGTGACGATGGCGGTACCGGCGAATGTGGTGATGCCGGATGGCCTGGTGGTGCAGGGCGTGACGACCGATGTTTCGAGCGGCGGCGTAATGCTGCTGACGGAGAAGCCGGTGGCGCTGGCGGCCGGAGAGGCGATCGAGCTGGTGTTTCCGGTGCTGGATGGCGACGCGACGCTGCCGGCGAAGGTGGTGGAGATCGATGGACGAACAGTGCGGGCGCATTTTGGCCTGCTGACGATGCAGGAAGAAGAAGCGCTGACGATGGTTCTCTACTCGCGCGCGGATACCTGGCTGGGGTGGGGTAAGGAGCGTGAGCCGGACCGTCCACTGTTGAGCCTGTGGCGGATTCTGCACCTGTCTCTGCATGGCCTGACGCGGGGATTGATGGGGTGGCGGGGGAAGCCAGCCAAACCGAAGATGGCGACGAGTGTCTTCTCGGCGCTGTTGGCGATGTTGCTGATTGCGGGTGGAGTGAAAGCGCAGGCGCCAGGGACTTTCGACAAGGTGTTTACGCTGGGCGATGTGGGGACGCCGGATGCGATTGTGTTGCGGGGCGTGGATGCAACGCACTCGGTTCATTTTTCGCTGCCGCAGACCGAGGTGGTGAAGACGGCGACACTGAAGCTGCGGTATCACTTCTCTCCTGGACTGCTGCCGGCGGTGAGTCATTTGAATGTGAGCATCAACGGGACATTGTTTGCGACGCTGCCCGTGGTGGCGAGCGCGAGCTATGGGCTGCTGGAATCCACGCTGACCGTGCCGGCGGAGATGCTGGTGCATGACAATCGGCTGACGTTAGAGTTTGTGGGGCACTACACGAAGGAGTGCGAAGACCCGGCGCACTCGGCCCTGTGGGCTCGGGTGGATGCGGATTCGAGTGTGGAACTGGTGGGGTCGCTGCTGCCGCTGCAGAATGATTTGAGGCTGTTGCCGATACCCTTCTATGACAAGGGGGTGGACCTGCATCCAGCGGTGACCGTGGTGTTTATGGCCCAGCCTTCGGTAAAGGCAATGCAGGCGGCGGGGATTGTGACATCGTGGATGGGTATTCTGAACGGCGACCATCCTGTGCGGTTCCCGGTGAAGGTGGGGTTGATTCCGGCAGGGAACGCAATTGTGATCAGCGAAAATGCTGCGGACCTGCCGGCGCTCGGTATTACGGCGGGCGCTGGGCCGACGATTGCGATGCGGGCCAATCCCAATGATCCGTACTCGAAGGTGTTGGTGCTGACCGGGGAAAGCGCGGACGATCTGCTGGTGGCGGCGAAGGGGCTGGCTATGTCGGACGGGCAGCTTGCGGGTGCGACGGCCAATGTGAAGCTGCCGCCGGAGACGAGGAGCCGGAAGCCGGACGACGCTCCGCGGTGGTTGAGCACGGAGAGGCTGACGACGATTGGAGAGTTGCCAGGGAAGGGCGATCTGCATCAAGAGGCAGGGGCCCCGATCGACGTGTATTTTCGGCTTCCTCCGGATCTTTATCTGAATGGCGCCAATCAGCGGAATCTCGCGTTGCAGATGAACTATCGGTACAACGGCGTGCCGCTGGCCAATGACAGCACGCTGCAGGTGGTTGTGAACGGCGCGTATGTGAGTTCGACTCCGACGCCGCATACGGACAAGGCGTCGATGGATCTGCAGACGGTGATTCCGATACCGCGGGAGGACATGCGGCCGTTTTCGAACTCGATGAAGATGCAGTTTGCGTTCGACGTGGCGAAAAAAGATACGAAAGACATGAAAGATACGAAAGACAAGTGTGGGGACATTCCTCCGGCGAACCTAGAGGGAGAAATACTCAAGAGTTCGTCGATCGATCTTCGGGGCATGCAGCACTGGGCGCAGATGCCGAACCTGGAGATCTTTGCGAATGCAGGCTATCCGTTCACGCGGATGGCCGACCTGCAGGATACCGCCGTCGTGCTGCCGGACCAGCCGTCGCCGGAAGAGATCGAGATGTTCCTGACGATGATGGGACATTTTGGGGCGCAGACGGGCTATCCAGTGCTGAATGTGACTGTCATCAATGCCGACGGCATGAAGACCGATGGCGCGAAGGACTATCTGCTGATGGGCACGGTCGACGATATGGCGAGCGCAATTGCCAAAATGTCCGATGTGCTGCCGGTAAAGCTGAACGGGAATGGCTTGCAGATTGAGGACACGAATGGGATGTTTTCGTTTCTGCACAATGCGTGGTGGAGGGTGAGCGGTTCCCACCACGTGGTGAATGGGAAGCTGGAGATTGCAGGCGGTCTGCCGGACGCGGTGATCGAAGGGATCGAATGGCCGCGGCATACCGGACGGTCGGTGGTGCTGGTTGCGTTGCGGAGCACGGCGGTTGTGCCGAACTTTTTGCAGACGTTTCTGAAGGTATCGCAGTCGTCAGCGGTGTCGCAGTCGGTGAGCGTGCTGAAGGGAACGGAATTTTCGTCGTATCGGATCGGCGATGCGTCTTATAACGTGGGTTCGCTGTCGTTGTGGACCCATTCGCAATTGTGGGTTGAGGAATTTCCGTGGCTGGCGCCGCTGTTGATTGCGACGGTGTGCTTCCTGATGGCGGTGTTCCTGCGCGCAATGTTGAGGGCGAAGGCCCGTCGTCGGCTGCTGGGTGAAGAGTAGTAGAGGGAGTTTGCTGATGGTGAGCTGGTTGCAGGTCGGTTGCAGGTTGAGGGTGGGGTCGGTTTTTCAGCTCCGAGCTGTGAGCTGCCAGCTACGAGTTTTCAGCTTACCTGTTGCATGTTTGTTGATCGTGTTGCTCTGTGGGTTGCGGTGCGACGCGCAGTCGCAGTGGCCGCTTTGGGAAGCGTATACACAGAAATTTGTCGACCAGCATGGACGTGTGATCGACCACAGTCGTGGGGAAATGACGACCAGCGAAGGCCAGGCGTATGCGATGTTTTTTGCGCTGGTCGCGGGGGACAGGACGCGGTTCGACAAGCTGGTGGAGTGGACGAACGACAACCTTGCGCAGGGAGACCTGGCGGCTCGGCTGCCGGGATGGTCCTGGGGCAAAGCGCAGGACGGGAGCTGGCGGGTGCTGGATCCTCATTCAGCCGCGGACGCCGACCTGTGGATGGCCTATGCGCTGTGCGAGGCTGGCAGGCTGTGGAAGTCTTCCCGGTACGAAAACATGGGCAAGTCGATGGCAGCGCGGGTGGCGGAGCGGGAAGCAGTAAAGGTTCCGGGAGTCGGCGTGGTGCTGATTCCGGGGCCGGAGGGATTCCATCCGGATGCGAAAACCTGGTTTGTGAATCCGAGCTATGCGCCACCGGCGCTGCTGGCGTATTTTGCGAAGCGCGATCCTGCGGGACCGTGGAAAGACGGGCTGGCGAGCCTGCCGGCGGTGCTGCACACCCAGGGCGGTTTTGCGATGGACTGGATGACCGCGGGCCCCGGCGGGGTGCAGGCGTCACTGCCGCCACCGGGCATTGCGGCGGTTGTCCCCATGGGCAGTTACGATGCGATTCGGGTGTATCTGTGGCTTGGGATAGCGGACCCAAAGACAGACGGAGTGAAGCAGTCGATGGTCGAGATGAAGGGGATGGCGATGTACCTGAAGGGCCATACGTTTCCGCCAGAATCTGTGACTTCGGCAGGAAAGGCCCTCGGCGGGAATGCACCTGTGGGGTTCTCAGCGGCGGTTATTCCGTTTCTGCGAACCCAGGGGATGAAGAAAGAGGAACAGGTTCAGGAGAACCGGTTGATGTCCCTGCGGAACGGCAAGAGCGGGCTCTATGGGAGGGAAGCAGCTTACTACGATCAGAACCTGGCCCTGTTTGCGACGGGATGGGTGGAGGAGCGGTTCCGCTTCGACATGGATGGGCGGTTGCGTCTGAAGTGGAATTGACGAGGCATGGAGGAGGGTGAGAAACAGGAGTGGGCGGGTTGGAAGCCGGAAAAACCCGACAAAGGTCCAAGGAAAGCGGTAAGCTTCATAAACGAGTTGGTTTTAGCCTGTGGAAAAGCCTCTCCGCAACGCGGGACCGACAGACAAAGAGATGGGATGAAGAGAGGTTCGCCGATTCGATTCTGGGCTGCCGGGCTATTGCTGTGCTCCGCACTAAGCGGGCCGGCGATGCTGTGTGCTGGTGCGCAGACGAACCAATCTCAAACTGCCCAATTGCTGCAACAGGCGCACGCGCTGGAATCAAGCGGGCGCATGGATCTGGCAAAGCAGAAGTGGCAGCAGGTTTTGCTGGCCGATCCGGGCAACGTCGAGGGGCTGGCGGGGCTTGCGCGGGCGGCGAAACTTGAAGGCAAGAATGACGATGCGAAGGGGTATCTCGACCGTCTGCGGCAGTTGAATCCCAACGATCCGAACATCGCGCGGATCGAGCACATGACTTCGCAGAGGAACACTTCGGCGCAGTTGCAGGAGGTCGGGAAGCTGACGCAGGCCGGACAGTACGCCCGGGCGATGATTATTTTGCGGCAGGTATATGGAGATACACCCCCTGCCGGGAATGTCGCGATTTCGTATTACCAGACCGAAGCAGCGACCGAAGATGGACGGGCCCATGCGATTGCGGGGCTGCGATCACTGATGGAGCAGAACCCCCAGGACGGCCGCTACCAGATCGCGTTGGGGACGATCCTGACCTACAATCCGCGCACGCGGGCGGAGGGGCGGAGGCTGCTGGAGCGGCATCCGGAGAGCGCGGAAGCGACCGAGGCGCTGCGACAGTCGCTGGTGTGGGACTCGCAGAACCCGGCAACAGCGGCGGACATTCGGAACTATCTCGCGAAACATAGCGACCAGCAGCTTTCGACGGCGCTGGCGCAAATGTCGGCGGCGAAGCAGGCTGCGCCGAAGGCGAAACCGCTGACGGCGGATGAGATTGCGTCACAGGAAGCGATGCGGGCCCGTACGGCCGAAGATCAGGCGGCATACCTCTCTCTGAATGCGCACCGTTTGGACCGTGCGGAGGCGCAATTTAAGGCGGCGTTCGCGAAAAATCCAAACGATGCGCAGGCGCTTGCGGGCCTGGGCTATGTGCGGATGGAGCAGGGGAATTTTGCGGGCGCGATCAGCTTTCTGGAACAGGCGCAGCAGGAAGGCGCGCACGATCCTGGGGTGAAGAAGGCGCTACAGGATTCGCGATTCTACTTCACGATGCAGGAAGGGACCGCGGCGCTGGATGCGAACGATCTGGCGACAGCGCAGTTTGAGTTTCGAGCGGCATTGCAGATGCGGCCGGGAAGCCCTGAGGCCACTCTGGGGCTGGGTGGCGTGCTGCTGAAGGGGCAACAGGCGAGCGCGGCGATTGCGGTGTTCGAGCCGTACACGAAGGCAAGGCCGGGAGATGTGGCGGGCTGGCGGGGGCTGTTGACGGCTGACCGTGACGCGGAACGCTATGCTGAGGCGCTGGCGGTGGACAAGCGGGTACCGGCGACGGCGCACGCGGAGTTGATGCGCGATCCGAATTATTTGAGCGCGCTGGCTTCGGTGTACACGGCTGTAGGCCGCGATGCGGAGGCGCAGCGCGTGTTGCAGGCTGCGCTGGAACTGCCGTTTCCCGCAGATACAAGAGGCCTGAAGGCGGACGCGCAGTTGCAGTATGCCGGCCTGCTGGTGGCGGCGAAGCGGTATGAGCAGGCTTCGGCGCTGTATCGGCAGGTGCTGGCGGCAGATACGACGAACACCGAAGCCTGGTCGGGGTTGATCCAGACCGAACATGCGGTCGGGCAGGATGCGAACGCGTTGCAGGCTCTGGGAGCGATGCCTCCGCAGAACTACCAGGCGGCGATGCAGGAGCCGGGGTTTGAAACGTTGGTGGCCTCTATTTACGAGGGCCAGGGACAGATGGACAAGGCGCAGCAGGTGCTGGAGACTTTTCTGGCCGCACAGAAGGCCCAGGGAAAGCAGCCGTTTGTGCCGGCGCAGTTGCAGTTGGCGGGAATCTATTTGCGGCGGGGGATTTCGCAGCAGGCGTATCCGCTGTATCGCGAAGTGTTGAGCGCGAACCCTGACAGAGTCGACGCGTGGAAGGGAATGCTGTCGGCGATGCATGGCACCGGGCACGACCAGGAGGCGCTGGCGCAGGTGCAGCAGATTCCGGCGGCGGTGCGGCAGACGCTGGAGAGCGATCCAGCGTATCTGCAGACGGTCGGGTCGATTTATGCGGGGCTGGGGCATCCGCGGGAGGCGCAGAGCTTCCTGTACCGGATACAGCAGATTTACGCCACACAGAAGCTGGCGGCCCCGGCGGATGTGGATATTCAGGGCGCGTGGCTGCTATATAACGGCGGCGATGATGTGGGGCTATATCGGGCGCTGATGGGGCTGGGTGCACGGGCGGACTTGACCGACGATCAGCGCCGGACGGTGCAGACGATCTGGGCGACCTGGGCAGTGAAACGGGCGAACCAGGCGACAGCGGCAGGGAATACGAAGCGGGCTCTGGCGATATTGAATGCAGCGGCGCAGGCGTTTCCGGGCAACGCTGATGTGACCAAGGCACTGGCCAGTGGGTATGCCACGGCGGGTTTGCCAAAACATGCGGTGGCGATTTTCAAGTCGCAGGACTTGTCCAGCGGGACGGCGGCGGACTACAAGGCCGCGGTGGGTGCGGCGCTGGCGAACAACGATCTGAAGGATGCGGAGACATGGCTGCGGTTTGGGTTGGAGCAGTATCCGAGAGACCCGCAGTTGCTGACGCTGGCGGCAAAGTTTGAGACGGCGCGAGGCGACCCGAACCGGGCGGCGGAGTATTACCGGGCGTCGCTGAAGGCGATGCCTCCACCGAATTTCGGCGACGATCTTGCGGGAGAGATGGCCAGGCCGGCGCCGGTGCTGCCTTCCGCCGCGGGGACGAAAGTGCCGGACCTTGCAACACTGTTGGGTACTCCCGACCGCGCGGCCGCTGGGGCTGAGGATGCTCCGCGGCCGGTAGATACGCGGCCGTACCTGCCCGGGTCGACCTCGCCTTCGATGGCTCCGGTTCCGCTGAACGGCGCCGGATATCCGGATATGGGATCACCGTCTTCGGCGCAGGCGCCGCGGAGTGGAAAGCTGAAGGATTATTTGCCGCAGTCGAAGCTGGAAGACGGGTCGGATGGGGTGATTCATCTGCATCCGGTAGCGGCGATGGAAAAGGTGTTTGGGCCGTATCGGTCGTCTGAGCCGATGGCAGAGCTTTCGGTTGCCGGGTTGCACCTGGCGGCGTTCCAACAGAGTCCGCAGCAGACGACCACTGCGCCGGATGGAACTCCGATCGTGCCGTATGCAGCGACAGCGAAGCCTGCCCAGAAGATTGTGCCGAAACCCACTCCGAGTGAAGCGGCGAAGGCACGAGAACTGGCACGGGCCCGCGCAGCAAGGGCACGAGCGGAGGCGATTCGGGCGAACCAGGAGTCGGCCCCACAGGGCAGGGTCGGGGTGAGTCATCCTCCTGAGGAGAGTTACGATGTCGGGCGGCCGGGTGCACAGCCGGGAGCGCGGCTGGATGGAGCGCAGTTCAATCCGGCGCAGACCCAGGGGACGCAGGTGCAGAGGCCGCAGTCGCAGCAGACGGTAGATCAACAGACAGGAAACAGCGGGGCGCAGCAGTATCCACAACCGACGCGAAGGCAGCCGGCAACCACGAAGCCCCGGCCGCGGCCGCAGACCACGACGCGGCAACCGGCTACGCAACAGCAACCGGAACTGCCTCCTGCTCCACAGCCCACGCCGGCGAATCCGCCGATTACGTATCCGGTGTATCCGCAGCCTCTGACGAATCCGGGAGTGCCGGCTACGGGCGGAGCGTATCCTCTGCCGAACCCGCCGACGGACCAGGACTTGATACAGCAGAACGTTCCGCCACTGCGAGGATATTACGATCCGCGGCCCGACCAGCAGAGCGCGCCCTTGACCGAGAGGCAGCAGACGG
>Ga0070679_100000674_pt1 | contig 29110 bp, 28 predicted proteins | sample KBSC63BmetaG_FD_65652 | JGI IMG/M metagenome (GOLD analysis project Ga0070679, IMG submission 65652) | Corn rhizosphere microbial communities from Kellogg Biological Station, Michigan, USA - KBS C6-3B metaG | ecosystem: Host-associated > Plants > Roots > Rhizosphere | place: USA: Michigan... | reverse complement strand
GTCATCGAGAAGAAGCTGTAGTAGTCGCGCGCCCGCACCTGGATGTTGAACTGGTTGTCGTTGAAGCCGAGCAGAAAGTGCAGCGCCGCGGGCATCACGGCGAAGTAGGCGAAAGCGATGCCGCCGATGAAGAGGATCGGGAAGAGCAGCAGGATCGGCAGCACCACGCGTTTCTCGGACGGGCTGAAGGCGGGCAGGACGTAGGCGTAGAGCTCCCAGAGGATGAACGGCGCCGCGAGCACCGCCGCGCCGTAGGCGCTCACCGTCAAGGTCGTCGTGAAGGGCTCGGTCACCCCGAAGGTGATCAGCCGCTTATGGCCGCTCGGCAGCGGGCTCTGCGCGATTTCCAGCAGCAGGTGGTTCTGCCAGAAGCAGAGCGCCAGGGCGACTGCGAAGACCACCAGGCAGACGATCAGCCGGTGGCGGAGCTCGTCGAGGTGCTCGACCAGGGTGAGCTGGTCCTCGTGGGAGACCGCCCGGACGCGGCGCGGCATCCCTCAGTCCTCAGCTGTTTTTGTCGTGGGCGACCGGAACCTCGTCCCCTTCGACCCGATGGGTCGTCGGAGGCTCGACCGGGGTGGCGGTCGCTTGCGACGCGCTGATCGCCTTCACGTCATCGTCGTCGTCGTCCTTGTTCTCGCCGGTGACCGAGTCTTTGAACTCGCGGATGCCCTTGCCGAGGCTGTTGCCGAGCTCCGGCAGCCGTTTGGGGCCGAACACGATCAACGCGATGATCAGGACGACGATGATCTCGAGGGGGCCGATGTTTCCAAGCATCTACTGGATGGTAACGCGGTAGGGTCGCCGGTGGATCAGCTGTAGCGCTGGACCACGCCGTCGGCGACCAGCTCCAGCAGGCGCCGCTGTTCGGCGCCGAAGCTCGTGCGCCCCAGCGCGCGCTTGCCGTCGGCGACCAGGTCGAGCGCCCGGGCCCGCACCATCGCCAGCGCGCCGGTCGCCGCGATCCGGTCGCAGACCGCCTCGGCGCCCGCCGCGTCGAGTCCCGGCAGGTCGTCGATCTGCAGCAGGCCGGGGTCGCGCTCGGCGGCGGCGATCAGCGGCAGCGTGACGGTCCCGTCGAGCAGGTCCGTGCCGCGCGCCTTGCCGGTCCGGGACGGCGGGCCGGTGACGTCGAGCACGTCGTCGAGCAGCTGGAAGGCGAGGCCGACCTCTGTGCCGAAAAGGCGCAGCTCGGGGTCGTCGTGGCCGAGCGAGACGGCGCACTCGAAGAGCGCCGCCGTCTTCAGCCGGCATCGATCGAGGTAGCGCTGCTCGGTGATCGCGAGGTCGAAGGCGTCCTGGCGCTGGGCGAGCTCACCCCGCGCGAGCGCCACGGCGGCGTCGGCGAGCAGCAGCACCGAGCGCGCGTCGCCCGCCTCGCTCAGCAGGGCGAAGGCGCGCGAGAGCAGCAGGTCGCCGGTCGCCAGCGCCCGGGCCCGGCCGGACGTCGCGGCGACGGTCGGCAGCCCCCGCCGCAGCGGCGCCTCGTCGAGGACGTCGTCGTGGACCAAGGTCGCCATGTGCACGAGCTCGATCGCGGTCGCCGCGCGCACCGCCTCCTCCCCGCCCGCCTCGCCCGCGCAGAGCAGGACAAGCATCGGCCGCAGCCGCTTGCCGCCCGCCGCCAACGTGGCCCCGGCGTCTTCGCCGAGCGGGCCGCCCCAGCCGTCGATCGCCTCGCGCAGCCGGTCCTCGACCTCCCCGAGCCGCACCGGAAGCCAGCGCTGGGAGGCGTCGAGCACCGCCGTCACCGGCGGTGGCACGGCGGACCCGGGAGTCATCAGCGCGCCGGAGCGCCTTTGGCGCCGCTGTGGATCGCGATGATGCCGCCGGCCAGGACCGTGTAGCGGATCGCGGTGAAGCCGGCCCGGTCCATCTTCTCCGCCAGGCCGCGCGGCGAGGGGAAGCTGCGCACCGACTCGGGCAGGTAGCTGTAGGCCTCGGGCTCGTCGGAGAGAGCGCCTAGCAGCGGCACGATGCGGTCGAACCAGAGCGAGAAGAAGGTGGAGAGCGGCGGCCTGCTCGGCTGGGTGATCTCGAGGATGACGAGGCGGCCGCCGGGCTTCAACACCCGTGCCATCTCCCGCAGGCCGCGGTCGAGATCGGCCAGGTTGCGGACGCCGAAGCCGACCGTCAGCGCGTCGAAGCGCTCGCCGTCGTAGGGCAGCTCGAGCGCGTCGGCCCACTCGAAGCGGACCCCCTCGACGCCCCGCGACGCCGCCTTCTCGCGCGCCAGGTCGAGCATCGGCTCGGAGAAGTCGCAGCCGACCACGCGCCCGCCGGGCACCGTCCGCTTGGCCAGCTCGAGGGCGAGGTCGCCGGTGCCGCAGCAGACGTCGAGCGCCGTCTCCCCCGGCCCGAGGGCGGTCCGCGCGGCGGCCTGCTCGCGCCAGCGGTGGTGCAGGCCCGCCGTCATCACCCCGTTCAAGGTGTCGTAATGACCGGCCACCCGGTCGAACATGCGGTTGACCTGCCCGGCGAAATCGGGCGAGGAGCGGTTGTCGTTGATCGTGTCCATCGAAAGGGGGACGTTACTCGCCCTCTCCCGAGACATACGACGCGCGGCGGCGGATCAGTTCAGCGAGGAGAGGAAATCCGCGAGCTGGTTCAGCTTTTCCTTCGGCAGTTCGCGGAACGAGGGCATGATGCTCGGGCCGATTTCGATCGAGCGGATGATCGCGGCGCGCGGGATCCGGGCGCCGATGTGGGTGAGTTCCGGACCCGGTCCGTTGTTGCCGTTCTCGCCCAGCTTGTGGCAGGCGAGGCAGCCGGAGCCGGCCACGATCTCCGCCCCTGCCTTGTATTGGGGCGCGACCTTCATGTCGATCTCGGTCGGCGAGCCCGCCGTGGCGCCGGCGTAGGTCAGGTAGCCCATCGCGAGGATGGTCAGGATCCCGGCGGTGGTCGCCAGCGGGCGGCGATTTGGGCGGCGCTCCGGGCCCCGGTCGTAGAAGGGCAGCAGCAGGAGCAGCACCATGCAGATGGTCGGGATGCCGATCGTCGCCACCGGCACGAGCTCCGGCGGTTTGATCACGCGCAGGACCTCGAAGAGGAAGAAGAAGTACCACTCCGGACGCGGCACGTAGGTGGTCGTCGTCGGGTCGGCCTTCGGGCCCTGCTCGGCGCCGAGCAGCAGCGACATCAGGATGATCACGCCGACGACGATCAGCGCCATCGCCGAGTCCTTCATCACCGCGTAGGGGAAGAACGGCTTCCCCTTCTTCTTCAGGAGCTCGTATTCCTCGAGGTATGCCTGCTTGTCGCTCGGCTTCATCAGGCAGTCGCCCCCCCACCGTTGTGGCCGTCGACCCGGACGCCCGCGATCGTCGCGCCGGCGCCATCCGGGTGGTAGCCGTTGCCGGAGACGCCGGCGTCGAGGTCCGACGTCGGCTCGGCGACCCGCGGCTTGCCCGTCTTGGTCCAGGGCGGCGCGGTCGTCCCCAGCTTCACCACCAGGTAGAGGTGGGCGCCGATCAGGGCGATGATCGCCCCGGGCACGAGCAGCATGTGGATCGCGTAGAAGCGCGAGAGCGTCGTCGCCCCCAGCTCCGGCCCGGCCCGCAGGAAGTCGCTCAGGTAGGGGCCGACGATCGGGCCGGTCCCGTTGATGTTGATGCCGACGATCGAGGCCCAGTAGGAGCGCTGGTCGAACGGCAGCAGATAGCCGGTGAAGGCCATCGTCATCGTCAGGATCAGCAGCACCACGCCGATCACCCAGTTGAGCTCACGCGGGTACTTGTAGGCACCGAAGAAGAAGGTCCGGCCCATGTGGAGGAAGATCAGGATCACCATCACGCTGGCGCCCCACTTGTGCATGCCGTGCACGAACTGGCCGAGGAAGACGTCGTTGTTGATGTGGGCGATCGAGCTGTAGGCCTGGGTGGTCGACGGCGTGTAGAACATCGCCAGGAACACGCCGGTCACCGCCTGCACGATGAAGGCGAAGAGGGTGGCCGAGCCGAGCGTGTAGAACCAGTTGGTCCCTTTCGGCACCTTGCGGAACAGCATCCCGGTGAGGAAGCCGCTCGCCGCCAGGCGCTGGTCGACCCAGGCGGTCGCCTCGATCGGCGCTTCCAGCGCCTGTTCGCCCAGGCGGCCGAGGTCGCCGGGGCGCTCCGGCGGCGCGGACTTGAGGTCCTGCGGCGCGGGAGTCCTGGGCACGCCGGCTTCGCCGGGCTTCGGCGTCTTGCGCAGCGGCGCGGGCACGAGTAGGTCGGAAAGCTTCGGCATCGTCTAGATCACGGGGGCGGGAAGGTCGAGGGTCGCGGCGGGTAAAGGTATTCCCAGACGCCGCCGGTGAACTCTCCGGGGTCGCGGGCGCGGACCGGCTTCAGCTGCGAGGTGACGCTGTAGCGCGGGCCGATTTCGACCTCGCCCTTGGTGATGCGGGTCTGGAAGCGGTCGAGCGGGCGCACCGGCGGGCCGCCGATCCGCTTGCCCTGGAAGTCGTAGACGCCGCCGTGGCACGGGCAGATGAAGTTGCCCGCCGCCTGGACGAAGCGCACCGGGCAGCCGAGGTGCGCGCAGCGGTTGGAGATCGCGACGACCTGGCCCGCTTCCTCGCCCAGCTCCTTGGAGCTCTGGCGCACGTAGGCGAGCTGCTTGCCGACGTCGCCGATGCCCGGCGTTTCGGTGAAGACGACCTGGCGGTACGTGTCTTCGGTGAAGTCGCCGACCGGGCCGATCTTCTCCCAGCGCTCCTTGCCGCGATGGAAGATCGGGGCCACGGCGAAACCGACCGCGGGCAGGACGATCGCGGCGCCGGCCAGGCCGCCCAGGGCCTGGGATGCGATCGTGAAAACCTTGCGACGGGTCATCGACTCCCCCTCGAAATAGCCGGGGGGAGGCGGTTCCGTCCTCACTTGCTCGGGAGCCCGGTAGGGCTGTTTGATGTTGTCCGCGTCTTGTGCCACGTTCAGTTGCCGCTCGGTCGCGCAGTCTATTCAAAAGGGGGAGGCCGAGGATGCCGCTCGGGAGACGAATTATGACGCTCGGGACGACCTGGGGGTTTGCCCTGCTCGCGGCGCTCTGTTGCTGCGCCGCGCTGCCGGCCCCCGGAGCGCACGGCGAGACGGTCCGGCAAGGGAGCTTGCAGGTGTCCTTCGGCGGATCGGTCGCGCCGCGCCTCCTGCCGCGGGTCGGAACCACGCCGATCGCGGTCACGATCCGCGGCCACGTCCGCGCCCTCGACGACTCCCCGCCGCCGTCCCTACGCCGGATCGCGATCGAAGTCAACCGCCTCGGCGTGCTCGAACGGCGCGGGCTCCCCGCCTGCCCCCTCCGCCGCCTGCGGGCCTCGAGCACCGAAGCGGCGCTCGACCAATGCCGCGCCGCGATGGTCGGCGAAGGGCGGGTGAACGGCGTCCTCGTCCTCCCCGAACAGGTCCCGACCCCCTTCGGCGGCCGCGTCGTCGCCTTCAACGGCACCCTGCCCGACGGCCGCCCCGGCATCCTCGCCCACCTCTACACGCCCCGGCCGGCGCCGCTCACCTTCGTCCTCGCCTTCTCGATCGTCCGCGTCCAAGGCACCTTCGGCACCCGCCTCGTCGCCACCGTCCCCGCGAAGACCCGCCGCACCGCCCACATCACCTCCTTCACCCTGCGCCTGCACCGCGCCTACACCGCCGACCGCGAACGGCGCAGCTACCTCAGCGCCGGCTGCCCCGCCCCGGAAGGTTTCACCAGCGCCACCTTCCCCCTGGTCCGCGCGGCCTACGGCTTTGTCGGCCAGACGACGGTCTCCGACACGCTGGTGCGGACGTGTCGGGTGGCCCGGTTGAGGCCGTGAGGTGGTTGGTTCAGTGGCGGGGGACGGGACGGGCGGGTGCGGGGGACTGCAGGGCTGGGGAGGGACGGGCGGGGGCTCGTGGTGCTTGCGGCCGTCCGAGATGGCGTGGCGGGCGTCCCGGGCGGCTTCCGTGGGAAAGGCGTCACAGGGACGGTGCGAGGTCGGACTTCCGTGACGGAGGCGTCACAGGGACGGCGCGAGGTCGGACTTCCGTGACGATCCCTCCGGAGAGCTTCCACGCCTCGGCCCAATCCGTCACAGAGATGCCGGGAACGTCACACTTTCCGGCCCCGGGAGGCCCTTTTCCGACCGGGATCGAGGGGTCGGGGGCGTGACCGTTGGACAACACGGGAGGAAGCGTGGGGTTCCCGACGTCTCCGTGACGGGGTCGGACTCCCGTCACGGATCCGTGTCCCTCCGGTGAGGGATCCGTGGCTCCCTCGTGACGAACGGTCCTCGGACCCTCCCGCTCCCCGCACCCCCGGCCGTCTCGGCCACGGCCACAGCCTGCCAGGGCCGTGGACGAGACGGCCAGTCCCTTGATCGGGCGCCAGCTTGCGGGGCCTCGTCCCTTCCGGGCGCCAGCTTCAAAAGGCCTCGGCCCTTCCGCGGGCGCCAGCTTCAGAGGCCCCATGCGTCCCGGTACGCCAGCCGCCAGCCGCCCCATCCCTCCCTCCGGGGCGTCGGCCCGCACGGCCCGCATCCCTTCCCCGCGCGCCAGCCCGCAGCAAAACCACGGAACCGATCATCGGAGACCCTGAACGGGGGAAATCGCGGCGATTCCTAAAGGAAATCTTCCGAATTGGCGAAGAAGGCGCCATGACGAAAGCCTTCGCTGTCACCCGGCCGTTGCCCACCAGCCGCCTCGTCGGCCTGATCGTTGCCGTCGCTGCGCTGGTCGCGCTGGCGTTCCCGGCACTGGCCGGGGCGCGGCCGCACTTCAAGGTGCCGAAGCCCGCGGTGCTGACCTTCAAGGTGGCGAAGGTGGCCAAGCCGAACAACCCTTCGGTGGCGATCGTTCCGTTCACCTCGGCGCTCTACGCGAACTGCAACGACGCACCGCAGGAACCGAAGGTGGGCAAGACCAAACTGCCCGATCCCTGCCAGGAAGTCGGCAGCGTCCCCTACGAATACGGGATCGGCGAGGTCGAAGTGACGGTCGAACAGTACGTCGCCTTCCTCAACACTGTCGACCCCTTCGGCCGCAACACCCTCCACCTCTACTCGGAAACCGAGAGCGGCGCCGCCTGGCCGCGCTTCGGCCAGATCGACTATTCGGCGCTGGCGCGGGCGGGCAAGCACTACACCGCCGCCGCACCGGAATGGAACGACAAGCCCTACGGCTTCGCCAACTTCCTCCGCGCCGCCCGCTTCGACAACGCGGTCGCCAACGGCAAGGTGCTGTCGAAGGAAGAAGCGACGACGGGGTCCGGCAACAGCGAATTCAGGTACGTCACCTACCGAGTTCGCCTGTCGCGGGTGACCGGGGCCGGCATGTACGACATGCACAAGCGGGCACCGGTGCGGACCGAGGAATCGGGCTTCGTGATCCCGAGCCAGAACGAGTGGATCAAGGCCGCCTACTACGACCGGACCGGCGGCGGCACCTACTCCTACTGGTGGTACCCGACCAACGTCGGCAGCCCCTTCCTCGAAGGCCACGCGCCGAACCAGGTGCAGCTGAACCCGACCACCGGTGACGTCATCAACCAGGGCGAACAGCCACTGGCCAACTTCCGCGCCGGTGGCTCGACGCCCGCGCCGAGCTGGTGCCCGTCGAACCAGACGCTGGAAGCGTGCGAAACGGTGAACCCGTTCCACATGCCGCCGAAGGCCTACAAGAAGGCGTTCGCCGGCAGCCTCAGCACGGTCGGCCAGGCGGGGACCTTCGGGCCATGGGGCACGCTCGAACAGGGCGGCAACGCGGTCGAGTGGACCGACACGATCACGCCGCCTCCGTTCGGCGCGAAGGGCCACCGCGTATGGCGGCGTCTCCACGGCGGCGTCCCCAGCGCGCCGCTCTACCAGCTGTGGCTCTCGGCGGTCGGCCTGCAGCCGCAGAACAACACCTTCTTCACCGCCACCTACCCGTGGCTCGGCTTCCGGATCGGCGTGATCGGCGAAGGGTCCGGCGGCAAGTGAACGATCTCATCCCGATGAACCGCCATCGCGTCTCCATCGTCGTCCTCGGCCTGATCGCGGTCCTGACGCTCGCCCTCGCGGCGGGCGCCGCGGCGAAGCCGGCCAAACCGGCCAAGAAACCCGGCAGCAGCAGCTCAGAACACGTGCAGCCGCCGGTCGAAACCAGCGAAGGGAGCCTCGAACAGCTGCCGGGCCGGCTCGGCTGCCTCGCCCAGGGCAAAGCGTCGATCAAACTCTGCGGCCGGGCGCGGGCGCTGAAGGGCCCCGGCCCGGGGGTCGGCTCGCGGGCGATCGCGATCAGCCCAGACGGGCGCAACGTCTACGTCGCCGCTTCCGGCAGCGACTCGATCGCCGTCTTCGACCGCAGCCGGGCCACCGGCGCGCTCACCCAGCCGAAGGGCAGACGGGGCTGTGTCGCCTCGGTCATCGGCAAGGCGAAAGGGGCGCAGGGATGCGGCCTCGCGATCGGGCTCGACGGGCCGAACTCGGTCGCGGTCAGCCCCGACGGGCGCAACGTCTACGCGACCTCACGCAGCGGCGCCTCGGTCATCACCTTCCACCGCAACCGCCTCACCGGGCAGCTGCGCCAGCTGCCGCCGTCCGCCTCCGGCTGCATCTCCGGCCTACCGATCCCGGGGTGCACGGCGGGCCGGGCGCTGAAGTGGCCCGACGTGGTCGTCGTCTCCCCCGACGGCAAGAACGTCTACGTCGGCGACTTCGCGGGCTCCGGGGTGATCTCGTTCTCGCGGGCCGGCAAAGCGGGGGCGCTGACCCAGCTCTCCGGCACCGCCGGCTGCATCACCGAAGCGGGCTCCGAAGGCTGTGCCAAGGGCGTGCAGATGAACCACGTCGAGGGCCTCGCGATCAACCCGAACGGCTCCGCCGTCTACGCCGCGGCGGCCTTCTCCAGCGCGGTCGACTTCCTCGCTCGCGACGCCTCCACGGGGGCGCTCAGCCAGAGCGGCTGCGTCACCGACTCGAAGGTGAGCGGCTGCTCGCTCGGCTACGAGTTCGGCGGCGTCAACGCGCTCTCGTTCGCGCCCACGGGCGGCGACGTCTACGCGACCTCGCTGACCAGCAACAGCCTCACCACCTTCCGGACGCTCCTCGGCGGTGTCGGCATCAGTCAGCCGCCCGGCCCGGAACGGCAGGTCGAAAAGGAAAAGGGACCGGGCAAGGAAACCGTGCCAGCGGCGGAAGGGACGCCGAGCCCGGACGGCTGCACCGTCTTCCTGCGCTCGCCCGGCTGCGGCTTCGGCCGCGCGATGCAGGCGCCCGAGGGCCTCGACGTCTCCCCCGATGGGACGAGCATCTACGTCGCCGCCTTCCAGACCGGCGCGATCGACGTCTTCGACCGTGATGCCGAATCGGGCGTCGTCACGCAGAAGTCGGGCACGCGCGGCTGCGTCGCGCCGGGCAAAGTTCGTGGCTGCTCACTCGGCCGCGCGCTCGGTGGATCCGGCTCGCTGGTTGTCAGCCCCGATGGCAGAAACGTCTACTCGACCGCACAGTTCAACGACGCGGTCGCCGTCTTCAGGAGGATCAAATGACCGAGCAGGAGCGCCGCGAGCGCGGCCTGACCCGTAAACAGCTGCTCGGCACCGGGGCGGGGGCCGCGGCGGCGGCGATGCTCGCGCCAGGGCTGGGGCTGGACAAGGCCTTCGGCGCGGGCAAAGGCGGCGCACAGGGGATCGGCGGCAAGAACGTGATCCTCTTCCTCACCGACCAGGAGCGGGAGATCCAGCACTTCCCGCCCAACTGGATGCGGGAGAACCTGCCGGGGATGCGGCGGCTGAAGCGCCACGGCCTCAGCTTCGAATCCGCCTGCACCGCGGCCTGCATGTGCTCGCCGTCGCGCTCCAGCCTGATGACCGGTTACTTCCCGGCGCAGCACGGGGTCAAGTACACGCTCGAGTCGAACATGGAAGCGACCAAGTACCCGCAGGTCAACTTGCCGACGACGCTGCCGAACCTCGGCACGGTGATGAAGGCGGCGGGCTACAACGTCGTCTACAAGGGCAAGTGGCACTGCTCGAAACCGGCGGGCGAAGAAGCGGAGCCCTCGGACCTCGAAAAGTATGGCTTCGACCGCTGGGACCCGCCGGATGCGGGCGCCAACCAGAGCGTCCCCGAGGCGGGCGGCGGCGTCACCAACAACGACGGCCGGATCATGGAATCCGAGGGCAACGCGCAGCAGGCCACCGAAGGCGCGCTGCAGTACCTCGACGGGGTGGCGGAGCAGCAGGAGCCGTTCTTCCTCGTCGTCTCACTGGTCAACCCACATGACGTCCTCTTCTACCCGAGCAGGACGTTCGAAGAATCGGGCTACGACGACTCCTGGCTGGCCGGCGACATCGAACTCCCGCAGACGAACGAAGAAGACCTCAGCACCAAGCCGACCGTGCAGGAACAGTTCCTGCGCATCTTCAACCTCACCGGCAAGCCTGAAAGCGACGTCGAAAAGCGCGCCTACCTGAACTTCTACGGCAACCTCATGCGCTCCTCGGACAACTACGTGGTGGAAGTCCTCGACAGCCTCGAAAAACACGACCTGCTCGACGACACCCTGATCATCCGCACCTCGGACCACGGGGAGATGGGCCTTGCCCACGGCGGACTGCGCCAGAAGAACTTCAACTTCTACGAGGAGACCCTGAAAGTCCCGCTCGTCTACTCGAACCCGAAGATGTTCCCGCGGCCGGTCACCTCCGACGCCCTCGTGTCCCACGTCGACCTCCTCCCCACCCTCGCGAGCCTGGCGGGCGCCCCGCGCTCGGCGCGCCGCAACTGGCAGGGCGTCGACTATTCCGACATCGTCCTCAACCCCCACCGGGGCGGCTCGCCCCAGGACTACGTCGCCTTCACCTACGACGACTTCCAGTCCGGCCAGAAGACCGGTCCCTACCCCAAAGAGCCGAACCACGTGACCAGCATCCGCGAGAAGCGCTGGAAGCTCGCCAAGTACTCCGACATCACCACCACCGTCGACACGTCGACCGGCGCGATCACCGAGAAGCCGGGCCCCAAACCTCCCCAGTGGGAGATGTACGACCTGAAGACGGACCCCTACGAGGAAGTCAACCTCGCCTTCAAAGGCTACGAACGCACCGCGGTCCAAGAGCGAGAATTCCTCCGCCTGAAAAAGAAGCTGGCGAAGGTGGAGAAAACCCGCCTCCGCCCCCTCGCGAAGTCCGCATAGTCCGCCGTCCCCCGGCGCCGAGGGGGGAGAGATTTCGCGCTGAGTGACTTGGGTCCCCTATGGGGGCCCAAACTCATGCAGCGCGAAGTGCGGCGGCCTGGCGGTTGGCCCAGGCGCAGCATGGGGTGTTGACGCACCGTGACCTGGTCCGGCTCGGGTTCAGCGCGAAGGGCATCAAGCACCGGGTCCGGAGCGGGCGGCTGCACCTGATAGCGCGAGGCGTCTACGCGGTGGGGCGGCCGGAGCTCACTCCGCGCGGCCGGTGGATGGCGGCGGTGCTCGTGTGCGGGGACGGGGCGGCGCTCAGCCATCGGAGCGCGGCGGAGCTGTGGGGGATCGGATACGAGCAGGGAAAGCGGATCGACGTCAGCATCCGCAGGCGCAGCAGGCTCGAGCGGCCGGGGATCCGGGTCCACGCCCGCGCGTCGTTGCCGGAGCGCTCCGTGGTGCGGCGGTTCGGGATCCCGGTGACCACCCCGGTGCAGACGCTGATCGACCTCGCCACGGAACTGAAGATCCTGCGGCTCGAGCGGGCGGTCAACGAGGCGGACAAGCTCGACCTGATCGACCCCGAGACGCTCCGCAAAGCGCTTGACGGCTACGTCGGCATGCCGGGAGTCCGGACGCTGCGGACGATGCTCGACCGGCACACGTTCCGCCTGTCGGACTCCGACCTGGAGATCCTCTTCAGGCCTCTCGCCCTCGCCGCCGACCTTCCTCTACCGCTGACGAAACATTGGGTCTTGGGGTACGAAGTCGACTTCTGGTTCCCCGACCACCGTCTCGTCGTCGAGACCGACGGCCTCCGCTACCACCGCACGCCGTCCCAACAGGCCCGCGCCGCCAAACGCGACCAGAAGCACACCGCCTCGGGCCTCCGGGTCCTCCGCTTCACGCACTGGCAGATCGCCCACGCCCCCAACGAAGTGACGGACGTCCTCCGGCAACTCAGAGCCATTCCGTATACGGCTACAGCCTGCCCGAGCCGTATACGGGATGGCTCGTCCTAGCCGACCCCGAGCCGCCGACCCGCCTCGACCCAAAGCGGATCGACCTCATCCCCCCGTCCCTCGGCGTGCAACTGAGCGCACCGAGAGATGAGCTCCGAGAGCACCGCCACCGCCTCCGTGTCCCCCATGGCCGCGAGCCGATCGAGCCCGAGCGCGTACAGGTAGTCCCCGGCCAGCAGGGCGAGGTCCGGGTCGTAGTCGGCGAGCAGCCTCGACTCCCTGTAATGCAGCAGGTAGCCCTCGCGCACGGCCTCCATGACGACGGCGTACTCGTCGGCGGGCTCGGTCGGCCCCGCCACCTCGACCACGTGCCCGGCGATCGGCGTGTCCTCTTCGCGCAGCTGCCGGGCGAGCTCGTGGAGCGCGCTCAACCGAGGACCTCGTCCAGCGCCTCGCCCGCGGCTTCCAGCGTGCGGTCGACGCTCGCCTCGTTGTGCGCGAGCGAGACGAACCAGGCCTCGAACTGCGCCGGCGGCGGGTACACGCCGCGGTCGAGCAGCGCCCGGCAGAAGTGGGCGTGGGCCTCGGTGTCGCAGGCGGTCGCGTCGGCGAAGTTCCGCACCGGCTGCTCGCTGAAGAACAGCGTCACGAGCCCCGGCACCTTCGCCACCTGCAGCGGCCGATCCGCCGCCAGCGCCTCGAACCCGGCGGCCAGGCGGTCGGTCAGTGCGCCGAGGCGCTCGTAGGCCGCCGCGTCGAGCCCGTCGAGCGTCGCCAGCCCGGCGGCCGCCGCCAGCGGATTCCCCGACAGCGTCCCCGCCTGGTAGACGTCCCCAGAGGGCGCGATGCGTTCCAGGGATGCGCGCGGCCCGGCGAACGCCGCCGCGGGCAGGCCGCCGCCGATGATCTTGCCCATCACGGTCAGGTCCGGTTCGATCCCGAACAGCTCCTGGGCGCCGCCGCGCGCCACCCGGAAGCCGGTGATCACCTCGTCGAAGATCAGCTGCGCCCCCGCCTCGCGGGTCGCCTCGCGGAGGAACTCGAGAAAGCCCTCCTCGGCCGGGACCACGCCCATGTTCGCGGCGACCGGCTCGGCCAGCAGCGCCGCGACCTCGTGCTCGGCCAGCGCCGCCTCGACCGCGGCGCGGTCGTTCCACGGCACCACCACGGTCAGCGCCGCCATCGCGGGCGGCACGCCGGGGCTGGCGGGCACCGAGAGCGTCGCCATGCCCGAGCCGCCCTCGGCGAGCAGCCCGTCGGAGTGGCCGTGGTAGGCGCCCGCGAACTTGACCACGACCTCGCGGCCGGTGATCGCGCGCGCCAGGCGCACCGCGCTCATCGCCGCCTCGGTGCCGGAGCTGGTCATCCGCACCATCTCCACCGAGGGGAAGCGCGCGGCGACCTCTTCGGCCAGCCGCACCTCGATCGCGGTCGCGGCGCCGTAGCTCGTCCCCCGCTTGGCGGCCTCGATCACCGCGGAGACCACCGCCGGGTCGGCATGTCCCAGGATCAGCGGCCCCCAGGAGCAGACCCAGTCGATGTAGCGGTTGCCCTCGACGTCGACCAGCTCGGCGCCTTCGCCGCGCTCGATGAAGATCGGCTCGCGGCCGATCTGGCGCATCGCCCGGACCGGTGAGTTGACCCCGCCCGGCAGAACCTGCAGGGCGCGCTCGTAGACGGTCACTCTAGGAGTGAGCCGCCTCCCACTCGGCGTAGTCCGGCGTGAAGTAGTGGAGGCGGACCTTCTTGTACTCGGTCGAGGAGTAGAGCGTGGCGCGGTCGTCGGGGCCCATGTCGCATTTCTCCGCGATCGAGTCGAGCACCGCGTCGCACTCCTCTTTCGAGCGGCCGTGGGCCATGGTGAAGACGCTGTAGGGCCAGTCGTCGTAGGTCGGCCGCTGATAGCAGTGGCTGATCCCGCGGGTCGCCGCCATCCGGCCGCCGATCTCGAGGATCTGGTCCTCGGGCACTTTCCAGACTCCCATCCCGTTGGCCGAGAAGCCCGCGCGGCGGTGGAAGAGGATCGCGGCGACGCGGCGCAGGATCTTGCGGTCGACCATGCCGCCGAGGTGGGCGAGAAGATCCTCGGTCGACATCCCGAGCTCGGTCGCGGCCTCGTCGTAGGGACGCCGGGTCGCTTTCATCGGGCCCTGCAGTGCCTTGATGATCGCGATGTCCTGCTCGTCGTAGGGCTGCGCTTCCAGCTCGCGCGGCGGTGCGGCGTCGACCGAGGCGGCGAGCGCGTCGGTCCCCTTCTCCATCTCCAGGTTCATGTTGATCTTGAAGAGGACGAGGGTCGGCAGTTCGCGCATCGAGATCGCGCCGGTCTCGTCCATCAGCGCCTCGATCGAGCCCTTCAGCCCGAGCTTCGAGTCGGGCGGGGTGGCGATCGTGAACCAGAGGTTGAAGTCGTGGGTGCGCAGGTAGTTGTGTGAGACGCCGGGGTGGGCGTTGACGATCCGCGCCGCCCGCTGCGGGTTGCCGGAGTCGACTTTGGCGGCGACCAGCATCGATTCGTAGCCGAGCGCACGGGTGTCGAAGATCGGCGTGATCTCGCGGATGATCCGGCCGTCGAGCAGCCGCTGGGTGCGGGCGAGCAGGTCGTCGAGGTCCAGGTCCGCCTCGGCGGCGACCAGCGCGAACGGCTCCGGGTCGAGCGGGAAGTTCGACTGCAGGAGGTTCATCAGGCGCTTGTCGGTCTCGTCGAGCGGGATCGCCGATCCGCCCTTGCGCGAGCGCGCCTTCGACTGCGGAGTCTTTACTGAAGCCAACCTGCGGCCTCCTTCGCGTAGTAGGTGATGATCGCGTCGGCGCCGGCCCGGCGCAGCCCGGTCAGCGTCTCGAGGACGGCTTCGCGCTCGTCCAGCCAACCGTTCAGAGCGGCGGCTTTCAGGGCGGAGTACTCGCCAGAGACATGGTAGGTGGCGATCGGCGCTCCGGTCGCCTCCTTGACGCGGCGGATGATGTCCATGTAAGGGGTGGCGGGCTTGACCATCAGCATGTCGGCGCCCTCTTCGAGGTCGAGCTCGGCCTCACGGACGCCTTCGGCGCCGTTGGCCGGATCCATCTGGTACCCGCGCCGGTCGCCGAAGCCGGGGGTCGACCCGGCGGCATCGCGGAAGGGCCCGTAGAACGCCGAGGCGTACTTGGCGCTGTAGGCGATGATCGGCACTTCCGGGTGCCCCTCCTCGTCCAGTTGGTAGCGGATCGCCCCGACCCGGCCGTCCATCATGTCGCTCGGCGCGACCGCGTCGGCGCCCGCGTCGGCGTGGGAGATCGCGGTTTTCGCGATCAGCTCGACGCTGAGGTCGTTCTGGATCTTGCCGTCGGCGTCCGGGATCCCGCAGTGGCCGTGGTCGGTGTACTCGCAGAGGCAGACGTCGGTGATCACGGTGAGGTCCGGGTGGGCCTCCTTCAGCGCGCGGACCGCCATCTGCACGATCCCCTCGTCGTCGTAGGCGCCGGAGCCGACTTCGTCCTTGTCGGCCGGGATGCCGAAGACCAGCATCGCCCCGATCCCCGCCTTGGCGACCTCGCCGGCGTGCTCGACCAGGTTGTTGATCGAGTAACGCTCGACGCCGGGCATCGACGGGATCTCCTCGCGGATGTTCTCGCCGGCGGTGACGAAGGCGGGCATGATCAGGTGCACCGGGGAGAGGTCGGTCTCGCGCACGAGGGACCTGAAGGTGTCGCTCGCGCGCAGGCGGCGCAGGCGGGTGGCGGGGAAAGGCATCAGGGGCCAGTCTAGGGAAGGGGCCGTTACGGTTCTTCGCGTGCAGGCACGGGAGCTGGTCAAGCGCTTCGGCGACCGGGAAGCGCTTAAGGGGGTCAGCTTCGCGGCCGCGGCGGGGGAGCTGGTGGCGGTGATCGGGCCTAATGGGGCTGGGAAGACGACGTTGCTCTCGATTCTGGCCGGGATCCAGGGGGCTGATGGCGGGGAGGTCGAGACTGGGGACGGAGCCGTGGGGTGGGTGCCGCAGCAGGCTGCGTTGTATCGGCGGCTCACTGTCGAGGAGAACCTCATGCTCTTCGCCCGGCTCGAGAAGCATGAGGATCCGCTGGCGTCGGTCGAGGAGATGCTGGAGCTGACCGGGCTCGGGGAGCGGCGGGGGGAGATCGTCGCGCGGCTCTCAGGGGGAAACCAGCAGCGGATCAACATCGCGATCGGGCTGCTGTCGCGGCCGAGCGTGCTGTTGCTGGACGAGCCGAGCGTCGGGCTCGACCCGCGGCAGCGGGCGCGGCTCTGGGAGTTCGTCTCCGGCCTCGCCGTGCGGGGCACGACCGTGATCTTCTCCACCCACGACATCCAGGAGGCGGAGCGCTACGGCAACCGGATGCTGGTGCTGGCCGACGGCGAGGCGCTCTTCGACGGCTCCGCCTCCGAGCTCCGCGAGGCGGTCCGCACCGAGGCACCGGAGGCCGCCGACCGCGATTTCGAGACCGCCTTCGTCGCCTACCTCCACCACCGGGGGCACTGACCGTGCGCTGGCTCCTGCTCAAGGACCTGCAGATCCTCCGCCGCTCGCCGCTGCAGGCGGTGCTGCTGGTCGCCTACCCGGTGCTGATCGCGGTGCTGGTCGGGCTGGCGGTCTCCCGCGGGCCGGAGAAACCGCGGGTCGCGCTGCTGAACGAAGTGCCCGCCAACGCGCGGGTCAGCCTCAGCGGCAAGAAGCTCCCCTCGGCCAACGTCCAGCGGCGGATCTGCGCCAAGGTCGAATGCGTCCACGTCGGCTCGCGCGAAGAGGCGCAGGACAAGGTCGAATCGGGCGACGTGCTGGCGGCGCTGATCCTGCCCGAAGACCTGGTCAACAAGATCAACTCGCTCTCCACCCTCTCCCCCGGCACGCCGAAGGTTGAAGTCCTGGTCAACGAATCGGACCCCCTGAAGGCGAGCGTGGTCGGCGACAAGATCGAAGCGCTGCTCGCGCAGGCGAACCTGGCCCTGGCCAAGCGGATCGCGGTCGAAGGCGGCAGGTACCTGAACCTGGTGATCCGGGGCGGCAACCTGCCGGTGCTCGGCGGCGGGGTCCACGTCCTCGGCCTGCAGGCAAGCGCCCACATCCTCGAAGCGATCGAACCGGCGCTGCCGAACGGTCCGCTGAAGGTGGCGCTCTCCCAGGTGACCGAATTCGCCAACCAGGCGGGCGAAAACCTCGACATCGCCGGGCCGCTGATCAACCGCCTCGCCCAGCCGATCACGGTCGAGAAGGTCGCGGTCGGCGGCTCCTCGCCGCCGCTGGAAACGTTCGCAATCGCCGTCGCCGCCACCCTGACCCTGGCCTTCGTGGCGGTGCTGCTCGTCGCCGGGTCGCTCGCCCTGGAGCGCGAGGAGAACGCGTTCCCGCGCCTCACCCGCGGGCTCGTCTCGAGCGCGGCGCTGCTCGGCGAGAAGGTCCTGCTCGGGATCGTCGTCGGCCTCGTCGTGACGATGCTGATGCTGGCCGGCCTGACGATCTTCGTGCCGCTGGAATGGGACCGTTTCGGCCTCTGGCTGGCGGCGATCGTGGTCGGCGGCGCGTCCCTGGCGGCGGCGGGCGCGGCGCTCGGCGCGGCGGCTCGCGAGGTGCGCGCCGTCTCCCTGCTCGCCTTCATGGTCACCCTGCCGGTCGCCTTCCTCTCGCTCGTCCCCTCGGGCACGGTCGGGACCGGCCTCTACGACGTAATCAAGGTGATCACGGCCCTCTTCCCGTTCAAGCCGGCGCTGGAAGCGATCACCTCGGCGCTCGAAGCCGGCAACGGCAGCATCGGCACGCCGCTCCTTCACCTGGCGATCCTCGCGTTCGCCTACGCAGCGATCGCCCGCCTCGCCCTGCGCCGCTTCACCCGGGTCTAGATGTTGATGGGCCGAAAACTCCTCTATATCAGGACTTTTCGGCCCATCAACACAGAGGCGGGAGGGGGCGGAGGCCGCCGCGTTTCACGTGGTGGAGGACGAACTCGGGGACGGTCAGGTCCGGGGTCAGGGCGGCGCGGACGCGGTCGATGATCTGCGGGGTCGTCGACTCGGGGAAGACGCGGTCGGCGGCGGGGATCGCGGCGAGGGCGACGGGCGCGCCGTCGACGAGCAGCGGGCCGTGGACGCTGATGAATGCGTCGATCTCCCGCGGGCCCTCGCCTCCGATCTCGTAGGTGGCGCTGAGGTCGGCGAGCTGCTCGAGCCGGTAGTTCTGCCCCTCGGTCGCCGCGATCGCCTCCAGCTGGGCGTCGCTGGGGAAGACGAGGTGCACGTTGGCGACGGTGCCGGGGCTGGCGACGACCGCGGCCGGGACCGAGCCGTAACGGGTGACGTGGGCGGAGTAGACGACGTCCCAGCCGCGCAGCGCGACCCGCAGCGCCGCGATCGGCTCCGGCGGCAGATGGGCGAGCTTGCGGGTCAGCGCCTCCGGCGAGGCGTTCGCCCCGTAGGCGAGCAGCGCCCGCCGCCCACCGATGTCGATCTCCTCCGGCGGCACCGGCAGGGTCCGCTCGCCGACCTGGACGAAGGACCCCGCGGGAGGGTCGTACGGATAGGCAAGCGCCCGTCGCACCAGCTCCTCGTCATCGGGTCCCACCGCCACCCCGGGCACCCTCCCACACCCGGCCGTGCTTCCGAGCTTAGGGGTGCATACGACCACCTAAGCTCGGAAGCACGGGGTGGCGGGCTAGAGTCGCGGGCATGCGGCTGCTCTTCATCGGCGACGTGGTCGGGGGACCCGGGCGGCGGGGGCTGCGCGAGACGATGCCGTCGCTGCGCGAGCGGTATGCGCCGGACCTGATCGTCGTCAACGGGGAGAACTCGGCGGGCGGCATGGGGATCACCGAGCGCACCGCCAACGACATCTTCGACACCGGTGCCGCGGTCATCACCTCCGGCAACCATGTCTACCGCCACCGCGACGCCTACCCGTTCCTCGAACGCGCCGAGCGGGTGATCCGCCCCGCCAACTACCCGAGCGCCAACCCGGGCCGCGGCTACACGGTGGTCGAGGCGGGCGACATGCGGGTCGGCGTCGTCAACCTCAGCGGCGGGGTCGGGCTGAAGGTCGCGCGCTCGCCCTTCGACGCGGTCGACGCGATCCTCGAGCGGATCGAGGCCGACGCCGTGATCGTCGACTTCCACGCCGAGGTGACCAGCGAGAAGGTGGCGATGGGCTGGCACCTCGACGGCCGCGTCGCCGCGGTGCTCGGCACCCACACCCACGTCCCGACCGCCGACGGCCGCGTCCTCCCCAAGGGCACCGCGTTCATCTCCGACGTCGGCATGACCGGGTCGCGGCAGAGCATCCTCGGGGTGCGGATCGAGGACGCGCTGGGGGCGCTGATCACGCAGATGCCGACCCGCTTCGAGACCGCCGACGAGGATGTCTGGGTGATGGGCGCGGTGGTCGACGTCAACCGGTCGGGACTGGCGGACTCGATCGAGCCGGTGATGGTTCCGGCGGCCGGCGGCGCCTGAGCGGCCACCTGAGGTCGGGGACCTCGTCGGGGCCCGGCTCCTCGGTCCGCTCGAGCAGCGCCAGCGCGACCAGCAGCAGCGGGAAGAACCAGACGATGTAGAGGTAGAACCAGTGGTGCAGGGTGAGCTGCACGCCGATGATCAGCGCCGCCGAGAGGGCCGCCACCTGCAGGAGCGACTTCTTGCCCGGCACGAAGGCGAGCGCGATCGCCAGGGCGCCGGTGCCGGCGAGGATCGCGATCCGCAGCCATTCGAGCGATCCCACCTGGCCCCAGATGCTGAACGGCGAGCTGCGGCCGGCCTGGGCGGCGATCGTGCGCTCGTAGAAGGTATGGAGGCCGGGGTCGATCGCGGGCCAGAGCATCACCGCGACCGTGACCGCGGCAAAGCCGCCCGCGTAGGCCGCCAGCTTGCGGGGCTTCCGGCCGTCGAGGGTGAGGAGCATCGGGGCCATCACCAGGGGGACGAACTTGGCCCAGGTCGCGAGCGCCAGGGTCACGCCGCGCCACAAGGGCTTGGCGAGGAGGACCAGCGTCGCCACGAGCAATGCCGCGATCAGCGAGTCGTTGGAGTCGGACTCGAGGACGTAGGCGGTGTAGGGGAAGGCGGCCCAGCCGAAGGCCAGGATCGTGCCCAGGCGCCGGCCCGCCGGTCCCGGCCGGATGCGCATGCCGAGCAGCAGGAGCAGGCCGAAGGTGGCGATGTCGAAGGTGATCGAGGCGCCGTGCGCGGCGGGCAGGTCGTCCCATTCGCCCGAGTAGGGCCAGATCGCCTCGAACGGCACGTAGGCGGCGTAGTTGACCGGGCCGTAGGTGTCGCCGGAGTGGATGTCTTCCGGGAAGTCGCCGTAGAGCGGTTCGCCGTGGACGATCTTGTCGGCACCGACGACGCCCGCGTAGCCGACGTCGATCGCCCCGGCGTCCGCCATGTTGAGGCCGACGCGGAAGCCCATCAGGAAGAGCGCCGCGACCAGCAGCCACAGCGTCGGCCAGACCGGGCGCAGGCCAGCGCCGCGCCCGCGAAACCCGATCCACAGGCAGCGCCCGAGGAGGTAGACGAGGACGGGATAGGCAAGCGGCACCGAGACGCCGATGTCGCCGCGGTTGAAGAAGAAGTGGGAGACGCCGAAGCCGAGCAGGACCAGCAGGTCGAGGTTGGCGATGCGCCGCAGGCGCCGCCAGTCGGCGAGGCCGACGAGGAAGAGGAGGCAGAGCGGCACCCAGATGAAGGGCGAGTTGAGCGAGTGGGCGAACTCGCCGGAGTAGCCGCGCGCCATTTCCCAGGCCACCTGGTAGCCGGTCCAGGACTCGGTCACCTCGCCGGTCTTCGGGTCGACCATCACCAGTGCGTACTCGTGGTCGCCTTCGAACCAGCCGACTTCCCAGCGTTCGTTTTTGAAGACCGGGCTCGGGATCAGGTCCGGGTGGACGTGGGTCTCCGCCGCGACCTTCGGGTCTCGCGCCGCGGCCTGGGTCGCTTCGGCGGAGCTGATGTCGCCGGGCGCGGGATGTTCTTCCTTCGGCGCGGCCGCCGCCGCGGGGGCGGGCAGCGCAAGGGCGAGCAGCAGGGCGAGGAGCGCCGCCGCCCGCCCCGCCATCACGCCCCGCCCAGCCCGAAGTGGTCGAGGATCGCCGGGGTGACGTCGCGCAGGCTCCAGCGCTCGCGCTCGTCCGCCGACTCCGGGCCGCAGCCGACGAAGAGCAGCGGGCCGAGGCTGTCGCCGGCGTGGAGTGAGCCGTGGCTGCCGCCGCCGGCGTGGCTCTCGCCGCCCCAGTCGACCGCCTCGAAGCCCTCCGCCAGCGAGAGCACCCAGTCGCCCGAGTGCGGGGCGGTCAGCGCCGACCACATCCGCTGCAGGGGGTCGGGGTAGGTGTCGCTGCGCAGCTTGCCGTCCTTGATCCGGGCCTCCAGCACGCCGAGCTCGCCCTCGATCTCCCAGCGCCCGCCGCGCTGGTCGGCGACGTCGGTGCCAGGCCGGAAGCGCAGCTGCTCGCCGCGGCGCTCGACCGTCGCCCACTCGTCTCCCGCCGCCGGCATCCCCGGCTCGGGCCGGTAGAGCGGCGCGCCCTCGGCGTCGAGCAGCCGGGAGACCAGGTCGACGCCCTCGATCTCCGCCAGCCTCTCCCCCACCGCCGTCGGGTCGGCGCGCTCGCCCTCGCCGGGCAGCAGGTAGACGTGGGCGGCGCGGCTGGTCGGGCTGACCGCGAGCTGCGCCAGCTCCGGCCGCTCCTCGGAGGGCTGCAGGACCGACCATTCGGCGCCGAGGATCTCGGCCAGCGGCAGGCCGCGCTCGACCGGGGTGTGGGCGTGGTCGGCGACCAGGATCACCGCGTGCTCCTTCAGGAAGGGGTCGATCCCGCCCGCCTGCTCGACCAGCGTGCCGAAGCAGTCGTCGGCCCTGGCGATCGACTCGACCGAGGCCTCGGGCCCGTGGCGGTGCGAGTAGTTGTCAGTGTCGGGCAGCGAGAGGAGGAGGAAGTCGAAGCCGTCCTCCTTCATCAGCTCGACCGCGCAGCAGGCGGCGTAGGGATCGCGGGCGCCGGGGATCGAGGTCGACTTGCAGGGGGTCGGGCGGCTCGCGTAGAGGTCGCCGTAGAAGAGCTCGGCCGGCCCCCAGGTGTGGTGGCGGAACTTCAGCCGGGTCGCGTCGACCGCCCGCCGCATCAGCCCGTCGAGCGAGACCTCGTGGCGGTGGCGGCCGCGGTAGATCAGGTACGGCGTGCAGGCGGTGCGCTCGCCGGCGTCGTCGAGCTGCTCGAAGAGGGTCTCGATCTCGGGGCTCAGGTGGGCCAGGTTCATGTTGTAGACGAGGTCGTAGAGGGCGCGGAAGACGCCGAAAGCGCGGGTCGCCTCGAGCGAGGTGCCGTACTCGACATAGCGCCGCTCGAGCCGGTGGTACCAGTTCATGCCGCTGATCCAGTGGCGGTCGGCGCCGACCCCCGTGACCATCTCGGCGCAGGCGACCGGGGTCACCGAGGGGAAGCTGGAGACGCAGTCCTCGACCAGCACGCCGCGCTCGACCAGGGCGGCGAAGTGCGGCGCGCGGCCCTCGTCGATCGCACGCCGCAGCATGTCGGTGCGCAGCGAGTCGACGTAGGTGAGGATCAGCTTCTTGCGCCCGTGGGCAGTCATTCGCTGGGACCGATCATCGTGGACGGCCGACCTCGGCCGCCTCGGGCCCGGTTAACGGAGGACGCGGAGGCCGGCGTGTTTGCGCTGTGCGCGCCGGTGGCGGCTGTAGCCGAGCCAGATCAGCGCGATGGCGACGGCGATGATCGCCCACGCCCAGAGCAGGGCGATCGCCAGCACGATCAGCGCCGCCAAGGCGACGATGAAGCCGAGCGCTCCGGCGCCGCTGCCCTCGCGGCGCGAGGCGCCGAAGACAAGGTCGGAGATCACCAGGCAGGCCGCGGCGCCGCCGATCCCGGCGAGGATCGCTCCGAGCACGCTGTCGATGAGGAAGCCGACGACCAGGCCGACGATCGCGGCCAGCAGGACCATCCGCCCGCGGGCTGAGCCGGTGGTGCCGGTGGTGCCGGCGAGCATGCCGATCGCGATGCCGATGCCGAGGTCTTGAAGCAAATCCACGGCCGTGAAACCTAACGGTTGTGGGCACCATGGCGACAATCCGGCACACTTCCCGCATGACCGAGGTACCCCAGCCGCCGCACAAACGCCGCGCCCACACCTCCACCCGGGACCTCGAGCGTTACGCCGGGCTCTTCGCCGAGCGGACCACGGTGATGCGCTCCTCGGCGATGCGCGACCTGATGGCGGTGACCGCGCGCCCGGAAGTGATCTCGCTCGCGGGCGGCCTGCCGGACACCTCGACCTTCCCGCCGGAGAGCCTCGCCGCCCAGATGAGCAAGATCGCCGCCGAGTCCGCGGCGGCGGCGCTGCAGTACGGGCCGACCGAGGGCTTCGACGAGACCAAAGACTGCATCGTCGAGGTGATGGCGGCCGAGGGGATGCTGCCCGACCCCGACGACATCGTCGTCACCACCGGCGGCCAGCAGGCGATCGACCTCGTCACCAAGACCCTGGTCGATCCCGGCGACGTGGTGATCTGCGAGGCACCCACCTACCCGGGCGCGGTGCCGGTCTTCTGCAGCTACCAGGCCGACGTCCGCCAGGTCGAGATGGACGGCGACGGGATGCGGATCGACCTGCTCGAAGCACTGCTCGCCGAGCTCAAGGCCGAAGGGCGGCGGCCGAAGTTCATCTACACCGTGCCGAGCTTCCAGAACCCCGGCGGGGTCACACTCTCGCTCGAGCGGCGCGCGCGGTTGGTCGAGCTCGCGCGCCGTCACGAGATCCTCGTGGTCGAGGACAACCCCTACGGGATGCTGCGTTACGAGGGCGAGGCGCTGCCGCCGCTCTACCAGCTCGACGGCGGCGACTTCGTCATCTACCTGGGGACGTTCTCCAAGATCCTCTCCCCCGGCATCCGCCTCGGCTGGGTCGTGGCGCCGCCGCCGGTGCTGGAGAAAGTCGTGCTCGGCAAGGGCGCAACCGACCTCTGCACCTCCACCCTCACCCAGTTCTTCGTCCGCCAGTACTTCGCCGAAGGCGGCTGGAAGCGCTACGTCGAAGACCTGGTCGACCTCTACCGCGGGCGGCGCGACACGATGCTCGCGGCGCTCGCCGAGCACTTCCCGGCGGAGGCGACCTGGACGGAGCCCGAGGGCGGCCTGTTCATCTGGGCGACGCTGCCGGAGTACATCGACACCGGCGACCTGCTGGCGAAGGCGCTGCGCTCGGACGTCGCCTTCGTCCCGGGGCAGGCCGCCTACGTCGACGGCCGCGGGAAGAACTCGATGCGGCTGAACTTCAGCGGCGTGGACGACGAGGAAATCCGTGAGGGGATCGGGCGGATCGGCCGCGTGATCAGGGAACAGGTGGAGCTCTACGAGGCGCTGGCGCCCTGGTCTTCGTCGGGCGCGCCCGGACGCGAAGCCGAGGGCGTGCCCGCTGATGCGGGACGCGAAGCCGAGGACGTGCCGGTCGAGGACGTCGCCGGCAACGTCGTGCCGCTGCGCAAGGAAGCGAACGGGTGAAGGTCGCGGTCCTCAAGGGCGGCCGGTCCCTCGAGCGTGGCGTCTCGCTCCGCTCCGGCGCCCGGGTCGAGGACGCGCTCGACCGGCTGGGCCACGAGGTCGTGCCGATCGACGTCGGCGCGGATCTCGTGAAACGCCTGCGCGCTGAGCGGCCCGACGTCGCCTTCGTCGCCATGCACGGGGTCGGCGGCGAGGACGGCACCGCGCAGGAGCTGCTGGAGATCCTCGGCATCCCCTTCACCGGGCCCGACGCCGCCGCCTGCGCGCGTTCGATCGACAAGGTCATGGCGAAGGCGACGATGCGCGCCGCGGGCATCCCAACCCCCGACTCCTTCGCCTTCACCCAGACCGCCTTCCGCGATCTCGGTGCCGCCGACGCGCTCACCGACCTCGAGGGCACGCTCGGCTTCCCGCTCGTGGTCAAGCCGAGCCGCGGCGGCTCCTCGCTCGGGGTCAAGTTCGCCTCCGCCGCCGCCGACGTCCCCGGCGCCCTCGTCGCCGCCTTCTCCTACGACGACCGGGTGATGCTCGAACGCTTCATCGAGGGGCGCGAGGTCGCGGTCAGCGTCCTCGGCGGCGAGGCGCTGCCGATCGTCGAGGCGATCCCGGCCGAAGGCGACCCCTACGACTTCGAGGCCCGCTACGAGATCGGCCGCACCCACTTCGTCTGCCCCGCCGACCTCTCCCCCACCGAGCGCAGCGCGATCACCGACGCCGCCCTCGCCACCTGCCGCGCCCTCGGCTGCGAAGGCTTCGCCCGCGTCGATCTGATCCTCGGCGCCGACGGCCCGTGGGTCCTGGAGGCCAACGCGATCCCCGGCCTCACCGACACCAGCCTCCTCCCCCAGGCGGCCGAGGCGGCGGGGATGAGCTTCGAGAATCTAGTGGAGCGGATACTCCATTTCGCACTTGCCCCCTCGGGCGTTTCCTAGAGCGAAAACCAAGCAGCGCAAGGCGGAGCGAGGGAGTGTGCTCCGCACATGACCGAGCGACAACGCCGCGATGCGCCGGTTTGCAGCCTAGGAATCGCCCGAGGCGAAGTCCTCGGGGGAGACTTCGTCCAGGAAGTCCTTGAATTTGTCGACGACCTCCTCGGTGTCCTCGACCTCGTGCTCGAACTCGATCGCCGACTCCTCGATGACCTCCTCGGCAGCGAAGATCGGGGCAGCGACGCGGACCGCCAGGGCCAGGGCGTCGGAGGGGCGCGAGTCGATCTCGATCTCCGACCCCCCCACGCTGACCGTGATCGAGGCGTAGAAGGTGTTGTCGCGCAGCTCGGTGACCGAGACCCGCTCGCATTTCGCGTCGAGGTTCTCGAGCATGTCGGAGAGCAGGTCGTGGGTCATCGGCCGCGGCGTCGAGGCGCCCTGCAGCTTCATCAGGATCGCCGCCGCCTCGGGATGGCCGATCCAGATCGGCAGGAAGCGGTTCCCGTCGACCGTCTTCAACAGGACGATCGGCTGCTTGCCGACCATGTCGAAGCTCACGCCATAGATCTGCATCTGCTGCAAAAGGGGGCTCCCGCGTACGTGGTCTGAACCAAAAGTGTACGGGGCCGAGTGGGCGATCCTGGATTCGAACCAGGGACCTCGTCCTTATCAGAGACGCGCTCTAACCAACTGAGCTAATCGCCCGGGGACGGCGATGATAGCGACGTGCCGCGGAGCGGCTCATTTGCCGTGTCGTCGCAGCTCGCGCGCCAGGTGGTGGGCCTCGTCGACGTTGTCGAAGCGCAGCTCTGCGACGATCGCGCCGCCGCGGGCCTTGACCGTCACCTCGTGGCCCAGCGCCGCCTCGAGCGCGTCGGTCGCGTCGTCGAGGGCGGCGCGCTGGTCGGGGTCGATGGGGGCTTTCCTCGGCCGCGCTTTTGGCTGGCCGGCCAGCCGAACCCTCTGCTCGGTCTCGCGGACCGACCACCCCCCCGCCACCGCCTCCCGGGCGAGCCGACGGCGGACGTCGTTGCCCGGGGCGCCGAGGATGGTGCGGCCGTGGGCCTCGCTGAGCTCGCCCTTTTCGAGCATCTCCAGCGCCTCGTCGGGAAGCTCCAGCAGGCGGATCAGGTTGGAGACGGCAGGGCGGCTGCGGCCGACCCGCCGGGCCAGCTCCTCTTTGGTCAGGCCGAGATCCTCGACCAGGGCGGAGCAGGCCTTGGCCTCCTCGACCGGGTTCAGATCCTCGCGCACCATGTTCTCGATCAGCGCCGCCTGGAGCCGCTCCGGCTCGGCCTGGTCGCGGGCGACGACCGGGACCTTGTCGAGCCCGGCCTGCTGGGCGGCGCGCCAGCGGCGCTCGCCGGCTACCAGTTCGTAGCTGCCATCGGCAAGGGGGCGGACGAGCAGAGGCTGGACGATCCCCGAAGCCTCGATCGAGGCGGCGAGGGCGGCGAGGGCCTCCGGATCGAAGTGCGTGCGCGGCTGGCTCGGGTTCGGCTTGATCAGGTCGACCGGCAGTTCGAGCAGCTCGCCGTTGGCGGCGTCGGCGGGCGTCTCGGGGAGGATCGCGGCGAGCCCGCGGCCGATGCCGGGTCGCCTTTTTTTCGTTGAGCTAGCCACGCGCCGCGAGCTCCTTGGCGAGGGCGCGGTAGGCCACGGCACCGCGCGAGGAGGGGGCGTGGTCGGTCACGGGCAGACCATAGCTAGGGGACTCGGCAACGCGGACGCTGCGCGGGATCACCGTCTCGAAGACCATGGCGGCGAAATGCTCGCGCAGCTCGGACTCGACGTCCTGCGCCAGCCGCGTGCGCTCGTCATGCATGGTTATGAGCAAGCCCGACACCTCCAGCCGCGGGTTCAACCGGCGCCGGATCAGGCCCAACGTGTCCAGGAACTGGACGAGCCCCTCGAGCGCCAGGTACTCGGCCTGCACCGGAACTATGACGCGGTCGGCGGCCACCAAGGCGTTGACGGAGACGGGCCCGAGCGAGGGCGGGCAATCGAGAAAGGTACGGGCAAAGCGCTCGCGCACCGGGCCGAGCCGCTCGCGCAGGCGCGTCTCGGAGTTCTCAATCCGGGGGAGCTCGACCGCGGCGCCCGCCAGGTCGACGCTGGCGGGGACGATCCAGAGGTTGTCGGGACCGGCGGGCCGGGCGGCGGCGGCCACCTCGGTGTCTCCGGTCAGGCAGTCGTAGGAGGACGGGTGGAGATCACGGTCGCCGCCCAGGGCGACGGTCGCGTTGCACTGCGGATCGAGGTCGACGAGCAGCGTCTGCTCGCCTTCCGAGGCCGTGCAGGAGGCGAGGTTGACCGCGGTCGTGGTCTTGCCGACGCCCCCCTTCTGGTTCGCGATCGCGTAGACGGTGCCCATCGCGGCCCAGACTAGATGAGCCTCGGGACTACCGGTTTGCGCGCGCGATGCGGAGCGGTCGGATAGCCTGGGCGCGTGTCCGACCTGGCCGACTGGCCCGACGATCCCGCCGAGCGCGCCCGCGAGCTGGTCGAGGGGGTCCTCGACGAACTCGATCTCGACGGCGACGTGGAGATCGAGGAGGACGACGACCGCATCCTCATCAACGTGGTCGGCGGGGACGATTACGGCTTGCTGATCGGGAAAAGGGGCCAGACGATCGATGCCCTGCAGCTGCTCTGCTACCAGGCCGCCTTCCGCGGGCTGCGCGAGCGCAAGCGGGTCATCGTCGACGCCGCGGGGTACCGCGGACGCCGCCGCGAGACCCTCGAGAGCCGCGCCGATCGCGCCGCCGAGCAGGCGCTGACCAACAACCGGGTCGTCGAGATGGACCCGATGAGCGCCCAGGAGCGCCGCGTCGTCCACGAACGGCTGAAAGGCCGCTCGGGGGTCGAGACCTACAGCGAGGGCGACGAGCCCCACCGCTGCGTGATCGTCGCGCCCCTCGTCCACGAATAGTGGGCGAGGACCCGACCGCGCCCCTGACCCCGGCCCAGCGCCGGTCCCTCGAGACCATCCTCGCCCTCCTCGCCGAGGAGCGCGCCTCGGTCAGCTCGGTGGTCGACCGGCGGGCCTGGAAAGTCCACGTCGAGGACAGCCTGACCGGGCTCGACATCCCCGAGCTACGCGGAGCGAAGAGAATCGCCGACGTCGGAGCCGGAGCCGGCTTCCCCGGCCTCGTCCTGGCGGTGGCCCTGCCCGAGGCCCAGGTCGACCTGATCGAGTCCATCGGCCGCAAGACGGCCTTCATCACCCGAGCCGCCAAGGCCGCCGGCATCACCAACGCCTCGGCGATCACCGCCCGAGCCGAGGATGTCGCCCGCGGCGAATCTCGCGAGTCCTACGACGTCGTCACCGCCCGCGCCGTAGGCCGCCTCTCGACCCTCGCCGAGCTGGCAAGCCCGCTTCTGAAAGAAAGCGGCGTCCTGATCGCCTGGAAGGGAAAGCGCGACGAAGAGGAAGAGCACCAAATGAGCCGCGCCTCAGCCCTCCTCGCAATGCGCCCGGAATCCATCCTGGACGTAGGCCACCGAGCGGGTTCGGAGCACCGCCACCTCCACGTCATCCGCAAGTCCGCCGCCACGCCCCCCAACCTCCCCCGCAAGTCCGGCCTAGCCAAGAAGCGCCCCCAGGGCT
>Ga0070679_100000667_pt1 | contig 29234 bp, 24 predicted proteins | sample KBSC63BmetaG_FD_65652 | JGI IMG/M metagenome (GOLD analysis project Ga0070679, IMG submission 65652) | Corn rhizosphere microbial communities from Kellogg Biological Station, Michigan, USA - KBS C6-3B metaG | ecosystem: Host-associated > Plants > Roots > Rhizosphere | place: USA: Michigan... | reverse complement strand
CGAGCGCTCCGCCTCCACCATTTACCTGGACGAGCCGGACTCCGAGACCGGAACGACGCCCGATGTGGCCGACGCCACACCCAGCGCCGAAGCCAAAATGCTCAGCCGCGAGCGCATGAACGCCATCCGACAGCATGTGATGGCGCTGCCCGACCGGCAAAAGACCGCCGTTCTCATGCACAAGTATGAGGGCCTCGACTACAAACAGATCGGCGACGTCCTCAAACTCTCCGAGTCAGCCACTAAATCTTTGCTGTTCCGCGCCTACCAGACTTTGCGCGATAAGCTGAAAGACTTTGTCTAACGAAATCAAACGGCGCACCTTACAACGCGCCCGAGCATCAGGAACACAGCACCACCGGCCCCGAAAGAGGTTTTGCCATGAATGACAACACGACCACCACCTGTAAAGAAGTCCAGGAGCGGCTTCCCGATCTTCTGCTCGACCCGGCGTCAGTACCCGCGCCTGTCGAAGCGCACGTTGCTACCTGCACTGTCTGCCGCGGCGAACTCGGCTCCCTGATCGCGACCTTCAACGCCCTTGATTCCTGGACGGCGCCCGAACCTTCTCCCTACTTCGATACCCGGATGCACGCCCGCATTCGTGAGGCCCAATCCGCCGCTCCCGAAGGCTTCTTCGAGCGCATGCGTTCGTTCCTGCTCTTCAGCACCGGCCGCCAGCTTCGTCCGATGGTAGCGGGTGCCCTGGCCCTGGTGCTGGTCGCCAGCGGCGGATCGTTCGTCGGTTTGCAACTCCACGAGCGGGCCGCCCAGATGTCGGCCACCGTCAACGACCTGAAAGTGCTGGACAACAATGAGCAGGCAATCCAGCAGATGGACCAGCTTCTGGACGACAACGACGACTCGGATCCACCGACAACCTAACCGCTTGAAGGAGACCCTGCCCTTTCGTCGCCGTAAGCCGATGTTTGCCTGCCTCGTCATTCGGTATGATTAGCGACAAACATTTCTCTCCCGATTTCATGGCCCATTTCGCTTCAACCCGGTTCCCCGCACTCTTCACCGCGCTGGCAGGCGCGGTGGTCTGCGTGTGTACGGCGATTCCGGCGCGGTCCCAGCACCAGCCCCCGGCGCCCATCGAGCGGCGGCCTCCGGCACCGCACGCGCCACAACCTCCGCAGCCTCGCGGCAATAGCGCGCAGAAGCTCTCCAACGGCCAGCATCTCGGAGGCTGGCTGGACAGCCACAGCAATCTCACACCGGCCCAACAGCAGCAGGCCCTGGAGAAGGAACCCGGCTTCCACGACCTTCCCCCCCAGACCCAGCAACGTTATCGCGACCGGATAGCCCAGCTCGGCACCATGCCCGTCCAGCAGCGTGAAAAAGTCATCTCGCGCACCGAGTGGATGGAGCGCCTGCCGCCCGAACGGCGTACCCAGGTCCGCAACGCTCTGCAACAGTGGGGAAGCCTGCCGCCAGCCAGCCATCGCGCTGTCGGACGCACCTTCCGCATCGTCCGCGGCATGCCGCCGGCACAGCGCCTCGCATACCTGAACTCTCCCGACATCCGTTCGCAGTTCTCCCCGCAGGAACGCGACGCGCTGACCCGCCTGATGCAGGTGGAGCCCTACCTTCCGCCGCGCAACCCTAACGACCCTAATTTCTAGAGCCTTGTAGAGGGCACCGAAAAGTCTCCGCTTTCAAAGTTTGCGTCTTGAAGGGTACGGCCTTTAGGCCGTACGTAAAGCTAATCATCACAACGCGGCTTTAGCCGCTGAGGGAAACTCGGTCACGGCACCAAGTTTGTCGCCAACCTGGGTGCAAGCATCAGTTCGTACATGATCGCTTGAAACCGATCTAGCTTCAGCGAAGATTTGACTAAGGTCTAGCAGTCCTCGGCGGCTAAGCCGCAGTGTTATTGCCTGATTCACGGCGGGACTGAAGTGCCGCCCCTTCAAAACCAGAACATCTTCAGAGCCTCCCTAGCTCTTGAAGAAGTTCTTCGCCAGGAACAGGACATTCGCGGGCCGCTCCGCCAGCCTGCGCATGAAGTACGGATACCACTCCGTCCCAAACGGCACATACACCCGCACTCCAAACCCCTCGGCCACCAACTGCCGCTGCAGGTCGCGTCGAATTCCGTAGAGCATCTGGAACTCGAACGCCCGTTTGTCCAGCTTGGTTTCGGCGACGAACTGCTTCATCGCGTTCACGATGTCCTCATCATGCGTCGCTATGCCGCAGAACACGCCGCTGGTCGCCAGCCGCTTCATCAGCTTCACGTAATTCGCGTCGGTGTCGGACTTGTCGGCAAACGCGATGCTGGCCGGCTCCTTGTAGGCGCCCTTGCAGAGCCGTATGCGAATCCCCTGGGCTACAAGCCGCTCGGCATCCGTTTCCGTGCGGAAGAGATACGCCTGCAACACGGTCCCCACACGCCCGGGCCAGCGCGCATGCAGCCGCTCGGTCATCTGGATAGTGGCTTCGGTGTAGTCCGAGCCTTCCATGTCGATGCGGACGAAGGTGTTCGCCTGGTCGGCATGTTCGACCATCTCGCCGACGATCCGCTCGGCCAGTTCCGGCCCCGCGCCGTGGCCTCCGATGTCCATGCCCACCTGCGTCAGCTTGACGCTGACATTCGCCCGCAGCTTCTTTTCCGCAATCGCATCCAGCAGCCGGTGATACACGGCGGCGCTCTCTTCGGCCTGCGCCACCTGCATCACGCTCTCGCCCAGCGAGTCCAGTGTGGCCTCGATGCCCTCGGCATTCAGTTGCTCGGCGACGGCGATAGCCTCTTCCACCGTCATGCCGGCAACGAACCGCCGCGAAACCCGCCGTCCCATCGACGACCGCTCAGAAAACGCGCGGAACGTCTTGTTCGTCGACAGCGCGATGAAAAAAGATCTCAACAAATGACCCACCTCGGAAAAGAACTACAACCGCCTATTTTCGCATGTTGACGTCTGCCACCGCACGATTGTACCGGGCGATCAAGATGTAAAAAATATTTGACACGCTCCGTAATCCCATCTACATTCATCATGTCAAACATTTTTGACATGGAGTCTCCTATGTCCCGCCTAAGCTTTCAGGAAAAAATGCTCTACGCGCAGCTCGTTGGGCTGCTGGTTGTCGGCGTCTATTACGCGCACTATCTCGTCCACCAACAGCCGGGCCAGCACTGGTTCCACGCTGTCATCCTCGGCCTTGCCCTGCTCTTCGCATCGTTCCGCATGTTCCTCCGCCGTGGTTCCAAGAGCGTCGTTGAAGACGAGCGGGACCGGCAGATCGCCGCAATCGGCACACAGTGGAGCAACCTCATTCTCTGGATAGGCCTCGTCTCCATGCTTGTGATGTACTGGGACCACGGCGGTCTGCGTTCCAGGGACTTCATCGTCGGCCTCATCTTCCACCTGCTGCTTCTGGCCGGCCTCGCCCGCATCGTCCGCGAGCTGGTTGCGTATCGGATGGCCGCATGAAGTCGGCCATCCGCAACACCATCCGCGACCTGCGGGCGGCGCGCTCCATGACGCAGCAGGAGCTCGCCGACCTCATCTTCGTCACGCGCCAGACCGTCATTGCGATCGAGGGTGACAAGTATTCACCCTCGCTCGAAGTGGCGTTCCGCATTGCGCATGTTTTCGGCGTTCCGCTGGAGCAGGTGTTTCAGTATGAGGCGCCGACGCGTCGAGGCAAGTAGAGCTCACCGCACCACCACAAATCTGTCATGCTGAGCAGCCCGACCGCACCACCTCAACTTTGTCATCTCGACCGGAGCATCGCGGCTTTATGCGATGCGCAGTGGAGAGACCCGCTTCTTGTTTGCACCCACACCTCAACTTGTGCCGTAGCGCTCACGGAACCACATCCAGAGGAGAACCGCTCCAAGGCCCAAAGAGCGCGCCGTGGATGGCCTCAGCCCAGACCCTTGTTACGACGAACGAGAAGCAGGTCTCTCCACTACGGCGGCAAAAGCGCCGCCTTCGGTCGAGATGACAAAGTTGAGGTGGGTGCGATCGAGAAGTGGTCCAGAGCGGCACCACAACAGGTTGGCGAGACGAGCGGTTCGGCAGACGCTCGGCTGTGGCTCGCAAAGTGTGAGCCTTCGTTCCTCATGACCAAACCTCTTGGAGGCGCGGTCCTCCCATCCGTAACCCGCTGAAGCGGGCCGGGCTGCTCAGGCTGACAGATTTGCTGCGAATAAGTGGAAGAAAGCGTCCGCCGGCGACCTCGTTCGGCCTGGGCAGGTATGTGTCGAGCCGTTGCCCCTGGAGCTGGGGAGCGAATGACTGACTCAACACGTTGGAGAATTACTCGTCGCCATAACGCTTCTCTCCCGCCGGGACCGCCACCGTCAACCGGTTCTCTTTCGTGGGCAGCGGGCAGGTCGCGTAATGCGTATAGCCGCAGGGTGGATTGTGCGCGTAGTTGAAGTCGAGCACCACCGTGCCGCGGCTGGAGATGCCGTTGCTGGGCAGATCGCTGTTGAGAAAGCGGCCTGCGCCGTCGGTGGTCGTCTTGCTGGTGGCGTCGCGGAAGTCGAAAAACAAGCTCTTGCCTTCCACGGTCGGCTCCAGCCGGACGGTCTGTCCGTCGATCTGAAACTCCGCATATCCCGGGGACGGCGCATCCGTCATCTGCCCCAGCACATTGACGATGTGCAGCGTCTTCGGCGAGGGAAAGGGCACCCATGTGGCCGTCACGCGCAACGCAGGTTTCGGCGGATACCAGTTCAGATCGTGAAAGTGCACGCGCGTCGGCGACTGGGCGTCCTTCACCCGCAGATAGTAGTTGCTGCCGCGATGGATGAGCGTCATCCGCACGTCTCCGCTGACGATCTCGGAGGGGTTGCGGGAATCATCCGGTCCCAGAACGCTCTCGGTTGCCGGCTTGCCGTTCAGCAGCACACCGGATGGCACGCTCTCCTTCGAAGGAATGAACGTCACCCGTCCATCACGCATCCGCAGCACACCCAGATGTGCGGGAACATGCAGCAGCTTGATCTTGTTGTCCGGCGCGGAACCGACGGAGCTGTCGCCTTCCTGCAACCAATCCAACGCCACCAGCGCAAGCCAGCCGTTCTTCGCGGTAAGTTCGTCGGCGTAGGCTTTCCGCCAATGCTCCAAATCACTTTGCTGCGCAGCAGCCGGCAACGCCGTCAGGAAGAAAGCAGCGACGGTCGACGAAACGCTGACGAGAGCAAGGAAACGCTTCCATATCGGCATCATGCATCAAGCCTATCGAAACCGCCTTGCGATTGCACCCATTCACACGACGATTTCATCCCCACGGGTCACTCTCCGCGCCAGCCGCATCAGCACGAACAGCAACAGCAACGCCCCGAAGTACATGTAGGACTGGAGCACATTCCAGCCGCGCCGATCCGCCAGCAAATTCGTTGCCGCCAGGAAATTCATCGTCAAGAAGAACGCCACGCCGAGCAGCCACGGACTCTTCCGCTGCCAGCATCCATAGGCAAACCAGACCCACACAAAAATCCCCACCACGACCCCATAGTGGTGCTCCCACGCCATCGGCGAAGCGGCCACCGATGCCAGCCCCATCGCGGCAATGTCCGCAGTAGAGCCGCGCAGTTTGCCCCACGGAAACGCCAGTGCCGCACCCACCATCAGCAGCGCCGTCAGCACGGTGACGCGATAGACCCACGGAATATACGGCGTGTAGACGTACGGCGTGTACCCGATGTTTTCGCCGTTGAAGATCATCCGATTGATGGTCCCGTACATCGACTGGTTGGCAAAGTGCGACTGCGCCTTATGGCTCAACCCGGCCAGCACACCGATGTAGTCCACATTGTTGTGCCATCCAAACACGGCAACCGACACGGCCATCACCACCGCCGCGCACGCCACGAAAGCCCACATCGCACCCCACCGCCGCCGCACCGCCATCCACACCAGCAGCAGCCCAAACTGCGGCTTCACCATCGCCAGCAGCGCGGCGACAACTCCGGCGGAGCGCTCACGTCCCGCCGTCCACAGGTAAAGCATCACCACGAAGCCCAACGAAAGAAACGTCTGCGCATTGCCCAGCGCGTATCCCTTCAGCAGCGGATAACATCCCAGCACCGCCAGCACAATCGCCAGTATCGACGCCCATGTGAGCGTCGCTCCGCGTTCGCGCAGCAACCGTCGCGCCAGCGCAATCGACATCGCCGCCACGCCCAGCACCGCCAGCCACGAAGCCACGGCGAGCACTCGCAGCATCGCCGCGTCGCTCAACCCCAGCTTGCGCAGCAGCACCATCGGCAGCAGGCTCGCCAACGGATAAATCAACGTGTCATAAAGCTTCGCCGCATAGATCGGCTGAGACGGATGCGCCTGGAAATAATCCAGCGACGTCATCATCGGAAGCCAGGAATCCGTCCACTGAGCTATATGCGTGAAGGCGAGCACCGGGTCTTTCAGGCCGCCGGGATTCCCCAGCCCCAGCACGCGGCACATAGCCCACTGCACGATGTTCGCCAGCAGCAGGCTCGCCACGACAAACAGCAGCAGCCGTTTGCCGTGGGTCTGCGCACCGAAACTCTGCTTGTTGGCGGGGACCACTCCGCCAGTCTACTTATCTGTCCCCAGTAATTGCACGGCGTCGATCTCATTCCATCCGGGAATCATGTTCGTGGCCAGCGTTACCTTCACGTGGTTGGTCTTATAGGTCGTCCTGGGAAACGTCAGCACAAAGTAGTTGAGCCCCTTGGTCGGGTCGGTGCCGGTCCACAGACTATGCACGGCACCACTGTCGTCGAATATTTCCACGCGGACGATCGCACCCGCGCCATCGCTCTCGCGAACCCGCAAACCTGTCGCATGCACGGCGTTCGGGAACGTCAGGTCGAGCCACTCGATGCCTGCATCCGGAGTCTTTGATGTCCATGCTGAGGCGTTGTCGCTCTCATGATCGACATTCGGCGGTCCGGTCGCCTGCCACGCCGAGAATCTGTCCTGGTCCTTCGCGTCGTTGTAGCTTGACGACGCCGTCGCTCCGCTCGCCCATTGGCCCTGCGGATCGTTCTTGATGTCTTGCTGTTTCAGGGCCCAATCGACGGACTTTTCGTCGCCCGAAGTCGCCGTGCTGGTGACACCATCGGCACTGACGGTGACCGGGGCAATCACCGCAGGAGCAGCCGTCGCAGGAGCAGCCGCAGGGGCAGGCGCTGGCGCAGAAGCGGGTTCGGGAGCAGGCGCAGGCGCCTTTTTACAACCAGCACCAAATAACAGCAGCGAGGCGGCAACAACCATCAATGGCCGCACATGAAATGTAGACATGAGAGAGGCTCCTTGTACTGCTTTATCGGCTAGCGTACAGGATATGGCCAAAAAAAATCCGCGGAAATTTGCAGGTATTTCGCTGCTACTGAACTTCGACCTGCTCCGCGCGGCCCACCGGTGGCGTGACCATCGCGCTGGTGTCTTTCATCGCTGCAATCGCCTCGTCGTAGCGTCCGCGCGCGGAGTTTCCCCGGATTTCCACCATCTCTTCCAGCATCTTCATGCCGTCTTTCAGATAGCTCATGCGGCTGCGCTCATCGTGTCCCCAGGTCACCGGCACTTCGACGATTTTGTACTTCAGCTTGCGCGCGATGAACAGAATTTCCGGGTCGAACCCCCAGCGTTCGATCGTTTGCAAACGAAAGATCACCTGGGCCGCATCGCGCTTGAACGCCTTGAAGCCGCACTGCGTGTCCTTGAACGGCAGCCCCATCACGCGCCGGGTCACCCAGTTGAAACAGCGTCCGAAAAATCGGCGATACAGCGGTTGATGTATCGTCTGCCTCTGCTTATCCAGCCACCGGGAGCCGATCGCCACATCTGCTCCCGCATCGATCGCCTCCATCAGGCGCTCTGCCTCTTCCATCGGCGCGGAAAGATCTGCATCGGTAAACATCACGATCTCGCCCGCGGCCTGCAGCAGGCCGTTGCGCACCGAGTAGCCCTTGCCCCGGTTCCCCGGGTTCCTCACCATGTGCAGGCGATCGTGCGTCTGCATCCAGCGCTGCACAATCGTTGGCGTTTCGTCGGTCGATCCATCGTCGACCACCAGGACCTCGGCGTCCCACCCGCGATCGCGGACGCATCCCATGACGCGCTCCAGGGTGTTCTCGATGCGCAGACACTCGTTATAGGCTGGAACAACAATGCTCAGGCGCGGATGCGCCGCGTTGCCACCAACTCCTTCTCCGCCATTGAGTTCCATGCACGCACCCCGCACCAGCGCAGACTTCAGCCGCGAAAAATCGCGAGCCTCATCATACCCCACTCGTTAGACGTAGTAACAGCAGCGTAACGATTCAATGAAAACGTAGCGAACCGAAAGCCAATTGCATCGGCGTAATACGTTGCAGGGTGCAATTTTGTTTCAACACAAAAGTTTGCTCTGAGCGCCATCTACAGCACTCAAAATGCGGCAGGAAGGGGGTAAACTCACCCCATGCCGGACGACTTCAACACCATTCCCCGCGGCCCGTTCGATGCACCGGGCACACCCGCGGGTGCTCCAGTGCCTCCGCCCGGCCCTCGACCTGCGGCGTATCCAGCAGGCGCATATGCGGCGCCGGCTTACGCCTACGCTGTCGCGCCTCCGCCACGCCGCTCCGGCTGGTTCTGGGTTGCGGTCCTGGGCGGCATCTTTGCCGTCGTCGTGATCGTCATCTGCGTCACCTTCGCTTCGCTCGCCAAGTCGCTCGGCGCGGATAGTGACGCCTCATCCGCCTTCTCCTCCGATGCCATCGGCGTCATCGATATCTCCGGCGTCATCACCGACGCCGACAAGATCGACAAGCAACTCGACAAACTCGGCGACGACGACCGGGTCAAAGCCATCATTCTGCACATCGATTCCCCCGGCGGAGGCGCCGCCGCTTCGCAGGAGATCTACCACGAAGTCCTCCGCATCCGTAGCGAGAAGAAAAAGCCCATCGTCGCTTCGGTGGAGTCGGTCGGCGCTTCCGGCGCGTATTACATCGCCAGCGCCTGCGACAAGATCTATGCCAACCCGGCTTCGGTGGTCGGGTCCATCGGCGTCATCATGGAGTGGACCAACTACGGCGAACTGATGCGCTGGGCCAAGCTCAAAAACATCACGATCCACGCGGGAGAACTGAAAGACGCCGGCGACCCCACTCGCGATCTCACTCCAAAAGAGGAGGCTTACTTCCAGTCCCTGGTCGATAACATGTACGGCCAGTTTGTCCACGATGTCGCCACCGGCCGCAAAACCACCGACGACATTATCAAACCGCTCGCCACCGGCCAGGTCTGGACGGGTGAGCAGGCCCTTGGACTCCACCTGATCGATGTGCAGGGCGGTTTCCGCATCGCACTGATGGATACCGCCAAAACCGCAGGCATCTCGGGAGAGCCGCACATCGTTCGCCCTCCCAAAGAAAAACACAACATCTTCACCACGTTGAGCGATGATTCGGACAGCCTGTTTCCGAATCCGTCAAAACTTCTCGATCACGCCCCCGGTTTCTATTTCATGTGGAAGTAGAAACTAAACCGTTGTCTGCGTCGTACTTACCTGTATTGTTTGAGCGTTCTCTTCTAATCTGCCTAAACCCGGAAATCGATTTCCCAAATCCCCATGCAAGGGGTCTAATATAGACCAAGGAGTACTGCATCATGACCAAAGCGGACCTCGTAGATCGTGTTACATCGTTAGGCGACTTAACTCGTCGCGACAGCGAAGTAATCGTCGACACTCTTTTTGACTCTGTAATCCACGCCCTCAAGACCGGCGACAAGGTCGAAGTTCGTGGTTTCGGCAGCTTCCGCACGCGGCAACGCAATTCGCGCACCGGCCGCAACCCCAAAACCGGAGCAAAGGTCGCTGTAGCGGCTAAGCGTGTTCCGTTCTTCAAACCCAGCAAGGAGCTTCGCGACCTCGTCAACCCAGGCGAAACCAAGCGTTCCACCAAGACCGCTCGCGCCGCCTCCTCAGAGCCACACCACCGCGTCGATATCCACCACCCACCTGCGATGTAACTACAAAATATTCTTTTGCCGCCGTAGCGCGACCCACGGCAAATGACAAAGCCCTCGCCAGGTGGCCGAGGGCTCTGCTTTTTAGCGTTTTAAAGCGCTGAAAGCGCGACCTATACCAGCCCAGGGCGGACGGTCTCTTGCCCGCTGGGGCAGGAAGCCCTGGGTTACAGGCGTTATGTAGGTCAGAGCGCTGAAGGCGCGACCTATAATCTGCACGCTGCCACACACGCTCGATATCTGTGAGATTGTGCCCGGGATAGATCGCGCCTACAGCGCTCAGCTTCTTTCCGGTACCGTAACCCAGGGCTTGCGCCCTGGGCTGGTATAAGTCGCGCCTTCAGCGCTTCACAAACGCCAGCGACACGGCCTCACACCAAACCTCCAACGTCGTCTGCACAAAATAATCTTGGCACTTCTCGTTTTCCTCTCACGGAAGTAACCTCCTCCATGCGTACGACTTGCATTCCTTTCGTCCATAAATCACCCCTTCTATCGCCTGCAATTCGCCTTCGGCGTCACCGCAGGACAGGCCGAATCGGCATCACACTCGCTGATGTCTTGGAGGAGTACATAATGGCAAGATCGATTTTTGCAGGCAAGTTCGTCCGGTTGGCAATGGCGCCACTTCTCGCAGCAGCGTTTGGTTTAGGGACTGCCTGCGTCGCGCAGATGCACAACGACCACAGGTCGCCTCAATCCCAACACGACAACCATGGTAACCAGGGCAATCAGGGCAACGATTTCCATTTCCGCGACCAGGACCGCCAACAATTTCAATCGCACTACAAGAAAGACATCAACCGCTACCATTCTCATCCGCAGGGCCGCCCTCAGTTTTCCCGCGGACAGCACTTTTCAGCTAACACGCATTTTCAGCCTGTCCCCAGCTCGTATCGGCGCGGTATGCCACCGCCGCCGTCGGGATACCAGTATGGCTACTCCAATGGCTACGTCGTCGCCTACAACCCGACGACCCGCATTATCGGAGATGTACTGGACCTGGTCAATGCCGCTACGCGCTAGGCAACACAACACTATCGCACATGCACCGAGAGGCGGTCAGTATTATGCGGCGACTCAGACCGCCGACAAAATCGAATGCTTGAAGGGTACGGCCTTTAGGCCGTACGTGAAGCCAGTCACGACACTGCGGCTTTAGCCGCTGAGGGGAACTCGGTTACTGCACCCAGGTTTGTCGTCAACCTGCGGTGGCTAAAGAGGCTGCTGAAAAGTTCTTTGCCGCTTTCCGGCAGTCCCTCAGTGGCTAAAGCCACAGTGAAACCAAACACTTATGTACGAGCTAAAGCTCGTACCTTCAAAGCAAGGACTTTTTCATCAGCCTCGGCCGCCGGAATTATTCGGCGGCCTTTTTCGTGCGCTCGATTATTTTTTCGTAACAAGGGTTGCGCCAAACCCGCGTAATAAAAATAATTTCCGCAAACGTTTCGCATCCAGCGCCGTCTCTTGCACAACTACACAGTTTTTTTGAGAGAACGGCGACCCCGATGTCCCATCCCGCAACACGAACCAGCTTTTTTCTGTCATGTCTCGTCGCGTGTCTCTTCGCCATGGGGGCGAGCGCACAACAACCAGCGAAAGCCAACCTTACTGGGCTCGTCACCGATACATCGGGCGCTCTTATCCCCGGCGCGCGAGTCGAACTGCATCCTGCAACCGAAGGTCTCGCGCTCACCACCACGACAGACTCCGCCGGTCATTATGCTTTTACCGCCGTTCCCGCGGCGTATCTCATTACCGTCACCTATGACGGCTTTGCGACTTTCCATGGCACCGTTAAGCTCGAGTCCAACAAACTTCACACCCTCGACGTTCATCTCGCCATTGCCTCCCAGGTTCAGCAAGTGGATGTCCCCGCAGAGACCGCTGCGGACACCGACCCCGCCAACAACGGCGACCAGATCGTCCTCCGCGGCAAAGATATCGACCAATTGCCGGTCGACCCCGGGCAGCTTTCCGACCAGCTCAACGCTCTCGCGGGCAGCTCCACCCCTGAGCTCGAAATCAATGGCTTCAGCGGCGGAAAGCTTCCGCCGAAAGACACGATCCGCGAGATCCGCATCAACCAGAACCCCTACTCCGCGCAATACGACACCAACCCCATCGACGGTCGCATCCAGATCTTCACCAAGCCCGGCAGCGGACAGTTTCACGGCGATTTTTACGCCTTTGCGAACGACGACGCATTCAATGCGCTGAACCCTTTCATCAAACAGACACCGCCCTACCACTCGCTCACGTACTTCGGCGACCTCAGCGGGCCGATCACCAAACACACCTCTTTCTTCGCGACAACCAATCGCCAGCAGCAGTCGACGGTCTCCATCGTCAACGCGCAGATTCTTGATCCAACCACCCTCGCCCCAACATCTTTCAGCCAGGCCATTGCGAGCCCCTCGACGGGCAATGGATTCTCCACCCGCATCGATACCAGCCTCGGCAAGAAGAGCACGCTGATCGTGCTGTACTCCTGGTTGCAGAACCGGCAGACCAACGCCGGCATCGGAAACCTGTCGCTCGCCGAGCAGGCGTATGACAGCGAAAGCACGATCCAAACGCTCCAGATCAGCAACTCACAGATCGTGAGTGCAAAGATCGTCAACGACACGCGCTTTCAGTACATTCGCACGCGCACGCATCAGTCGCCCGGCAGTACTGCTCCTGCCGTCAGCGTGCCAGGCGCATTCAATCGCGGCGGCAGCAGCCTCGGCGCCTCGCGTGACAACCAGGACCAGTACGAGCTGCAGAACTATGTTGCCGCCGCGCTCGGCAAACACTACTTCAACTTCGGCGGCCGGCTGCGCGTCGGTCGCGACGCCAACCGCTCGCAGGCCAACTACAACGGCAACTTTATCTTCTCCACCCTCACCGTTCCTTCGCAGTGCCCGCTGCCTTTGAACCAGGCGACCTGCTCTATCCCGCTGAACCAGATCAACTCTTACCAGGTAACGGAGTGCGGCAACCTTCCGTTGAACGCCACTGGCCCCGCTGCCCTCACCTGCGCGCAACAGGGTATGCAGACCGGCCTTACTCCAGCCCAGATCCGCGCGGCCGGCGGCGGCGCCAGCCAGTACAGTATCACCATCGGAACGCCCAATGTTGTGGTCACCCTCGCCGACGCCGGTCTCTTCTTTCAGGATGACTGGAAGGCGCGTCCGAACCTCACTCTGAGCGGAGGCCTCCGGTTTGAAACCCAGGACCACATCGCCGACCACGGTGATTGGGCTCCCCGCCTCGGCTTCGCCTGGAACCCGTTCATGGTCAAAGGCAAGCCTGCAAAATACACGGTACGGGGCGGGGCCGGTATTTTCTATCGCCGTTTTACGTCGTCCAGCGTGTTGCAGACCGAGCGGCAGAACGGCGTTACGCAGCAGCAGTTCGTTGTGAGTTCCGCGGACGGTCCAAACCCAGCCCTGGGCGGCACATCGCCTTCGGCTATCTATCGGATCAGCCCCCAGTTTCACGCCCCCTATAACCTCAGCACCAGCATCAGCCTGCAGCGGCAGATTGGCAGCATCGGTTCTATCACCGAGACCTATACGCTAAACCGGGGCGTCCACAACCAGGTACTGCTCAACGTGAATGCACCGCTTCCCGGGACTTACAATCCCAACAATCCAACCGGCGGCGTGCGTCCTCTGGGAGGCAACCAGAACGTCTATCAGTACACGTCAGAAGGCGTCTCCAACTCCAACCGCCTTGCGACAAACTTCTTCTTTCGCTATAAGCAGAGAGCGTTCTTCTACGGCTTCTATAACCTGCGTTTCGATAAGACCGACAGCGCCGGCGGCTTTCCTTCCAACCAGTACAACATCGGCGCCGACTACGGGCGCTCCCCCGCCGACTCCCGCAACGTACTGGCCCTGGGTGCGAATATGAATCTCCCCTGGAGCATCGATTTTGGCGGGTTCCTCAATACCGTCAGCGGCGCGCCCTTCGACATCCTCGTCGGACAGGACCTCAATGGCGATTCGCAATTCAACGATCGTCCCGCGTTTGCCACCGACCTCACCCGCGCCAGCGTCGTACCCACACCCTACGGCAACTTCGACACCAACCCCCTCCCCGGCCAGACCATCATCCCGCGCAACTACGGGCAGGGACCGGCGAGCATCCAGCTCAGCCTGAACCTCGGCAAGTCCTTCGAGTTTGGGCCGGCGAACAAACCTCCTGCCGGCAGCACCGCCCCACCAACTGCGAAGCCCGGCCAAAAGCCGGCGAAGAAACCGCACATCGACCGCAAGTATTCGCTCGGGTTTTCGGTCTATGCGCAGAACGCGCTGAACCATGTGAACCTCGCCCCGCCTGTTGGCACATTGACCTCGCCATTGTTCGGCAAGTCGATTGCGCTCTCGGGCAGTTCCGCAGGCTCGGCAAATCGCACCATCTCAGTGCAGACATTCTTCCGCTTCTAATGCTGTAAGCTGGTTACACGACACATAAAGTACTCATTGTCTTCCAGTTGCCTGACAGCGAAAGTAAATATTTTTGCCGCGTATCGCAGCTTGATGTTTTCGTCTTCCGGAGGAGGCGCGTTTGGCCAACACGAGGCTTTTGCTGGTGGATGACGAGAAAGCGCTGCTGGAAAGCCTTGCCATCATCCTGAAGATGCATCACTTCGACGTCACAGTCGCCAACACGGTCCCCGACGCCCTCCGTCATATCAGCGCACAACCCTTCGACGTCCTGCTCAGCGACCTGCACATGCCCGGGCCTGGCGACGGCCTCACTGTGGTCAGCGCCATGCGTCACGCCAACCCTAAAGCGGCGACCATGCTGCTCAGCGCGTTTCCGCAGATGAACGCGGCGACCCAGGCGCTGCTGTTCCAGACCGACGAGATTCTGGTCAAGCCGATGGACATTCCCACCCTGATCGATGCGATCAAACAGAGAGTGGCGAACGGAACGCCACGGGCCCGCGTTGCTGAAAGCATGGCCACCCTCCTCGAGCGCACGCAGGACAGCATCATCCGGGACTGGTTCCGCGAGGTCGAGGCCGAAAGAAAGCTCAAGGTTGTTCCCTTGTCTTTCGAGCTGCGCACCGCTCATCTGCCTCAGCTTTTTGCCGACCTCATCGATCGTCTCCGCTCACTGGCCCCCCTGGGCACAGGACAATTCCTTTCAACGGCCGCACAGGAGCACGGCATCCTGCGCCGCCGCCAGGGCTATACCGCCTCTATGATGGTCGAAGAATCTCGCCTGCTGCAGCTCAGCATTTTCTGCACCCTGCAGGATAACCTCGCGAATATCGATTTCGACTTCATTCTGCAAAACGTCATGACCATCGCCGACGAAGTCGATTCCCAACTGAGCCAGGCGATGGAAGGCTATGTCGCCGAATCGCAGCGCTACGATCTCGGGCTCATCTGACACATATACCAATGCAGAACGCGTAACTATACGTCGGCTGCGCGACATACAAAGCATCCATTGCGTTATGTATGCCATCAGACGAAGCATACGTCTCCTTTCGCCGCATTCCGCGGCCTCATGTTTCGTCGGCCCAGGAGGTTTTCGTGGCCAACACCAAGCTTTTGCTGGTAGATGACGAAAAAGCGCTACTGGAAAGTCTTTCCGCCATAATGGCAATGCATCACTTCGACGTCACGACCGCCAGCACGGTCGCCGAGGCCCTTCGCCATATCAGCACGCAGTCCTTCGATGTCCTGCTCAGCGACCTGCACATGCCGGGCGCCGGTGACGGCCTCACGGTGGTCAGCGCCATGCGTCATGCCAACCCCAAGGCGGTCACGATGCTGCTCAGCGCGTTTCCGCAGATGACCGCGGCGGCGCAGGCAATCCTGCTGCAAGCCGACGAGATCCTGGTCAAACCAATGGACATACCCACCCTGATCGATGTGATCAAACAGCGTGTCGCACAGGGAGCGCCGCGCTCACGCGTGGTCGAAAGCGTTGCCACCATCCTTGAGCGAACGTCCGAATCTACCATCCAGGACTGGTTCCGTGACGTTGAAGCCGCAGAGAGGCTGAAGCCCGTTTATCTGAATTTCGAACTGCGCAGCGCCCACCTGCCCCGGCTTTTTCTCGACCTCATCAAGCGATTGCGCTCATTCGTTCCTCTCGGTACGCGGGAGTTGGTCTCCTCCTCGGCCCACGAGCACGGCACCCTGCGCCGCCAACAGGGTTACACCGCGTCCATGATGGTCGAAGAGTCGCGCATGTTGCAGGTGAGCATCTTTCGCTCCTTGCAGCAGAACCTGGCGAACATCGATTTCAGCGTCCTGCTGATCGGCGTCATGACCATCGCCGACGAAGTCGACTCGCAGTTGAGCCAGGCGATGGAGAGCTATATCGCCGAATCGCACCGCTACGATCTCGGTCTCATTTAAATGTCGCGAAACTATAAACCCGGCCCCCCGCTTTCGCTGAGCACCAACGGCAATGATCTGTTGCAACGCCTCAATCCCGAAGGTATGCAACGTCTTCGCTCTCATCTAAAGCCCGTAGCTCTGCGCGCTGAAGAAGTCCTGTATCAAGCTGGCGATCGCATCTCTCACATCTACTTTCCCAGCACCGCCGTTCTCTGCATGTTGACGATCATGAAGGATGGCCGCAGCGTCGAGTCCGCCACCGTCGGTCATGAGGGAGCATCGTGGGTCTCCGCCAGCCTCGGGACCCCGACCATGCCCTGCCAGACGATGGTCGCCGTTGCCGGCACCGCGCACAAAATCGCCACAAAGTATGTGGAAGAAGAAATTCGACGGAATGGGATTTTCCACGACCTGCTCAGCGAATACTCCCATGCTCTTCTCATCAGCAGTTTGCGAACAGGAGCCTGCAACACGCTGCATTCCCTGTCTCAGCGCTGCGCGCGTTGGCTGCTGGTGGCCCTCGACCGCACGTCCGGCAGTGAGTTTGTGATCACGCATGGATTCCTGGCCGCGCTTCTCGGCTGCTCCCGCACCTCGCTGACCACTATCCTCGGCGAGTTGGAGCAAGCCGGCGCGATCCACACCCGCAAGGGAAGGATCGAGCTCGTAGCCCGCGCCGATCTCGAAAAGTGTGCCTGCGAGTGTTATGAGACCATCAGCGAGAACTTCGAGGAGCTTCGCGCACGCGAAGATGAATTGTCCAGGACACAGCGACCGGACGGTGCTGCTGGTGCTTTCCCGGAACGCCGTTGACGTAAACTCAAATGCAACATGACCCCAGCGATCGCTGCCCAATCCCTTACGCGCACCTTCGACGGCGGCTTCACGGCCGTCGACCACATCGACCTCGCTGTTGAGCCCGGCCAGTTTTTCGGTTTTCTCGGACCCAACGGCGCAGGCAAGTCGACCACGATCAAGATGCTTACCGGCCTGCTCGCGCCGACCGCCGGAACGGTCAGCATCCTCGGTGAAGACCTGGTCGCCAACCCGGTCGAGGTCAAGCGCAACATCGGAGTCGTCCCAGAAGGCATGGCCCTGTTCGGCCGCCTCACCGCCTCCGAGTATCTGAACTTTGTCGGCCGCATGTACGGCCTGGACAAGCCCACCACCCAGCAGCGGGCGGAAGAGCTGCTGGAGTTTATGGGTCTGGCAAACGAGCAGAAGAAGCTCATCACCGACTTCTCGCACGGCATGGGAAAAAAGCTCGCGTTGGCCGCCGCCGTGATTCACAACCCCAGGGTCCTGTTCCTCGACGAGCCATTCGAAGGCGTCGACGCCATCGCCGCCGGCACGCTGAAAGCGATGCTGCAAGGCATGATTGCGCGCGGTGTGACGATCTTTCTGACCTCACATGTGCTGGAGATCGTCGAGCGGCTATGCACGCATATCGCTATCATCCATCGCGGCCACATCGTGGCCAACGGTTCGCTGGATGAATTGCGGGCCGGGGTGCAGGCGCGGCTCGCGCCCGATGCTTCCGGCCAGTCGCACAGCAAGCTGACGCTGGAGGAGATCTTCCTCGCCACCGTCGGCAGCGAAACCGGCATCACCAACCCCGAGCAGGAGCTCTCATGGCTGAAGTAGAGCACAACATCCATCGCTGGGTAGGCGATCAGAAGCCCTGGACACAGGAACAGACCCGCGCGCAGTTCCGCGCCATCGCCAACCTGCGCTGGTACATCTTCCGCAATGGCCTGCGCCGCAAAGGCGGCATGAGCGAGTTGATCGGGACCATCCTCTTGATCCCGCTGTTCCTGGCGATCATCATTGGACCTGCGCTGGGCGTTGGATTTCTGGCGGGAATGTTCGTCCACAAAGGCCACTTTCAGTACATCGTCCTTTTGTTGTGGGCGATCTTCCTGCTCGCGCAACTCACCAGCATTCAGCTCGGTCAGGCCGGTACGACGTTCGATCCCACGCAGCTCATCCGATTTCCGCTGAACTTCCGCGGCTACGCGGCGATTCGCGTATTTTTCGGTCTGTTGTCGCCGGCCAACGCCGTCAGCACGCTGATGTCGCTGACCATGGCGATCGGCATCACAGTCGCCGAGCCGCGCATCTGGTTCTATGCATTCCTGACCATGGGCGTCTTCGCCATCGCAAACATCTTTTTCACCCGAATGCTGTTTATCTGGGTCGACCGCTGGCTTTCGACCCGGCGCGCCCGCGAAGTCTTCACCGCATTAATCTTCACCTTCGGGATGGCTGCACAGTATCTCAACTTTACGTTCAACCTCAACCGTCACCACGGTCATCTCACACCGGTCAACGCCGCGCGTCTCGCCGCTGCCACCAGGTTCTACCACCACTCCGAGCCGTACCTCGCGCTGCTGCCGCCGGGCCTTACCTCCAACTCGATCCTCGCCGCGCACTCCGGACAACCCGCCACCTTTGCCGCGGAAGTGCTTGGAGTGCTGGCGTTCGCCGTGCTGTTCTTCGTGATCTTTGCAACACGGCTCTACAAGGAGTTTCGCGGTGAGAACCTGAGTGACGTCGCCAACGCCGTCGCTAAGACTCCCGCGAGAAGGCACGTGACTACCGCAGCAATCGTTGCACCGGTGAGCTCCGCTTCCCCGCTGCACTTTTCCGCGCCTTCGACCGTCGCGGCAGTCCTGGGCAAGGAGTTCCTCACGCTGCGCCGCAATACGGGCATCTTTTACGCTCTGGTCGCCCCATTGATCATGGTCGTCTTCTTCGCCAACCTGAAAGCCGGTCACCTTGGCACCGACCTGCTCTTCGCCTCGGCGGTCGCGTACACCCTGATGGGAGTCGCGCCCCTGTGCTACAACTCACTGGGTCTGGAGGCGGCGGGCATTCAGTTCTTCTTCCTGGCCCCGGTAAGAATGCGCGATGTCTTCATCGCCAAGAACCTGATGAACATCGGTCTGGCGGTGGTCGAAATTGTCGCCGTTTTCTGCGCGATTACAGTCATCGGGCGTCCTCCTTCGGCTTTAGTCGCCGTTTCGGTTGTGTTGTGGGCGGCCTTCACGATGTTCATCTCGATGGCCGTCGGGAATCATCGTTCGGTCACTGCTCCCAAGAAAGTCGACATCGCCAAGATGGGTATGGCGAAGAACCAGACAGGGCAGTTGAGCGCCTTCATCAGTATCGGCGTCATGCTGGTGGCGGCCGGTGTGGGCGCGGGTATTTACGCCGCCGCGCACTTTTGGGATAAACCGTGGATCATGCCTTTGGCGGCACTGGTGCTGGCCATAATAGGGTTTTTCGCCTACGACCGGAGCCTGCGCACCCTGGATCAATTGCTCGCCGACCACCGTGATACGTTGTCGGAAACACTGTGCAAGGCGTAGAACAAATTTCCCTGGGTCGCGCCGTTGGTGTTCTTTCGTAAGTGGCAGCACCAATTCATCGCCCGGCATTCGGTTCGTCCGAACGCCGAAGCTTTGGAGTATTGGTGGAGGCGTCGCTTTTACACGAAACGAATGCGTTGGGGCTGAGAGCACGAAGCTGATTCGTGTGTCTCACACAAGGCACCCGAAAGTAGGGATGCGGACCTTCGATTTAAACGACGAAGCCGGAAGTCAATTCGACCTCCGGCTTCGTCGTTTAAGAGATACAGCAGAACTACAGGGCCCAGGAGAAACACAGTCGAACGATTACGATTTGAGCAAGCGGCGGCGAACCACCGAAGCGGCTCCGAGTACGCCAGTGCCAAGCAGCATCAGGCTGGAAGGCTCCGGTGTCGGAAGGACGTGAGGAACCACGTTGCCGGTGGAGGGCGTAAAGAGCATGAAGCGCTGCGGAAGGCCATAGTTGCTGGGATCTGCTGTTCCGGGGATCGGATCGAAGATGCTGTAGTCTGAGAAATCAAACCCACCGTCGGAACCAAGGGCGTCACTCAACGCCTGGGTCTTCAATGCCTGGGCCGTTGCGTCGAAACTGGCGTTGCCGGTAAGGTCCGAAAGGATGGCCCATGCCGCATACTGAATATCGGCGGTGGAGGGACCGCTATAACCCGGAGCGATGCTGGCAATGACTTTCGCGTCGAGGATCGCCAGAGCGCGGAACTTCTGGTCGTCGCTGCCAGCCGTGGGAAGGGCACTGGAAACCTGAACAAGATTTGCATCCCAGGTCTCGGGAATTGCAATCGTGCGGGTGAAATCAATGCACATCATGGCCACTGAGCCGGCGGTGGTGGTATGGGTCGTGTCGTTGGTGATGTTGAATTCATACGGATAGATGTACTCTCCACCCGCGCTTGCTCCACCAGGTCCACTAAAGTGGAGTGTATAGGTGTCAGCCGATGCAGGCAGTGTCATCACCGCCATGCTAATGAACAGAAAGAGTGCTGCTGCGATTTTCTTCACGTTATTTCTCCTAGGCTTTTTCTTCTTTACGTAAGGAGGATTGCAGACGACATAAATTGAAGCTTCGCGGAAGTCCTCGTCCCTCCACTTTTAAAAACCGTCCCGCGTTACATCTGTTGTGTACTCGCGATCTTGTTCTTTTTGCTTGAAAGAAAGTATGCATGAAAATATAAAAAAGCAGGAAAATCAATGGTTTTCGTTGGATCGTTACTTCAACGCGCAAAAGTAACTACAAAAGTAACCACCCTTATTGGGTACTGAAAGATAGGCCGCTCCGGCATGTGTCCTAAGTGGAAGTCAAGTTATGGGTGAGGCCGGCAGGGATAAGAACGCTCGGTAACCTTTTCCATTCGGTGACATCTCCACGAACGATTCACAGCAATTCTTTTTCTTTAATCGTGCCCAGATGCACCGGACGGCACCTTAAACACCGAAGCCGGAAGTCAAATTGACTTCCGGCTTCGGTGTACATCACGGAGCTGCAGGGGCCCGAAAACAGTGCGCGACTACGCTTTGACTAACCGGCGGCGGACCACCGAAGCGAGCCCGAATGCGCCGGTGCCAAGCAGCATCAGGCTGGAGGGCTCGGGTGTCGGAAGGACGTGAGGAATGACGTTCGGAGCGGAAGGCGTATAGATCAGGAACCTTTGGGGAATCGTATTCGGGGCGCTGTTAGGCGTCCAGCTGGTGGGATCAAAGTAGCTGTAGTCCGCAAAGTTCACAGTGCCGTACAGGGGATTCGACGTGTCGGTCAACGCATCCAAAGCATTTGCGGCGGCAGCCAGCACGGTTGCATTGAACAAATTGGTGTCGAGGGGGTGGTTCGCCGACAGGCTCCAGACAGCGTACTGCAGGTTCATGATGGTCTGCTGGTTGGTCGCGGTCGCGATCTCACTGGCCAGGACGGCCATTTCCTCAAGATCAGTAACGCTCGGAGCATTGCCCGGAAGGGCGCCTGTAATGTTCACCAGGTTGGCAGTCCATGTTTCCGGTGCGGTGATCTCGCGGGTGAAATCAATGCACATCATAGCGACGCCATTCTGCGTCGTCTCATGCGCAGGGTTTGTCGTGTTTGTGATGTTGAACATGTACGGAAAAATCTGGTAGGGGCCGGACGGCGGATTCGTTCCACCTGTGAAAGTAAGCGAGTAGGTGTCGGCCGACGCGGGCATTGCCATCACTGCCATGCTGATAACCAGAAAAAGGGCTGATACGATTTTCTTCACGATATTTCTCCTAGGCTCTGCGGTCTATTTAGATATGGAGGAGTACAAATTTTGTGGCTTAGCGAAAGTCCTCGTCCCTCCGCTTTAGAACTCCACTCGCTTCACATCTGCTGCGTGATTGCGAGCCTCGTTCCCCTTGCTTTCTGAAGTATGCATGGCAATGCGAGAGCATAGAAAAATCAATGGTTCGGCTAGCTTGTTACCTCGGTACATCAAGGTAACCACCAAAGTAACCTTGGAATAGGTAGCCCCGCGCGGCAGTGGCGGTTACCTTTCCTTCCTGCCGTAATATCTCGACAAAACGCCGGAAAAAGATTTCTTTCACCCCAGAATCATTCGCCAGTAAATATCAATGCTTGAGGATCGTGAGCGCTACGGCATCGTTGTACGCTTACCGCTCGCTACGCGAGATCGGGTCGCATTACCCTGCTTACACCAAAGGAACTTTTCTACGGCAGAATCATGCGTAAAAGCAGAGGTTTTCACGTGCAGCGACGTCAAAAAAAAATCAATGAAAACTATTGGCGACTATCGGCAAAAGCCGAACCTACTGTCGTCGGCCGCGGCAGCGCTGTCATTCGCACTTATTTCCCTGGGTTGATTGCCGGGATATCTGAAAGTCAGCGTCCCGCCACGCCGATCACAGCCATCATCCGGCCGGTGTACCCGTGTTCCATACGGTGCGAGAAGTAGCTGCGGTCCCCATTCTTCCGGCGTGCGCAGCCACTGCATTCCGCGGTGACGGTAATGTTCTTAGGCCGCAGGCCCGCGTCCAGCAACTGCCGTCGATTCGCTTCCCACAGGTCGATATGGATCTGCGGCCCGATGTTTGAGTGGCCGGGCGCCCGCGCCGTTAGAAACAGCAGCGGATATTTCTCGCGAACGGGATCGGAATCATAGACCTCGGTAAACAACTCCGGCGCGTACGCAAACTGGCTTTCGAACTCGAAACGGACCTCATCGCCCACCGCATAACAGCATGCGCCGATACCCGGCCCCACCGCCGCGACCAGATCTTCGGGCCGTGAGCCGTAGCGCAACCGCATGGTGCCGATTCCCCGCTCAACGATGCGCGCCAGGGTCCCCCGCCAGCCCGCGTGGAACGCCGCGACCGCCCGGGTGCGTTTGTCGGCAACAAGCACCGGGATGCAATCCGCCGTCTGGACCCCGAGCAGGATTCCGGGGATGTCGGTCATGAGACCGTCGCCACGCAGAACGGCCCTGCCGTCCGGTTTGACTAGTTCGCCGTGATCTTCGTCGACGATCTGGACCATTCCGCTGTGAAACTGGCGAATCGCCGCCAGTTCCATCTTCGATTTGCCGGCCACGGCCTGGACAAACCGCTGCCGGTTGCGGGCAACAATCGCGGAGTCGTCTTCCTTCGTCCAGCCCAGATTGAGTTCGCCATCGCCATAGGCCGTGGAGGCCCCGCCCTGCCGCATACTGAAGCCGGCCCGCAGCCAGGCCAGCTTTTCCCACGCGGGGACACTAAGAACCCCTGGGACGTCAGGAACGCCTCGCTTGCGTTTCTTCTGAGACGCGGCATTCGAACTGAGCGGCAACTTGACGCGCTCCCCGTCCTTCCAGGCCCCGGTCCGAGTCCTGCGCCGGCCATGCGTCAAACCGACCCCCACCAGCACGGCATCCACCGCGCCAATCGCTTCGGCGCTCTCTGGCCACTCCCACATAGGGGCTATTTTACCGGTCTCATAGAGAGCGGTTTTACCGTGTTGTCGGCGTTAAAATTCTGAGCCCGCTTTCCAGCGGGCTCATAAGAGGCTTTGGGGAGGGAGTTTACTGAGGAAATTCTGAAGGGTACCCAATTTCGGGCATAAAAAGGAACTTACATCGGTGGGACAGATTGAATAGCCTCTCAGTTAAGGGAGTAGACGCCAACAGTTGTTCAGGAGTTGCCCGAGATTGGCGGCACAAGAGAGGGAAAACGTATTTTTTTGTAAAAAATCTGTAAAGTGGTCTTCGGGCCCGGTCCGGGAAAACCCCTCCCCAGCATCCCAAATTGATGAATATCCACGGTCTAGGGTTGCATCTAACCTTATTCAGCGTTACGATACCCGCGATTGCAAAGCATGACTATACCTAATCAGATCGCCTCCCACCTCCTTCGTTCACGCATCGGCAAGATCTGTGTTGCCATTACCGGATCGACTGCCGATGAAATGCTCGACAAGGCCGCAACTGTCCTAAAAGAGACCACTTTTCTCGAATTTCGCTTGGATTACCTGGCCAAACCCGCGGCTGCGCTGCCGCGTTTTAAGCAATTTCTGGCCGAGAACGGCGCCGCCACGGCTATCGCAACCTGTCGCTGCGAGGTCAACGGCGGCCGTTTTACCGGTTCGAATACCGAAGCGGCGGAAATTTTGTTACGAGCTGCAGAAGCAGGTTTTCAACTGGTCGATGTCGAACTTGAGTCTGCCGAAAAACTTCCCAAAGCGACCCTCGACAAATTGCGGGAGACAGGGGCTGCGCTGATCGTCAGCTACCACGACTTCCAGGCAACCAAAGATCTCGACGGCATCCTGGCCCGCATTACGCCCTTCGCGCCGGAGTTCATCAAGGTTGTCTCCACCGCTCGCTCGCTGGCCGACAACATCACCATGATGCGGTTTCTGGAGAAGGTCGAAGACAGCCATAACTCCAGTGTTATCGGCATTTGCATGGGGGAAGCCGGGGTGATTTCGCGTGTCCTGGGCTTGCGTGCCGGGTCGGCGTTCACCTTCGCCTCCGCGACCCAGGGCGAAGAGACCGCCAGCGGCCAGATCGCAGCCCGTACCCTGCTCGAAACCTACCGCGTGGACCAGGTCGACGCTGCGACCAAAGTCTACGGCGTAGCCGGAAACCCCATAGGATCAAGCCTTTCGCCGCTAATGATGAACACCGCGTTCCGCCGTGAAACGGTCAATGCCGTCTATCTGGCGCTTCAGACCAGCAAGGTCGAAGACCTCTTCAAGCTGGTGCGCGAAATTCCCATACAGGGCGTCAGCATCACCATGCCGCTCAAGCAAGACATTATTCCACTGCTGGAGCGCACCGATCCTCTTTCGACCAAAATCGGGGCGGTGAACACCATTTTCCGCGCGCAGGATGGTAAGTTCTACGGTTTCAACACGGACGTTGCCGGGATCATTGCCCCACTGGAACGCCGCATGCCGCTTGCCGGAGCCAAAGTTCTGGTTCTGGGAGCGGGTGGCGCTGGCCGCGCAGCGGTTTTCGGGCTGAAGGACAAAGGAGCCGATGTCTGGATCCTCAACCGCACCCCTGAGACCGCGACCAAGCTGGCGCGTCAGGCGGGGGCGCATACCATCAAGCGCGAAGCCGTCGCCAAGGCCGGGTTCGACATCGTCATCAATGCCACCCCGGTAGGCATGGCGAACAATAAGTCCGCGCCGTTGCTGCACCCGGAAGACCTGACCTGCAAGCTGGTGTTCGACCTGGTGTATAACCCGCTGGAGACCCCGCTGCTTCGTATGGCTCGGCAGAAGGGCATTCCCGTCATTACCGGCGTTGAGATGTTTGTGCAGCAAGGCGCCCGGCAGTTTGAGATCTGGACGGGCAAGCCAGCTCCCGAGGAAGAAATGCTGCGGGTCGTGCTGCACTCCCTGCGTCAGGCTGCGGAGGCCGCCGGAGAAGCCCCGGCACCGCCACTGACCGTTTCGAAGATTGAGCGGCCAAAGCCGGCCGAGCCGGATGCTCCCGCAACGCCACCTCCGGCACCACCGGCGAAGCCGCCTGTTGCTCCTGCGAAGGCAGTTGCTGCCCCGCCAAAGCCGGTTGTTGCGCCGCCCAAGCCTGCCGCGAAGGCTCCGGTCAAGCCGGCGCCAAAACCTGCAGCGAAGGTAGCCACACCTGCGCCCAAAGCCGTAAAAGCCACGGCCAAGCCCGTCCAGAAGGCCGTCGCCAAGCCTGCGGCAAAGAAAGTGGCGGCAAAAGCTCCCGCGAAAAAGGCGGCTGCAAAGGCCACGCCAAAGAAACGGTGAGCCGGCTTACGAATTGCATCCTGCTTGCTGTCGCGCTTTTTCCCGGCGCGACAGCGGCATTTGCTCAGTCGGCGCCTAATCCTCCGCCAAGCGCCAATCCCGCACGCCCCACTGTCACCAATCCGGCGACGCTGCCGCCGGTAGGCTATCTCCAGTTTGAGCAGGGTTATCTCGGCTCGCTGGACTCCACTGAAACCGCCTCACAATACGGCGTCAACCAGGTCACCAAGCTGGCCGTCCATCCGCGGTTGATGCTCGCGGTCTCGTCCCAGCCCTTCGCCGCCAGCACCGCCATCGGGAGTCCCGGAACGTCACGCGATGCCGGGGCAATCCAGGCCGGATTCCAGGCCGTCCTCTTCACTCCGACGCTCACGGCACTGCCGGCAAAGTCTCTCACTGACGCCGCTCCTGAAGCGCAAAAGTCGCCGATCCCGACAGTCGCGATCGGCTATTACCACACGGTCTACGGCGGCACGGCGCCCGACATCGACCTGGGCAGCGCCACCAACACGCTGCTGCTGCTTTTCAGCGGCGACATCGGGGCGTTCCACTACGACACCAACTACATCGTCAACGAGCAGGATGGCGACAGCAACATCGGCCCGCGCACCATCCACCGGGCCCAGTTCGCACAAACGCTGTCGGTGAACCACAGCGCTTTCAATCCGAATCTTCAGATCTCGGTCGAGATTTATCACTTCGCCCAGCCAATCGTCAGTGCAACCTCACTGGGCAAGCCGATTGCCCGCGCCAATCTGGTCGATCTGCTGATTGCCCCCAGCTATCAGGTCCGGCCAAACCTCGTCGTCGACGGCGGGTTCTCTCACGGCTTTACGTCCACCTCGACCCGCTGGCAAAGCTTTGCCGGGTTCACTTACGTCCTGCCGCACCGTCTGTGGCCCGATCACCATAAGTCTTAGAGCAGTCGGCTCTCTCTACGCTCTACACTCTGCTCTCACGCCACGCTCTGCGCGATCCATCCACGCAGTGCCTCCATGCTTACTTCGCGTCCCAGGAATGCTTCCACAAGTTCCCGCGCCGGCCGCGTTCCGCCGGGCTCCAGCACCTGACGCCGATAGCGCATTGCGGTCTCGCCGCCGAGCGAGGTCTTCTCGCCTGACTTCGCAAACTCCGCGAAAAATTCCAGCGCCATCACCTTGTCGTAAAGATATGTGTAGTAGTTCGACGTATAGCCGACCAGGTGCGTGAAGGCCGCGTACATGCGATTTTCGTCGACGAACTCGTAGCTGGAGAAGCGGTCGTAGCCTTCGCGCAGCAACACATCGAGATCAAGCGCTTCAGCGCGGCGGTCGTGGGTTTCCATCGAATACGTTGCGTACATCACCTGCGTCAGCGTGCTCAACGCGCGGCCGTGCGCCGCCGCCCGCGTCATCCGGGCAACGGTCTCGACGGGGATGGGCTCGCCGGTCTGATAGTGCTTCGCGAACGTCCGCAGCAGTTCAGCATCTTCGAAAAACTCTTCGAGCATCTGTGACGGGACTTCGACGAAATCGCCTTCGGTCGCAATGCCGCTTTGGCCCGCCCAGCGCTGGCGTCCGCCCAGCACTTCGTGCATCAGGTGGCCGAATTCATGGAAGTACGTCACCACGTCGGAGTACTGCATGAGCGCCGGATCGGCTTCGGTTGGCTGTGGAAAATTGCACACCAGCGAGGCCTCGGGCATCTGGCGACCGAGCACACCACTCACCAGCGAACACTCAGAGAACCACTTGCTCTTGCCTTCACGCGGATGCATGTCGAGGTAAATTCTTCCGACCACACCGTCGTTACCTAAAGCATCGACCACGTCGAATGCCTTCACCGACGCGTCCCACACTGTCGCGTCCGCGGCGCGCTCAAATCGGACACCGAACAACTTCCCTGCTGTCGCAAGGATGCCCGCTTCCACCTGCTCATACGGGAAATAGGGCCGCACGCTCTGTGAGTCGAAATCGTATTTCTCGCGCCGGTATTGCTCTTCCCAGAAGCGCGCATCACTCAGCGTGAGCGGCAGCGCTTCGCGGTTATGAACTGCCACAAAGGCTTCCAGTTCCGCGAACTCATGCTCCGCCGTTTCCCGCGCGGCTGTTTCCACTTCCTTGAGGAAGCTCCGCATATTCGCGGCTGAACCCATCATCTGATCGACCGTTGCAAGGTCGGCCCAGCTTCGAAATCCGAGCAACTCCGCCATCTCCTGCCGCAGCGACAGCAGGTCGTGCAGCACCTGCTTATTGGCGGGATATCCGCGGTCGTTATAGGCGAGATACATCCTGCGGCGCAGCTTCGCGCTCGCTGCGTAGTTCATTACCGGAGACATGTCCGGGGGATCGGTCGTCAGCACCACCGGCCCATCGGCGACAAGAGCGCCGTCAGTGGTTTGTACGCCGTGGCGTGTCAGATAATCCTGCGGCAGGCCGGCGAGTTCGTTCGGATCGTCAACGGTGATTTTTCGCACGTCGTCCTGCACGGTGCGGCTGAAGGCCATGCTGAGTTCGGTCATGCGATCGGCGAGTTCGCGGACTTTCTCGCGCGTCGCATCGTCGCGGTCAACACCCGCCAGCTTGTAGCCGAGCAGAACGCGCTCCATGTAATACTTCGTCGCTGCGTCTTCAGCGCTGACATCAACGGCGGCGAGCGCCTGGTATACATCGCGATTCAAACTGAGCGCGACGCCTTCCGCCGAGATCTCCTGCGCTAGTCCCTGCGCTGCATCGCGCACATCGGCCGCCGGATGCACCATGAACATCACACCCGTCTGGCCACCTGCCATACGCAGGTGCCACTGCGCACGATCAAATGCCGCCAGCGTATTCTCGACCGTCCGTGTACCCTCAACGGCGAGCAGTTCCGCAATCCGCGCACGCGATTCAGCCAGGTGGTGCCCGGTCCAGGTGCGAGCGTCATCGGCGGTCGCTCCGCCATTCCAGATATGCAATTCGTCCAATGTGCCGGCTGCCATACTCATGCGTTCCAAGCTCCTTCAACCCCTGTTGATGCTACTTCACTTATATCTGGATGCAGAAACGTGGGCTAAGACGCGCTGAAACGTTCGGCCACGGTGCGCGTCCAACCGAAGCTACAATAATGCAAGCTATGCGCTTTCTGATCGCACTTCTCGCCGTCGCCGGTATCGTCGTTTCGTCGCTCGCTCTCCGGATTCATAACGAAGACCCATCGGCCGCTCCGCCCTGTGCGGTCACAGCAAACTGGGACTGCGGCGCGGTGAACCATTCCCGCTTCGCAACGTTTCCTCCATCGTCGTTTGACGAGGACCCCGCCGCTCATAAGGTGCATGTTCCTGTTGCCCTGC
>Ga0070679_100000663_pt1 | contig 29349 bp, 27 predicted proteins | sample KBSC63BmetaG_FD_65652 | JGI IMG/M metagenome (GOLD analysis project Ga0070679, IMG submission 65652) | Corn rhizosphere microbial communities from Kellogg Biological Station, Michigan, USA - KBS C6-3B metaG | ecosystem: Host-associated > Plants > Roots > Rhizosphere | place: USA: Michigan... | reverse complement strand
CAGGGCCCCGTCATGCAGGTCGAGGGAAATTTCGGCGGCGTCGTCAACACCGAATCGGTCTATGATTGGTGCCGGCGGATGCTGAGCGCCGCCATCAAGCACTATCGCCTCAATGTGCAGAATTGCAGCGATGGCGCCCTGATCCAAGGCGCGCGTCCGCGTGTGCCGGCGAGCCTCGCGATCGCGACGCCCCCTGTCGATCATGCTGCCTTCAAGGCAGAAATTACCCGGGGGCTGCAGCGCTACGGCTCCGGCGAGATGCTCGAGGAAGCGGATTTCGCGGCCATCATCGCGAAGACGCATGACATGTTCGGCGATCTCGACACGCTGCTGGCCGAGCTTCAAGGCGGCAAGGCGGATTTCGGCGTGGTTTTCGAGCGGCTCAAGACCTTCACCGAAGGGGCGGGGACCCGCTACGCCCGCACCGAATCCATGATTTCCGGCTCGCTTCAGGGCTTGCCGAGAATTGCGATGTTTTATGGATATCGCATCGAGGACAGCGCCAAGCGCCGTCGCTTCTTCGCGCTCTTCATGGCCGAATTGCGCGCGATCGTCGCTTCGATGGCGAAGGAGATCTATGCGCTTTTTGACGAGCTCGGCGAACGCGCTCAGTCCGCATCACGCCCCCTCGCGTTGCACGGAGGCCGGTAAATGGCCGCGAGAAGCGCAGCGGCGCGGAACCCCTCCGCCCGCGACAGCGGACGCTCTCCCGAATTCCGCCCGATCGAGGCCAGCAAAAGGGCGCAACCCGAGGGCTATCTGGCCTGGCGTGCGTGTCCCGTTTGCGGCGGTGACCGCCACCGGCCGCTGATCGAATTCAGCGATTTCCAATTCTATTCGGACGCAGCCGTGCCGAAGCGCGTCAGCATACGCCAGGTTCAGTGCCTGCAATGCTTCGGCGTCTTCATGAATCCGGTGTTTACAAGCCAAGGCTTTGCCGTTCTCTTCGCCGAAGCCGGCGCGTCCTATGGCAGTACGCCGTCGCGGCATGCGGAACAACTGGGTTGGCTCAGCCAGCGGGATTTGCTCCAGCCTGGGATGACCGTGTTGGACATCGGATGCTATGACGGCGCTTTTATCGGCAAGCTGCCGGCGGGCATGAAAGGCATCGGCGTCGATATCGACGAGCCGGCGATCGGGCGCGCGCGTCGGCGTTTCGCAAAAACGCCCCATCGCTTTATTTATGCCGATTTCGAAGCCGTTGACGTGGCGGAGCCGATCGATCTCATCACCATGTTTCACGTCTTGGAGCATTTGCCGCGGCCGGTCGAGGTCTTGGAGCGGCTTGCGACACTGGCGACGCCGCGGACCCGTCTTCTGGTCGAAGTGCCGATCGCCGAAAACGTGATCTATGGCGATGTGTGCGGCTTTCTGACGGTTCAGCACTTGACGCATTTCAGCAAGGCGAGCCTGTTCAATGTGATGAACCGCGCCGGCTGGCATGTGCTGAGCGCCGAGCGTATGGACGGCTATAACGGTTTTCGCGTGATCGCCGAGCCCGCCCCCCGCAAGGCTCCACAGCCGGAGCCCGGCGATCTCGAGCTCTACACACGCTATCTGAGCCGGTGGTACGAAGCCGTCGCTGCATTGGAAACGAGGCTGCGGCGGTCGACGACGCCCAACTGCGTCTTGCGCGGCGGCGGTCTTCAGACGGAATATCTCTTTCACCTGACCAGCCTTTTCGCTGGCGACCGCAAATTCCTCATTGTCGATGGCGATCCGTTGAAGCAAGGCAAGACCTGGCGCGGCATCGAGATCGTCGGGCCCGACTGCCTCGCCTCGGTCGATTGGCGCGATACGCAAATCGTGCTGAGCTCATATTCGCATCAAGAAGCGATGCGTGAGGAAGCGCGGGATGTGGGCATCCCCGCGCAGAGGGTGGTGTCGCTCTACGACCGGATTTGGCGTTATTAGAACCCCTGCGCTGCCGCGACCGTGCGGCAGCCATCACAAACGCAGCGCCGTCGCTTAAACCAGCAGCGAGAGCGCGGGCGGCGTCGAGCTGTTGGCTGTCGAAGAGCCCGAGCCGACCACATCGAAGGGCGATGTCGGAATGTTGGCTGCGGTGGTCATCTGCTGCAAAGCCGTCCCGAGCGTCGTCGAGTTGCCGAGCCCGAGCTGAATCAAGTGCTCCTGAATTTGCGCTTGCTGATTGAGCTTATCGGTCTGAGCGGAAATGTAGTCGCTGTTTTCGTTCTGCATTTCCGTGATGGTTTTGTTGATCGAATTGATTTGCGTCGTCAAAGCCGAGGCGATGTCGAAGGCCAGAATTTGGTTCGAGGTTTGGATACCGGAGAGCTGAATCACCTGGCTTTGAGCGTTTTGGACATCGGCAACGGCCGCCGCTTTTCCGGCGGCGGTCGAAAGATCGTAATCGGCGGAGCTCTTGATCCCGAGACCGTTGGTCTTGAAGGATTCGAGATTGTCGGCCTGGTAAGGCGCCAAGGGCGGGGCGATGACCAGATTGCCGACATCGTTGTTGGCTTGCAACAATGCCAAATCGAAGCTTTGAGGATCGCCGTTGGCGATCGCCGTTTGCAAGGCGGCAAGCTGGCTCGTCAAATCCGCAAACACATTGTTGTTGCTTGAAAATATATTGGCAAATTGGTTGTTGGTCGTGAACTTGTTGTTCAGCTGCGACACAAGCGTCTGATTCGCCGTGATCTGAACCGTGTCGGCGGGACCCTGAAGCGCGGCGATCTTTTTGTCGGTCTGCTGTTGGATACGCGCATTGATGATGTCGAGCTCGATCGTGGTGCGCGACTGCGCCGCCGTCGAATAGGCGGTTGCGAGCGCATTGAGCAGGGTCGAGCTCGTTGTCGAAACAGCCAAGTTAGGTCCCTCTGCGACTACTCGTCGCCGTGCAGCCGCTGGCGTCGAGAGGTTGACGATATGGGAAAACCTTAAAAGCCTGTATAACGCAAGCCTCTATCCTCACCCGGCAATCCCTTGGTTAACGTCGCTTGAGCATCATCGAGGGCGCTCCGTCGGGCTCGCGGGCGATCAGCGTCGCGACCTCGCGCCAGGTGGGATCGGTGTTCGCGATCCGGGCATAAACCGCACGCAAGAACGCCAGATCCTCGGGCTCGCCCGTCATCCAGCGCTGCTCGACCCATTCTCCGCCCGGCCCGGCAAGGTTAACGCGGCGGAAAGCACGGTTGCGGCGGATCCACGGCGTGACATTGAGCCGATCGGCGGGGTCGGTCGCGATCTCATTCGCCTCCTCGAGCACTTCAAAGGTGAAGGCCTCGCAGTCGAGCCCGCGCGGCCAGGAGGGCGGCATGTTGTTGGCGGCGTAATCGGCGTCTTCGGCGGCGCGCAGGCGCAAGAGCTCGCCGCAAATCTGCGGATCGATTAGCGGACAGTCGCTGGTCACGCGCAGCAGGATATCGGCCCCAACTGTCAGCGCCGCGGCATGGTAATGGGCGAGCGCGTCGCCCGGAGCGCCGCGGAAGAGGGTGACCTCGAGCCCGTCGGCCAGCGCGGCGATGGCGTCGCCCGCGGGGCCGATTGCGGTGGCGCAGACGACCTGATCGACGCCCGGCACGGCGCGGCAGCGGCGAAGCACATGCGCCAGAACCGGCTCGCCGCCGAGCGGCGTCATGAGTACCTCGGTCGAGGCATTCGAGGAGGCAAGGGCCTGCACCACGCAGACCGTCGAGACGGCGGAGCGCGGCATGGCGGTCAGCGCTGCTTGCGTCGCGCTGTCTGGCCGGTGATGCCGAGACTCTCGGCGAGCGCCGCCGCGACCCGGTCGATATCGGCATCGGTCATGCCGACGAAGAGCGGCAGGGAGAGGGTGCTGCGGTAATAGGCCTCGGCGCCGGGCAGGCTTTGCCCCTCGTAGCGCGTCCGGTAATAGGGCTGGCGATGGACGGGAATATAGTGGACCTGGCTGCGAATGCCGCGCTCCTCGAGGGCGCGGGCGACCTGGCCGCGGCTCATCCCGGCGGCGTCGAAATCGATCAGCACGCTGTAGAGATGCCAGGCCGGCCGGCTCCAGGGCGAGCGCGCGATCGGCCGCAGCAGCGGCGCCAGGGGCGCGAGCTTTGCGTCATAGCGCGCCGCGAGCGCGTGCCGCGCGGCGACGAAACGGTCGAGCTTGCGCAGCTGGCTGTGCGCCAGGGCGCAATTGAGGTCGCTCAGCCGGTAATTGAGCCCGAGCGCGACCATTTCGTAATACCAGGGATTGACCGCGCTGTGGTCGAACCCTGCCTGGGTATCGACGAAAGCGGCGGGATTGCGATGGATCCCGTGGCCGCGAAAGAGCGCCACCCGCTCGGCGAGATCGGCTTGGCGCGTCAGCACCGCGCCGCCTTCGCCCGCGGCGATGGTCTTCACCGGGTGGAACGAGAACACCGTCATGTCGGCATCGAGCGAGGCGCCGACCGGATGCCAGGTCTCGTCATGCCGCCGGTATTGCGTGCCGATGGCGTGGCAGGAATCCTCGACGATCGCGAGCCCGCTCTTGCGCGCGATCTCGGCGATCGCGGTCAAATCGCCGCATTGGCCGGCAAGGTCGACGGGGAACACGGCGCTGGCGCGGTGCCCGGAAGCGGCGAGCCGCGCGAGCGCATCCTCGAGTTGCGCCGGTCCCATCAATCCCGTCTCGGGATCGACATCGGCGAAGGCGATTTCGGCGCCGCAAAGCCGAGCCGCATTGGCCGTCGCGGCGAAGGTGATCGAAGGCACGACCGCCCAATGCCCGGGGCCGAGCCCCAGCGCGAGGCAGGCGAGGTGGAGGGCGGCGGTGCCGTTGGCGCAGCTGACGGCGTGCGGTGCGCCAAGCCGCGCGGCGAGCGCCGCCTCGAATTCCTGGGTGGCGGGGCCGGTGGTGAGCCAGTCGCTGCGCATGACGGCTGTGACGGCGGCGATGTCGTCGTCGTCGATCGCCTGCCGCCCATAAGGCAGGATGCGCGGCGCCTCGCCCATCAGGCGTTTTCCGAAACCAGCGCGCAGAGGCGGTCCGCGTCAAGCCAATCGGTGTTGGTGTCGCTGGTGAAGCGGAAGCCGTCGGGTACGGGCCGCGCGCCCGAAGCGGTGTAGGGCGTGCGCTGCCACCAGGCGAAGGCGGGCTCGATCACGTAGCGGTCGCCGAGCTCGAGAGTGAGGCGGGAATCATCCTCCGTCACCATCACCTCATGCAGCTTCTCGCCGGGGCGAATGCCGACGACGCGCAGCGGCAGGTCGGGCGCGAGGCAATGCGCCAGGTCGACGATCCGCATGCTTGGGATTTTGGGGACGAAAATCTCGCCGCCGCGCATCACCGTAAAGGAGGTGACGACGAAATTGACGCCCTGCTGCAGCGTGATCCAGAAGCGCGTCATGCGCTCGTCGGTGATGGGCAGGTGGTCGGCGCCATCGGCGATGCGCTTGCGGAAGAAGGGAATGACGCTGCCGCGCGAGCCGACGACGTTGCCGTAGCGTACCACGGAAAAGCGCGTCTCGTTCTTGCCGGTCAGATTGTTCGCGGCAATGAAGATTTTGTCCGAGGCGAGCTTGCTCGCGCCGTAAAGGTTGATCGGATTGGCCGCTTTGTCGGTCGAGAGCGCGATCACCCGCTGGATGTTGTTGCGCAAGGCCGCGCGCACGACGTTCTCGGCGCCCGAGACATTGGTGCGCATGCATTCGAACGGGTTGTACTCGGCGGCCGGAACCTGCTTCAGCGCCGCCGCGTGGACGAGGAAATCGACGTCGCGCGTCGCAAGCTCGAGGCGGTCGCCGTCGCGCACATCGCCGATGAAGAAGCGCAGCCGCTCGGTGCCGAGCGGCTCGAGGAATTGCTGCATCTCGTAGTGCTTGTATTCGTCGCGCGAGAACACAACGATGCGCCGCGCGCGGCTATGGCGCAGCAGCGTATCGACGAAGCGGCGGCCGAACGACCCGCTGCCGCCGGTGACCAGCACGGAGCGATCGTCGAACTGGCGCATCGCGGCGATCACCTCGTCGGAGAGGGGCGTTGCGGCGGCGCCGGATGCGGCGGACCGATCGGCGCCCGCTGCGGGCTTGCGGAGCAGCGCGAGGGGCGCGCGCGCAGCGAGCCTCAGGCTCTTGGTTTTGGGCATCGGTCTGGGTGGGTAAAGTCGCGCGAGATCGTCGGACAGGTCGGCATGGGCCGCAGTCTTGCGGTTCCTGGTTAACATCGACTTACCGTTGACGTGCGTAACAGCGGACGAGCGGCGCGTTGCCGCGTAGGCGCGAGCCTGTGCCATCGGACCAATGATTCCTATTTCATGTAATTGACGAGACTGAGCTGCTGCAGAATTCCGATGATCTGGTAGGAAGCCTGAAGCTGCGTTTGCAGCGTATCGAGCTGCGTGATCGCGGTCGCCGGATCGACCTTGGCGATGTCGGCAATGCTGCCCTGCGCGAGGGCGAGAGCGCTTTTGTGATTGTCGAGCTGGTTCGACAATTGCCCCTGTTGCAGCGCGTTCGTGCCTTGCAGCGTCTGCAGCTGGGTCACCACGCTATTGAGCATTTGCGTCGCCCTGTTGACATTGGCGACGTCGGTGGCATTGCTCTGATCGAAGGCCGGGGCGTTGGCGAGGAAATTGAGCACCCGGATGAACTGCTCGAAGGCTGGATTGTTGGCGTTCACGCCGTAGCTGAGCGTCACGTTGTTGTCGACGGTCGCCTGGGCGATCCCGTCATCCCCCTCGTAATAGCCGTTCGGCGGCGCGCCGTCGCTTGCCGCGGTGAGGCTTCCCGGATTGGGCAGCCCATCGGTATCGACCGGCGGCGATGAGGTGTTGTTGCCCGAAAAAACGTAGTTGGCGCCGTCTTGGGTGTTGAGGTAGCCCGCAACCTGGCCCAAGACCTGCTTTGCCTGCTCCTGGATCGTCTCGCCTTGGGTGTTGTAGGCGTCGGTCGGAAGGTTGCCGACGAATTGCGTCGCGAGAGTCTCGATGCTGCCGATCGACAGCCCCATCACCTGCAAGCGCGTGCTCACCGTGTTGATCGTGTCGATGTAGCCTTGCTGCTTTGCCTGCTGATCGGAGAGGTTGACAAGCTGCGCCGATTGCGGGGCGATGCCGGAGAAATTCGTGCTTTTGAGGCCTGTCGTGATCTGCAGCTGAAGCGAATCGGCCGTCGATTTGCTCTGCTGCAGATATTGCAGGATCTGATTGTTCTCGGCGAGCGTGCCGACGCGGGTCATGATCTCCTCCTGCGCCTTCCTACATCTGCATCAAAGTCTGGTAGAGCGTCTGGATCACGGTGATGACCTTGGCATTGGCGGAATAGGCGTTCTGGTATTGGATGAGGTTGCTCAGCTCCTCGTCGATATTGACGCCGCTGACGGCGCCCGCCTGGCTCGCGAGCTGCGACTGCAATTGCGATTGGAAAGTCGAATTGTCCTTTGACGAGGCTGCGGTGCTCGCGGCCTGGCCGATGATCTGGCTCGAATAGCTGCCGAGCGTCGTGGTCGTCGAATTGGTGAAGGCGCCCGCGGCGGCGAAGGTGTAGTTCTTGCCGAGATTGGCGAAAAGCGACTGCGAGATCGACGGATCGGGGCCGCTGGCGCCTTGGAGCAACAACGCGTTGTTGGCGATGAGCGACGGGTTGACCTGGATCGTCGCGGCGTTGTCGATGCCCGAAGCGATATCGACCGAGGCGAAGAAGTGGTGGGCGTCGTTGGTCGCGCCGAGGCCGCTGTTGAGCGTGTTGAGCGGGCTCATCGGCACGCCGGCCGTGAAGGTTTCGCTGCCGGGGCCGCCATTGAGCGTGACGCTCGCGGTGATGGGATTGCCGGCGGGATCGGCGATCTCGAGCTTGCCGCCGACGACGCTGGCGGTGAAGCCCACGCCCTTGGCGGTGAAGAGGTCTTGAATCGCGCTTGCCACGCCTGCGAGCGTCGCGCTGCCGGTCGGCAGGGCGGTGGTCGTGCCGAGATCGGTGCCGTCGACCACCACGTCGAAGGTCTGGCCGATGTTGAAGGAGCCGCTTGGCTGGGTGAAATCGATGGTCGTCGGCGTGCTGCCGTTATTCGGGGCGCCCGCCACGAACATCGGATTGGTGACGAGCGTGGCGGTGAGCGGATTGCCGCTCGAATCGGCGAGCGCGATGTTGCCGCCGGCGACGCTTGCGGTGAAGGTGGTTGCCTGGACGCCGGTGCCGAAGGTCTCGGTCCCGGTGCCGCCCGTGTGCAGCGCGATGCTCGCCGAGACAAGTGGCGCCGATGTGTTGGCGATCTCGATATTGCCGCCATTGACGGTGGCGGTGAAATTCGACGGGATCGCCGCCTGGATGGCGCTGGCGATATCGGCCGCGGTGAAGGGTCCGGTACCCGAGAGCGCCGCCGTCGTATACGAGGTGCCGTCGATCGTCACATCGAACTGATCGCCCGCCACCGGCGTATTCACCGTGACCGGAACATCGATCGCCGTCAGCGTCGCATTGAGAGCGTTGGCGATATCGGTCATGCTCGGATTGGCGGGCAAGCCTTGCGTCGTGTAGTTCACGCCGTCGATCGTCGCGGTGAAGGTGTCGCCTTGCGCCGGATCGCCGCCGCCGGCGGCGAGCCCAACGCCGGAGTCCGAAACCGTCGTCGCGTTGAAAAGATTGTTGGTGAACTGGTTGAGTTGGGCAGTAAGACCGGGAAGATCCGTGTCGCGCAGCTGGCGCAACGCGCCGATACTGCCGCTGGTCAGCACATTGGTGATATCGACGCCATTGAGATTGATGCCGGAGAGCGTGGTCGAGGCGCTGACATTGCCCGAAGGCGTGTAGGAGAAGGTTCCGGCGCCCACGCCGTCGACCAAGGTCTGGCCGGTCGGCGTCATCACCATCATCTGCCCGTCGGCGGTGATGAAGCTGTTGACGCCGATGAGCTGCGCCACTTGGTTGAGGGCTTGGTCGCGCTGGTCCTCGAGCACCGCCGTCGATTGCCCTTCGGCCTTCAACTGGCTGATCTGCGTGTTGATCGTGGCGATCGACTTCAGCGCGGTGTTGAGCGTTCCGACATCGGTCGAGATCGCGAGATCGGTGCCCTGGCGGATCGAATCGATGCCTGCCGAGAGCTGATTGAGCGTCTGCGCGAGGGCCTGCCCTGCCGACACCGCAGCGCCTTGCGCGACCGGGTCCTGCGGCGAGGTGGCGGCCGCTTGGAGCGCGCTCGAGAATTTGCTCAGGGCGTCGTTGACCGTCGCGCCGCTCCCGACCTGGCCGAGAAGCGAATCGATCTGCTGGTAATAGGTGGCGAGCGTCGAGGCGGCGCTCGCGATCGTCGTCTGGTTGGTGAGGTTGCTGTTGAGGACCTGATCGACGACGCGCTGCACAGCGCCGGTCTTGACGCTGGTTTGCGCGGCGTTGACGACGGTCTCTTGCGGCAGAATCTCGCGCGAATAGCCGGGCGTCTGCACATTGGCGACATTGCCCGAAACGACCTGGATTTGCGCCTGGGTGGCGTTGAGGCCCGAAAGGGCGGTCCAGAGGGCGGACTCGATGCTCATCGACGGCTCGCTTCGCGTTTCAGAGGCGCCGGTCGAGCGCGGCAGCGGTCATGAATCCGCGGCGCGTTGCCGGTAAACGCTGCGGCGCATAGGCGCTGGTCGATTTCTGTTCCTCTTTCACCGCCGCGACGATCGTGGTGATCAGCCGTTCGGTGGCGACCTTGCCGACGCGCAGCGCCAGCTCATTGTCCTTGACCGCCGTGCTCAGCCTTTCGCCCGCCGCGGCGAGCCGCTCCTTGACCGCGGGCGTGAAGGGCTGTCCGCCATGGGCCGCGACCAGCGATTTGAGGGTCGTTTGGTAGAGCGCGGTGAGGCCGGCCTTGTCGGCATGAAGCCCGCCGATCTCGGCAATGCGCATGGCGCGGACTAGCGCCGTCTCGCGCGCGAGAACCGCCGCGAGGCGGTCCGCGACCTCTCCGAGGCTGTCGCTGAGGCCCAGGATTTCGTCCGCCGCAAGCCCGTCGCTCGCCGTCTCCGTCATGATCACTTCGCTCCCGGCTGTTCCTGCATGCGCAGGATTTCCCGTGTCACTTCATCGCCGATGCCGGTCGTGCCGCTCTTGGCGGCGACCTTGCTGTATTCCTGGAGCAGCAGCGAGCGATAGACGCTCTCGCCATTGCCGCCGCCGAAGAGCGGATCGGTGTCGATCCCGGCGAACATGTTCTCGAAGGCTTGAGAGAGAAAAAACGCCTCGAAATCCTGGCCGGCCTTCTTCGCGGCCTCGGCATCGCCATGGCTCGGGACCGCAGGCGGAGGCGGAGCGACGGAGACGGGCGCGAGGAGAGCGCTCTCGTCGCTCATCACATCACCTCGATATCCGCCTGGAGCGCGCCCGCGGCCTTGATCGCCTGAAGAATGCTGATCATGTCGCGCGGCCCGACGCCCAGGGCGTTGAGGTTGTTGACGAGCTCTTGCAGGCTGACACCCGAGCGCACCACCGCCATGCGATGATCGCTCTGCTCGTCGACCTGGAGATTGGTACGCGGCACGACCACGGTCGCAGCGCCGCCGGTCGGCGCGAATTGCGTGCCGCCCGATTGCGGCACCGCGGGCAGGCCGGCATTGGGATTGGGAGCGAGGCCCGGGCCGTTCGGAATGAGCGTCGGCGTGGCCGTGCCGGCGGGCGCGAAAGGCGCGGGCTGCGAGACTTGCGGCGTCTCGGTGACGCGAACCGTGAGATTGCCCTGGGCGACGGCGACGGTGCTGATCCGCACATTCTCGCCCATGACGATGATGCCGTTCTGCTCGTCGATGACGACACGCGCGACCTGATCGGGCTCGACCGAGAGCTGCTCGATATCGGTCAAGAGATCGACGACATCGCCCTTCATCTGCGGCGGCACCGTGAGCACGACCGTCGAGGGATCGCTCGCGGCGGCGACCGGTCCCTTCATGCGCGCGTTGATCACATCGGCGACGCGCCGCGCGGTGGTGAAATCGGGATTGTGCAGCATCAGGTTGACGGTCTTGAGCTTGTCGAGATCGAAGCCGACCTCGCGCTCGACGATCGCGCCGGTGGGGATGCGGCCCGAGGTGGGCACGCCCTTGGTGATCGAAGCGCCCTGGCCGCGGGCGGTGAAGCCGCCCGCCGAGACCGTGCCCTGGGCGACGGCATAAACCTCGCCATCGGCGCCCAAGAGCGGCGTCACCAGCAGCGTTCCGCCGAGAAGGCTCTTGGCATTGCCGAGCGCCGAAACCTGGACATCGATGCGGCCGCCCTGGCGGGCAAAGGCGGGCAGGGTGCCCGTCACCATCACCGCCGCGACATTGGCGGTGCGCAGGCTGTTGTCGCGCGCGTTGACGCCCAAACGCTCGAGCATGCCGATGAGGCTTTCGCGCGTGAAGATCGCCTGGTTGAGCGTATCGCCCGTGCCGTTGAGGCCGACGACGAGCCCATAGCCGACGAGCATGTTGTCGCGCACGCCCTCGAAATCGGCGATGTCCTTGATGCGCGAGGCGGCGCCGGCCGGCTGGGCGGCGGCGATGAGCGCGCACAAGGCGAGCGCGGCGAGAGCGAAGCGGCCAAAACGAGTCATGCGAGCAACGGCGACATAGTGATCCCGGCCTTACCGATGCCAAACCCGTGCCAAGGTTAAATTGCAGCAAAACAAGGACTTGCGTGGCGAGACGGGCAGGGCGAGCGGCAAGTCTTGCCGCTTTTGGGCAAATCCTGCCGCTTGGTCGGGGCGGCCCAAGGGCGCGTTAAGCGGCCCTTAACCATCGCTCCGCCATGCTCCGGCCATGAGGATCGAAGGGCCACTGCCGGTTCCGGCGAGCACGCCGCGCCGCGAGGCGCAAGCGGCCAGCGGCGCCGGCAATTTTGCCAGCACGCTTGCGCCCGAAGCGCCGCCAACGCCGGCGAGCGCCCCGCCCCCCAACGCCATCGACGGTCTGTTCGCGCTTCAGGAGGTTGCGGACGAGCTGAGCGGCCGGCGCCGTGCAGCGGCCCGCGGCACCGCGCTGCTCGATCGGCTCGAAGAGCTGCGCCTGGCGCTTCTCGCGGGCCGGCTGCCTCAGACGCAGCTTCTCCACCTGCGCGACATGGCGCGCGAGCACGGGCCTGCGATCGACGATCCGCAGCTCGCGCAAATTCTCGCCGAGATCGAGCTGCGCGTCGCCGTCGAATTGGCGAAGCTGGACACGCTCGCATAACGTAATTGTGGCGAAATTTTGTGTCCGCGGCGTCTTTCAAGGCGGCCCGGCGGTTCCGGCTTCCCCCGATTGAGCGGCTTGAAGCGGACAGGAACGGTTCATATACTCGCCGCCATTTTCAAGACTGCGCCTGGGGAGTTGGACTGGTGAGCCGCCCGACGCTTCCGCCCGATTATCGTCCATCGGACGACGAAGAATTCATGAATCCTCTGCAACTCGAGTATTTCCGCCAAAAGCTGCTGCGCTGGCGCGCGGAGCTGCTGTCGGAATCGACCGAGACCTTGCAGCATCTGAAGGAAGAGAGCCTCTCCGAACCCGATGTTGCCGACCGTGCGACGCTCGAGACCGACCGTTATACGGAGCTACGCACGCGCGATCGCGAGCGCAAGCTCATCGTCAAGATTGACGAGGCGCTGCAGCGGATCGAGAGCGGGACCTATGGCTATTGCGAAGAAACCGACGAGCCGATCGGGGTTCGCCGGCTCGATGCGCGGCCGATCGCGACCTTGAGCCTCGAGGCGCAAGAGCGGCACGAGCGGCTGGAGCGCACCCACCGCGAAGACTGAGGCGTCGAAGAAAAGGCGCTTCACCCGAGAAGCAACAGCTTGCGCCGGTACGCGCGCGGCCTCATTGTGCCGCGGCGGCGACGAACCAAGAAGAGCGCTGCGCGAGAGGAGGAACCCCGCGATGAAGCTTCAGCTCAGCCTCGGCATCACGTCGAATCCCCGCACCTGGCCGATCCTCGACGGCAGGGTCGTGCCGGACGCGATCGATCCGGTGATCACCCCAAGCGATCCGTCAGAGCTGTTCTGGCGGCAATTGCGCTTTGGCGATTTCGACGTGTCGGAAATGTCGATGTCCTCACTGATGATGATCCGCGCCCAGGGCGACGAGCGCTTCATCGGCCTGCCGGTGTTCACGACGCGGCAGTTCTTCCATACCAAGATCCTGGTGCGGCGCGATGCGCGCATCAACGTGCCGGCGGACCTGAAAGGCAAGCGCGTCGGCGTGCCCGAATATCAGCAGACCGCGGCCCTGTGGATCCGCGGCATTACCCAGAGCGAGTTCGGCGTGACCCCGCGCGACATGGAATTCTGGATGGAGCGCGAGCCGTCACGCAGCCATGCCGGCGCCGTCGGCTTCAAGCCGCCGCCTGGCGTCACCATTCATCAAATCCCGCCCGACAAGAGCATCGGCTCGATGATGGTGAGGGGCGAGCTCGATGCCTGCATGTTCTATATCCGCAACCAGAACCTCATCGACCGGAGCAGCGAGGATCTGGCGAACCATCCCGACATCAAGCCGCTCTTTCCGGATTCGGCGGCGGAAAGCGTGCGCTATTTCGAGAAGACCGGGATTTACCCGATCAATCACGGCATGGTGGTGAAGCGCGAGCTTGCGGAGCGCAATCCCTGGGTGGTGGTCAATCTCCTCAAGGCGTTCACCGCGGCGAATGACATCGCCAATCGCGAGCGCATCGAGCACGTTGCCTATCACCTCGAAACGGGACGCGTGCCGGCGCAATACCGCGCGGCGCTGGCGGCGCCGCTCATCGCCCACGGGCTGAAGGCGAACCGCGCGACGCTCGAGACGGCAGCGTCCTATTCGGAGGAGCAGGGGCTGACGCCGCGGCTTCTAAAGCTCGACGAGCTCTTCGCCGCCAGCAGCCTCGATTCCTGAGCGGTCCTTCGCCGCGCCGGATCAGAACGGCGCGACGATATCGAGAAGCTGCTGGCCGTAGCGCGGCTGCTGATTGTTGGTGAGCTGGCCGCGGCCGCCATAGGAGACGCGCGCCTCGGCGAGCTTGTCGAGCTGGACGGTGTTGGTCGAGCTGATATCTTGCGGCCGCAGCACGCCGGCGATCTGGAGATCGCGGACCTCGTAATTGACGCGGATTTCCTGGTGGCCTTGGACGACGAGATTGCCGTTCGGCAGGACTTGCGTCACCAGCGCGGCGACTTCGAGCGTGATCTTCTCCTCGCGATTGATCAGCGCCTTGCCGTCGTTGTTGGTGCTCCCGGTCACGTTGATGAGGCTCGCCGGATTGGCGCCGTGCGGCAGGATCTTCTGGATTTGGCCTTCGAAGCCCATGACATTGGGCATCGTGTCCTGCTCGTTGGTCGTGCGCTGCGTCTGGGTCTCGTTGTTGAGTTGCGCCTTGTCGTCGAAGCTGACGAGCACGGTCAGGATGTCGCCGACCTGGGCGGCGCGCTGGTCCTTAAAGAAGGCGCGCGATCCCGCCTTCCACAGCGAATTGGGCTGGCGCTCGCCAACGATCGGCGTCGGCATCGGCAGCGAGACCGGCTGGTAGCCCGGCTGGGTCTTCGGGTCCTGGATCGTCGTCATCGGCGGGGTTTCGCCAATCTGGCTGATGCGGGTAAAGGCGTTGCAGCCCGCGAGCATAGACGCGGCGAGCGCGGTCGCGGCGATCCGCTTCCAGGGATGGGTCGCGTTCATCATCGTCTCCTCACCGCGCCGCGAGCTTCGCCAAAAGGCCGGCGCGGACCAGGCCGGGCCCATCGACCGTGACGTCGATGACGCGCTTCGATTGCGTGTTGGTCACGCGAATGTTCGCCCCGGCGGCGCCATCCTCGAGCGCCTTGCCCTGGGCGGTCAATTCCATGTTGGGCGTGCGCAAAGCGATGGTGACGAGATCGCCCTTGCGCACGAGGAGCGGCGCCTGCACGTCGCCGGCACGCACCGGCTGATCGGGGCGCAGCACATGCACGGCGCTCTTGCCGATCAGCTGGCTCGCCTCGGTAAGCGTGTCGGACGCAAGACGGCTGCGCGGCAGCGTGATCGTCGTGACGTCCGCGGCAGTGAGGACGTCGTTCATCGCGACGGCCCGGCTCGGCACCGCGACGCTGATGTCGACGACGAGGCGCCCCGAAACACGCAGGCGCTGCGCATCGGGTGCCCCCGGCGGCGCCGAAACAAAGGCCGAGAAGCGGCCGCTGCGCGGATCGAGGGTCAGCCCATCGACTGTTAGCGCGTCGCCAGCTTCCGCGGGAATGAGCAGCCGTGCAGCGGGATTGTCGAGCTTGATCTCGGCATTGCCGCCGGCGGCCGATCCCGCCATCGCCTCGAGCAGGCGATGCGCGATCGTGTCGGCGTCGATCGCGCGGCTGGCGCGTGTGACCGAAGCCTGATCGAAATCCGAGGCCGGGCTCCAGGCAAGATGATGCTCGCTCGCGACGGCGCGCAGCCACGCCGCCGAGTAGGTCGCCCGCATGCCGAGCGCCGGCGCAGCGGCAACCGGATCGCGTGCCTCGGCGCCGGCATCGGCGAAGAGATCGCCCAAATGCACGACGCTGCCGGTGACGGCAACCTCGGGCTTCAAGGTTACGGCGGCGTGCGCGGCGCCCATCGAGAGCGCGATCGCAACGGCGAAGAGGGCGGCGAGAAGCTTGCTCATCGCAGCCCTATTGGATCTGGCTCAGCGTCGACATCATCTGGTCGGAGGTCTGGATGACCTTCGAATTCATCTCATAAGCGCGCTGCGCCGAGATGAGATCGGTGATCTGCGAGACGATGTTGACGTTCGAGGTCTCGAGAAAGCCTTGCTGGATCGTGCCGAAGGCGGTCGAGCCGGGATTGCCGACCACCGGCGAGCCGGAGGCGGGGGTTTCGGTCAAAAGATTGCTGCCCTGCGCCGCAAGCCCCGCCTCATTGGGGAAATTTGCAAGCTGGAACTGCCCGACGAGCTGCGGCTGCGTCTGGCCCGCCACCTGTGCCATCACCTGGCCGGCGGGATTGACCGAGACGTTGGTGGTGTTCTGCGGGATGGTGATGCCGGGCTGCACGACATAGCCGTCGGCCGTGACGATTTCGCCCGTCGCGCTGAGCTGCAGCGATCCCGCGCGCGTATAAGCCGTCGTGCCGTCCGGCATCTCGATCTGAAAGAAGCCGCGGCCCTGGATCGCGAGATCGAGCGCGTTGTTGGTGTTGACGAGATTGCCCTGGGTTCCGAGCCGGTAGACGGCGGCGGCCTTGACGCCGCTGCCGATCTGCACGCCGACCGGAACGATCGTGCCGCTGTCCGACGAATTGACGCCGACATTGCGCTCGTTCTGGTAAAGCAGGTCCTGGAACTCGGCACGCTGCGCCTTGAACGCGGTGGTGTTGAGGTTGGCGATGTTGTTCGAGATGACTTCGACATTGAGCTGCTGCGCGAGCATGCCGGTGGCGGCGATGGAGAGCGAGCGCATAAGAGATACCTTTCCTTAAACCGTCTTGCCGAGTTGCTCGATGGCGGTTTTGAGCCGGTCGTTCTCGGCGTCGGAGAACGTCTTGGCGGCCTTGAGCTCATTGGCGGCGTTCAAAAGCTGGGTCATCGCGAGGATCGGCTGGACATTCGAATCCTCAATGGCGCCTTGGGCGATCGTGGTGGTCTTGACCGGCTGCGGCGTCTCGGTGGTGTCGTAGAGCCCGTTCGCCTGCGCGACCATGAGCTGCGGATTGGCGAAATCCACAACCGGGATATGGCCGATCGTGCCGTCGGCGGTGGCAACCGTCCCGTCGGCACCGATGGTGACCGGTCCCGCATCCGCCGGCACGACGATGGGAGCACCGGTGTCGTTCTGCAGCTGATAGCCGCTCGACGTGATGATCTCGCCTTGCGGATCGAGCTGGAAATGGCCGCTGCGAGTATATTCCGTGCCGTTGGGCGTGGTGACCGCGAGCCAGCCTGCGCCGTTCAAGGCGATGTCGAGCGGATTGCCGGTCTGCTTCAGCGGCCCCTCGCTCATGTCGTGATTGTTGCCCGCCTGGGTGACATAGGCGATCTGGCTGCCGCCCGCCGCATTGGCGAGATATTCCGAGAACAGCATCCGCTCGCCTTTGAAGCCGGGCGTCGACATGTTGGCGATGTTGTTCGCCAGCACCGCCATCTGCTGTTCGCGGGCGGCTTCGCCGGAGAGAGCGATATAGGTGGTCGTATCCATGGGCTGCGCTGTTTGGTTAATCCGGCGCAACCGGTGCATGGCGCGTGCCAAGTGCCAAGCGGCGGATTTCCGGGCTTTCCGGCGCGCGGGCGGCACCCGCCTGGCGGCGTTTGGCAGGCTTTGCCGGGAAAATTCTGCCGGCTCGTCGGCCCGGCTCAACCAGTTATTAACGATAAACTCCCTATCCTCCGCGCCAGATTCGCCGCGCCGTCCTCACATTGATTGTTCGCGAAGTCATGGCCGAAACCACCGTCGATGAGAAGCTCGAAACCGAAATCGACGGGGAAGCCCCGCCGGCCGAGGCGGCGCCGCCGAAATCGAGCAAGAAGAAGCTCGCGATTTTCGCCGGTGCCGGCATCGGCGTGCTGCTCTTGGCGAGCGCCGGACTCTATTTCACCGGCATGCTCGATCGCTTCACGCACCACAAGGAAGCGGCGGCCGAAGCGCCGCCGCCGAAGCCGCTGGTGTTCTTCGATCTGCCGGATTTCCTCGTCAACCTCAATACGGCGGGCAACCGCAAGCCGAACTTCCTGAAGCTCTCGGTCAGCCTGCAGCTCGAGAAGCAAGAAGACACGGTGCGAATTTCCGCGATGATGCCCCGCATCATCGACAATTTTCAGATCTATCTGCGCGAGTTGCGGGTCGAGGATCTGCGCGGCTCGGACGGTATCTACCGGCTGCGCGAGGAACTGCTCGCCCGCGTCAACGCCGCCGTCGCGCCGGTCAAGGTGACCGACGTGCTGTTCAAGGAAATGCTGGTCCAGTAGGGCCAGGCGCATCATGGCAGCCGATCAGGACAAAGCCGATCAAGAGAAGATGGCGGCCGAATGGGCGGCGGCCTCGGGCGACGCGCCGGCCGAGGCCGCCGCGGCGCCGGCCGCCGAGGAAGAGGTTTCCGGCCCGAGCCGCGTGCTGAACCAGAACGAAATCGACAGCCTCTTGGGCTTCGGCGATGATGACGCGCAGGGATCGGAGCGCTCGGGCATCCGCGCGATCGTCGATTCGGCGCTCGTCTCTTATGAGCGGCTGCCGATGCTCGAGGTGGTGTTCGACCGCCTCGTTCGCATGATGTCGACCTCGCTGCGGAACTTCACGTCCGACAATGTCGAGGTCTCGATCGACAACATCACCTCGATCCGCTTCGGCGACTATCTCAATTCCATTCCGCTGCCGGCGATGCTCACTGTCTTCCGCGCCGAGCAATGGGACAATTACGGGCTCCTTACCATCGACAGCGCGCTGATCTATTCGATCGTCGACGTGCTCCTCGGCGGACGGCGCGGCACGGCGGCGATGCGCATCGAGGGCCGTCCCTACACGACGATCGAGCGCAATCTCGTCGAGCGCCTCGTCTCGGTGGTGCTGTCAGACCTCTCGGGTGCGTTCGATCCGCTGACGCCGGTCACCTTCCGCTTCGAGCGCCTCGAGACCAATCCGCGCTTTGCGACCATCGGCCGGCCGGCCAATGCCGCCGTGCTGGCGCGGCTCCGGGTCGATATGGAAGATCGCGGCGGCCGGCTCGAAATCCTGTTGCCTTATGCGACGCTCGAGCCGGTGCGCGAAATCCTGCTGCAAGGCTTTCTCGGCGAGAAATTCGGCCGCGACGCCATCTGGGAGGCGCATCTCGCCGGCCAGCTCTGGAATACGCGGGTGCCGATCCAAGCGGTGCTCGACACCGTGGCGATGCCGCTGCGCGAGGTGCTGAATCTCGAAGTCGGCACGCGGATTCCGCTGACCGTCGGACTCGACGCCGATATCCGTTTGATGTGCGGCGATCTGCCGATGTTCACCGGCAAGATGGGCCGCCGCTCTGGCAACATCGCGGTGCAGATCAGCGAGCGGATCGATCGCGAGCGGGGGAATACATGATGCTGAGCCTCGGGGCCGACCTCGTCGTCGCCGTGCTTCTGATCGCAACCATCGGCTATGCGGCGGTGCTCAACCGCCGGCTTACCGCCGTGCGCAGCGATCGCGACAAGTTCGAAAAGGTGATCCGCGAGCTCGCCGTTTCCTCGCAGCGCGCCGAAAGCGCGGTCGCGGGGTTGCGGCTTGCGGCCGACGAGCTCGGCAAGCGGCTCGACAAGAAGGTCGAGGAAGGGCGCGCGCTGGGCGACGACCTCGCCTATATGATCGAGCGCGGCGGTAGCGTCGCCGACAAGCTGGCGGCGCAAATCCGCGCCGGGCGAGACGCCGCGAAACCCGATTTGAGGCCCGAGCCGCGCCTTGCCGCGCCGAGGCCCGAAGCGCTCGACGATCATCGCGTCGAGCCCGTGATCCGCCGGCCGGTTGTTCCGCCCAAGCCGCAACCGCAGCCGCAACCGCAGCCTCAGGCGGCGTCGCCCAACCCGCCGGTGCGTCCCACCTCGTTCGAGGCCATTCTGCGGCGCGCGCCAAAGCCCCTCGAGGCGGTGCCTCTCGCGCCCGATCCGGCGCCCGCCATCGCATCGCGCGCCGAACGGGAATTGCTGCGCGCGCTCGCACGCCGGCGCTAGCATGACGCGCTTGCGCCGCTTCGGCTTCCGCCTGCGCCTGCTGCCGGCCGTGGTCGTCGCGGCGACGATGCTGCTGGGCTTCAAGACCGCCGATCTTCTTATTGATGGCGGCGCCGTCGCGCCCGAGGCGCGCGCCCAGGCCGCGCCGCCGCAGCAAGCGAGCTTGCCGTCGAAGCCGGCGCCGAAGCCGGAAAATGCCGCAACGCCGGCGCAGCCCGCGGCGAAATCGCCGCCAACGGGAAAATCTTCGCCCGCCGCCGCGGTCGATCCGCAATCCCTCAGCCCCTCGGAGATCGGGGTGCTGCAGCAGCTTTCGCAACGCCGCGCCGCTCTCGACCAACGCGCCTCGGAACTCGACCAGCGCGAGGTCGTGCTGCAGGCTGCCGAGAAGCGCATCGACGAGAAAATCGCCAAGCTCCAGGATCTGCAAAAGAGCATCGCCGTCGACGTCCACCAACGCAACGCCGAAGAGGATGCGCGGCTGCAAAGCCTCGTGAAAATCTACGAGGCGATGAAGCCCAAGGATGCGGCGCAAATTTTCGACCAGCTCAGCATGCCGGTCCTGTTGAGCGTGCTGAAGCGGATGAAGGAGCTGAAGACCGCGCCCATTCTCGCGGCGATGGATCCGGGGCGCGCCAAGGCGGTGACCACCGCGCTGGCCGAGCGGCACGACACCGTGCCGGCCGCCGCGCCGACGCCCAATCCCTGATCCGATGCGCGCTCGGTCGGCTCTCATCGGCATGGTGCTATGCGCCATCGCCGTCTTGCCGGCTGCAGCCGCCGAAACGGTCGCGGTGCGGGCGGGCGAGCACGCCGAGGGCTATGCGCGCATCGCAGTCGAGTGGCCGGCGCTGGCTGCCTTCGAGGCAAAGCTCGACGGCAACACGCTGACGATCCATTTCGCCCGGCCTTTCACGGCGCAGCTTGGGGCGCTTTCGAAGAAGCTCAAAGACTATGTCTCGCAGATCGGGCAGTCGGCCGACGGCACGGCGATCGTCGCGCAGCTGAAACGCCCGGTCGAGCTCAAGACCGCGACCGTCAATGGCCGCATCGCGACCATCGATCTCGTCGCGCGCGGGCCCGTTGCCCAAGACCATCCGGCTACCAAACCGAGAGCGGCGGCGCCCGAGCCGAAGGCGCAAGCGGCGAAGCCGGAGGCAGCCCCGGAGGCGGTGCGGGTGAGGGGCGCCGAGCATCGCGAAGGCTTTGCGCGCATCGCGGTCGAGTGGACATCGCCCGTCGTCTTCGAGGCCAAGCTCGATGGCGATCGGCTGACCATCCATTTTTCTCGTCCCTTCAAGGCGCCGCTCGCGCCACTCTTGCGCGAGCTCGATGACTATATCGCCAAGGTTGAACAATCGCCGGACGGCATGGCGATCGTCGCCCAATTGAAGCGTCCGGTCGAACTCAAACCCCTTTCCCTCAATGCCAAGGTCGCGGCGATCGATCTCGTTGCGCTCTCCAAAGCTGCTCCGGCGAGGCCCGCCGCCAAGGACGAAAAGGCGGTCGAGCGAAAGCCGGCGCGAGAGGTCGCGCCGCCGCCAGCCACGGGCGAAACCCGGCCCCCCATGGCCGAGCCGCCCAAAGCCGCGGCGACGGTCGCTCCGCCTTCGGCCGCCGCCGCGCCTGCTGTCTCCACTCCGTCGGCGAGCGCGGCTGCGAGCGCCGGCGCGCCACTCATCCTCACGCCCAGCCTTGTCAGCCCTTCCGAGCGCAGCGCCAGCCTGCGTTTCGATTGGCCGGCGCCGACCGAGGCGGCGATCTATCGCCGCGGCGGCGCCGTGTGGATCGTCTTCGCGAGCAAGGCGACGCTCGACCTCAAAGCGGTGCTCGGCGCCAAGCCGTCCTTGGTTCAGGCGATCGACCAGATCAAAGCCGATGGTGCGACCGCTCTGCGCCTGGTCACGGCCGACGGGGTCAATCCCAGCGTGCGGCGCGCCGGCAATTCCTGGATCGTCGATCTTAAAGCGCAGGCTCAAGCGCCGGACTCGCCGATCGTGGTCGATCCGCGGCCAAGCCCGCCGAAGCCCTCTGTCGAGCTCCATGTCCATGGCGCCGGGCTGCCGCTCCATCTGCGCGACCCGATCCTTGGCGATCGCCTGACCATCGTTCCGGTCGGCGATGTCGGCCGCGGCATCGATGCGACGCGCGATTTTGTCGATTTCCGCCTGCTCCCGAGCGTGCAAGGCATCGTCATCCGCGCGAATTCCGACGATCTCATCGTCGAGACCAAGTCCGATGCGGTCGACATCACGCGCCCCCGCGGTCTCGTCCTCTCGACCCAGAACGACCGGCTGCTTGCGCGCTCCGGGCCGCGCCGCCCGCGCTTGTTCGACTTCGTCGCATGGCGAGGACCGCGGGGCGTCGCCTATGTGGATCGCCGCAGCGCGCTCGATCGGGCGATTGCCGCGGCGGCGTCGAGGGCAAAGACGCGCCCGCGCCTCGATCTTGCGCATTTCTATTTCGCGCATTTGTTCGGGCCCGAAGCCTTGAGCGTCCTCGCGCAGATCGCGCGGGACGATCCGAAGAGCGCGGCGCAGCCGAGCTTTCGTGCCTTGAAGGGCGCGGCTTGCGTGCTCGCCGAAGACGAGGATTGCGCCGCCAAGGAGCTCGGCTCGCCCGATTTCGACAAGGAGCCCGAGCTCGGCCTGTGGCGCGGGGCAACGGCCGCGCGGAAGGCCGATTGGCCGACAGCCGCGCGCGAGTTCCTCGAGGGCGCCGGATATCTCGTCTTCTATCCTGGCCGCCTGCGTGATCGCCTCGCGCTGGGGGCGGCGGAGGCGATGATCGAGACCGACCGCGCATCGAGCGCCGGGCCTTTGCTCGATCTCGTGCTGAAGGACGGCACGGACGAGCGCGATCAGGCGATGGCTCTTTTCCTGCGCGGCCGCGTCGACCACCAGCTCGGACAGCTTCAGCCGGCGCTCGATCTTTGGACCAAGGTCGCGGCGATGAGCGACCGCAAGGCGCGGGCGCGTGCGCTCTATGCCAAGGCTGTGGCGCTCTACGCGGCACAGCGGGCGAGCCGGCCCGAGACGATCAAGGCTCTCGACGCGCTGCGCTTTGCCTGGCGGGGCGATGCGTTCGAATTCACCCTGCTGCGCCGCTTGGGCGAGTTGAAGCTCGAGCAGAGCGACACCGAGGGCGGGCTCGACGCGCTCCATCTTGCCGCCGCCTATTTTCCCGATTACCCGGCCGCCAAGGACGTCACCAAAGAGGCAGCCGATGCGTTCATCGATCTCTTCACCGGCAAGGCGTCGGACGACATGCCGCCGGTCAAGGCGCTGGCGCTTTACGATCAGTTCCACGACCTCGTGCCGGCGGGTGCGCAGCACGATGCGATCGTCAAGAAGCTGGTGGACCGGCTGGTCTCGGTCGATCTTCTGGATCGCGCCGCCGATCTCTTGGGCGAGCAGGTCAAAACCCATCTTCAAGGTCTCGACAAGGCGCGCGCCGCGACGCAGCTCGCGCTGCTGCGGCTGATGAACCACCAGCCCGAGGAGGCGATCGCCGCGCTCGATATCGATGTCGGCGCGGGGCTCACCCCCGATCTCGGGCGGCAGAGGCAGGAATTGCGCGCCCGGGCGCTGCTCGATCTCGGCCGCGCGGCCGATGCGCTTGCCATGCTGGCGAGCGACAACAGCCGCGACGCCTACCGGCTGCGCGCCGACATCTATTGGCATCAGCGCGACTGGAAGAACGCGACCAAGGTCTTCTCGCTGCTTGCGGGCGAACCGCCGGCCAAAGGGCCGCTCGATGCGGAGACCGCAAGGCTGGTGCTGAGCTGGGCGGCAGCGCTGACGCTCGAAGGCGATCAGAAGGGACTCGCGAAACTGCGCGAGACCTTCGGTTCGGCGATGGTCGGGACGACATCGGCTGATGCCTTCAGCATCATCGCCGATGACAACAACGCCGCGGCCGCGGCCGGCGGCACGCCGAGCGAGATCGCGTCGCGCGTCGCGCAGATCGGAACCCTGCAGAACTTCATGGCCGCCTACAAGCAGCGCCTCGCCAGCGACAAGCTCAGCGCAATCAACTGACGTGCCGCGCAGTCTCGGCTGACGCTGCGGCGCGGCCGATTGACCGTTAACGATGTTCGATGATGACATCGCCGGAATCGCTCTTCCGGCTTTGCGCTCGTGGCAAGGCTCGATTATAACTCAGCCCGGCTGCGGGCATCGTGCCCGAGCCTTATCCCCGCGAGCCGCGCGCGCGGGCGGAAGCCGATGGTCACCCAGGATTTCTGATCGGGCTCCTCACAACAACCAAGATGGCACGCATGTCGCAAATCGAGACGAGGACCGGTTATGGTCCCTTCGCTAAGCTCCTTCATTGGACCATTTTCGCTTTGCTGGTCGCGCAATACGCATTCGGCTGGACCATGCCCGATGTGCATCGCGACACCAAGCCTGAGGGATTGATCGCCTGGCATCTCGCCGTCGGCGCGACGATCATCATCGTCGTTGCGATCCGGCTCGTTTGGCGCGCCATGCGGCCCGTGCCGCTCGACATCGCGAGCATGCCGAAATGGCAGGGCTGGCTCGCTCATGCGACGCATTGGCTGCTTTATATTGGCCTCGTCGTCATGCTGCTGCTAGGCTGGGCCAACGCGTCGGCGCGCGGCTTTCCGGTGCTCTTCCTCGGCTTGATCCCGTTGCCGCCGATCATGCCCGTGGGATCGCGCTTGGGGCTTGGATTCGGCGATATCCACATCTTCCTCAGCTGGTGCCTGCTCGCGCTGATCGGGCTACACGTCCTGGCAGCGCTCTATCACCGGCTGATCCTGCGCGATCGGGTGCTGCAGCGCATGCTGCCGGGCGGCAGAACGTAGCACAGCCGGCGGACAAGCGCCGGCGTCGTGCGAAGCCAGAAGGCGTAGCACAGCAGCGCAGACAAGCGCCGGCGTCGTGCGAAGGGCACTTTTAGCAGGCGCCAGCCTCGCTCGGCGTGCAGGCGTCCACGGGGGATGACCGCACTTCGGTAAAGACCCGTGCGATTTCCGGGAATTGCTGCTTGATCGAGCTTTCGAGCCTTGCCAATATTTTCTCGACCTGCCCCGCGCTGATGTCGTCGCGCATATCGATGCTCGCGACCACGAGCACGTCGTCCGGGCCGAGATGTACCGTCAGGATTTCGTTTGCGCGCATGGCTTCGGGAAGCGCTTCGATCGCCCGCCGCGTTTCGTCGACGATATCGCTTCGCGCGGCTTCGCCGATCAGGAGGCTTTTGGTTTCATAGACCAACCAGCTCGCGGTCAGCGCGAGCAAGACGCCGATGAGCACCGATCCGACGCCATCGAGTATCGGAAGGCCGAGCAGCTTGTCGGCATTGACCGCGGCGAGGGCGATGACGACGCCGAGGATCGCGGCGCTGTCCTCGAAGAGGACCACGAACACGGTCGGATCTTTGCTGGCGTGAAGGTGTCGGAGCAGCGGCGCGTCGCGCCTCGCCCCGTTGAAATGCCGCCACGCAATCCTCCAGCTCATCGATTCAAAGACGAGAGCGGCGCAGAGGACGAGGTTGTTGATCCATAGCGAGCCGACCGGCTCAGGGTGGAGGATTCTCGCGATCCCTTCGCCGATGGAGACGACCGCCCCGCCGACAAAGATCACGAGCGCGACGACGAATGGCCAGAAATAGAGCTCGCGCGCATAGCCGAAGGGATGGTAGCGGTCGGGCGGCTTACGGGCGCGCTTCATGCCGAGCAGCATCAAGCCTTCATTGCCGGAATCGACGACCGAGTGAATCGCCTCGCTCAGGGTCGACGCGCTGCCGGTCGCGAAGGCGGCGGCGAACTTCGCCGCCGCGATGGCGAGATTGGCGCCGAGCGCGACCCAGACGACGATGCCCGATGATTCAGTCTCGCGGCCGCCGCTCACCCTTCACTTCCCGGGACGCCATGGGACGACGCAAGGGCAACGTCGAGGACCCGCCGAGGTTCCGGTTTTTGCCTTGCCGGGCTGGCTACGGCCAAAGCTGGCGCGAGGCAAGCTCGGCGCCTTCGCGCAATGCCTGAAGCTTCGCCCATGCCAGCTGCGGGTGGATGCGGCCGCCAAGCCCGCAATCGGTTCCGGCGATGACGTTCTCGCGGCCGACGGCTTGCGCGTAGTTGAGGATGCGGTCGGCAACGAGTTCGGGATGCTCGAGCACATTGGTCGCATGGCTGACGACGCCGGGGATCAGCAGCTTTCCTGCCGGCAATTTCGTCTCGCGCCAGACCTTCCATTCATGCTCGTGCCGCACATTGCCGGCCTCGACCGAATAGGCTTGCGCCTTGACCTTCACCAGCAGATCGACGACGTGCTTGAGCGGCACGTCGCCCTTATGCGGCCCGTGCCAGCTTCCCCAACAAATATGGAAGCGCACGCGATCTTCGGGAATGCCCGCGAGCGCGTGGTTCACGGCCTCGACTTGGTATGCGGCCCATTTCCGATAGCCGGCCACATCGTCGTTCATCGAAAACCACCAGTCATAGATATCGACCAGGGCCGGATCGTCGATCTGCAGGATGAATCCGGCCTCGACGATGGCGCGGTATTCCTCGCCGATCGCTTCGGCCAAGGCCCAGCTATAGTCCTCGCGAGACTTGTAATAGGCATTCGGCAGGATTTGCAGCGTCGCGGGCGAGACCGCGGTCATGAATACGTCTTCGATGTTCGCGCCGGCGGTCGCGGCTTTGAGGTTGGCGATGTCGCGCTGGATTGCGGCGTGGCCCGAATATTTGACCGGACCGGTGCAGGTGAGGCCGTAGAGCCGCGCGGTGCTGGTGCCGCTTGGCGCGGCGGAGCCTGCGGCCTGGGCGCTCTGCTGGCCGGCGCTCGCCTCCTCGGCATAGAAGGCGGCGAATTCCTTGCGCTCCTTGCTGCCATGGGTCCAGGCGGCACGGCCTTGCCGCGCCTGCTCCTCGCTCAGCTCGAAGCCGCTGAGCCGGTCATAGACGTAGGACCACCACGCGCCGTAATCGACCGCCGCGCGCATCGCCTTGCCATACTCGCCGTCATTGACGATATCGATGCCGAGCTCGCTTTGGCGCGCGACGATCTCGCCGACGGCCGATCTGAGCCGCGGCAACAGATCCGCATCGGCTGCGTTCTCGCGATAAAGCGCCATGAGATCGTCGGGGCGGGGCAGGCTGCCCACATGGGTCGTGAGGATGCGGTGGGCGCTGGTCTTCATGACACTCCTCCCATTCGAGAAACATCTGAGGTTCCCCAAAACCGAAGACCATAATATCATGCAATCCAAGCAGCCCCGCCAAGGGATGTTCGCATCGCCAAGGGAGGATCGTCATGAAGCGCAGCACGGATCGCATCATCACGACACATGCCGGCAGCCTGCCTCGGCCGCAGGATCTCATCGCCGTCAACCGCGCGCGCGGAGAGGGCGAAACGGTCGAGCCGACCGCTTATGCGGAGTGTCTTTCGCGTTCGGTCGGGGCCGTCGTCAAGATGCAAAAGGAGCTCGGCGTCGACATTCCGAACGATGGCGAGTTCGGCAAGCCGATGGCCGGGAACTACGATTACGGCGTCTGGTGGAACTATGCCTTTGCCCGGCTGGAGGGCTTCGTTCCGGCGGAATCCGTGCCGGAATCCGCGCACAAGAAATCGAGCGTCGCCGATGTCGCCCTGACCAGCATCGGCAGGCGCCGCGACTGGCAGAAATTCAGCGAGTTCTATCAGGACCCGGAATCGAGCGGCACCTTGCTCGGCAGCGCCGCGCGCCGGCCGACGCGTCGGCCGGTTTGCACCTCGGCCATCCGTTACGCCGGCCACGCCACCGTTCAGGCCGATATTGCCAACCTCAAGCAGGCGATGGCGGCGGCGGGGGTCGAAGAAGGCTTCATCACCGCGGTCGGGCCCGGGAGCTTCGCGCGCGGCGAAAATCTCTTTTATAAATCCGAAGAGGAATTCGTCTTCGCCTCGGCGGAAGCGATGCGCGACGAGTACAAAGCGATCGTCGATGCCGGTCTCGTGCTACAGATCGACGATCCGAGCCTGCCCGACAATTGGGATATGATCAGCCCCGAGCCCCCGCTCGCCGAATTCAAGAAATTCGAGCGCGTTCGCATCGAGGCGCTCAACCACGCGCTGCGCGGCCTACCGGCGGATCGCATCCGCTATCACATTTGCTGGGGAAGCTGGCACGGGCCGCACTCGACCGACATTCCGCTGACGGACATCGTCGATCTCGTGCTGGCGGTGAATGCCGGCGCCTATTCGGTCGAAGCTGGCAATGTGCGGCACGAGCATGAATGGCGCGTCTGGGAGGAGACCAAGCTGCCCGAGGGAAAACTGCTGATCCCGGGCGTCGTCAGCCACGCGACCAATCTTATCGAGCACCCCCAGGTCGTGGCGGACCGGCTGTTGCGCTACGCACGGGTGGTCGGGCGCGAGAACGTGATCGCCGGGACGGATTGCGGCTTCGGCGGCCGCATTCATGCGCAACTCGCCTGGGCAAAGCTTCAAGCGCTCGCCGAAGGCGCGCGCCTCGCCTCGCGAGAGCTGTGGAAATAGCGCTCGGGGCACAGCGCAACGTCGCGCGGTTGCCGAGGATGTTGGTTGTGCCCAGACTAAAGATGCCGCGCACGGCGCGAGCTTTTTCGATCATTGCACGCATGCTGCGGGGGAGCGGTGGTCCATGAGCTTAGAGATCAGACCGGCGCAGCCGTCCGATGCCCCCAGCTGCGCGCGCATCTGCTTCGAGGCATTCGGCGGCCTCCATCGGCAGCAAGGTTTCGCGCCGATCTTTACCTCGATGGACGTCATCACCCGCCGGGTGACGAATCTTATCGGTGATCCGAGCGTATTTGGCGTCGTTGCCGAGGACGAGGGACGGATCGTCGGCGTCAACTTCCTCAGCGAATCCGATCCGGTGCGAGGCGTCGGGCCGATCGCGGTTGATCCGGCGGTGCAAGCTGGCGGTATCGGCCGAAAATTGATGGAGGCGGTACTTCAGCGCACGGCCGGGCTTCCCGCACGTCTTCTCCAAGAGACGTTCAACATGCGATCCATGTCGCTCTACGCGTCGCTCGGCTTCGATGTGCAGGACCTCTACGTTCTGGTGAGCGGCAGGCCGTCGGCCCAGCTTTCGGACTACGAAGTCCGTCCGATGATCGAAGGCGACCTCGAGGGATGCGAGCGCTTGCAAAAGGAGGCTATCGGCTTTCCGCGGACCAATGAGCTTCGCACCGCTCTCAAAGCCGGCATCCCGTGGGTCGCCGTGAAAAATGGGGCGGTTGCGGCGTTCGTCGCGTCGCCGTTCCTATGGATCGGCAGTCACGGCGCAGCCGAAGACGAACAGTCGCTGGCCGCGCTTCTCGGCGGCGCCGCGCAACAGGCCGGAAAGGATGTCGCGTTCCTTTTGCAGACGCGATCGGCAGGTCTGTTCCGGTGGGCGCTTGCCAATGGCATGAGGGCGGGTCGCCCGCTGACCTTGATGTCGAAAGGCCCATACGACCCGCCCAAATGTATCTATATCCCCTCGGTCGTGTATTAGATCTGGCGAGGCGTCGGGCGGCAACTCGCCCGGTCTGGCTCAGCGCTTGCGCAGGAACGGCACCGCCAGGCGCATCACCTCGTCGGCCGCGTCCCAAGGCACCATGTGCTTGCAATTCTCGACGATGTGCAGATCGAGCTCAGGGTGCATTTTCTTGAAGAGCTCGGCGCGATCGCCGGCATGGGCACGGTCGTTGCGGCCATAGATCAGCATCAGCGGGAGCTTGAGCTCGAGCATACGCTGCCAGATCGGCGTGCCGCCGCCACCACCGCCTTCGGGTGCGTTGGCACGCGCGGTGAAGGTCTGAAAAGCCTTGCC
>Ga0070679_100000662_pt1 | contig 29358 bp, 31 predicted proteins | sample KBSC63BmetaG_FD_65652 | JGI IMG/M metagenome (GOLD analysis project Ga0070679, IMG submission 65652) | Corn rhizosphere microbial communities from Kellogg Biological Station, Michigan, USA - KBS C6-3B metaG | ecosystem: Host-associated > Plants > Roots > Rhizosphere | place: USA: Michigan... | reverse complement strand
TTCGCGTTCGCGAAGCCCTTAAGCGGGTTGTGAGAACGCGTTCCTTCATCGCCGCGCTCGTGATCGCGGTTGCCGCGGCGCTGGTGTACGCGTGGCCGGCCGGCAAGCCCCCAGCAGGTCGCGGCACGCCGGGCGTGGTCGTCCGGCCCGTTGACGGCGACACGCTCGTGGCCCGCGCGGGCGGCCGCCGCTTCTACGTGCGGCTGCTCGGCATCGACACGCCGGAGACGCACCGGCCCGGCACGCCTGTGGAGTGCGGCGGACCGGAGGCCTCGCGGGCGATGGCGCGGCTGGCGCCGCCGGGCACACCGGTGCGGCTCGAGAACGACCCGACCCAGGACCGCGTGGACCGCTACGGCCGGATGCTCGCCTACGTCTGGCTGCCCGGCGGGCGCCTGCTCGAAAGCGAGCAGCTCGAGGCCGGCTGGGCCACCACCTACGTGTACGCCGGCCATCCGGTGAGCCTCTTCGCGAGGCTGGCGAAGGCGGCCGCCCAGGCGCGCGCCGCCCGCCGCGGCGTATGGGCCGAATGCGGGGGTGACTTTCACAGCGCCGCGGGTTAGGGTCGGGGTACGCCCGTCCCTAGGAGGTAGCCATGGCCGACACCGAGTACTTCGACCTCGTATGCGAGGGCGGCGGCGTGAAGGGAATCGGCCTGTCGGGCGCCTATTCGGTGCTCGAGGAGCAGGGCCACGTGGCCCGCAGCTGCGCCGGCACCTCCGCGGGAGCCATCACCGCCGCCCTGATCGCCGCCGGCTACAAGTCGGACGCGCTCAAGGAGATCATCTTCGGCCTCGACTACCTGCAGTTCGAGGACGAGACCTGGGTCGAGAAGGTCCCGCTGCTCGGCCACGGCGCCAGCATCGCCATCGAGAACGGCATGTACAAGGGCGATGCGTTCGAGAGCTGGATCCGCAACCTGCTCTCCGCTCAGCACGTGTACACGTTCGCGGACCTCGCCGCGGAGCCGGACCCCGACGACGACTCGGGAGAGTTCAGGTCGCGCCTCCAGGTGATCGCCTCCGACATCACCGCCCGCGAGATGCTGGTGCTGCCGCGCGACGCCAAGGAAAAGCTCGGCATCGAGCCCGAGGAGCTCGAGGTCGCGAGGGCCGTGCGCATGAGCATGTCGATCCCGCTCTTCTTCGAGCCGGTGCGCTGGGACAACCCGGTCACCAACCGCGAGCACCTGATCGTGGACGGCGGCGTGCTGTCCAACTACCCGCTCTGGATCTTCGATCGCAAGGATGCGAAGGCGCCGCGCTGGCCGACGTTCGGTCTGCTGCTGGTCGAGCCCGACCCCGAGTCGCCGATCACCGACCCGGTGCCGGAGCCGGAGCACGGCGCGCGCGGCCCGCGCGGGCTGATCCTGATGATGAAGGCGCTCGTGGAGACCATGCTCGAGGCGCACGACCGCATGTACATCGAGAAGGACCAGTACGCGCGCACGGTCCCGATCCCCACCTGCGGCGTTGGCACCACCGAGTTCGACATCCGCTCCAAGCCGGACAAGATGAACGCGCTCTACGAGGCGGGTCGCACGGCCGCGACGCACTTCCTCGCCACCTGGAAGTTCGACGACTACATCAAGGCGTTCCGCGACCCGGAGCTGGCGGCGCGCACGCGGCGCGAGGACATCCTGGCCGAGCAGGTGGCCGCGCGAGCCGCCAAGCCCGCGCCCGCGAAGGTCTGATCACTCGTCGAGGAAGATGTCCGTCTGCAGCGAGGAGCCGTCGCCGTAGGTGTAGTCCGAGAGGTCGGTCACGCCCTCCTCGGCAAGCACCTCGTCGTCGATGAAGAAGTTGCCGCTGCACTCGCGCGCGTCGCGCACGAGGATCGCGTGCGCGGCGTCGGCCAGGATCTCCGGCCTGCGCGAGCGCGCCATCGCCTCGTCGCCGCCGAGCAGATTCTGAACCGCCGCCGTGGCGATGATCGTGCGCGGCCATAGCGAGTTGAACGCGATCCCGGCGTCCGCGTACTCGGCCGCCATGCCGAGCGTGCACATGCTCATCCCGTACTTGGCGATCGTGTACGCCAGGTGGTGCTGGAACCAGTGCGGCTTCATGTTCAGCGGCGGGCTGAGAGTGAGCACGTGCGGGTTCGTGCCCTGCTTGAGGTGCGGCACGCACGCGCGTGACACGAGGAAGGTGCCGCGCGTGTTGATGTTCTGCATCAGGTCGTAGCGCTTCATCGGCAGCGTCTCCGAGCCCTCGATCTGGATCGCGCTCGCGTTGTTGACCACGATGTCGATGCCGCCGAACTGGTCGACCGTCTTCTGCACGGCGTCCAGCACCTGCTCCTCGTTGCGGATGTCGCCGGGCACGGGCAGCGCCTTGCCGCCGGCCGCCTCGATCTGCTCGGCGGCCGTGTAGATCGTGCCCTCGAGCTTGGGGTGCGGCTCGGTGGTCTTGGCGATCAGAGCGACGTTCGCGCCGTCCCGCGCGGCGCGCAGCGCGATGGCCAGCCCGATCCCGCGGCTGCCTCCGGACATGAACATGGTGCGGCCACTCAGGTCGGGCACGGCGGGCAGCTTATGCCATGCTCCGCCGTCGCATGCTCAAGCTCGGGTACAAGGCCTCCGCCGAGCAGTTCGGCCCGCGCGAGCTCGTGGACTACGCGGTGCTCGCGGAGGAGCTCGGCTACGACACCGTCGTCGTCTCGGACCACTTCCAGCCGTGGCGCCACGACGGCGGCCACGCGCCGTTCTCCTTCGCCTGGCTCGCGGCGGTGGGAGAGAGGACGTCGCGCATCGGTCTCGGCACCAGCGTGGTGGCGCCGAGCTACCGCTACCACCCGGGCATCGTCGCCCAGGCGATGGCCACGCTGGGCGTGCTCTACCCGGGGCGGGTGTTCCTCGGAGTGGGCACCGGCGAGGCGATGAACGAGACGCCGCTCGGCGTGGACTGGCCGGACCAGAAGGAGCGCTTCCAGCGGCTCAAGGAGGCGTCCCAGCTGATGAAGCTGCTGTGGACCGAGGAGCGCGTGAACTACGACGGCAACTACTTCAAGACCGAGAACGCGACCGTGTACGACCGCCCGCCCGGCGGCGTGCCGCTCTACATCGCGGCCTCGGGGCCGGCGGCGGCGCGCCTGGCCGGCCGGATCGCCGACGGTTTCATCACCACGAGCGGCAAGGCCCCCGAGCTGTACGCCGAGAAGTTGCTCCCCGCCGTTCGCGAGGGCGCCGAGAAGGAGGGCCGCTCGATGGACGAGATCGAGCTCACGATCGAGATGAAGGTCTCCTTCGACCAGGATCGCGAGCGCGCGATGGAGGACACGCGCAACTGGGGTGCGCTCGCGCTCACGCCCGAGGAGAAGGTGGGGGTGGACGACCCGATGGAGATGCAGCGCCTGGCTGACGCGCTCACGGCCGAGCGGGCGGCCAGCCGTTTCATCGTCTCCGACGACCCCGACACCCAAGTGGAGGCGATCAAGCCGTACCTCGACCTCGGCTTCACGCACCTCGACTTCCACTTCCCGGGCGAGGATCAGGAGCGCGCCCTGCGCCTCTACGCGGACGAGGTCCTGCCCCGCCTGCGTGAGCTTTAGCCGCCGGATCGCGTTCGCGCTGGCCACGAGAGAGTCGTGGGAGCGCGTGGTGCGCGCCGTGCCGCGCGGGGAGGACGCGGCATACCGCTTCGCGAGCCGCTACGTGGCGGGCACGGGGCTCGACGACGCGGTGTCGTGCGCCGAGCGCCTGGCCGCCGACGGGCTCGCCAGCTCGATCGACCTGTTCGGCGAGCACGTCACGGACCCGGCGGTGGCGGACCGCGTGACCGACCAGTACGTGCTGCTCGCGGGTTCGCTCTCGCGCTTCCCCCGCGGGACCTTTCTGTCGATCGACCTCTCGCACATCGGGCTCGACGGGTCGGCGGACGCCACCGAGCAGCGGTTGCGGCGGATCGCCGAGGCGCTGCCGCCCGGCTGCCGGCTACAGGTGGGTGCGGAGGAGGAGGCGCGGGCCGAGGTGATCCTGGCGGTGGTGCTCGCCGTGGCGCGCGCCTGCGGCGGAGTGTCGGCCACTCTGCAGGCCAACCTCAAGCGCAGCCCGCGCGACGTCCGCACGCTCGCCGATGCCGGCGTGCCGGTCCGGCTCGTGAAGGGCGCCTACGTGGAGAGCGCCTCGGTCGCGCTGCCCTGGGGCGATCCCACCGACCTCGCGTTCATGGAGCTGGCTCATGAGCTTCGGCGCAGTGGGGTGGAGGTGGTGCTCGCCACGCACGACCCGGTCCTGCGCGAGGCGCTGCTCACCGCGCTACCCGGGGTCGGCGTGGAGATGCTGCTCGGCGTGCGGGGCGACGACGCCCGCGAGCTCGCGGCCCGCGGCGTGCCCGTGCGCATCTACGTGCCCTACGGCGCGGACTGGTTTCGCTACGCGATGCGGCGCTTCGCGGAGTCGCTGGGCCACTAGGGCGCGGGCAGCGTGGCGTGGGCGCCGTTCGGGAAGCTCGCGGTGGCGAGGGCTCCGTCCTGGTTCCAGCTCACGGTGACCTTTGTGCTGCCGACGGTGAACGTGCCGCTGACCTTGCCCGTCGCCGAGTTCCACTTGCCCGTGCCGGTCACCGTGGCGTCACGGACGAAGCGGACGGCCTTCAGCTTGAACACGGTCGGATCGCCGCGGGTGGTGAAGCTGCCGCCGCGCAGGCCCGGCCCATGATTCACGCCCGAGTAGAAGTGGCGGATCAACGCATCGCCCAGCGCCGCCGCCGCGACGGTTGCCGCGCGCCGCGCGCTCGCGCCGGGGTCGCCTCCGTCCTGCAGCGTGGCCGGCACCACGTTCGCGAACAGCGTCGGATAGGAGCCCGCGGTGTGCACGGGCGGAATGCCGTTCGCGCAGCTCGCGTCCAGCGTGTCCATGCTCCCCGGGTGGCGCACGAATGCGCGGATGATCCGCCGCGCGCAGTGCGTCGCGCCGAGCAGCAGCGTGTCGCCCTCGGAGCTCACGTGCACCGCGTTGCGGAGCTTCACGATGCGCACGTGGGCGCCCAGCGTGGGGCCGAACTTCTCGACGTCCGGTTCCGGCGTGAGCGAGTCGAGGTCGCCGCCCATGATCAGGATCGGCACGCTTGACGGCAGCGGCTGCGAGCCGGGCGGCACCGGGGGCGCGCTGTGGTGAGGCGCGGGCCAGTCGATGCAGGCCACGTAGGGCTCGTCATAGGCGCTCATCGCCAGCCACTCGCCCGAGGTGAACGGGGCGAACGGGTTTCCCGGCGGCGGGTTGGCGATCGCGGCGTCGTACTCGGCGCGCCGCTGCGTCTCGGAAGAGCGCATGTCGAAGAGCTGCGGGTAGTCCACGCAGCTCACCGCGAAATAGAGCCCGTCGCTGAAGTAGGCGGCCGTGCTGTTGCCATGGTCGTAGGTGCCGGACTGGAGGGCGAGGCGCAGAAGTGGCACGTTGTCGCCGGCCAGCGCCGCGCGCACCGACGGGTCGAGCTCGCGGTAGATCACTGGGTCCGAGGCTGCGTCCTGCACGAGGTCGACGATGTTGCGCACGGTCACGCGCACGCGCGCCCGCGAGCCGTCGGAGTCGCGGCTCGTGCCGCTGATGGGCGCGGTGCGGAGCCTGTCGAGCAGCTGCGCGAGCCGATCGCTGGCGCGCCCGGCGGCCGCGGCGGCGCAGGCCAGGTCGCGCGCGCACACGGCGTCGAGCGCGTTCTTCGCCACCGGCCCCGACGACGCGTACCAGGGGTCGAGGCCGACCACCGGATACGCCGAGTCGAGCGTGACCGAGTGCAGCATCTGCGGGTGCCGCGCCATGAACGACTGCGTGAACCAGGTGCCGTACGAATCGCCGTACCAATCGACCTTGCCGAGACGCGAGGCGCGCAGCACAGCCGCCATGTCGTCCACCGCGTACGCGGTGCCGAACAGATCGGCCGCGTACACGCGCGGGTAGCGCCGGTCGAGCTGGGCTGCGCAGGAAGCCACGTACCTGCCGAACTTCGGCCCGTCCGTGCGCCGGCCGGTGAACCTCTGCACCTGCGGGCAGTTGATCAGCGCCGACATGCCGGTGCCGCGGTTGTCCACGAGCAGCAGCCCGCGCTGCCCGATCAGCGGGCTGAAGATGCCGTGATATTCGAACAGGCTGCCCGAGGACGGATAGCCCGGCCCGCCCTCCACCGCCACGAGCGCGGGCCCCTTGCGCTTGCCGTGCGGCGGCAGCCACTGGAAGCCGATCTTGATGTTGGGCCCGTGCGGCTTGGCCGGGTCGAGCGCCCGCCGGATCGACCCGCACCAGCCGCCCATGCTCGGCGGGCAGCGGTGGAGCGTGAGTTGGCCGAGCCGGAGCTTCTGATGCGTCGGGGCCGCGCTAGCGGGTGCCGCAAAGAGCAGCGCCGCGACGAGCAGCGGGAGTACCCGGCGAGCCTTCACCCACCGTAGTATCGCCGCTAGCGGAATCGGCTCGCAATCTCCGCGAAGAAGCCGTCGGCCAGGCGCTCGAAGCCCTTCGCGCCCACCTCGATCCGGTCGCCGAACTCATAGCCGAGCACCGACTCCTCCGGCTTCAGGTTGATCGTGCTGTTGGCGGTCATCACCCCGCCGTGCTCGATCAGCGAGTCGACCAGGATGCGCACCTCGTTCAGCGGGTTGCCGTCCTTGCCCTCGTTCTTGCGAACGCGATGCACGAACGAGCGGTCGAGCGCCAGCACCAGGTTGTTGAAGAACGCGTGCTCCAGCGCCGCGGGCGGGGAGTCGAGCTTCTTGAACGCGGACACGTCAGCCTTGATCCGCCTGCGCGTCGCCTCGACATAGTCCGCCTCGAATTTGGTCACGGCAAGCATCTCTCTCACCTCCGGTTTCGCGTTGCGCAGTCTCCCTGAAGACGAATGGGCGGGCGCGAAATCGACATGTCACAGTCCACAGAGCTACTGCGTCATAGAGGGCGACGAACTGATCCGGAGACAAAGGAGCCTGAGATGACGACGACGATCGAGCAGCGGATGCAGAGCCCCGTATATGTCGTGCCAGAGGCGATGGAGGCCCTGTACGCGCTCTCCGCGAGCGCGCGCAAGGCCGGGATCCGGCGCGAGACTGCGCTCTTCGTCGAGCTGCGCGCCAGCCAGATCAACGGCTGCAGCTTCTGCGTGGACATGCACTCGCGCGAGCTGAAGGAGATGGGCGTCTCGGACGAGCGCATCTGGTCCGTGGGCGCCTGGCGCGAGGCGCCGTACTACACGGACGCGGAGCGCGCCGCGCTCGCCCTGACCGAGGCCCTCACCCGGATCGCGGATCGCGCAGATCCGGTGCCGGACGAGATCTGGGACGACGCCACTGAGCACTACAACGAGCGCCAGCTCGCCGGCCTGATCCTCGAGATCGCGGGGATCAACGTGTGGAACCGGCTCAACGTGGCGGTGCGGCAGGTGGCGGGCGCGGTGCCGGTGGCTGCCGCGGACTGATGCGGACTGAGGACGACAAGCGACTCATCCATCGGCGCCTGGTGGAGCGGATCGTGGGCGGACCGGGGCAGGCGCCGGCGGACGAGCGCCGGCGTGCGTTCGAGCGCGGCGAGCTTTCGGAGTCGCTCCGGCCGTTGCTCGACAAGGTCGCCACGAGCTCCGGCCAGGTCACCGATGTCGACTTCGACAGGGCAATCGGAGCCGGGCTCACCGAGGACCAGCTCTTCGAGCTCGTGATCTGTGCCGCGGTGGGTGAGTCGACTCGCCAGTACCAGGCGGGCCTGGCCGCTCTTGACCAGGCGAGCGGCGACGCGGGGGCGACCTAGTGCGCCTCCGCGTCCTCGACAGCGGCTACGGCGCCGGGACCAGGGCGCTCTTCAGGCTGATCCGTTTGTTCTCCGGCCACCCCGTGCCCGACGCGGCGAAGATCACCTTCTACAGGTCCGACTTCTACGGCGCGCACATGAAGGAGCTCACCCACGAGGCGATGCGTGGCCGGTCGGACTGGTCGGTGGGCGATCGCGAGCTCATGGCCGCGTACGTGTCGAAGGTGAACGAGTCTCCGTTCTGCGTGGGTGCGCACTCGGCAACCGCGGCGCGGGCCTACCGGGACGGGAAGAAAGTGGAGGCGGCGCTCGCGGATCTCGACGGCGCGCCACTCGATCAGGGGCTGCGAGCAACGCTTCGGATGCTCGGCAAGCTGACAGCCGAGGGAAGCGTTGGTGCCGACGACATGCGAGCGGTGCTTTCAGCCGGCGTCTCGCGGGAGCAGATCGAGGATGCGCTCGCCGTCTGCTTCGCCTTCAACACGACAGATCGGCTCGCCAACGCCTTTGGCTTCGAGGTTCTCACGCACGAGGGCTTCGAGGCCGGCGCGAAGTATCTGCTCAAGCGCGGCTATCGCTAGCGGGACGGAAACAAAGAACCCCGCTCGGAGCGGGGCTTTTGTTTCTCAGCTAGTGCGCCCAGGGAGACTCGAACTCCCACGGGCCATACGGCCCACAAGGCCCTCAACCTTGCGCGTCTACCAATTCCGCCACAGGCGCGTTGCGGGTGGGAACTATAGCGGTGGTGATCGGCCGGGCGACCCCGTTTTTTTAGTCGTCCGATCCCCCCTTATACTACGAACACATGTTCGGATCAGCGCAAAAAACCCGGCCTTCAAGGGGGAGCACATGGTCGAGTTGAAACTCACCAAGCGTCAGCAGGAGATCTTCGACTTCATCAAGCGCTACTCCTCGCAGCACGGCTATCCGCCCACGGTGCGAGACATCGGAAAGGCGATCGGTCTGACCTCGTCGTCCACGGTGCACGCGCACCTCGCCAACCTCGAGAAGGTGGGCGTACTGCGCCGCGATCCGACCAAGCCGCGCGCGATGGAGATCCTCGACAAGGCCAAGAAGGCGGTCTTGCCGGCGGGGCTGCCGATCGTCGGCCGCGTGGCCGCGGGATCGCCCCTGCTCGCCGAGGAGAACATCGAGGACTACGTCGAGGTGCCGCAGATCGCGGGCGGAGGCGACGGCGAGTACGTGCTCAAGGTGCAGGGCGACTCGATGAAGGACGCCGGCATCCTGGAGGGCGACTACGTGGTCGTCCACAGCACGGAGACCGCGCAGAACGGCGAGATCGTCGTGGCGCTGCTGGGTGAGGAAGCCACCGTCAAGCGCTTCTACAAGGAGCGCGATCACGTCCGGCTGCAGCCGGAGAACGACGCCCTCGAGCCGATCCTGACGCGCGATGTCCAGGTGCTCGGGCGCGTAGTCGGAGTGTTTAGGAGGGTCACATGAGTGCCACAGCCACACAACCACTTTTCAATCCTGGCCGAGGGCTCCTCGGAGACGCGCAGATAACGGACAGATCCCCGTCCGGGAGCGGCAACCTCACGTTGGGCGAGCGGATGTCCGACGTATGGGAGGGGTTGCTGCGCACCGGTACGGCGGACTGTCCGGTCTGCCGCGGCCCGATGGAGCGCGCCGGCCAGAGCGGCCACTGCCTGCGCTGCGGCACCGTGCTGTCATGAGCACGCCGGTCACCGGGGTCGACTTCGTCCTGGTCTCGACCAAGGACTTCGACCGCGCGGTGGCGTTCTACGGCACCACGCTCGGCCTGCCGCTGAGCGCGCGCTACGGCAAGATGCCGGGCGCCGAGTTCGAGACCGGCAGTCTCACGATCGCGGTGATCGAGTCACAGGCGTTCGGCATCGACCCGAGCGCGAACAACCACCCGATCGCCCTTCAGGTCGACGACGTCCACGAGGCCCGCGCCGAGCTCGAGTCCCGGGGCGTCGAATTCAAGGGCGACATCCTCGACACGGGCGTATGCCACATGGCCAACTTCGCGGACCCGGACGGAAACGCCCTGATGCTCCACCACCGCTACGCGCCACGGGGCGGCTGACGCGCCAGACCGGCGCTGGGCGGCGTTCTCGGTCGGCCGCTTGCGATTACCCGGCATCCCTGCGTCCTTGCCCAGCTTGGTCTGGACGCGCCCCCGCGGCGCGCGGCTGACGCGGCGTCACCCCGGAATAGCAATGAGGAAGCGGAGTGGCCGGCTCCTCTACGACGCAGTGCAATTTATCCGCGCCATTGGCGGATAAATCGCACCTCGTGCCCACGCTTGGGGAAAACACCATGTCTGTCATGGGAAACTTCCCACGCGTGGGATCGAGCGCACGCATACGGTGAAGGAGGCCCCAAGTGTCGCGGCGGCGGTGGCCCTCCCCTAGTTGCTGCCGTTCGCCTGGGCTGGCCAATCACGCTTGGGGTCTAATCCCTGCATAACAGGAAGAAGTCCCCAAGTGTCAGGGCCCGGGAGCGGCTTGTCACAGGTGGTCGTGCCGCGGCACTCGCCCTAGGCTTCACCTGCTGGCTGTGCAGCCGCGGGGGTCGGGGAGAAAACCGGCCCTCGAGGAAAGTCCGGACACCGCAGGGCAGGGTGGTCGGGAAATCTGACCCGGGGAAACCCGCGGGAAAGTGCCACAGAAATGACACCGCCTAAGCGGCGGGCCCTCACGTGAGGCCCGTCGCCGGTAAGGGTGAAATGGTGCGGTAAGAGCGCACCGCCGGCGTGGTGACACGCCGGGCAAGGCAAACCCCACCCGGTGCAAGGCCAAGCAGGGACGTTGACGCTGCCCGCCGAGTCCCAGGTAGGCCGCACAGATGGATGGCTGCGCTAGACAGGATCCGGCTTATAGGCCAGCTACGGAGAAGCCCCGCGTCCGCGCGGGGCTTCTCTACGTCTTGGGGTTGCTGCGGGCCGGATCGGTTTCGACCGTTCCTCTCTGGGCCGCCGGCTTCGCCGTCGGGAGCTCCCAGAGAGGAAGATCGAAACCGTCCGGCTTGGTTCCAGCCGCGCGGCGCTCGCTCGCTTTCGCGGGCTTGCTCTCTCCGCTCAGCTAGAGATCTCCGCCTGCTGCCTGAACAGCTCGAGCAGGCCGCCCCAGCCGCCCTCGCTGCTGCCCACGGCCTCGGCGATCTTTGCGGCGCCGGCGCCGTGGCGCTCGATGTTGCGGTGCTCGAATTCCACGCGCGTGCGCGCGGGGGACTCGGCGATGAAGCGGGCCTCGTACTCGCTCGCGTGTGACTCGTCCGGGTCGTACTTCCAGTCCGAGCCGATCTGCCACGACACCACGATCCGGTTCGGCCGGTCGAATACGAGCACCCGGCCCCAGTCGCACTCGCTGCCGTCGACACCGCGCTCGTACGCCCGGCCCCCTTCGCGGCACTCGATAACGGCCTCGGCCATGTCGGCCTCACCGATGTGGTGGCCGCGCGGCCACCAGCTGTCGAAGCCGGCGGTGAAGACGTCGAAGGCCCGCTCCTGCGGCGCCTCCACGGTCACGGTCTTGCGGATAGTCAGATCCGCGGTCTGCATGGTCATCGGACCTCCTCGTCGGTCTGCTCCGCCGCCTCCTTGAAGGCAGCCAAAGCCTGGTTCCAGAACTGGTCGAGATACGCGCGCAGGGCGCCGATGCCCTCCGGGTTGAGCTGGTAGAGCCGCCGGTTGCCGTCCTGCCGGTCCGTGACGAGCCCGGCGTCCTTCAGCACCTTCAGGTGCTGGGACACAGCGGGCCGCGACACCGGCAGCTCCTTGGCGAGCTCGCCCACGGCGCTCGGGCCGCGGGCAAGGCGCTCGAAGATCTCGCGTCGTGTCGGATCCCCGAGAGCGCTCAACCCATTAGCTTGGTAAGTGGGCACTGACCGTAAGCTATCACTTACCAACGCTGAAAGTCAACCCCGGCGCGACCGTCAGGATTCGGTCCAGGGCCCTCCAGACCCCCGCAATTTGCGGGAATCTGGTGGCGATTTCACCCCTCCTCTGTTAAGGAACTGCGGGGTTTCCGCGACTTATCTCGCTACCATTTCGCGTCCGCCGGGCCACCCGAACACGGCCAAGGGCCGCTCCGAGAGGTTGGATGAACGAGCAGCGACCTGAGGCCGTGGGCCTCTATGACCCAGCTTTTGAGCACGACGCCTGTGGAGTAGGCGCCGTTGCCGATTTGTCCGGAGCGGCTAGTCACGCCACGGTGGCACGGGCGCTCCAGGTGCTCGACGCGCTCGAGCACCGCGGCGCGAGCGGCGCGGAGATCGACACCGGCGACGGCGCCGGCATCCTCATCCAGATCCCCGACGCGTTCCTGCGCGAGGCCGCGGACTTCGAGCTGCCCGCCCAGGGCCACTACGCCGTCGGGATGTGCTTCCTCCCGAGGGAGCCCGTCCGCCGCGCCGAGCTCGAGAGGCTGATCGAGCGCACGATCCACGCCGAGGACCTCGAGCTGCTCGGCTGGCGCGACGTGCCGGTCGACTCGACCGTGCCCGGCCCGAGTGCCGCCGCGGTGGAGCCCCTGATCCGCCAGGTCTTCGTCGGGGCCGGCGAGACCGACGACCAGGATGCCTTCGAGCGCAAGGTCTACGTGCTCCGGCGCATCGTGGAGAAGCACGCGGGCGCGGACCTCGCCATCCCCTCGCTCTCCTCGCGCACCCTCGTCTACAAGGGCATGCTCACCTCGCCGCAGCTGCCCGACTACTTCCCGGACCTGCGCGACGAGCGCACCGCCAGCGCGCTCGCGCTTGTGCACTCCCGCTTCTCCACCAACACCTTCCCGAGCTGGGAGCTCGCGCACCCGTACCGCTACATCGCGCACAACGGCGAGATCAACACGCTGCGCGGCAACGTGAACTGGATGGCCGCGCGCGAGTCGCAGCTGAAGAGCGAGCTGTTCGGCGACGACCTGCGCAAGATCACCCCCGTGGTCGTGCCGTTCGGCAGCGACTCGGCCACCTTCGACAACGTGCTCGAGCTGCTCGTGCTGAGCGGCCGCTCGCTCCCGCACGCGCTGATGATGATGATCCCCGAGGCCTGGGAGGGCCGCGAGGACATGCCGGAGGAGCTGCGCGACTTCTACGCGTACCACTCCTGCCTCATGGAGCCGTGGGACGGGCCGGCAGCGGTGGCCTTCACCGACGGCCGCGTGATCGGCGCGACGCTCGACCGCAACGGCCTGCGCCCGGGCCGCTGGCAGCTCACGCGCGACGGCTTCGTGGTGCTGGCCAGCGAGACGGGCGTGCTGCCAGCCGACCCGAAGGAGGTCGTGGCCAAGGGCCGCCTCCAGCCGGGCAAGATCTTCCTGGTCGACGTGGAGAACGGCCGCATCGTCGACGACGGCGAGGTCAAGCACGTCATCGCCACCCGCAAGCCGTACGGCCGCTGGTACGGCGAGCGCAGCGTGCACCTCGACGACCTGCCGGACGTCGCGCCGGCGGAGATCCCGGCCGATCCGATCCGCACGCGTCAGCAGCTCTTCGGGTACACGCAGGAGGACCTGAAGATCACGCTCGCGCAGATGGGCGGAGCCAAGGCCGAGGAGCCGACCGGCTCGATGGGCAACGACTTCGCGCTCGCGGTGCTGAGCGACCGCCAGCCGCTCCTCTACTCGTACTTCAAGCAGCTGTTCGCGCAGGTCACGAACCCGCCGATCGACCCGATCCGCGAGAGCATCGTGATGAGCGTGTCCACGTCGGTCGGGCCCGAGGGCAACCTGCTCGACGAGACGCCCGAGCACGCCCACCAGCTGATCATCGGCCAGCCGCTGCTCACGCACGGCGAGCTCGAGAAGCTGCGCCAGGTCGACCACCACGTGTTCCGAGCCGACACGCTGGACGCAACCTTCCCGGTCGCCGAGGGGCCGGGCGGCCTCGCGCGCGCGGTCGCGCGCCTGTGTGGGGAAGCGTCCGCCGCGATCGACTGCGGAGACAACATCCTCATCCTGTCGGACCGCGCTGCCGGCGCCGACCGCGCGCCCATCCCCGCGCTGCTGGCCGTCGCCGGCGTGCACCACCACCTGGTCCGCGAGGGCACGCGCCTCCAGGCGGGTCTCGTGGTGGAGTCGGGCGAGCCGCGCGAGGTCCACCACATCGCGACGCTGCTCGGCTACGGAGCCAGCGCCGTCTGTCCGTACCTCGCCTTCGAGACGCTCTTCGAGATGTACGACCTCGGCCTCCTGCCCGGCGTGGAGAACGCGGCCAGGGCCGAGAAGAACATGATCAAGGCGGTCGGCAAGGGACTGCTCAAGACGATCTCCAAGATGGGCATCTCCACCGTGCGCAGCTACTCGGGCGCGCAGATCTTCGAGGCGGTTGGCCTCGAGCCGGACCTGGTGGACCGCTACTTCACCGGCACCACCTCGCGCATCGGCGGCATCGGGCTGGAAGTGCTCGCGCGCGAAACGCTGGCCCGCCACGCGCGCGCGTATCCGAGCGGCGCCGTGCCCGCGTCGGAGACGCGCCTGCGGAACGGTGGCGTGCACGCCTGGCGCAGGGACGGCGAGCACCATCAGTGGAACCCGGACACGATCGCCGAGGTGCAGCAAGCCGTCCGGCACGGCGGACAGGAGGCCTACGAGCGCTTCACCGCACAGGTCAACAACGAGTCCACGCGCAAGGCCGCGCTGCGCGGTCTGCTCAAGCTGCGCACCGACGGGGCAACTCCGATCCCGCTCCACGAGGTCGAGGACGCGAAGGAGATCGTCAAGCGCTTCGCCACGGGCGCGATGTCGCTCGGCTCGATCTCAACCGAGGCGCACGAGACCCTCGCGATCGCGATGAACCGCCTGGGCGGCAAGTCGAACACCGGCGAGGGCGGAGAGGACCCGCGCCGCTTCACGCCGGACGCGAACGGCGACCGCCGCCGCTCGGCGATCAAGCAGGTGGCCTCCGGCCGCTTCGGCGTAACCGCGCATTACCTCGTCAACGCCGACGAGCTCCAGATCAAGATGGCGCAGGGCGCGAAGCCCGGCGAAGGCGGCCAGCTGCCCGGCCATAAGGTCGACGAGTACATCGGCAAGATCCGGCACTCCACGCCGGGCGTCGGCCTGATCTCGCCGCCGCCGCATCACGACATCTACTCGATCGAGGACCTCAAGCAGCTCATCTTCGACCTCCGCTGCGCGAACCCTCAGGCGCGCATCAGCGTCAAGCTCGTGTCCGAGGTGGGCGTGGGCACGGTGGCCGCGGGCGTTGCGAAGGCCAACTCGGACCACGTGGTGATCGCGGGCCACGACGGCGGCACCGGCGCCTCGCCGGTCAGCTCGGTGCACAACGCGGGCGTGCCGTGGGAGATCGGCCTGGCGGAGACGCAGCAGACGCTCGTCAAGAACAAGCTGCGCGACCGCATCACGGTGCAGACCGACGGTCAGCTCAAGACGGGCCGCGACGTCGTGATCGCCGCTCTGCTCGGGGCCGAGGAGTTCGGCTTCGCCACGGCGCCCCTGATCGCGATGGGCTGCATCATGATGCGCGCCTGCCACCTCAACACGTGTCCCGTGGGCATCGCCACCCAGGACCCGGAGCTGCGCAAGCGCTTCGCCGGCCGCCCCGAGCACGTCGTCAACTACTTCTTCTTCATCGCGGAGGAGGTCCGAGAGCTGATGGCGCAGCTCGGGATCCGCAAGTTCGACGACCTGGTTGGCCGCACCGACCTGCTCGAGGCCGACGAGGCGATCGAGCACTGGAAGGCCAAGGGCGTCGACCTGACCAACCTGCTCGCGCCGGCGGACGCTCCGCAGGACGTGCCGCGCCGCCGCGTGCGCGACCAGGATCCCGTGCTCGACGACCACCTGGACCACGCGCTGATCCAGTTGGCGATGCCCGCGCTCGAGAACGGCAAGCCGGTGGAGCTCGGCATCGAGGTGCTGAACCGGCACCGCACGGTGGGCGGTCTGCTGTCGGGCGAGGTCGCCCGCCGCCACGGCGCGGAAGGCCTGCCGGACGACACGATCACCGTGCGCGCCAAGGGCTCGGGCGGCCAGAGCTTCGGCGCCTGGCTGGCGCCCGGCGTGACGATCGCGCTCGAGGGCGACGCCAACGACTTCGCGGGCAAGGGCATGTCCGGCGGCGTGCTGTCGGTGCGCCCGCCGGAGGAGTCCACCTTCAGGGCCGAGGAGAACGTGGTGGTCGGCAACACCGTGCTCTACGGCGCCACGAGTGGCCGCGCGTTCTTCCGCGGCCTCGCGGGCGAGCGCTTCGCAGTCCGCAACTCGGGCGTGAGCGCGGTGGTGGAGGGCGTGGGCGACCACGGCTGCGAGTACATGACCGGCGGCCGCGTGGTGGTGCTCGGCCTGACCGGCCGCAACTTCGCGGCGGGCATGAGCGGCGGTATCGCCTTCGTGCTCGACAAGGTGGGCGACTTCGCCGAGCGCTGCAACACCGAGCTGGTCGAGCTCGAGACCCCGAACGCCGAGGACTTCGAGGAGATCCGCGCGCTCGTGGAGGAGCACCGCCAGCGCACCGGCAGCACGGTCGCCACGCACGTCCTCTCACAGTGGGAGCACCTGATCGGCCTGTGGGTGAAGGTCATGCCCACCGACTACCGGCGCGCCCTCGCCGAGCAGGCGGCTAAGGCCGCGGACGACGTTGCCCACCTGAACGGTCGGCGCCCCGCGCGCGAGCGTCACAAGAACAGGCACGAGACCAGCGTGGCCGGACTGACCCCGTGGGGAGGCGACGATGGGTGAGCTGGGCGGCTTCCTGAGGATCGAGCGCGTGAACGGGCCCAAGCGCCCGGTCGAGAAGCGCATCCACGACTTCCAGGAGTACCAGCAGACGCTGCCGGCCGAGGAGCTTCAGGAGCAGGGTGCCCGCTGCATGGAGTGCGGCGTGCCGTTCTGCCATCAAGGCTGCCCGCTCGGCAACCTGATTCCCGACTGGAACGACCTCGTGTATCGCGACCGCTGGAAGGACGCGATCGGCGCGCTCCACGCCACCAACAACTTCCCGGAGTTCACCGGCCGCATCTGCCCCGCGCCGTGCGAGTCCGCCTGCGTGCTCGACATCAACGACGACGCCGTCACGATCAAGCAGATCGAGGTGTCGATCATCGAGCGCGCCTTCGATGAGGGCTGGGTGAAGCCGCGCCCACCGGCCGTGCGCAGCGGTCGCAGCGTGGCGGTGATCGGCAGCGGGCCGGCGGGCCTGGCCGCGGCCGCCGAGCTCAACCAGTTCGGCCATCACGTCACCGTCTTCGAGCGCAGCGACCGCATCGGCGGGCTGCTCCGCTACGGCGTGCCGGACTTCAAGCTCGACAAGAGCGTGGTGCAGCGGCGCGTGGACATCCTCGAGGCCGAGGGCATCGAGTTCCGGACGAGCACCGAGGTGGGCAAGCAGATCGACGCGCGCGAACTGCGCGAGCAGTTCGATGCGATCGTGATCGCCACCGGCTCGACCGTGCCGCGCGACCTGCCGGTGCCGGGCCGCGAGCTCGACGGCGTGCACTTCGCCATGGAATACCTCGAGCAGCGCAACCGCTTCGTCGCGGGTGACCAGGCGCCCGCCAAGCCGATCAGCGCGGCGGGCAAGCACGTGATCATCATCGGCGGCGGCGACACCGGCGCCGACTGCCTCGGCAACTCGCATCGCGAGGGCCCCGCCAGCGTGACGCAGTTCGAGCTGATGCCCGAGCCGCCGCCCGAGCGCCCGGACGACCTCACGCCGTGGCCGCAGTGGCCGCTGATCCTGCGCACCTCGCCCGCCCACGAGGAGGGTGGCGAGCGCCGCTTCAGCATCAGCACCACGGAGCTGGCCGGCAACGACGGCCGGGTGGTCGCGCTGCGCGGCCACGAGGTGGGCCCGCCGCCCACCTTCGACAAGATCGAGGGCACCGAGTTCGAGCTGCCCGCCGACCTGGTCCTGCTCGCGATGGGCTTCCTGCACACCCAGCACGAGGGCCTGATCGAGCAGCTCGCGGTCGACCTCGACCAGCGCGGCAACGTCGACGCCGGCGAGTTCGCCACCAGCGTGCCCGGCGTGTTCGCCGCCGGCGACGCTCGGCGCGGGCAGTCGCTCGTGGTCTGGGCGATCAGCGAGGGCCGCAAGGCCGCCCGCGCCGCGGACGCCTACCTCGCCGAGCTCGATGAGGAGCCCGGCGAGGATCCGGTGGGCGCCCTGCTCAGCGCGTAGTCGCGTCCGCCTCGAGCGGCAGCCTGAAGCCCTTGCCGCGCTTGCCGTCGCTGAAGTGGATCACCGCGGTCTCGGTGGTGGTCCCGTTCTGGCCGATGCACTGACCGCTCAGGCTCATCTTTGGCGACCGGCCCGCGGCCAGCTCCGAGCGGATCCGGCTCTCGCTCGAGCGCGGCAGCTTCATCTTCAGCACGACGCCGTTGCCAGCGGTATCGGGCCCGCTCGCGGTCTTGAGCGAGATCGACTTGCCCGCCTTGGTCTTGCCGCCGGCGTGCGCGGCCACCGTGCCGTCCTCGCTCGAGGTCAACGAGACCGCATAGGCAGTCCGCACCGTCTTGCCGTGAGCCTTCTTCACGAGCTTCTGGTGCCGAGCCACGTGCAGGGTGCAGTCCGGCCCGTTGCCGCCGCCGCCTCCGCCGCCGCCGCCGCCGGAGCCCGGGTGGCCGATCAGCTCCGCCTGCTGCACCGGCTGGCCCGACGCCGCGACGCGCAGCGTCGCGCGGTCTTCCGCGGCGCCGCTCGGCGAGTAGGACACCTTGAGGATGCACCGGCCGCCGGGCTGAACGTGGCTGCAGTCCCTGGCGTTCGGGACCTTGAACGGCGCGCTGGGCGGGATCACCTCGACCCGGTACAGCGCCTCGCGGCTGCCGCTGTTGGTCACGAGCACCTTCTTCACCCCGGCGCCACCGAACTTCACCGGGTTCGGGGTGATGTCAGCCAGGGCAATCGCGGTGCCCGCGAGCAGCGCGGCGCCCGTGACGACAACGAGCTTGATGTGTTTGCGTGAGTTCATGCCGCGCACGTTGCACGGCGGCGCTCACGCAACGCTCACGAGATGATCTCCATCCGCTCGACCACGCCCTCGCGGAACGAGTACACGTGCCGGATGCGCGTGTCGGACAGGGGCTTGCCGTCGAGGTCGCGCACCACCTGATGCACCTCGACGGCAAGCCGGCCGTCGTCCAGCTCCTCGAACCCGACGGGCTCGACGTGCGAGTCGATCAGGCCGAACTGCCGCGTCCAGTACGCGCGCACCTCCTCGTGCCCGCGCACGCGGCCGCCCTCCATCCCGTTCGGCCAGTCCACGTCTGGGTGCATCAGCACCAGCGCCCGCTCGATGTCGCGGGCGTTGAACGCGGCGTACGCGCCTTTCAGCAGCTCCTCGCGCTCATTGCCCATTGAATCCCGCGGGCGTCCGGGATATCTCGTGCGTCTCGATCACGCGGTCGGCCAGCCCGTACTCCACTGCCTGCTCGGCGGTGAAGAAGCGGTCGCGCTCCATGTCGTCGTGCACACGCTCGAGGTCCTGGCCAGTGTGGTGGGCGTAGATCTCGTCCACGCGCTTGCGCAGGTTGAGCACCTCCTGCGCGTGGATCTGGATGTCCGAGGACTGGCCCTCGAAGCCGCCCGACGGCTGGTGGATCAGCACGCGCGCGTTCGGCAGCACGAGCCGCTTGCCGGGGGCGCCGCCGGCCAGCAGCAGCGAGCCCATCGACATCGCCATGCCGAAGCAGATCGTGCTCACGTCCGGCTTGACGTACTGCATCGTGTCGTAGATCGCGAGACCCGAGTAGATCACTCCGCCGGGCGAGTTGATGTACATCGAGATGTCCTTGTCCGGATCCTCCGCCTGGAGGTGGAGGAGCTGGGCGACCGCCAGGTTCGCGATCTGGTCGTCCACCGGCTGCCCGATGAAGACGATCCGCTCGTTGAGCAGCCGCGAGTAGATGTCAAATGAGCGCTCGCCGCGCGAGGTCTGCTCGATGACCATTGGGACGAGGGGCATGGGAATCTCCTAAGTCGGGTCTACTGCAACCTTCAAGTTGCACGTCATGCTGGTACCATAGCGCAACCAGCTAGTTGCACATCGAAGGAGAAGACATGGAACTCGGAAAGGCAGGGACAGAGACCGTAGTGATCCACTCCGTCGAGCGCGAGCTCGAGGTACCGGGCGAGCCCGAGGAGGCGTGGGAGGCGGTGGCCGATCCCGAGCGCCTGGGCGACTGGCTGGGCGGCGACGTGGAGTTCGAGCCCGAGCCCGGTGGCGAGTTCCACATCAGCTTCGACGACGACTCCGAGCGCACCGGCTTCGTCGAGGAGATCGATCCGGACGGGCACCGCTTCGCCTTCTGGTGGCGCCGGCCAGAGGACGAAGTGGCCACGCGCGTGCAGATCTCCCTCGACGAGACGGACGCCGGCACGCTGGTGCGGGTGGTCGAGACGAGCCCGCTGGCCACGCTCGACCTGAGGGGCATCCCGCTGCCGACCCGCCGGATGGACGGCCCGGTCGCGCTGGCATTCGCGTGAGCGGCGAGCCCGTATTCGCGGCGCTCTCCGATCCCACGCGCCGGGCGCTGCTCACACGCCTCTCCGACGGCGGCCCGGCCACGGCAACGCAGCTCGCCGCCGAGCTGCCCATCACGCGCCAGGCGGTGGTCAAGCACCTCGAGGCGCTTCGCGAGGCGCAGCTCGTCACGAGCGCGCGCGAGGGTCGCGAGGTCCGCTACACGGTCACCCCCGAGCCGCTGGCCGACGCCGTCGGCTGGATCGCAGACGTGGGCGCCCAATGGGATTCGCGCCTGGCCGCGCTGCAGGCGCAATTCTCGCAACCGCGCACCAAGTAGATGGCCACCGGCTTCGACCCTCACGTCGCGGCGACCTCCATCGAGAAGCTCCACGACGGTGCGCTCGAGCGCGTGCGCGACGAGCTGGCGGTAGAAGAACCCCTGGAAATCCGCATAGATGGCGAACCACTGGTGGTCACGATGCGCACCCCCGGCGAGGACGAGGAGCTGGCCGTGGGCTTCCTCGCCGGCGAGGGACTGATCGGCGGGAACGAGGACATCGTCGAGGTCGGGCCCACGCGCGACTTCGCTGCCAACACCGTGGAGGTGCGAACCAAGAACGGCCTGCGCCGGAACCCGAAGGACGAGCGGAGCTTCTATCTCACGTCGTCCTGCGGGGTCTGCGGAAAGGGCGCGCTCGAGTTCGTGCGGATCCAGGCTCCGCCACCTGCCACCCCGCAATCTGCCGTCAGGGCCGAGACGGCCCTGACCGCGCCGTCGGCAGTTCGCAGTAGGCAGTCCGCCTTCGATCGCACCGGCGGGCTTCATGCGACCGGGCTGTTCGAGGCGTCTGGGGAGCTGCTCGTCGTACGCGAGGACGTCGGCCGGCACAACGCCATGGACAAGGCGATCGGCTCGCTGCTCCTGGCTGGCCGCTTTCCGCTCGAGGGCGTGTTCGCCGCGGTGAGCGGCCGCGCATCATTCGAGCTCGTCCAGAAGGCGAGCCTGGCGAGCCTGCTCGGCCTGATCGCGGTCGGTCCGCCGTCCACGCTCGCCGTCGACCTGGCGCGCGAGCGCGGCATGCTCCTGTGCGGCTTCGTGCGCGGCGGTTCGCTCAATGTGTACGCAGGTTCCGAGCTGCTCTGCGACTGATCACATAACTCCGGTCGCCCCGAGTCGTATGCTGGGCTGGATGAGCGATCTCTCAACCAACGACTCGATCGACGCCCTCTACAAGCGCGGCGAGGAAGCCGGCCGCCTCGAGCTCTCGGAGATCGCCTCCGCCGTCGAGGAGCTGGACCTCGAGCCCGGCGCCCTCGAGGCCATCTACGCCGAGGCCGAGCGCCGGGGTATCGAGGTCGAGGACGACTGCTCCAACAGCGGCGAGACGAAGTCGAGCTACACGGTCGACGAGGTGGCCGACGCCACGAGCGACTCGCTCCAGCTCTTCCTGCGCGACATCGCCCAGCGGCCGCTGCTCACCGCCACCGAGGAGGTCGAGCTGGCCAAGCGCATCGAGCGCGGCGACCAGGAGGCCAAGAACCGCATGATCGAGTCGAACCTGAGGCTCGTCGTCGCGAACGCCAAGCGCTACCGCGGACTCGGCCTGCCCTTCCTCGACCTGATCCAGGAGGGCATCCTCGGCCTGATCCGCGCGGTCGAGAAGTTCGACTACCGGCGCGGCTTCAAGTTCTCCACCTACGCCACGTGGTGGATCCGCCAGGCGATGCAGCGCGGCCTGCAGCACCACAGCCGCACGATCCGCATCCCGGTGCACATCGGGCAGGAGCTGACCAAGGTCCGCGCGGTCGAGCGCAAGCTCGGCAGCGAGCTGGGCCGCGAGCCAACCGCCGAGGAGGTGGCCAAGCAGCTCGGCATGGACGTGCACCAGCTCGAGGAGCTGCGCTCCGCCGAGCGCGTGCCCGTGAGCCTCGAGACGCCGGTCGGATCAGAAGGCGACGCCGAGCTCGGCTCGCTGATCCCGTTCGAGGGTCCCACACCGCTCGAGGAAGTGGCCGTGGAGCTCGAGGAGGAGTCGATCCGCCGCGCGCTCAAGCGCCTCGACGCGAACGCGCGGCGTGTCATCGAGCTGCGCTTTGGCATCGGCGGCGGCGAGCCTTTGGCCCTGCGCGAGGTGGCCAAGCTGATCGGTCTCTCGCCCGAGGGGGTTCGCAAGCTCGAGCGCCGCGCTCTCCGCCGGCTCGCTGAAGAACGCGAATTGCAGGCACTTGCGGCCTGAAAAGTCCTAAACACGCGCGTACCCCAAAAAAGGCAGTCCGGAACTCCCCCGATCGGGCGGGTATCCACGTTTAGGAGCAGTCTCCAGCGGCGAGACTTACACCTGAGAAGCCCGGGAGGCACCCCGGGGCAGGGAGAGGTCGCCAGGAGGTTGCATGACCAGCGCAGCACGCAAGCCCGCACGGGCTCAGCCGGATGCCTATTGCCCTCACTGCTTTCTCCTCGTCGAGGAGAAGGTGGGTGGTGACTGGCCCAGTCAGCCGTCGCGCTGCCCACATTGCCGGTTGATGATCGGCGTGGGGCGCGCCCGCCCGACGCCTGAAGCCAACCCGGGCGCACGCGGCACCGCCGCCGGCGTCTTCGCGCATCAGGCCAAGCGCCGCGATGACTCGGACGTGACACCCGACGAGGTCCGTGAGGCCATCCGCAACGTGGCCGAGCAGCTCGGCTCGCGGCCGGAGCGGCTACTCATGGTCGACTACCAGCAGCGCGCCTCGCTCGACGAGGACCTGCCCGAGCTGAGCGACGTGTTCGCCGCCTTCGGCAGCTGGAAGCGGGCGCGAAAGGAAGCGGCGACCACCGGATGACGGTCTCGCCGACCATTCCGGGCGAGCTCATGTACGGAGCCGCCAGCGACTCCGCCCTCCTGCGCAGCTACCACGAGGAGGGCGACGTCCGCGCGCGCCAGGCCCTGATCGAGCGCCACGTCGGGTTCGTGCGCCGGCTCGCCCAGCGCTACTCGCACAGGGGCGAGACGATCGAGGACCTGACGCAGGTCGGCTGCGTCGGCCTGATCAAGGCGATCGATCGTTTCGACGGCCAGTACAAGGTCACCCTCGCCACCTATGCGGCGCCCAACGTGCTCGGCGAGATCAAGCGCTACTTCCGCGACAAGGGCTGGGCCATGCGCGTCCCGCGCGACGTGCAGGAGCTGAACGTCAAGCTCGGCCGAGTGGTCGACGAGCTCACCGGCAGGCTGGGCCGCTCGCCCAGCGTGGAGGAGCTTGCCAAGGCCACCGAGTCCTCGCCCGAGCAGGTGGTCGAGGCGCTCGACTCTTCACGCGCCTACAACACGATCTCGCTGTCGGCTCCCGCGCCGGAGGGTGAGGAGGACGGCGGCGATCCGCTCGAACAGCTCGGCGACGAGGACAAGGGCTTCGAGCTTGCGGAGGAGCGCCAGCTCCTGCGCGAGGGCTTCAAGGAGCTCGACGAGCGCGAGCGCCAGATTCTGCACATGCGCTTCTTCGTGGGGCTCACGCAGTCGGACATCGCCGAGCGCGTGGGCATCTCGCAGATGCACGTGTCCCGCCTCATTCGCCAGTCGATCGACCGGGTGCGCGAGCGGCTCGACGAGAGCCAGCGCTCGGGTACGCAGCGTGCCCCCGCGCGCCGCCGCCGGGGCGGCTCTCGCGGCGGTCTCGGCGCCCGCCGCGCGAGGCGAGTCGCATCCGCCTGACGGCGATCGTCACCGGCCTCCATTAGGATCCCGCGCCGGATGAAAGTCCTCGTATTTCTCATCCCGTGGATCCTGGTGGGGATCGGAGTGCTGTTCGTCGGCTTCTCCGGTGGGCCGGGGCAGGCGCGGCAGGCGTATCTCACGCGGGCGAGCCGCACGTTCCAGATCTCGATGCTGGTGATCTACCTGGGCATCGGCATCGCGGTGCCCGCGATCATCCTGACCTCGCGCACCGAGGCCGAGGGCGCCACCAACTCGCTGCAGACCAAGCACCCCACGAGCCAGATCCAGAGCGGCAAGACGCTCTTCCGCGCCACGTGCGCAAGCTGCCACACGCTCGCGGCCGTGAACGCGCGCGGCGTGACCGGCCCCGACCTCGACCGCATCGGGCTGCAGGACAACAAGGCCTCGATCACACGCGTTGAGAACGCGATCAGGATCGGCGGCACCGGGCAGCGGCGGATGCCGTCCGGACTGCTACAGGGGCAGAACGCGGTCGACGTGGCGACGTTCGTCTCGTCGGTCGCCGGCAAGTAGTTACACCCCGCACTTTCGGGGTTTTTCGGGTCGCATCCGTCCACGAGCGCTGCTACGGTGCTTGCCGTTGGCTCGCCAGGCTCCACTGCGCGACGAGTACGTGCCTGCTCGCCAAGAGCGGGACGCGGACGTCTACCCATTCCCGCGGTACAACGAGCGCCGGACGATCCAGATCAAGGGTCAGACCGTGCCGCCGCCGCGGCGCCGGCGCACGCCCGCGGCCACGCGTATGTCCGCCCGACCGGATCGGCTGGCCCTCTGGGCTGTGCTGCTCGGCCTCGTGATGATCGCGATCGCCGCCGGTACCGCCCACGGGCAGACTCCGCATCAAGCGGCGCCCGCCGGCCATGTGGCGCACGCGCGCTGAGCGTGATCGAATGAACGGGTGCGCGGCTACGTCGCACTCCTGACGCTCGCCGGCTGCCTGACCGCACTCGGGCCGGCTCAGGCGCGGGCTGCTGCGCCCACACCCAGGTTCGAGCTGATCGGCGACTGGAGCTTCCACGGCGACAGGTACCGCTTCGCGAGCCACAAGCACGTGATCTCCGGCCGCTCTCTCACCAGCGTGAAGATCGGCAAGTGCGTGGTCGCGAAGGGCACCAGGGTGTTCAGCGGCTACCGCTTCACCGCCACGCACGGTGGAGTCGACTACTGGAAGGGGCGAGTGACAGTGGTCGGCAAGCACTGCAAGCGCAAGCGTGTCTCGTCCACGATCAAGGTGGAGAGCGACCTGCGCTTCACCGAGTCCTCCCGGCTTCCGGGCGGCAAGCGCCCGCCGCCGAGCACCTTCAATCGCATCCGCCCGCCGCTGTCCGCGTCGGATCCGGTGCTCGGCACCTGGTTGCGGAACGGCGCCGGCGTGGTGGTCAAGCGCGAGGGCAGGCTCTACGTGGGCCGCGCGCGCGAGTCGTTCGGCATCGCGAACGGCTGCACCGTGCCGGCCGGCGCGATCGTTTGGCGGCTGCGGCCGGTCGCGCCGGGCCGCTACAGCGGCACGATCCAGACCTTCCTGGGACCGCCGGGGTGCAAGCCCGCGGCGCTCGACGATTCGAGTTGGCGCTTCGGCAAGACCGACCACACTCTCATCCGCTCCTCCGCCCAGGGCCAGGCCTTCCCCTACACGCGCGCCTGAAGTTGGGCGAATTACCCCCGCGGGGGTAATTGCAACGCGTCTGGCGTGAAAACGCTAAGGATCGGTAAGAAAATCCCGCGAAAAGAGGTACTTCGTGTTTCGTGACACGAGGTTGAGGTACGACTTGGCGCAGGGGCACCGGGTGACGACGGTGACGCGGCTTATAGGCAGGGGAGCCTATACTTACCGCACGTAAGCGGCGTGCAGAAAGTGAAGCGGGCTATGAAGACCAAGGAGAGCAGGTTCCAGGTTCACGACGAGCTGACGGCGCCGGAGCGGAGTCTTCCTGTGCTGACCGGGGCACTTGCGAGTGGCGGTCAGCTATCGAACTTCCTGGGCGTGCTCGCGGGGTCGCCCGCGGCGCTCCGCGGCTATGCCCGTTTCCGCTCTGAATTGCGTCATGGCGAGCTCGAGTGGGCCACCCAGCAGCGCATCGCGCTGGCCGTGGCCGAGCACGAGGGGAGCGAGTACGCGCTGCCGGCGCTTCACCGCACGGCGCGCGAGGCCGGCCTGGGACTCGACGAGATCGCGCTCGCGCGCGAGTTCGACTCCCATGACGAGCGCGAGGCCACTCTTCTTCGCTTCCTGAAGGCTCTGCTCGAGTCCGATGGCGCTCCGCCCCCTTACCTCCTCGAGGAGGCGCGCGAGGCCGATTGGACCGACGAGCAGGTGCTCGAGGCCGTCGCCCACGTCGCGCTGGCAACGTTCACCAACCTGGTGACGAGGGCCGGGGATCTGCCCCGAGACGGCTCCGTCGAGGAAGCCCGTCTCTCGCAAGCCGCCTGACCTTCTAGGATTTGGTCATGGCCGCCAGTGCGGCAACTGAAGCCCAACAGGTTCCGGGGGCCGAAGAGCAAGGGGTAAGCGGGCGCAGCGAGTGTTGTGCGCTGTATCACCGCGCCGTGGAGCTCATCGGCAAGCGCTGGACGGGGGCAATCCTGCTCGTCCTTCTCGACGGCCCGCTGCGCTTCTCCGAGATCCGGCACCTCGTGCCCGACCTCTCCGACCGTCTTCTGTCGGAGCGGCTTAAGGAGCTCGAGGCCGAGGACATCGTCGAGCGCCGCGTGCTCGAGGGCTCGCCTGTGCGCGTGGAGTACGCGCTCACGAGCAAGGGCATGGCGCTCGAGCCCGCCGTGCGCGCCCTGAAGTCCTGGGCAAACGCTTGGCTCTAGCCCCGGCTGGCGGCCGAGGGCGGGCGGCCAGCACTGCGCGGCGGACGCCGCGCAGTTAGCCTACGCCGGTCTGTTAGACCCGCCGACCTGCGAAGGAGCCGTATGGCCGACCAGCCGAAGACTGCCGACGACGTCAAGGCGCTCGTCGAAGAGCGCGACATCCGCTTCGTCCGCTTCTGGTTCACCGACATCCTCGGACAGCTGAAGAGCTTCTCGATCAACGCGGAGGAGCTGGACGACGCGTTCGAGGGCGGCATGGGCTTCGACGGCTCCTCGATCACCGGCTTCAACGCCATCGAGGAGTCGGACATGATCGCCATGCCCGACGCCAAGACCTTCGCGGTCCTGCCCTGGCGGCCGGAGGACCGGGGTGTGGGGCGCATCTTCTGCGACATCGTCACGCCCAGCCGCGAGCCCTACGAGGGCGACCCGCGCTACGTGCTCCGGCGGGCGCTCGAGCGGGCCGAGTCGATGGGCTTCGACACCTTCAACGTCGGTCCCGAGCTCGAGTACTTCTACTTCCGTAACGCCCGCCCGGCGGGTGGCGTGCCGGAGATCCTGGACGAGGGCGGCTACTTCGACCTCACCACGCTCGACGCCGGCTCGGATGTCCGGCGCGAGACGGTGCTCGCCCTCGAGCAGCTCGGCATCCACGTCGAGTACACGCACCACGAGGTCGGCCCGTCGCAGCACGAGATCGACATGCGCTACGCCGAGGCCCTGAAGATGGCGGACGACTGCATGACCTACCGCATCACGGTCAAGGAGTACGCCATGAAGTACGGCTGGCACGCCACGTTCATGCCAAAGCCGCTGTTCGGCGAGAACGGCTCCGGCATGCACACGCACCAGTCGCTGTTCAAGGACGGCCGCAACGCCTTCTACGACGCCGACGACCAGTACTTCCTGTCGGCCACCGGCAAGGCCTTCATCGCGGGCCAGCTCAAGCACGCGCGCGAGATCTCGTCGATCTTCGCCCAGTGGGTGAACTCGTACAAGCGGCTCGTCCCCGGTTACGAGGCGCCGGTCTACTGCGCCTGGTCGCGCCGCAACCGCTCCGCGCTCGTGCGGGTGCCGCTGTACCACCCCGGCAAGGAGCAGGCCACGCGCATGGAGCTGCGCTGCCCGGATCCGGCGTGCAACCCGTACCTGACATTCGCCACGCTGTTGATGGCCGGGCTCGAGGGCATCGAGAAGGGCTATGAGCTGCCCGAGCCGATGGAGAAGAACCTCTACCACCTGTCGCCGGACGAGCGAAAGCGGCTCGGCATCGAGCAGCTGCCTGAGACGCTCGGCGAGGCGATCGAGCTGACCTCCGAGTCCGAGCTCGTGCTGCGGACGCTTGGCGAGCACATGTTCAACCGCTACGTCGAGATCAAGCGGCAGGAGTGGGAGGACTACCGGATCCAGGTCTCGCAGTGGGAGCTGGACCGGTACATGTCGATTCTCTAGCGACCGATCGAGCTCGTGCCGGCGGGTTGACCGCCGCCTGAGGATGGGATAGGGCTAGGACTCCCCCGATCGGAGGTCCGCATGTACACAGTCGTTCGCAAGTACTCCGGCAACACCGACCTGGCCGACGCACTGGTTGAGAACCAGGACGACGTCAGGCGGATCATCAGCGCGGTGGACGGCTTTCGCGCCTATTACCTCGTGCGGAACGCCGACGGCAACGCGATGACGATCAGCGTGTTCGACGATCAGAGCGGAGCGGAGGAGTCGAGTCGTGCGGCGGCGGAATGGCTGCGCGAGAACCTGGCCGACATGCAGCTCTCGCCGCCCGAGATCCTCGGTGGCGACACGCTGCTCGACTTCTAGGCCTGCTTGCGGGTAGGGGTTCAGCTTCCGGAGGTCGAGCGGGAGGTCGGCTTTGCGGAATACGCGGCGATGGCGCGCGCCGCCGAGGAGGTGGGCTTCCACTCGATCTGGGTGGGCGACCACCTGCTCTACCGCGATGGCCAGCGGCGGCCCGGCGACCGCGGGCCGCTCGAGGCCTGGACCCTGCTGTCGGCGCTGGCGGCGGTGACCTCGCGCGTGGAGCTGGGGCCGCTCGTGGCGTGCCTCGGCTTCCACCCGCCGGGGCTCATTGCCAAGATGGCCGCGACGGTCCACGAGGTGAGCGGCGGTCGCTTCGTGCTCGGCGTCGGAGCGGGCTGGAACGAGGCCGAGTACCGGGCGTTCGGGATCCCGTTCGACCACCGGGTGTCGCGCTTCGAGGAGTCGTTCGCGATCGTGCGCGGGCTGCTGGACGGTGAGCGGGTCACACTTGATGGCCGCTTCTGTCAGGCGGACGACGCCGTGCTGCTGCCGGCGCCCGCACGGCGGCCTCGCCTGATGGTGGGCAGCAACGGGCCGCGCATGCTGCGGATCACGCTGCCGCACGTTGAGGCCTGGAACGTCTGGTACGAGGACTACGGCAACAGCGCCGAGGGCTTCGCCGCGCTGAGCGAGCAGATCAGCGCCGCCGCGCGCGATGTCGGGCGCGACCCCGCCGAGATCGAGCGGAGCGCCTGCATGCTCGTGGTGCTCGACCGCTCGGCGGGGGAACGCGCGATCACCCCGGAGGCGCCGCCAGTGGAGGGCGACGCCGGCCAGATCGCCGAGCGGCTGCGCGAGCTGGAGCAGGCCGGCGCGGACGAGGCGATCCTCGTGCTCAGCCCGATCACCGAGCGCTCGATCCGAGCGGC
>Ga0070679_100000660_pt1 | contig 29394 bp, 24 predicted proteins | sample KBSC63BmetaG_FD_65652 | JGI IMG/M metagenome (GOLD analysis project Ga0070679, IMG submission 65652) | Corn rhizosphere microbial communities from Kellogg Biological Station, Michigan, USA - KBS C6-3B metaG | ecosystem: Host-associated > Plants > Roots > Rhizosphere | place: USA: Michigan... | reverse complement strand
ATGACGGCAAATTTTCGACGCCATTTTTGAAAAGTTACTAATGGGAATGAGGGGATTTTTTCGACGCCATTTATGTAAGGTGGTAAAAAGTTACTAATGGAAATGACGGCAAATTTTCGATGCCATTTTTGAAAAGTTACTAATGGAAATGAGGGGCTTAAAAATGCGTAGTTTCGTTGAAATTTTATCGAATCTGATAGGGAGATAATCAGTTAATATTATTTATTTTAATCTTGAATTTAAAAAAAAAAAGATTAGGTTTAGATTCTGACCTATGGGGGGGTTAAGGGCATAAATTTGGGCATTTAATTGAAAATTTTATCGAATTTCTTATTTCGTCAACGGATAGATGGTTTACTTTGGGCAATTTTGTTTTTTAAAATTGGGTAAAGTGATGTATTATATAGTAGATGTAGTTTGTTAAAATGGTTGATATTATTATATAAATATATAGTTAGTGACCGCTTAAGATAGAATTAAATAAAGTTAAATTTTATTATTAGTATCAATGGAGTTTAAATTTTATGGGGGTATTCGGTGGTTTAAATTTTATAACGGTATTAATAGGGTAAAAAATTGTAAAGCATCAACGGAGTTTAAATTTTATGAAGTATCAACAGAGCTTAAATTTTATGAAAAAAAAATAATTATTAGGGGTGGGTGCTGGTTGGAGAGGTAGTGGATTGTAAACCCATTTAAAACTGGTTCGATTCCAGTCACTTCTAAAGAATGAGAAAAATAATTGTTGATATAGGTCAAAAGGTAAAAAAATGTGTTTTTAATTTATTGGTAAGTTTTTTAAATATAGACGATGAAAAAAAAAGCCTTTCCAGGAAATACTTTCTATTTATATTTTCTATTATATTAGGGTTTTTATTTCATATATTTTTAGTGCATCTTTGTATATTATTGTTTAATTTTATACCGAAAGTGGAGATGCTGATTTTAGTAGGGTTAATAGGGTGGCTAATAATTTTTAAAAGGGGGTTGATGTTGGTAAAAAATTGAGAAAATATAAATTTTTTACAGTTAAAGTTTTTTTTATTGGTTGGGTTTGTACTTGGTTTGGATTTAACAATTTTTTTTATTATGTTTTTCCCAACTAAAGCTGCATGGTTTGGGTTACCGGTTTTGCCTATGTTATGTACATGGGTACATATTATTCCATGCTACTCAACACTTTGTTTATTTGTAATAGGTTTAGGGGTATACAAAACGATTAGAATTTCACAAATTGAAAATAAGGGTGAAAAATTAGTAGCTTTTATACAAATGGAAAAGGCGGCTAAGAGGGTGGTTTTGGTATTTTGTGGTATAACAGTGGTATTTACATTGTTAGTTTTTTTATTGTAATAAGTGTATAATTGGTAAAATAAAAAGAAATAAAAAAAAACTGAAAAGTTTATAGTAATATTAATATTATTAAATATGATTTTTGAATCAGCAAAATTATTGGGTGCGGGTTTAGCAACTATTTCTATTGCGGGGACGGGTATTGGAGTTGGAATTATTTTTGCAGCATTAATTGGCGCGTATAGCCGCACTCCAGAACACGTTAAACAATTGTTCTTATATGCAGTTTTAGGTTTTGCATTATCAGAGGCAATTGCTTTGTTTGGGTTGATGATGGCTTTCTTAATTCTATTTAAATAATTTTATGGTTAAAAACATAGGTACAAAAGTGAAGGAGTAACACGTTGGACTCATTCTCCAAAGAAGCTTGTGCGACTCAAGCTTGTGCCAATTAAAAGAAGATTTATAGCTCAATTAGTAGAGCACCTGACTCATGATTAGCGAGATATTGGTGCAAGTCCAATTAAATCTAATTTTGTCTTTAGTCGAAAATATTATACAACATCCAATTGAAAGAAAAGCACCTGGTATAGTTACACGCCAATCTATTTTCGAGTCAGTATTAACGGGAACTTTAGCTGTTGATAGTATGATTCCGATTGGCCGTGGCCAACGGGAATTAATCATTGGCGACCGTCAAACAGGAAAAACTACAGTTGCAGTAGATCTAATGTTAAATCAATGACAAATCGCAAAAAATTTATTTGTTACTCGTGGTGAATTAAATTTAGAAGGTTCTGAAAGTGGACTAATCTTTAACGATTTAATGGTGGAGCAAGGTTTTGATACTAATAGTGGTAGTGAAGAAGAGTTTGATGCCAAAGCATTCTTATTTTCATTATATTGTGCTATTGGGCAAAAACAATCGTCTATTGCACAATTATTATTTCGAGTACAGGAAGTTTTAGAGGATTGTTTATTATCTGTTGTTAATGAAAATGCAGATAGTTCAGCTGCAAATCAATATTTTGCACCATATGCAGCATGTACAGTTGGGGAGTGATTTCGTGATAATGGTTTATCAGCTGTTATTATTTATGATGATTTAAGTAAGCAAGCAGTAGCTTATCGTCAGTTATCATTGTTACTTCGTCGACCGCCGGGAAGGGAAGCTTTCCCGGGGGATATATTTTATGTGCACTCGCGCTTATTAGAGCGCGCATGTAAATTACATGTCGGCTTAGGTGGAGGCTCATTAACAGCATTACCTGTTATTGAAACAAAATCTGGTGATGTGAGTGCATATATTCCAACTAATGTTATTAGTATTACTGATGGACAGATTCTCTTAGAAAGTGCATTATTTTATAAAGGAATTCGACCGGCCATTAATGTTGGTTTATCAGTTAGTCGTGTGGGATCAGCGGCACAACATAAATTGATGAAACAAATTGCTGGTTCATTAAAATTAGAGTTGGCGCAATTTCGAGAAGTTGAAGCTTTTGCAGATTTTTCGGCAGACGCATTAGATGATATTACACGCGCTACATTACATCGTGGTGCACGTTTAGTTGAATTATTAAAACAAAAACCATATCGACCGTATACTTTATTGGCTGAAATTGTGTTAGTCATGGCAGGAACGAAAGGTTTCTTAGATCGATTAGCAGTCTCAAAAATTGCGGCATTTAAAGATTCGGTTTATAAAGTAACAACATTAGCTCGAAGCAGTGCAACTATTAATTTATCTTCAATTATTGCTATGATTGAAGATAGAACTGGTGCGTTTACTTTTGATATGTTTATGAAAGAAGCCACATTTTTATTAAAAACGTTGGTTCGATTGGTTTAATATGTAATAAAATTGCCCTTGTAGCATAGTGGCTAATGCATTGGCCTTAAAAGCCAACTACATCAGTTCGATCCTGGTCAGGGGTAGTAACTTTCGCCGCCGTGGCGGCGACAAAATAATAATATATGTTTAACTTTGATATAAATATAGTTTGATTTTTAGGTTTTATTATATTTTGTTCTAATGCTATAGTATTGGCAAGTTATAGGTTTATTAAATTGATACAGTCATTAATAGTACAGTTTTTTGCAGATAATATTTTTTGAATACAACAAGTTTGGTTAAAAATTTTTAAAGAAGACTCAAATAGACATAAACCATTAATATTAAAAATAAAAGTGTTTATATTGGTTTTAATATGTGGGATAAAAAACAGTTTTTTTTGAAAAAAACATGGGGGTAAGATATCGGGCATTATTATGAATACACCATTTTTAAAACAAATTGGTAGTGGTATATATGGAACAGCTGCGAAGCTTGGGATTGGTTCAGCAGCGACATGAGCGGCTTTAGACGGTTTTGGTTTTACGGAATTTATACGATCAGAATGTGCAAGAACACCACTAGCTGCATATATGAATGATTTAAGAATTAGACGTGAAGTTGAGGCAAATGGGCGGTGTAAACCAGAAAAACAACAGTATAAAAAGAAAGATCAAGATGATTCAGACTCATCGGGAGCAGGTGGAAATGATTCATTTAAGGGGGGTGGTGGCGGACGAACTGTAAGAGCGCAAACATCAACAAATAGTAGTACAGCATCAAGTTCATCGAGTAATATGTCTGGGGGTTCAAGTAGTGGGACAACACAACAGAATTTAAATAATAGCAGTAATAGTGCTGATATTAATTTAAATATTAGTGGTGGGATACAACAAAAATTAGTTACACAAGTTAGGTTGGATAAAAGTAAGTTCATTAATAGACAACGGTTTATAGACGAGAACGGAGGTTTAGATTATACTAAATGGGTTGGTAATAATGATACAAATAAGGTTGTACAGACAAACGGTTTAGAGGATAGTATTGATTTAAACAAAGTAGGTGTTCATTTTAATGATAGGCGGGGTAAAATTGTAAATAAAGAGTTGTACTTAAATAATAGTTTAGATAAAAAAAATAGTGCATCGCATGATAATATAACGTGACAGCAGGACAGTGTGTTAGTAGATTGGTTTTCTAAAGTTAATGGACCGGGAATAGCAACCATCACTACGGTATTAACGGGAAGTTTGTGAGAAAAATTTATGTCACCATTATTTTTTATAAGTATTTTATTTTTTATGAGTAGTTGAGCGATATATTTGTTTATATTAAAAAGAACATTTCCTGATATTTGTAATAAATTATATATTTGAATGCTTTTTATGGGAAGTATGAATTTTTTATTTAATTTAAGTTTTGGGTTGGGAAAGGGTGATAGGTTTATTTGGGTTTTAATATTGGTTATTCTTGTTTTTATTTATGAGAGGTTTAAATTAATAGTTTTTCCATTTTTTGGTATTCTATTAACAAACATTTATTTAGTAAAATTTTGATTACAAGGGGTTGTATTAAATGGTTGCACATTTTTTATAGTAGAGGACTTAAAAGAAAAAAATATTGGGGAGATTACCCAGCCAATTTTTTCCAAATGGGGAGATTGATTTATTAATTTAATTTTAGATATTTTAGGTGAAAATGAGCCTGCGTTAGTGTTTATGGTAGTTTTTATGTTTATAGTATGGTTTATATTAACTTGTTATGAATTATTTAAGTTTCCAGTTATTGTTGAATTTATAAAAGAAAAAAATACTTATTATTTTTTATCTAGGAAAAAAGTTCCATTTCAGTTTTATTTAAGATTATTGGGGGTTTATACAATATCATTATGAATTTTTTATTTAGAGCTATTTTATGTCGGCGGTATACCAACGCCGGTATTTACAGCAGCTTTAGTATTAAAAATGGTTGTATTAACAATGGTGTGTGGGCAAGCAGTTGCACACCTATTTTATAGGATTATACTTCATATAAAAAGTTTAATAAAATTAGGTTAATAATAAGTATGAATAAATAATTTATGCATAAAAATAATCTAAAGAAGGTTTTAAAAACATGAACAAAAGAGCAAAGAAAATTATATCATAAACAACAATTAAAACAATATTGAGACAAGTACGAAGAGGTTTTTGGAGAGAGTGTGGTAAAATTAGCTAAGAAAGCAATGGTAAAAATGATAAACGAAGAGAAACTATATGAAAAGATGCTAGATTGGGATATTAATGATGGTAAGTAGTTTAATTATAATTTATGTTTCCAAATATTTTTTTAACTTTAAACGATTATTTATTAGTATCAATTAGTATTTTTGTTATTGGGTTGTTTGGTTTAACGTTAGTAAGACAGAATTTTATTTTAGTTCTTATTTGTTTAGATTTACTTTTAGTAAGCTGCGCGTTTAGTTTTGTAGTCATTTCTATTTTTACGCAAAATATTCAAGGTTATTTTTACGCACTGTTTTTATTAGCTATTGCAGCCGCTGAGACCTCTATCGGTTTAGGCTTGTTAATTGTACTTTATCAGTTTAAAGGTTCAGTTAATTTAGATTTGGTGTATAGCATTCGCGGATAATTTTATTATAGTATATGTTAAAAGAAAACATAATTAATACACAATCATCTTTAAATTTTGCTGAGGCAAAGTCTTCATCTATCATTTCATGGGTTGTACGATGATTATTTAGTACAAATCATAAGGATATTGGAACTTTATATTTGGTATTTGGTTTTTTTGCAGGGGTTATCGGTACAGTTTTAAGTGTTATTATACGCTTAGAATTAGCAGAACCGGGGAATCAGTTTTTATTGGGTAATCAACAAGTCTATAACGTAGTGGTAACCGCTCATGCGTTCGTTATGATTTTTTTCATGGTTATGCCTATTTTAATTGGAGGGTTTGGCAATTGATTTGTTCCAATTATGTTAGGTGCACCTGATATGGCTTTTCCACGGTTAAATAATTTATCTTTTTGGCTATTACCGCCATCTTTATTATTATTATTATTATCTAGTATTGTAGGTGATGGTGTTGGAACAGGTTGAACAGTTTATCCACCATTAAGCGGCGCAGTTACTCATGCCGGACCTTCAGTTGATTTAGCAATTTTTTCTTTACACTTAGCAGGGGTTTCTTCTATTTTAGGAGCCATTAATTTTATTACTACTATTATTAATATGCGACAACCAGGTCAAGCAATGACTCAATTACCACTGTTTGTTTGATCTGTTTTTATTACTGCTATTTTATTATTGTTATCTTTACCAGTTTTAGCTGGGGCTATTACTATGCTATTAACTGATCGTAATTTGAATACTAGTTTTTTTAATCCTGCTGGAGGGGGGGATCCGGTGCTTTACCAGCATCTTTTTTGATTCTTTGGCCATCCAGAAGTCTATATTCTTATTTTACCAGGGTTTGGAATTATTAGTCATGTTGTAACTCATTATGCGCGTCGAGCTATTTTTGGTTATTTAGGGATGGTATGTGCTATGGTGTCAATTGGTGCTTTAGGTTTTATTGTTTGAGGTCATCATATGTATACTGTGGGTTTAGATACAGATACTCGCGCCTATTTTACTGCAGCAACTATGATTATTGCGGTACCAACTGGCGTTAAGATTTTTTCATGATTAGCAACAATGTGAGGGGGTAATATTCAATTACGTACTCCAATGTTATTCGCTTTAGGTTTTATTTTTCTGTTCACCATCGGTGGGCTTACCGGCATTGTACTATCAAATGCAGGGTTAGATATCGCATTTCATGATACTTACTATGTGGTAGCCCATTTTCACTACGTGCTTTCTATGGGGGCGGTATTTGCAATTTTTGCAGGATTTTATTACTGATTTAGTGTTATGACGGGTATGAAATATAATGAATATTTAGGGCAAATTCATTTCTGGTTATTTTTTATTGGAGTAAACGTTACATTTTTTCCAATGCACTTTTTAGGGTTAGCAGGTATGCCTCGTCGAATTTCAGACTATCCTGATGCATTTGCGGGTTGAAATTACATTGCTTCCATTGGATCTTCAATTTCAGTGGTAGCAGCATTTTTATTTTGCTATATTATTTATGATGGGTTAACTAATATAAATAATTTAGTTGAAACGTCTGAGTTAGAAGATTTAGAGGTTGATGTTTTACATGATGGTAAATACGATATTAGTAATGGTACTGTTATAGAAAATTTTTTATTGCCAAAATTCTGTGCGGAACCTTGACAGATGATTTTCCAAGAGGCCGCTTCACCAACTATGACAGCTATTACACGTTTACATGCCGATTTAATGGCGTATTTAATTTTTATTATTACTTTTGTTTTAGTGATGTTAGTTAGAATTGTTTATTTATTTAGGAACGAAAGCGAAAATTTAATTCCACATAAGGTTATAACACATAACACTATGTTGGAAATTTTTTGGACTTTATTTCCAGCATACATTCTTTTATTAATTGGGGTTCCAAGTTTTGGTTTATTATATGAAATGGATTCATTAGATAGTCCAGAAGTCACAATTAAAATTATTGGTCATCAATGGTATTGAAATTATCAATTTACTGAATCATTTTCTTGAGTCGATAATGGTGCTGCTCAAGACATAGATATGGATAGTTATATGCGTGCAACCGATGATTTAGAAGTAGGGGAGTTGAGACTTTTAGAAACAGACAATGCACCAGTATTTCCAATGTTAACGCGTATTCGTTTGTTAATTACTTCAACCGACGTTTTACATAGTTGAGCAATTCCATCTTTAGGCGTGAAGATGGATGCTTGTCCGGGAAAATTAAACCAAGTTAGTTTATTTATTGAACGATTTGGTGCTTTTTATGGTCAATGCTCAGAGATTTGTGGGGTAAACCATAGTTTTATGCCAATTAATGTTCATTCAAGTACCTCTTTAGCTGGATATAAGATGTTTGTTTATTCACTTCTTAATCGAGAATAATTGATGCGCTTTATTAATCAACCAAGTATTGTTAATGTAGTTCCAAACCACTTAATGGATTATCCAACATCAAGTAATATAAATTATTTATGAAGTTTTGGTTCATTATCAGGTATGATGTTAGCTTTACAAATAATAACAGGGATTTTATTAGCAATGCACTATACCCCACACATTGCTTTAGCATTTAATTCTGTCGAACATATAATGCGTGATGTAAATGCTGGGTGGTTAATTCGTTATTTACATGCTAATGGGGCTTCAATGTTTTTTATTGTAGTTTATATTCACATTGGGCGAAATTTATTTTTTAAAACCTATAGTTTTCCAAGATTAGTTCTTTGATACACGGGAATTATTATTTTCTTTTTAATGATGGCGACGGCTTTTATGGGCTATGTTTTGCCATGGGGTCAAATGTCTTTCTGAGCGGCAACAGTGATTACTAATTTGTTTACAGCTATTCCAGTTGTTGGCAAAGCAGCTGCACAGTGACTATGAGGCGGGTATGGTGTCGATAATCCAACATTAAATAGGTTTTTCAGTTTACATTATTTATTACCTTTTGCTTTAGCCGGATTAGCAATTGTTCATTTAAATTTATTGCATGTTAGTGGAAGTACTAATCCGCTAGGATTATACAAAAATACGGATAAAATCGGTTTTTACCCATATTTTTATATTAAAGACTTATTAGCATTTTTAAGTATGTTAACAATTTTTGCATTTTTAGTTTTTTTTATGCCGAACTATTTAGGTCACCCAGATAATTATATTCTAGCCAATAGTTTAGTAACGCCAGCACATTTAGTGCCTGAATGATATTTTCTCCCGTTTTACGCAATTTTACGGTCTATTCCAAATAAAATCGGTGGTTTAATTTGTATGGTTTTAGCAATTGCAGTTTTTTTTATTATTGCTATTTTAGATAAAAATGAAAGTCGATTGAATGTTTATTCGAATATTTCATCATATTCTTCATTTTTTTATTTTATTAATTTTATTTTATTGATGTGATTAGGGGGGAAACCAGTGGAAGCACCTTATGTGATGTTAGCACAAATTTTAGTTATTTTTAATTTTGCTTGAATTTTTATTTGATTACCTTTTATTTCATTAATTCAGAGTTCAACTTTAGATAGTGAAAATTTATAGTTAAAGTTATAAAGTGGCCTAAATGGTGGAATAGTAGACACAACACTCTCAAAAAGTGTATTTTATCGGTGCAAATCCGATTTTGGGTAAGGGAAAGCGAAGAATAAAAACTTCGTGAGCAGGTTCGAACCCTCCAACTTATATTTAAATAGATGGTAAGTTTAGTAATAGCGGGGTATGGTGTAATATGGTAACACGTCACATTTTGGCTGTGAAAAGTATGAGTTCGATTCTCATTACTCCAATTTTGTCAACAGTACAGCAATCTAGAAAGATACGGGTTTTAGTTTATAAAAAATGTAAAGTGCCGGATTTATATGGAAATCCACAAAAACGGGGGATCTGCGTAAGACCGCTTATTCGAACTCCAAAAAAGCCGTGCAGTGCTAAAAGAAAAATTTTACGAATTAAGTATACAAAAAATCCAAAATCAGTGGTGTGCCATGTGCCAGGGGAGGGGCATAATATTAAAGGATTTGCAGAAATTTTGATTCATGGACATAGGGTTAAGGATTTACCTGGGGTGAAATATAGGGTAGTTCGTGGTTGAAAGAAAAAAAACTATTCAGAAATTAAAAAACGGGCTAGATCTAAATATGGTGTTCAAAAAGCCTATTTAGGGGAAACCTTTTATTTACGAAAACGACAATTTTGAGATGTAGTCGATTCAGTAACTGGGTTAAATATACGGGTTAGGGGTATAGGGTTATCAACTAAACGAAATACCGTAGCTTCTTAAATAGTAGTTTATGTTATATAAAGATCAATTTTTTGTATCATTAGTGGGGCAAAAACTAATAGCAAATGTTACGCATGGGGGAAATAGGGGTAAGGCAGAAAAGTTATGGTTAGATGTATTTACAATATTAAAAAAACTATATAATATTAGTATTTTAATAATACTGTGAAAAGTTTTATTACGATTACAATCTCCACTTTTAATACAAAAAATTAGGGTTGGTTCAAGAAAGTATCAAATACCAACACCTGTTTTTAATAGTGTTCAACTAAAAAGAGGGGTAAGGTTACTTCTAGATTCAATACAAGTAGTAAGGCGGTTTCAATGAAAATACGCAGCTAGTAATATTTTATTAGAATTAGTATGATTAAATAAAATTACACATAATAGCAAGAAAATGGAAGTAGATAAAAAAAATCGTTTAATTTTACCGCTTTTTATTTTTAAGCAAGAGCTTCATTTAGCAGAAACACGCCATTTACAACATTATAGATGAAAATAATATATGTTATCATTAATTTTAATTATAGTTGTTTTTATTAGTTTATTTTTTTTATTTTTTGTTAAAGAACCTGTTTATTCAGTTTTTTGTTTTATTTTAATATTATGTGGACTTGTTGGGTTGCTATTTTTATTAAATGTTGAGTATATTGCATTAATGTTTATACTAATATATATTGGGGCGATTGTTGTTTTATTTTTATTTGTAACAATGCTATTAAATTTACGGATTGTGGTTAATCAAAGGAAAGTAGGGGGAATCTCATTTCAGCAAAGTTTGGTGGTAGTATTGGTTGCATTAGTTTTACTCAAAATTTTATTATTATTAAGTGGTGGGTTAGAGTTGGAGGCTGAATTCTTAAACGCAGATATAGGTACATTTTTTGATCCAAGGTTGGGGTTAGATAATATGAATTTAATTTCGGTTTTTTCAACTTGATTATACAATTTTTATGCGCCAATTTTAATTATTGCTTCCTTTATCTTATTGATTGCATTAGTAGGGTCAATTTTATTAACTTCATTAAAAGAATAGGGTATTTTATGTATAAATAAGTAAATGAAACACTTTTTAATAAAATTAGGTTAATAAATATACTAGATTAGAGGGGTGTTATTTAAATTTTGTATTATAATTTATGGATATTATTAATAATCGATTGTTAGTAGGGGAAAAAATCTATTTTAATCAGATTAAAATGTTATGTAATTTATTACAATTTTTTGCAAATAAAAATTCACGTGTGGTTATTGTTTGTATTTTTGAGATTTTTTTACAATTAATACAAATTATTTTTAAAAAATCATTACATTTAATTTTAATATTAAGAGCTTGGCAACCGGGTTACTTTACCAATTGAAAATTTGTAGGGTGAAATAAGAAGGGATATAATTTAATAACAGAGCAAAACAAGAAAAAAGAAAAGAAAGAGCGTGATGAGAGTCGGAAGAAATTAATTGAGGGGGCTAAAAAAACCAAATCTTGAGCCTTTTTACCAAAAGAAAAGGCTGAGTGAAGGGTAGAGACGGTAGGTAGATATCGGTGAAAAAAAAATCTAAATAGATTTTTTATATTCGATTTATTAATAGTTATTCAGCCAGCTTTACACGGTGGTATTTTAGAGGAGTCATTAAAAATGGGGGTTCCATTTATTAGTATTACGTCATTAAAAGAAAACAGCGTGTTATACACAAAATCATTATCTTATAATTTTTATATCAACAATAGCAACATTTTTGAGGTTGGACTATTTTTGCAAATTTTGAGGGTATTACTTATAAGAATAGACAAATAGTTAGTGACGTTAATTCAAACATATAATATGAATATTGGGCCACAACATCCTGCAGCTCATGGTGTATTACGGATGGTAGTAACTTTAAAAGGAGAGATTGTGAAACGAGTAGATAGTCATATAGGTCTATTACATCGTGGAACAGAAAAATTGATGCAGTACAAGACATATAGTCAGGCATTACCTTATTTAGATAGATTGGACTATGTAAGTATGATGGCCAATGAGCAGGCGTATTCCTTAACGGTAGAAAAATTAATGAAACTTCATATTCCAGTTAGAGCTGCATTTATTCGCGTATTATTCGCAGAGATAACAAGAATATTAAATCATATAATGTCGGTAACAACTCACGCCTTAGATGTTGGAGCGTTTACACCATCTTTATGGGCTTTTGAAGAACGGGAAAAGTTAATGGAAATTTATGAGAGGGTTTCAGGTGCGAGAATGCACGCCAATTATGTACGGCCTGGTGGCGTTTCAGAAGATTTACCATTAGGGTTAGTAGACGATTTAAAACAGTTTTTAATTCAATTTAGTTCGCGGGTTGATGAGATGGAGGAGTTGTTAACTGGAGCAAGAATTTGAAAAGAACGCCTTTTAAAGGTAGGTTATATATCGGAAATAGAATGTATAAGTTTGGGTTTAACTGGTGTATTACTACGTAGTACAGGGAATGCATGAGACTTAAGAAAGGTAATGCCATATGATAGTTATGAAAGCTTTTGATTTGGTGTGCCGGTTGGAAAAATTGCCGATTGCTATGAACGTTACTGTATGAGAGCTGAAGAAATGCGACAGGCGGCAATAATCATGCAACAAACGGTAGATTCATTGCCATTAGGTGCTATTAAAAGTGATAATAGGTCTATAAGTAGTTCATCGAGGATAACCATGAAAACTTCAATGGAGACTTTAATTCAACATTTCAAATTTTTTACGGGTGGTTACAATGTTCCAACAGGTTTAGCTTATACATCAGTGGAGGCACCAAAAGGAGAGTTTGGGGTATTTTTAGCTTCAGATGGGGGAACTAAACCTGTAAGAGCAAAATTGAGGGCACCAGGATTTTTTAATTTACAAGCTGTTAATGCATTAGCTAAAAATCATTTAATTGCTGATTTAATTACTATTATCGGGACGGTCGATATTGTTTTCGGGGAAATTGATAGATAAAAATATAGTATATGTTTGATTTTTTAATTGGAAGTTTGGTTTTATTTACTACTTTATTGTTGAATATTCCACGGAGATTGGTTAATATTTTTAAATACATAGCTTTAAGTGGATTTATTCTAATTTTCTTTTGATCGCTTTGTTTATGAATTTTTTTTGATAAGTCATTAAGTATCTTACAGTTTTTTTATCCAATCGAGTTTTTATCTTTTGCTAATATTGATTTAGTTTTGGGGGTGGATGGTTTAACCTTATTTTTTATTATTTTAACAACGTTTATTACTGTTTTATCATTATTGGCAGGTTGACATTTAGAGAAAATACATTTATTTATTTATATTTTATTAGCGGTAGAAATAGCGTTAATTTTTTGTTTTAGTGTATGGGACACTTTAGGCTTTTATATTGTGTTTGAGGTTATTTTAATTCCAATGTTTTTCTTAATAGGGTATTGGGGGTCACGATCAAGAAAAATAAAAGCGGCTTATTTTTTATTTTTATTTACGGTTGTTGGAAGTTTGTTTATGTTATTTGCACTATTTATTTTATATAATGAGGTGGGGACATTAAATTGATTAATTATTAGTCAATATAATTTTTCCTTACAGACTCAATTGATTGTTTGGTTTTGTTTTTTTATGGCTTTTATTGTTAAGATCCCAAGTTTTCCATTTTATATATGGTTACCAGAAGCACACGTGGAAGCACCAACACCCGGTTCAGTGATTTTAGCAGCTTTATTATTGAAATTAGGTGGGTATGCATTAATTCGTTTTTTAATTTCGGCCTTTCCTTACGCAAATATATATTATAAGCCTTTATTTTATTGGATTGCAGGATTAAGTATTTTTTTTGCTTCATTTGCGGCATTGAGACAAATCGATTTGAAGCGTATAGTTGCTTATAGTAGTATTGCACATATGAATTTTGGATTATTAGGAATGGCCTCATTAACATATTTTGGGCTACAAGGATCTATTTTTTTAATGATAGGTCATGGGTTTGTGGCGGCAGCTTTATTTTTAATGGTTGGGGTACTATACGATAGGTATCATGTACGGGCAGTGAAATACTATGGTGGTTTAGCTATGATTATGCCTATTTATGCGGCTTTTTTCTTTTTTTTTAGTTTAGCCAACTTTAGTTTACCAGGAACGGTAAATTTTATTGGTGAGGTCTTAATTTTAGTTGGATTAATGCGGGTAAATTTTGTTTTATGTATATTAATGGCAATTAGCATTTTTTTTAGTGCAGCCTTTTCAGTTTGAACTTGTAATAGGATTATTTTTGGGACTTTAGGTTCATATTTTTTATTAGCTGGTACAGACACAACAAGAAAAGAATTTTTTATTTTATTACCGTTAGTGATTGGGGCTTTAATTTTTGGTTTACAACCAAATTTAATTTTAGATTATTTAACGGTTTACACTAAATTACTTGTTATATAAAATAAGTTGTGAGAAATTTTGTATTTTTAAATGATCCATTAGAGCAGTTTGAGGTAGGTTTTAGTTTATGTACATCTGATTTGGTAGCATTATTGGGGTTGCCATCATTTGCTTTTGTATTTGGGGTTTGTTTGCTATCATTATTAAGTTTAGTAACTTGATATCTATTTACAGCAGAAACAAAATTGGGTAAATATATTAAAGTTTTATGGTTGGAATTAGTAAGGTTTTTAGTAACAGTTGGGCGTCAAAACCTAAGCCATGATCAATTCGGACATTTTCCTATTGTTATTTTTATATTTTTAGTAATTGTTATGTCAAATGTTTTAGGTATGGTGCCTTATAGTATGACTTTAACAAGTCAAATGTTATTGACTTTGATTTTTTCGTCAACTACATTTATTACTATCAGTTTATTAGGGGTAATACAACAAAAAACTAAAATAGTAAATTTATTTTTACCAAGTGGGACACCATTAGTTATTGCACCGTTTTTAACTTTAATCGAAATTATTTCGTATGGATCTCGTGTACTAAGTTTAGCTATTCGGTTATTTGCTAATATGACGGCGGGTCATACTCTTTTAAAAATTTTATGTGGCTTTGGGTACACGCTACTGTGCATTGGGTCGGTAAGTGCATTTTTATTTATTTTTCCGGTATTGGTAGTTTTTGCTGTAACATGTCTAGAGGCAACGATTGCATTTTTGCAAGCTTATGTATTTGTTTTACTGTGGTTAATTTATTTACATGATCTTCAAGAAGGGGCACATTAATTATCTCTATGTTAAATAACACAAAATATAACTCAATTCAAACTAATCAACATCCATTTCATATTGTTGATCCAAGCCCATGACCATTTTTAGTTGCATTTTCATTATTTGGAATTTTATTTACAACTGTATGCTATCTACACGAGTTAAGTATTAATACATTTACTTTTATTGGATGTATTATTATTTTTCTTTTTTCAGCTGTTCAGTGATTTACCGATATTACAATTGAAGGGACATACCAAGGTCATCATACATTAGCTGTTCAACAAGGTTTAAGATATGGTATGGTACTTTTTATTGTAAGTGAAATAATGTTTTTTTTTGCATTTTTTTGAGCCTTCTTTTATTCTTCGATGTCACCTTCAGTTGCTTTAGGATGTATTTGACCGCCGTTAGGTATTGAAGCATTAAATCCATTTGGTTTACCATTATTGAATACGATTATCTTATTATCTTCAGGAGTAAGTGTGACATGAGCGCATCGAGCTGTAGCATATGCGGTCGACGAGAGTAATTTAGAAGAGAGTAGCATATCAGATTCGAATGCAACTAATTATCGTAAAGAGGCTATTATTGCTTTAGTCATAACAATTATTTTAGGTGCATTATTTACTTGTTTACAATTATTTGAATATCAATTTGCACAATTTACATTAGCTGATGGTATTTATGGGTCAACATTTTATGTTGCAACGGGATTCCATGGGTTGCATGTTATTATCGGTACTATTTTTTTGGCCGTTTGTTTAATGCGTCATATTTTTTATCATTTTATTAAAGAACAGCATTTAGGGTTGGAATTTGCAATTTGATATTGACACTTTGTTGATGTTGTGTGATTGTTTTTATTTGTTTCAATTTATTGATGAGGTGCATAATTTAAGAAAAACTGCGATAAGAAGGCCCTTATAGTATACTGGCTTAATACATCGGATTTAGGCTTCGGGAAAAATGGTTCAATTCCATTTGAGGGTAAATTTATATTAATGTTCACAACAATTGTGATATTACCATTATTTACGGTTTTTTTATTAACATATACAGCTAGAAGTTTGGGTGCGTTTTGAGTAGCTCGAGTAGCTGTTTTAAATATGTGAGTAGTTGCTTTATATGTCGTTTATCATCTAGTAAAGTGGGTAGAATATGGGGATACACAGTATATTATTTTTACAAATTGGTTAGTTAGTAATAATATACTTATTAATTATGGGCTTATAGAGGATGGGTTATCATTAATTATGCTTGGGGCGATTACTTTAGTTTCTGCCTCAGTTCATCTTTTTGCGGCGGAATATATGGAAGCAGATCCACATTTATCAAGATTCATGATTTATTTAACACTGTTTACATTTTTTATTATTGCACTTGTAACAGCTGATAATTATTTGCAACTTTTTTTAGCTTGAGAGGGGGTAGGCTTTTTATCGTATTTATTAATTAATTTTTGATACTTGCGTGTACAAGCTAATAAATCTGCTATAAAAGCAATGTTAGTTAATCGAGTGGGGGATTTTGGTTTATTTTTAGCGATAGTAGCTATGCTAACCTATTTTAAAACATGTACATTTACAGAAATTTTTACGTTAATTGGAAGTTTAGGGGAAGATAATTTATTTTATAATAGTTTGTTAATAGGAAACAAAAACATATCAATAGTTTTAATAATAGCTTTATGTATTTTTATCGGGGCTGTTGGGAAATCAGCACAAGTGGGGTTACATTTATGATTACCAGATGCAATGGAAGGACCAACCCCAGTTAGTGCGTTAATACATGCAGCGACGATGGTGACCGCGGGTATTTTTGTAACGATTAGGTCGGCTAGTATTTTTGAATACGCAGAGAGTATAAGTTTTTTGATTATGGTTTTTGGGTCATTAACAGCCGTTTTTTCAGCTATTATGGCCTGCTTTCAAAATGATATTAAAAAAACGATTGCTTATTCAACATGTAGCCAATTAGGTTACATGTTTGTTGGGTGTGGTGTATCATTTTATTCATTATCTCTTTTTCATTTATTTAATCATGCATTTTTTAAGGCATTATGCTTTGTAAGTGCAGGTGCAAGTATACATACAGTTGCTGGAGAACAAGACGTATCTGAAATAGGGGATGAGGAGGAGGATTTATTTCAAAGTGATGTTTTTAGTTTAGCATCGTCAGCATTAGCAGGAACTTTGTTTTTATCTGGATATTTCTCAAAAGATTATATTATTGATATGGCAGGCGTGGACACAGTATTAGGAAATTTTTTATACTTATTATGTTTTGTAACAGTAGCTATAACAGCTATTTATACTATGGGAGATGATGATGATTCTGATGAGGAGTATGATTTTGATTCTTTTACATTAATGATAAGAAACGATTTATACAATACTAGTGAAGAGTTCTGGGAGGGACAAAAGCAATTTTATGTCGATAGTCAAGAATGTGGTGTTTTATCAACGGCAGCTACTGGTATTTTATTATCCTTAAGTTCTGGGGTAGGGTTAGTATTTTTTGATTATTTAGTAGGGGTAGGGTCAAATTTTTTTTATGGGAGCACATTTATACAAAATGGGGTACCGATTATAAGTGAAAATGCCGTTTTATTAGAGACCGTTATTCTAAGTTTTGCAGTAAGTTTTATTGTTGGGTTAGTGGCTGCTGATAGTTGAAATGTTAATAATAGTTTTTTTAGACTAGGGGTAATAAAATTGTATATTGATAAATTTATAAATTTTATAAGTTTAATAGCTTTAAAAATTTACTATATTAGTTTTATAGTGATTGACAAGGGTTTATTAGAAATTTACGGGCCATTTGGGTCGACAGCGGTAACTGAAAATTTAGTTCAACTAAGTACAAGAAGACTACCAAATTTTATTTATGAATTTATTTGTTTTAGTTTAATTGGTATAATCATACTACTTTTTATAATAGAAATAGTAGGCTTGAGTTTATTCTAAAGGCTAAAATGAATCGTTTATATTGAAATTTAACATACTATAAACTGCTAAAAAATTTGATTTGAGTACTATCCAAGGTCTCAAATAAAGAAAGCTACTTATTTATTAGTAGATATAATTTAATTTATATAATTATTTTACTAACACGTATTTGAGTTTTTTCAATAAAACAGTGTATTGATTTAACGGTTATTGATTATCCAAATAAAGTTTTTAGATTTTATTTAGTTTACAGTTTAGTTTCATTAAATCAAAACAAAAGGGTATATTTAACTACTAATACAGCTGAGTTGGTAGGGATTAACTCATTAATGCAGTTTTTTAGTAGTATTGAATGGAGTGAAAGAGAGGTTTGAGATATGTTTGGTATTTTTTTTATTTTTCATATGGATTTAAGAAGAATATTAACTGATTATGGTTTTAGAGGTCATCCATTACGAAAGGATTTTCCATTAACGGGATTCTACGAGGTACGGTACTCTGAAAAATCAGGCAGGATTATTTTGGAAGATTTAGAATTGGCGCAAAGTTATCGAGCATTTAGGGTGGAGTAATCCATATTATAGGGCGTATAGTTAAGTGATAGAACCTTGGACTTTTAATTCAATGATCTGGGTTTGATTCCCAGTACGCTCATAAAGATTTTGATTTATCAGAGGTTTAACAAAAAGGGGTATACTAAAAATAGGGGTAATAGAGTGTTTAATAAATCGGAGGTAGTGTGAGAAAAAAGACAAAAAAATATGGGTAATAAAAAAAAGGGTGGGTACTTTGAGACTTGATTAGGTTCAATTATCAAAAGAGCAGAGATTTTTAAACGCCCGTGGGTAATACATACAAAACGAGTGTTTAAGAGGGTCAAACCAAAATGACAAGAAAGGATGCAAAAAAAGTTGCGTTTTTTATTGAGTAGAAAACATGGTGATAAAAAAGAATTATTTAAAGTAAAACTTTTTGGAAGAAAGGCTATTTCCAAGTTATATGGCGGTTTAGATCTAAAACAGTTTAAATATCTATATAAAAATAGTAATCACAGCAATAATGTTGGTACAGGGGTTGATCGATTTTTCGCAAGAATATTCTTGCGGGTTGATATACTTTTACATATACTTCATTTTGTACCATCATTAGCGGTTAGCAAATTGGCTATTCAGCAGGGTATTGTGAGTATGTCTTTCGGCAATTTATATTTTACAGGACAAAGGGGGGTAAAGGGCTGTCAGGAAGTGTTAAACATTGGTTCGGCAGTACACTTTCATCATCATCAATCAGAGTTATTTTATTTAATTCAGTTCTACAGGAATGTTTTAAAACGGGGTTATATTTTTACACAAGTAATATCTGAAGTTAGTAGAAAAATTTTAGTTGGTATTTTATTACCAATAAAATCATTAGTACAGTTGATTAACAAAAAATCATTTAAGAAAAGTTTTTCAAAATGGGTGGTAATAAAAAAAGAGTGGAGATTTAAACGTAGGTTTGATTTTTTATATACATTTAGGTATTTATGGTTAATCTCAGCGTTAAATAGAAAGCAACTTTAAATTTAGTCTATGTTTTTATTAGAAATTATATTATTTACTTTAGCAACATTAGTACCTATGTTAATTTGTATTGCATTTTTTACATTAGCCGAACGAAAAATAATGGCTTCAATTCAACGCCGTAGGGGGCCTAATATTGTTGGATTTTGAGGTTTATTACAGCCCTTTTCAGATGGGTTAAAGTTAATATTAAAAGAGATAATTATACCTATTAGAGCTAATAGGGGGGTTTTTGTATTTGCTCCATTATTAGTTTTTAGTTTAAGTTTAACTAGCTGAGCTATAATACCAACAAATTTTAGTAATATGGTGGCAGATGCGAATTTAGGGGCTTTATATTTATTTGCTTTATCGTCATTTGGGGTGTATGGTATTGTTTTAGCTGGATGAAGTAGCAATTCACGGTATGCAATTTTAGGGGCATTGCGTTCAGCGGCTCAGATGATTTCTTATGAGGTTAGTTTAGGGTTTATATTATTATCAGTAGCTTTATGTACGCGATCATTTAATCTAACGGATATTGTAAAGGCTCAAGAAGACGGTGGGTGGCTTATTTTTAGTTTACTTCCATTAGCAGTAATTTTTTTTATTTCAGCATTGGCAGAAACGAATAGAGCCCCATTCGATTTACCAGAAAGTGAGGCTGAGATTGTAGCCGGGTATAATATTGAATATTCAAGTATTGCTTTTGCATTATTCTTTTTAGGAGAATACGGAAATATGCTGGGAATGGCTGCCTTATTTTCTATTTTATTTTTAGGCGGTTGATTACCTATTGTTGGTTGGGCTTCTAGTTTTTGGTTAATTATAAAAATACTTATTTTTTCATTTTCTTTTATATTAATTCGAGCGGCTTTTCCTAGGTATAGGTATGATCAATTAATGTCGTTGGGGTGAAAGATTTTTTTACCATTTACTTTAGTTATGTTTTATTTTATATCTGTTTTAGTTTTTATTTATTAATAACTTATGCTAAAAAAAACAAAAAGGATACATCCAATTATTTTTAGGCTGGGGTTAGAGGTATATTGACGGAATCAAGTGCAACCATACTTTTTTTCCTCAGAATGACGTTGAAATATAGTCATTAAAAATGCAGTTTTAGGTTGAGGAAATTATTTTCAAATATTGATTTATAATTATTATATACAGCATGTTGGGGAAAAGTTAATTATTAATATTTTATATAGCTTAGGATACTTAAGTAGATTTTATTTATTATTGAGAAAAAACTATAACTATCAAAAAAAGTTAATAAGGAGGGGCGTTACTACTATGTTGATTAATTTTTCACTAGCGAAATATTTTATATATAGAAAAATTTCAGTAAAAAGAAAAAATATAGGGTTAAAAAATAAGGGTATATATAGCACAGTTTTAAATAGATTGACAAAAAAATTAATACTAGAAGAGCAGTTAGGGGGGATATGGTTACATGGTTTTATTGTAGTTAATCTGAAAGATTTAATGTTTAATACGACAAACAAGTCTTTAAGTTTAGTTATTCCTCAGATACAAGGGATTTATAATGAATTACCTAAAAAAACAAAAAAGTATAGGTTTATTTTAGATTTAATTTTATCTGGGGTTTATTCAATTTTTTTATTTAATACGGAAGTTTTCCTATTAATTATTGCTCGTGAAATTGCAAAAACTAGAAAGCAGAGTCAGTTTCTATCTATAGTTTCTAATATTTTATCAAAATTATACTTTTATAACAAACTTGGTTATAGCGGCGCCCGATTGTTGGTAAAAGGTAAAATTGGACGGCACGGGAGGACAAAGACGTTTTATTCAAATATAGGTATAATACAACAGCAAAATTTAAAACTACCAATTAATTTTTATTTTATAACAACAGCAACTTATTACGGAGCATTGGGAATAAGGTTATGGCTTTTTGCGCGTAAAAATAAGGCAGTATAAAAAAAATAAATAATAGTGATAAAAAATATTAATAGTAATTTATGGGAGAAATTAGTTGAAAAAAGTACGCAAAATAGTCGGCAATTAGGTGAGTTTATATTGGTAACATTAACAAGAACGCGAAATAACTTAATGGTAGAAGTAAAGACGGAAAATTTAGGAGAAAAAAAAGTTATATTTTTAAAAAGTTTTGGTATGATTGGTATAAAACATGGGATAAAATCATTAGCTGAAGTTAACGAACAGGTTAGTTTAGCAATAGAAAATATAGGGGAGAAAATTAGTAATCAAGAAATTTTGTTAAAAGTACGGGGTTTAGCAACAAATGAGGTTACCTTATGGGTGGAGGGTTTACAAAAAGTTGGTTTAAAAGTAAAATTTTTATCTGAGAGCACTAAGGTGCCACATAATGGTAGTAAGGTAAAAAAATTAAGGCGTTTATAGTGTTTGTAATATTTCTATTTCAGTTGAAGTCTGTTTAGAATAAAAATTTAACTAAAAAGAATAAAGTATTTTATTTATTAAATTATGGAGTTTGATCCTGGCTTCGGATGTATGCGCGCAAATTAGATAATACATACAAGTTGAATGGTACTAATAGTTAGTATAGTAGCGTCTTGGTGCATAGAATATTAATAATTACTTATACTAAAGAGATAAAAAACATATTTATTATTTGTGTTAAAACTTGAAAAATTAAATTAAGTATAAAAATATTAATAAAGGATTAGAGAAAAATTTTTCGAACTGTGGGGTTATGGCCTACAGATTCAACGATCCTTAGCTGACTTGGGAGAGTGTACAGCCACAGTGGAATTGAAAACCGTCCTCCTCAGTAATGGGCAGTAGTATCGAATTTTGGACAATGAGCGGAAGCTTGATCTGGTATTTTGCACGGGTGAAGAAGGTTTATTGACTGTAAAGCCCTTTCCTAATGTAGTATGATGAGTTTAAGTTAGTGAAGAAATCCCGGTTAATTCTGTGCCAGCAGCCGCGGGAATACAGGGGGGGTAAGCATAATCCTTCATTATTGGGCGTAAAGGGTACGTAGGTGGTAAGTATTATTTTAATTAAAAAAATTAGACGGGAGTCGTATAACATAAATTAAAATTTTATTGACTTGAGTTATTAGGGTGGGTATAGAGCTAAGAGGTACAGATTAAATTGGTTAATACTCTATTGAAATATCAGAAGCGAAGGCATTACCCAATTTTTAAACTGACGCTGAGGTACGAAGGTACGTAGAAAAAAATCGGATTAGAGACCCGAGTATGCGTGCTGTCAACGATGAATATTAGAAATATAAGGTAAACAAAACTTGTATTTAAGTTAACACGATAAATATTCCGCCTGGAGAGTAAAAATACATATGAAATTTTAAGGAATTGGCGGGGACTTTTAACGGACAGTGAAGTATGTTGTTTATATTTGAGAGTACACGTAGCATCTTACCATCTTTATTCAGATTATTAATTGACTAATAGACTAAAAGTAAACAGATACTTGTATCTAAACTAAAGGTATGTTAGTAGTTATTTGATTGGCGTTGCATGGCTGTCATCAGTTCGTGTCGTGAGGCGTATGGTTAGGTCCATTATAACGAACGAAATTCTATTTTATTATATTAATTATTATTAATAAAAACGGCAGATAAAAAATCTGAGGAAGAATAGAACAATGTCAAGTCATCATGGCCCATATAAGAAGAAGGGCTACAGACGTGCTGCAGTGAGAATCACAAAAAGTTGCAATATTGTAAAGTAGAGCAAACCTTAAAAAATTCTCGTTCTTAGGATTGCTAAAATTATAAAAAAAAAATAATTGGTCTGAAATTTGACCGCATGAAAACGGAATTGTCGAATTGTAATCGGGTATCAGAACGCCTCGGTGAATAAGTACTAAAGTCTTGCACACACCGCCCGTCACTTGCCGAGAATGTGTTAAGGTAAGAGTTAATTTTATCTAATTACTTTGTTAAAATAATTTAATTAGAGGTTAGCCATGCTGGAATACATAATCGGGAAGAAGTCGTAACAAGGTAGCTGTAGGGGAACCTGTAGCTGGAGAAAGTTATAATAAAAATTATTGTAGTAAATTATAAAATATGGGTAAGAAAGTCTTGTAGCTTAGTGGTAGAGCATTCGCTTGATAAGCGAAAGGTCGGCGGTTCGATACCTCTCAAGACTAAAAATATTATGTTTCTAATAAAGCAAAGCTAAAACTATACCTTATGTATACTGAGACATAGAACAAATACTATAAAGGGACTTGTTTAATTTAATTACCGCCCCAATCGTCCATAGGTTAGGATTTTGCCTTTTCAAGGCAGCGAAGAGGCTTCGATTTCCTCTTGGGGTACATTAAAATTTGCCACAATTAGATTTAAGTGTTTGATCCGTTCTTGCTCCATATATTTTAATAGCCTTAGTTGCATTTTATATAATATTTTATACAAAATTTGCAAGTTTTTTATTAAACGAAATTAGAAAGGGGTATATAACTTTAATTTAAAACATGTTTATTTTTGATCAAAGCGTCTTTTATTGTATTTTAGTATTTTGGTTAATAGCTTTAGTATTAGCGAGCATTTTATTAGTTGTATCGTATATTTTTATGAGGCCAGTGGCAGAGATAACTAAAATGTCGGCATATGAATGTGGGTTTGTTCCAATTGGGGAAGTTCGCCTTTCATATGATATACATTTTTATAGGATCGCAATCTTATTTCTAATTTTTGATTTAGAGCTAGCCTTATTTTTACCATGAAGTATTGTTGAAGAGTTTTCTTTATATGATTTCATATGTGGTACACTATTATTATTTATTTTAACTATCGGTTTTATTTATGAATGATATAAAGGAGCTTTAATTTGAGTTTAAAATTTAGAAAAGAGATAATTAATTGAGCTGTGTGAGGTTTATTTTTATGCACGGTCTTTTGTTTTTTATTTGAGATTACAGGTAGGGTAATTGGTAGTTTATTAAATGATGGTAATTTTGACGTTTGGAAAAATATACAATTATTAGCAACAACATTTTCATTAGATTTTTTACAAAAAAATGGTTGAGATTTCGAAGGGTCAGTATTATATTATTGAATATTTTGAGAGGATATTCGTTTATTGTTAGTTGAAAGTTTTTTATTTATAATAACGTTGAGTTTCCTAGTATATGCAGCACAAGACAGAAGAAAATTAAATTTCTTAGTACCTTTAGTTATTATTTTTTGTTTATTTAGTTTATTAATTTCCTATATTTCACCATTTGTACAGAGTGGGGCTGCATTTAATGGGTTTTTCCAAGTAACATTGGGTTCAACTGTAGCAAAATTAGTTGTAATACTATTTAGTGTATGTTTATTGATTAGCATTTGGGGTTGAATTGGTGTCTACGAAAGTTTAAAGGTTGAGGTTATTTTTTTATTAGGTAGTATACTATGGGCACTATCAACTTTATTGGTCAGTAACGATTTATTTATAATATATTTACTATTAGAAACATTAAGCTTTTTAATTTGTTTATTGTTAGTTGTTTGATCAAAGAAACAGGTAAGAGTTGAGGCTAGTGTAAAGTATTTTATTTTAAATGGGGTTGCATCAATTTTATTTTGTTTGGGTGGTGTACTGGTTTATTTAAGTTATGGATCCACATTTATTGAAAATGTTGGTGGGGTGCATCTTATAGGAGATGACGGTTCAGGTTTATCGGTCTTATTTATTTTATTAATTTCTTTATCATTATTAGGTAAGTTAGGAACGGCACCATTTTCTTTGTGATTAGTTGATATCTATTCAATATCGTCTTTTATTATATTGGGGTTTTTATTAATACCATTAAAATTAAGTGTTTTTTTTATTTTTATAAAAATTTTCTATAGTGGTTTAATTGGGTATTTTAATTTTTGACAAGTTTTATTGTTAATTTCAGGGGTAATAAGTTTAGTATATGGGTGTTTAGGTGCTTTAAGGCAGTTTAATATAAAAAGATTTATTGCTTGAACAACAGTTAACCAGGCGGGGTATTTATTAATTGGGTTTGTATTCGGTGTAGAAGAGGGGTTAAGTGTTTTATTAAATTATTTATTTATTTATAGCTTATCAAGTTTAGCTTTAATTTTATGTTTAATGGGGGTATCTAGAAAATTAGGGTACGAGGTTATTTATTTTTCGGATTTATCGAAGGTCTTTAATCAGGAACGTTGGATAGCTTTCTTTATTGGGGTACTAATGTTTTCATTTGCTGGATTACCTCCATTAGCGGGGTTCTATGCAAAATATTTATTATTGTTAGAAGTAGCAAATCAGACATGGTATAATCTTTTAATTATTCTATTAATAATTAGTTTAATTAGTGCATTTTATTATATACGATTTATTAGATTATGTTTTATAAATAAAGACGGTAGTTTAAGAAAAAAAGAACAGAAAATTACTGTTGATAGTTTACTTATTTGAATTTTAATTGCTATAATTGTAGGTTTTTATTTAGTTCAATCAGATATATTGCAAATTTGTTTATGCTTAGCTAAAGATTTAATAATATATACTTATCTATAAATAAAATAGAATTAATATTTAATAAATTGGTTAGACTCCATTTAAATAAATATTATATAATGAATAGTTTGGGTTAATTTAAGATAAAATTTATTTTATAAAGATTGATAGGTTAATTAGTGGGATATAGCTTATTGTAACAAGACAGTTCTTGATTAGAAAATTTAGGTGGCGAATTGAAACATCTTAGTAGCTGCTAAATAAATTTGGGTGGGTAATGGCGAGTGAGAGCCTAAAATAATAGTAAATAATTAAATAATAAAATTTTTTTAGAAATATTAAAATTTTACAAAACTAGGTGAAAGTCTGGTGAAATAAAATATTATTATAATTAATTATTAGTACAATAATTTTTGTTGGAAAAATAGTATTCAAAATTAAAGAAAAATAAAATTAAACGATAGTGAACTAGTACTGTGAGGGAAAACTGAAAAAAAGTCGTTAAAGTTTAGGACAACTTGTATTGGTGCATACTTAATTCAAATTTGAGTTCGTTGAAAATAGGTTGAAATTATAATAAATAAAAGCAATTAGTTATTTTAATAACTAATGTACCTTTTGTATAATGGGTCAGCAAGTTGTTGGGTATAGTGCGTCAAGAAGGTGATGTGAAAACATGGAACTATTTTCAATACACCCGAAACCAAAGTGATCTACTAAAGACCAGGATTATAGTCCAAACCCGTTTCTGTCGAAAAAGATTGGGGTGAGTTTTTAGTAGGGGTGAAAGGCTAATCGAACTTGGTGTTAGCTGGTTTTCTGCGAAACCCATTTAAGTGGGGTATAATGCATTCTTAAAGTTTGAGAAACTAATTTAGTTGGATAACCGTACTAAGTAAACTTAAAATTATTAAGAAAAATTTTAAAAATCAGACTGCTGGCGCTAAGGTCAGTAGTCAAAAGGGTAACAGCCCAGATTTTTTAGTAAGGTCTAAAATATTTATTAAGTGGAAAAGCTAGGTGAAGAAATTTTGTCTAAAATAAACAAATGGTACGCCTTGTAGTCGCCAGCCTTTTATGAATGTCGTTGAACTCGAAGTTTTAGTCTCTTTGTAACCAAAATTTATCGGGGCTAAATAAGTAACCGAAATAAAAAAACAAGAAAATTGTGGTAGCAGAACGTTTTTATAGTAATTAAGAGTTTTTGTAAAAAGATTTGAAGTTATAAAAATTGAATATGCTTGACATAAGTATAAGTAAAATAGCGTGAAAAACGTTATCATCGACTATTTAAGGTTTTCTACGAGATGCGAATCCGCGTAGAGTTAGGCGATCTCTTATATAAAATAGAAATATTACGTAGATGAGGGGTGGATATTTTTTAAAAAAAAATTATACATAAAACTAGAATTGGGTTTATTTTGTAATTAAAAATTTTTATAGTACACAGCTGTTTATGCAGAATAGTATTATAAAAGAAAATAATAGGAAATTACAAGTAAATTTCAAGAAAATATAGTTATAAAGAATCGTACTAAATTCGCCACAGATAAATTGGTAAAAGACTAAGATGTTAAAATAAGATTGTTAAAGGAACTCTGCAAAATAACTCTGTACCTTTGGAAGAAGGAGGTAGTTTAGTTGGAAGACTAGACTCATAAAAGAAGCAAGCAGCGACTGTTTAATAAAAACACAAAACTTCGCTAAATTAAATAAATTAAGTATGAGGTTTGACGCCTGCCCGGCACTAAGTAGTAAAACGGAGGTGTGAAAGCACTAATGATAACCCTTAGTAAACGGCGGCTGTAACTCTGACGGTCCTAAGGTAGCGTAATTTCTTGTTGGGTAAGTTCCGACGTGCTTGAAAGGCGTAACGACTGCTTGGCTGTCTCTAGCAATTTTTTATTGAACTTGACGTTTCTGTGAAGATGCAGAATAAATGTAGTTAGACGGAAAGACCCTTTGCACCTTTACTATAATTTTGTATGGATTATACTTTATTTCTATGTAGAATAAATAGTAAGGGCATTCTAATTTTGAAATACTATTTTGAAAGTTAAGTATATTTAAATACTAAGGTAAGACAGTACATTATTGGTAGTTTGACTGGGGCGGTCACCTTCTAAAAAGTAACGAAGGCGTATTATAATACTTTTTAATTAATTATATTTATTAAGTGTAACAATAAAAAAGTATTTAATTTTTAAATGGACATGTTTGAAAAGGAGGTAAAAATACCTTTATTATAGTGACCCTGTATTTTTGTTGAAAAAAGTATAGCTCAACGGATAAAAGGTACGCAAGGGATAACAGGCTGATCTTTGTGGAGAGATTTTATTGAAATGAAGGTTTGGCACCTCGATGTCGGCTTATCATATCCTAGAACGAAAGAAAAAGCTCTAAGGGTTAGGCTGTTCGCCTATATTAAAATGGTACATGAGCTGGGTTTAGAACGTTGTGAAACAGTTCGGTCCCTATCTGCTATATTAAAAGAAATAAAATATCTGATTTTAGTACGAGAGGACCGAGTAATATTAATTTTGGTGTATAAGTTGTTTAATAAAAGCATAACTTAATAGCTATATTAAGAGACGAGAAATACTGAACGCATCTAAAGTATGAAATGTTATTTTACTAATTATTATTTAAGTAAAAGATTATTACATTATCATTTCATTAAATATTAACTTTGTAAAAAGTGGTATAAATAAAATGAATTTAAAACGCAAGAAAATTGGGAGAGTAGTATAACGGACGAGTATTGTGGATTTCAAATCCAGCAGGTGAGGGGTCAGAACCCTCCTTTCTCAAATTAAATGACTCGAATAGTCTAGTAGTAAGATTCCAGATTTGGGATTTGGTGACGGAGGTGCGATCCCTTCTTCGGGTAATATTATGTAATAATAATTTTTGCTAAGAGTAAAATTTTATTTAGTTTAATAAAAATTTTATACGGAGGATAATGCCAACTTTATATATATAAATAAATAAAGCAAAAAGTTACTAATGGAAATGACGGCAAATTTTCGACGCCATTTTTGAAAAGTTACTAATGGAAATGAGGGGACTTTTTCGACGCCATTTATGTAAGGTGATAAAAAGTTACTAATGGAAATGACGGTAAATTTTCGACGCCATTTTTGAAAAGTTACTAATGGAAATGAGGGGCAAAAAACGCGCCATTTAATTGAAATTTCATCGAACCTGAAAGGGAGATACCGACTAATATTAATTATTTTAAT
>Ga0070679_100000655_pt1 | contig 29477 bp, 32 predicted proteins | sample KBSC63BmetaG_FD_65652 | JGI IMG/M metagenome (GOLD analysis project Ga0070679, IMG submission 65652) | Corn rhizosphere microbial communities from Kellogg Biological Station, Michigan, USA - KBS C6-3B metaG | ecosystem: Host-associated > Plants > Roots > Rhizosphere | place: USA: Michigan... | reverse complement strand
GATGGGTCTCGTCTAGTCAGTCTCAATCAAGATATGAGTTAGAATGGGCTACGTCTTCACAGTGGTATACATCGCGTTGATAGTGGTTTCTTTTGCCGTAAGCCTGTGGCTTGCCGTCTTGATCTTGCCTGTCTTTGTCCTGCACGCAGGACTTAGGAAAAGGCAGATCGACCGAGCCAGCTCCAGAAGGAAGCGGAAATGATTAGCCTTGGCTGGTTGTGGCCGGCCATGGAAGTCGCCATGCTTGTCGTTTTCTTTGTAGGAGGGCTGCTTTCGTGCAGCAAGGAGCGACGCGTAACAGCCTGCAGGCTAATGGCTACTTCAGCATTATGCGCAGCAATCCTGGCGTTTCTCTACGTGTTTTCCCCAGACGCGCCAATCATCATAAGCTCGCCCATGGGCGTAGTTAACACAATTGGCGGCTGGATTGATGACTTGGTCAAGCAGGTGCTCGGTGGATAACGATATCGACCACCGAGCACAGGAGTTTTGTGACGAGCTAACAGAGCCGTGCTTCTTATACGGAAAAGCGCGGCTTTTTCATTTTTAAATTTGTTGTGCATATTGCTTGACAGCCATGTTAACAAGACTATAATTCCGGTCATGGCAATGGAGGATATTTTCAGCAAACCTGTTAATGCATCCGCAGAAACAGATCCTACCGATATAGAAAGCATCGCCATAGAGGCGCAAGCTATGCAAATCGCAGCTGTAGTTTTACAAGAAGTCCAAGATGCTGTCGCAGCTGGAGGATATGTAGATTTAAGAATGGTGCAACAAGCTCTAGAACAACGGGATATTGTTCCCAACGGCATGGCAGTAGAAAGATTATTACCCAACGCAATAGAGTTCCTGAGCCAACTAGGTAATGCTAAAGCGCTTGAAGCAGAGAGCTTGCGCACTGCCCCCATTATAGAATTAGAGGATCCTAGCGAACAGTTACAACTCCTCCGCCAAGACACTCGTCATTATGGTAGAGCACGGCGGATTGGCCGGGGGTTAAGGCTCGCACTTCCTCGCTAAGTTCTGCCTGCCACTGCGAATTACTTAACTTGTTAAGTAATTTAACTTTGATTAGCTTGCCTCGGTGGCGAGTTCTAACCATCAACTCTTGATTTTCTTTTGGCTCCTCGTTTATCCAGTGCGCTGAAGTAATTTTAATTTTATTGCTCCATAATCTTTCATCCTGTAGGTCTATCGTTACATAAACTTCATTCTTGCTCATGTCTTTACCTACTACGTAAAACGGCAAGCCGCCGCCAACTTCTAATCCGTGGCGCTGGCCAATGGTGTAAAAAATCGCGCCGTCGTGCAAGCCGATTTCTTTTCCGTTTTGGTCAATAATTTTTCCCGGTTCGCTTTCAACGTATTGCTGCAAAAATTCTTTTATTCCTATTTTGCCAACAAAACAAATTCCCATGCTTTCTTTTTTAGTTGCAGTGATTAAGTTATTTTTCTTTGCTAATTCCCTAACTTGCGGCTTGGTTAAATCCCCTAGTGGGAAAATCGTTTTTTGCAGAGCTTCTTTATTTACTCTGCACAAAAAATAGGTTTGGTCTTTGTTGTTGTCTTTTGCCATGAATAACTTGCCGTCTTTTGTTTTGGCATAATGTCCGGTGGCTACAAAATCGGCGCCATCTTCTAGTGCAGTATTCAAAAATAACTTAAATTTTACTTCTTGGTTGCACATAATATCAGGGTTTGGCGTGCGGCCGGCTTTAAATTCTTCCAGCATGTAATCTACAACTTTGTGCCGATATTCTTTTTCAAAATCGTACATTTTAAAATCAATTCCTAGCTGCACGGCAATGCGCTTAGCGTCTTGGTAATCGTCCATCCAGGGGCATGGCATGCCTGGTAAATCCTGGCTCCAGTTTTTCATGTAAACGCCCACGACGTTATAGCCCTTTTGTTTTAACAAAAGAGCAGACACGGAGCTATCAACACCTCCGGAGAGTCCAACATAAACAGTTTTCATCGGCTAAGGCTAATTAGTATAACAGATTATTGAGTGTTAAATTTCGTATCTGGTTTTTAGGCCATCAAATAAGCCAAAAAGTACTCTGGCTATAGTTCTCCTGCTTTCATCAAGGGGCACTTCTTTATCATTAATAACCCCTTCTATTGTAGGAGATTTATCATTCCCCAATCGATTAACGGCAACACTCTCGTATTTTGAGTCTTCTAAACTATCGTTGTCGAGTGCATACGTAAAGTCAATTCTTCCTGTTTCGGATTGATGTAAAACAAATGAATGAATCCCGTCTATACGCGCTGTACTGTTTTGCATGCTGGCCCATCCAATCTCCGGGAACCAGTTAAAGTACATGTGCCCCATACCTTGTTCGTCACTATCTGGAACTGGCACCTCAATCAAAGCACCTAAAGCTACAGTAGCCATTATGGTCCTATCTGTCATACGACGTACTTGCTCTACAGTTTGTTCAACAGATTTATTGCTCATAATAATATTATATCATTTTTTTATTAATTTCCAATAGCGCTGAATTGGATTCGGCATGAAGCGACTGCAGCGAAATCGGGCATTACAAATCGCACCTGATACAGATGTTCGTCAAAAGCACAATTAAAGGTGAGGCTATTGCCGAGCGAATTCCTTAAGAAAACTCATGAGCGAGGACGCTTGCGACAGCCGAGCATTGTGCTCTTTGACAATAGATGCCTCAAGTGTGATTTGTGCCCGCCGCTTTGGCAACACTTTTTCGGCAAAAGGTGTTAAAGATAGTTTTTATTTGGTTCTCGCGCTCGAAGTTTAATAAGTATAACTTCTTCGCTGGAAAGGTTAAGCCGCCAGGGCTTGACGCTTATTGGAAAAGAACTGTAAATGTACATAATCCTTCATATGACTAAATTATGTACATACATTCGTGGGTATTTGCTGATGAAGATTAGTCTAGGGCTTTTTCTTGAGTGCAGTGCAAGGCGGTGGCGAAGCACTTAAAGGAGCCGTATTTAATACGGTGACTGAGTACTGGAGCCGCCAACGAAGTAAGGCGCCAAGAAAAAGTCCTAGAGGGGGCGTTCGCCGCGGCGCAGGCGGGTGCGGATAGTCTGCAGCTGGTGCTGCTTACCCAGCCAGAAGGCGGCAATTGTTAAAACGAGCAAAATAAGCATTGGCCACCAAATTATTACACGCTCTGTTTTTACAGTAGTATTATTTTTATTCGTCGTTGACGAAGTTTGCTGGATCGGGCCGTTTGCTATGCCAACAAGTTGCAGGAACGAAGAAGCGCCATTTGCATCTGTGGCCTTAATTGTAACGTTATAAATACCAGATTCGGCATAAGTATGTTCAATATTAAACGCACCCGGAGCTGCCCGGCTGATAAGATCCGGTGAGGATTTATCACCCCAGTCTACGCTAAGTGCGTACGGCCCAGTGCCGCCGCTAAGTGTAATTGGCCAACTTAAACTTTCTCCCGGGTTAGCGCCGCGTTTTGCGTAAGCGGTTGTAAGTGTAGGCCGGCTACCACTATTTGGCACCGTGTTACTAAAAGTCACACTAACAGTGCCAGAATCCGGGCTTACTTGGTTATTGGCATTGTATTGCCGGGCAATAAGGTCGTTCTGGCCGTCAAACAGGTCGATTTGGATTGAGTAGCTGCCGTTGTGGCAAGTAGTCGAGCCGGCAAAAACATTATTTTTAAATATCTCTACCAAATAATTGCTGTCACAAAAACCCGAAACCGTAATAGGCGTGGATGTAAAAACTTGGCCTGGCCTTGGCACACTGATGCCAGGCGCCCTGGTTGGCGGGTTTGAGGGAATTTCCGCCTCTATGCCGACAGCCCCCGACTGCGACTGCTGCGCCGCATAAACATATAACGGTGAGGCGGCTAATAAACCAACTGTAGCGGCAAAAACTGCGACGACAATTTTGCGCTTAAACATCATTGGTTTTTTCATTTTTTATCTACCGGTGCGATCTTTTGTTGCGGCGCCTACTTTTTGCATAATGCCTGTAGGCCAGGAACGTTGCAATAATAAGTACGGCAATAACCGCCAAAACCAGCACCAACAACCACCCTGTTATGTACCAAAAAGTTTTTTGCGATACTAAAACATTCGAGCCATTATCGGTAGCAATACTTGCGCTAAGCGTGTAGCGTCCAGGCTTGCCAATATTTTTGATTGGGTCGATAAACATGCGCTTGCTTCCTGGCAAAACAGTTGCACGCGGATTTGTATTGTTCACCTCGTAAGAATAAATGGTTTTGCCAGACATATTATTAAGCGTTACTTTACCAAATGGCTGCACAAAGGAATTACCGAGGTTCTTAATTTCTACTCCTGCTTTATTTGGCTTTTTAAAGAAAATAGTGCCGCTTTTATCGTCGTTATAAACTTTTAGGGCGCTAAGCTGGGAACTTTCTTTAAGGTTGCCTTTTACTTGGATTAAAACAATTGTACCCACGCTGGCAGACAGTGATACTTCGCCGTCTTTTGGCGCCTCTGTCCCGGCTGGAATTGCGCGGAAGCGGATAATACCGTAGTAAGCACCGGGCGTATAACCAGAAGGAATACTCACCGGAATAGTCACCTTTTTTTGCTCTCCTACTGCCAGCGGTATGTCTTGAACGTGCACGAATTTTTTAATACTAGTATTAAGCGTCTTGTTTGGGTCAGTAATTATTACAGGGTTGCCAGTGTTATTGTCTGAAGTAAAGTCGTTTACGTAAGCTTTAGCCAGTACGGAGTTTTGTGTAATATTTTTAACGTTTATTTGTAAGGTGGCGGAGTCACCCGGATTAAGATTAAGTTGGTTATGCAGTGGCGAAATACTCAGACCGCTGCCCGGAGCCGTGCCCGCAGTTGGCGGCGGAGCTGTAGCAGCAAATGCCGCAGCCGAACTTAGTAATACAGAAAACGATAGAACTAAAACAGAAATCCGCTTGAATAAATTCATGTATGTATTTGCCTTAAACCTTCAATTAGAACTTAGTATAACAAAATTATAGCGTAAGCACTAAAACAATTCACCGTTTACGGTTTACTGTTTACATGGTTCATTGCTAATTGTAAACGCATAGTAAATGGTAAATTGTAAACTGCTTTAGCTAGAATTGGCCTACGGCTAAATAGGTAATGGTTGTAGCGTAAAATCCGGATGGCTGGCCGGAGTTGATGTTTACAATGTAAGACGCTGTCATTTTATTATAGTCAGTGGGAAGGTTTGAGCTGGCAATATTGTCGCCATCATGGAATTTAAAGGTATTTGGCGTGTCGTAGCCGGTTTGCGGAATCCCGGTCCCTCCACCTTGCGGATCAGCCCCAACCGCCGGATTGGTATTGGCGCGTAAATTCATACCAAACTGGTTTGTACCCCGCCTGGAAACATCCGGCGTGCTCATAGCCGCAATGGCGTTATTACCGGAAGTTATAGTAGTACCAAGAGAAAAAATATTGTAACCGGTAATACTGTTTGTGCCAACTGCAAATTGCGATGTACCAAATTTAGGCCCGCCGGTGCTTAAAATCCCTAGGTCAATACCGCTGCCAGATGCGGAAGAACAATCATTGGCCACAGTTATACCAACACAAAGTTTTATAAATGGCGGCACAAAGGCGCCAACTTCAAACGGGCTTACGGTGGCAAAGGCAACTGCGCCCTCGTCATTATCCGGGCCGCTTCCATCGGTAGTTGGATAAGTTGCAATTCTGACGTAGGTTGTAGTATTAGCACCCGAAGGGTTAGTTATATTATCAAAATTATAAGTGCTAAGTGTGCTAACACCCGCAAGAGGGACACGGGTTAGGATAAACTTATTTGCCGTACTGTTAACCGCATCGATTGTAAAGCCGGTGTTGCCAGTTTGCGACGTAAGCGTCGCACCAGTCAAATCCAATCCAGCAGGTGCATTGCATGTCATAGATAACAATGCGCCTTGTGCGCAATACTCAAGCATGACAGAGCCAACTACGTTAGTAGACGGGTACGTAAACTGAAAATCGTGACTGGCAGTCGCACCGGCCAACGCCGAGGAAAGTTTTACAGAATGGTTTGTTAAATGCAGTGCCTGGCTTTTTGAAGACAGCTGCATTATTAGCAACATTGCCGGCAATAGAATCAGTAAGGCTTTTTTTAGTTTAAGCATTACCTTTTAGTTTAACCCTGGCAGGTTTTATTTTGAAATCTTTTAGTAAGTGGGAACCGCTACGAAGTCAGCTTTAGCTGCGTATGCACCGAATGGTGTTGTGATCGATGGCGTAGCTGCAAATTTTAGGATTAAAGCTTCATCAGCGACAACTGTGCTAGAACTAGCGATTTGTGTGGCTGTACCGCCGGTCTGCACCCATGCAAATCCGTTTCCTGTTGTATTGCATGTATTAGTGGCACAAAATGCGCCCGTTTTGCCAATATAGCTTGCTGAGGGCTGAAGGTGCTCGGTACTAGAACCGTATGAGCATGAATACAGTGTAGTTGCATTAGCACAGTTAGTGCCGGCAATTGTCATACCAAATCTCTCCACTCCGGCTGAAAACACTCCCTGTCCTGAGCCTTGTGCGCGGATACAGGGGTCGGTAAGTGTAGTATCCAGAGCATTACAGGTTGAGCCAGGTATGCGCAGCGTTCCAAGCTGGTTGCTGCCTGTGTCTTGAATTGCATCATAGCTAATCGTGGATCCATTGGCAGCATTAGTCCGCAGCATAGCAACACCGTTCCTGTCGTTACCAGTGTTTGAAACACTGCTTACTGGAGAAACAGTAACTGTTGAAGTATCCAAAGTTCCAAGATCAACTGCCGTGCCTGTAACTGCCGAGCAGGTAGCTCCTACGCTTGTAGTATCATCATCAACAGTTGTTGCACCAATACAGAAGCTAAGAACCTCGGCAACAGCTGCGTTGACTGTAAGTGTTTGCACTGTTGAAGAGGCGACTGTTCCATTATCTACAGCTTGGCTGCCCGCTCCACCGCCAGTAGTATAAGTGGAGTTGTCATATGTTGTCATTCTCACAAAGAAGCTACAGTTAGGATTGCTGGAGCAGTTAGTGTTATCCGGGTTAACTGCGCCAGTTATAACGATTTTATGGAAAGCAGATGTATTTTCCGCTACTGAAGCGGCGCCACGGCCAAGACATAAGATAGCAACATTTGTGCCGTCGCAGTCGTTCGTGTTGGTGGTAGTTTTAGTAAACGCTGTCGCATCCTGCCAGTTTGTTAAGGTATAACCGCCAGAAGCTGCCCAGCTAAATCCTGTCGGATGCGTGCAGGTACCAACTGCCGTATTACACACTTCAAATTTCATGCCTTTAACAACATGTGATGTTCCGAATTTAAACCCGGTGGTACCGTCGCCAATAGTGTAAGTAACAGCAGTAGCACTAGGCACCGCAGTAGAGATTGTTAACGAGCGGTTAGTAATTTGGGCCGCGCGAGCTTGTGGGGTTATTAATAATACAGGTGCTAGAGCTGCAGCCACAACTGCTAGACTGGCACCAAGAAAAGAAGCTTTTTGCGAAAACTTTTTAAGAGGAGTTTTTATGTGTTTTATCATATTTTTATTCTTTTTATTTTTATAGTTAATCTTTTGTGATTTTAGCACTGCTAAAACATAAGCACAACCTTAATCTGCAAAAAGTTTTCCACATGCCAACGCTAATGCGAGGGCTGTTTACTACTCACTGTTCACTACTTACTTTAAAGCAGGAAAAAGGAATTAGGACTATAGATAATAATATTACCGTCGGCAATGTTTTAATTATGTATTTAATCTGGTTATAATATTTACATGAGCACAAAAGCAATACCCAACCGCCAAACCGGCCAATACAAAATTAGCCCTTCGCAGAAGAGGCTTATTGATCGTGCTGCAAAAAAAATTGTTAAAGATTACGGTAAAACCCTAAAGCTATTAGCAAAAGAGTAAAGCCCGTCTCATTAGAAGAAGCTCAATATCTTGTGCACAAGGTTGCTATTGAGATGTTTGACCAGCTTGGCTTTAAAGAGCCTATGCCTAACTTTGAGTCAAGATACCCCAATAGACTTGAAAGTTGTTTAGAAATGCCTTTTGCGCGGTATGGCAGGGTGAGTTTTCATAGAGGGATACTCAAGAAAGCTGTAGCTTTATTTTATTACTGTACAAAAAACCACCCCTTCGAAAACGGAAACAAACGATTTGCCGTAACAATAATGCTGTACTTTTTAGTAAAAAATGGCTATTGGTTAAATATTGACCCAGCCATGCTTTACGATATTTCAAAAGAAGTAGCCACTTGGGAGCACGATAAGCCAGCAATTGTGATAAAAGAAATAACGAGAGCGTTTCAACCTTACCTTCAAATACAAAAATAAAAATCTCTTATTGCCCTAGACCCTGTGTTCTGTTTCCTGTGAAAAAGGTAAATCGTAAACGGGATAATGTAGGGTAAGCGGAAAACGGGTAACAGTGAACAGTTTTAATATGTTGGGACAACGACTAGGTCGTGGACCATGGAGTACTGCCCCGCCTTTGTAATAGGAGAAATATTGCCAATATACGAAATAGTAAAGTTTGTTTGGCCCCAGCCAGTGTCGCTAGTCTGCGCGATTACATCTCCCGCATTGTATTTGTACTGATTGGCAGTCTTATAGCCAGTCGCTGCATGGCCGTGGGCAAAAGATGGGTCCGGTTGCGGCGAGGGGTCGGCGCCAAAGCTAGCAGGAGAAGTGTTTGCGACTAAGTTCATACCGAATTGTTCTGTTCCCGGAGTGGAAGATCCTAAGGTGGACATAGGAGTCAAAGTTACGCCAGTGCCAGTTTTTGGCGGCTGGCTCATTGTTACCACGGTATAGCCGCTACTGGTATAGGCCCTCACTCCAAAAGTAGCATTTGCCGTTTTAGCAGCAGTGGAGTCCAAAACTCCGAGGTCGGCCAGTGATGTGTTAATTGTCATCTCTAAAAATGGCTCGTTGGGGGTTAGAAAACCCGGATACACCAGGTAGGCTGAGTTGTAATAAAAAGTGGCCATAAGACCTATCCATTGAGAAGAGGTAGTTGGCGCGGTCACATTGTAACTTCCGGTAGAATTCACGCTTTTGTCCATAGTGCTTTCGGAACCCGATGTTTCTCTTAGATTATATCCACTACCCGCGCTTGTAACTCCGTTGTCACTAACCATCCAGCCAAAAATAAGTTCATTATCATGGTTAGTGGTAGCAGAACCCGTACTAACAGTAGTCCCATTACCAATGTTTGATGAAGCTACATCTAATGTATTCACCCCACTATATTCATGTATTGCTATTCTTCTAAAGGTTTGTGAGGCGGGGTAATGAAGAGTTACCGTATCCGCACTTGTACTGGTCGCCACAGCATACCAAATAGCTACCTGGTAACCACCACCAGAGTTCATGGCTGGATTAGTGCCATCTTTAGCCAGTGTATAAGTGTTGCCCTGAGTGTCAGTAACAGTATTAGATGCTGTTCCTGCGCCAGCAGTCACTACTATTAGATGACCGGCGGTCACATTAGACCCAAACGCCGAAGCTATCGTACCACCACTTCCGGAAGCAAAGTTTTGATTACCCTGCACAAAACCTACCGTTCCGCCACCGCCAACTTGCCCTACACCAAGAGCGCCAACACTTGATTGTGCCTTATATTGGCCAGACGCTGCATCAAGTTCCCCTCCACTGCCAAAAAAAGTTTCCTCAGCTTTGTAACTGGGAGATGTATACTGGGCAAAGACAGGAGAGCCAGCTAAAAAAGTTATGCTAAGTACTAGCACAAAAGAAAATATCGCCCGTTTCACAGAGGTAATTATAACATAAGCACAAACTATATTTTATCTCTAACAGCCTATTATGCTACCCACTGAGGTAATGTTATAGCTGGCATCTATAGTGACATTTCTGTTGTCACTACAATTTGTCGTCCACGTTATATTACTGCTTATAAATGTCCCAAATCCGAATGACCCGCTCACAAAGCGGTTGCCTATAGCAATCCAAAGGCTGCTGGCATCTGCTGTATCGTTGTGTAGGCGCAAGCCATACCCAGCACCCATAAATAGATTATTTTCTACGTCAGCCGCCAAAGAATTATCGGCCATAAAAACATTCGCAGTAGTGTCGGTGGCAGTACGCATATCAAATGTGTTATGAAGGATTTTAACATTGGTACCGCCGCCAAAACCTTGGACACCGTCAGCATGATCACCGGGGTTAGAACACATCGGTCCAATAAAATTCTCCTCTATGAGAATGTTGTTATCTGCGTCACGAGGGCCTTCACTGACATGCGTATTAAAGCGTGAGAAACGGATTACATAATTTCCTCCGGTAAAGGAATTGTCGTAAGTTTGACACCCTGAAGTTGGTCCAAAATTTGAATATTCAACGGTTAGAGTACCAGAGCCTGTATGAGTGACCATTCCACGAAACTCTGAAAATCGGTAAGTTGCCCCGCTCCCACTAGTAGTAATTGTAACTCCATTAGTAAATAAACAATCTGTGAGTATTGCTCCGCTGGCAGGGCTAGTGGTACAGCTAGATGCAGGGGTGTGCCCGACCGGCACACCTGTAGCTCCTACCCCCGAATTAACGGGCTTAGGGTAACAATTGTTAGTAGCTAAACAATCACTAGATTGCCCCGATGATCCATAATGGGAAAGTAGAATAGATAGATCAAAGATATTCACAATACCGTCAGAAGGGGAACTTAGGTCGCATGTGAAGTTTGTATTGGTCGCGCAGGTTGTTGTGTTTTGGTTATAGCTGGATAGCAACAAGGATAAATCTGTTATGTTGACAGAACCGTCGTTATTGATATCCCCAGTCGCTGATCCTGTTGCAGCAAAGCTAGAATATATAAAATCCCCCCCGATGACTGCAAAAATGATCACAAACACCGAGAGGCTGGCTATAGAAAAGCGGTGGGTTTTAAATAAATTAGTTTTTAATTTTCCGAGCATATTTTTAGCATTATGGACTCTAGCCATTTATTTAGTGCTATCCTTGATGGCCATAATAACATATTGAGCGGCATCATATTGCTTGGAAGGAAGATGCGATTTGTTCCACCGTGGAAGTATCTGGGTCTAATTTTTGGTTTTGGTAAATAATGATGTAATTTGCGTAACTACCATCCGCTCTTTTGAGTTTTAAATTATAATCGCCGCCAACCTTTGCAAAAACTACTCTAAATTGGCCTTGGTCCGGGTCGCACAGCATAGTTGTACCGCTAATTTGCCTAGACTCAACCCTATGCGGTTCGTTAGGTGTGTACGATTTGCCGCAATGGCCACTTACTTCTCCTGGGGTAAATCCATTATTATCGGCGTTAATCTGGACAGGCACAACACGTGAAGCAGCCAAATCTAGTGGGATCGGAGTTGTGTTTATGTAAACAATCAGTTGATGCTGCACCAGAGTGCTTTTTGGCAGATATTTTTGAAATACAAACTTGTTAGCCATACTCTGGCTTTGTATAAAATTCCACTCGTCAGAATCCGTAAACCTAAAATACGGCGAGGTAAAATATTTGGTATCGAAATTAACACTTTTGACAACCGTCGGACTTTTAGGGGTTTGCGGCGCAGCATCGTTGGTTAAAAAATCGTACAAAAATACGCCGGCGGCTATTAGTATGGTAGCAAGCACAACGAGCAAAAGCTTAAGCCTAAAGCCAAAACTCTCACGCGGAGAGATATATTTTTTGGTACCGTAGCGGTATTTTTGTTTCATAAAGTAATTTTAGCAAAATTACCATTAGCCGTTTGCTTTTTACAATTTACGATACGTTTACCATTGTCCGTTCACCATGATCTATGAACACGGAAGACTGTAAACGGTAAAACCATGGAAAACGGTGAATAGTAAAAGGTTAACGCTTATTGTATATTAAGTATAAGCAGTTATGGCAGACGACAAGAATAAAAAGGCCGATGACGGTTCTCTAGAAGAACCTTCTACTCTAATACAGCCTGAACAACCCGCCGAAAATATCGCCGAGACTTCTGCCCAAGACGAGGGCAGCTTGACTGAGCCTTCCGGAAGCGACGATTCTGACACTTCAAAAAATAAGCCGCCAAAGCGCTTATTTAATTTTGTAAATTTATACTTGGTAATTTTCATCCTGTTGTTAGTCCTTGCAGCCGGCGGAATATTTGCGGCCGTCAAATTTAACGATAAAAATTCTAACAGCGGCACTTCAAAGACAGATTCCTTAACGAGCAAGCAAATTTCCGACCTTAAAAACAACACCACATTAGTTGGAGATGCCCAGCAAACACTTGATATCCAGGGCAATTCCATCTTTGAAGGCCAAGTTTTGATGCGCAATAACCTGGACGTAGCTGGATCTATTAAAATTGGCGGCAGTTTGTCCTTGCCGGCCATAACAGTTGGCGGCACAAGCAATTTTGGACAAATCCATGTAAACGACCAACTGTCTGTCTCTGGCAATACGATTTTGCAAGGAACATTAACTGCACAAAAAGGGCTAAATGTAACTGGCCAATCGAGTTTTGGGTCTTTGTCGGCTTCGCAAATTACGGTATCTAATTTGCAGCTTACAGGTGATTTTGTAATCAGCCGCCACATTAGTGCCAACGGCGGTACGCCCGGAAGGTCTGGCGGAAGTGCGCTGGGTGCAGGCGGAACAGCGTCTGTAAGTGGTTCGGACACGGCCGGTACGGTCACGGTTAGCACTGGCGGCGGACCGGGCGCCGGATGTTTTATAACGATGAATTTTGTTAATAGGTTTAACACAACGCCGCACGTTGTAATTAGCCCAAGCAACAGCAGCGCCGGAACTTTGCAATACTACACTAACCGCAGCAACACCAACTTTAGCATTTGTACGGCCAGCGCCCCATCCGGCTCTACAACCTATTTATTTGACTATATCGTCTTCGACTAAACGTCTAGAAATACAGTGACGCGGTCGGATTTTACGTGCATTACGCCGCGCGTAACTTTTAATTTGTAGTCTTCTTTTTTAGAACTTCTAACCGTGATCGTGCAAGGCACTAAAAGGCTCATAAAGTTTTTATGGTGCGGCAAAATATCAAACGGTCCGGTGCGGTTTTCTGCTGTGAGGCTGTAGGCATCATCATCGTAATATGTCCGAAATGGAGCATAAACCTTAACATGCATCGTAGGACCTGCCATCAAAAAACTCCTTCGGAGTCAGTTAGCCGTTCACTGTTTACTGTTTTCCATGCGTTTTCCATTTTCCGTTTTCTGTTTTTATTGATTCGTAAATCGTGAACTGTAAATTGTAAACGCCTCGTAAAAGGTAAATTGTAAATGGTAAACAGAATTATCATTGTTCCTTGTTTAGGATGTCTTCAACACCTTTAAGCATATCTTCACGGCTAACAAATGTACCCTTTTTATTCATAATTTCTTCTGTTACATACATATCTTGATTAAAGAATTGTATGAGCTCGCGAGCCTTAGCAAAGTCGCTGCGGTCTTGCGGGGAAAGTTCGTTTTCGCCAATAATCGCAATAATACTTTTTAGCGATTCATGTTTTTGTACCAGCTGCTGTACACGGACACTTAAATAATAATGGCGCTCGCCGACCACGTCCGGCGCTAAGAGGCTAGAGGTTGTGCGCAACAAATCCACAGCCGGGCGGATCCCCTGCTCTGCTACTTTACGCGAAAGCACCATAACTGCGTCAAGTTCGTGCGAAATCATTTGTACGGCCGGGTCAGATAAATCGTCTGCTGGCACATAAATTGTCTGAACCGCAGTGATTGAGCCGTTTTCGTTTGAACTTAGCCGGTCCTGCAGAAGTTTTACATCAGAAAAAAGCGTTGGTTCGTAGCCGCCTTCGTTAGGGATTTGCTCCAAAATAGTTGAAAGTTCGTTGTGCGCCTGCACATAGCGATACATGTTGTCAGCAAAAAACAGAATGTCTTTTTTCCCTTCGTCGCGGAAATACTCGGCGCTGGCAACAGCGCTCATTCCAACCAAAACACGCTGTACAGGATTTTGGTCCATTTGGCCAAAGAACATGCAGGTATTTTTGAGCAAGTCGCGGCTTTTAAGCGTTTCGTAAAGTTCGTGGCCTTCGCGGATACGCTCGCCAATTCCTGCAAAAAAGCTTAGACCTTGGCCAGACTTTGCCACGTTATGTATAAGTTCCATTGTAAGTACAGTTTTGCCTACGCCGGCACCGCCGATAATGCCGATTTTTCGGCCCTTAACAAACGGAGTAAAGAAATCAATAACTTTGATTCCAGTTTCTAAAATTTCTGGCCGGGCCACTTTAAATGATGCCGGATGCGGAGGCGGCTGCATAACGTTTTTAAACTTCACCGAGTTAGGATCCGGAGGAGCAATACCATCTAGCGGACGGCCGAGAGCGTCGAATACGCGGCCGATTGTCGCATTGCCTACTGGCACTTCAATTCCTTGGCCGCTTTTTTCTACAATCATATTTTTTTGGATTGAACGGTCGGAAAAAACACTCAAGCACACAGCAATATTACCGGTGTTTAAATGGTCGACCAAAAGAATGCTTTGGTTTTGGTTTTTTACAACCAAAAGCTCGCCGACTTCCGGGCCGTCTTCATCAAACTGCACTAAAACTACAAGATCGCGGACAGATCTAACGGCTCCCGCACTCATACGCCAGCCCTTCTCATACTGTTAAGCATTTCCTTTAACCGTTCGTCTTTAACGTAGCGCTTTGCCCGTGAGTATAAGTGGTTAAGGTCGTCAAAGGATTCGTCAGCTTTGTCGTGGGCTACAGTCATAGCGCGGAAGCGGCTGGCGTACTGCGCGAGTTTTGATTCCAAAATTACTTCAGATAGTGTAATTTGCATCATTGAACGTTCCAAGTGATCTATAACTTCGTACGTGCTCGGCTCAAAAATATAATTATGCTCTGTTATAAGATCTTTGCTTTTGTCTACTTGCTTGCCGCGCTCTGCTACTGCAGAACTAAGCTTCATACTTTTAACGTTTTGTTTGGTCAGCGAAACATAATTTTGGTAGTAAACCACGGTTGATGCATATTTTTGTACAAAAGATATTATTGGCAGCACATTAATATTGCGGTCTTGCTCGGGCAGCTTAAAACTCTTTATATATTTGGTGCCGCGCTGGGCTAATTGGATTGCGCCGTGGTGGCCAATAACAATTATGTCGTTTTTTTCAGCCTGGTAGGTTTTTAGCGCTTCGGTCAATAGCTTTTGGTCGATGTCGCCGCTAAAGGTACCTTCGGATGTTATAAGTATCATCAGTTCTTTTTCTATAAGTTTTTCGACTGATTGGCTGCGCCCAAAATGGAACAATTCGTCTACGCGGATTTGGCTGTAAATTTTCCAAAGTTCGCCAAAGAACTGCTCGCTAGATGCCACTTGGTCCTTTATTTGCGAAATGCGCATGCTGGCAATTCCCTCAAACGCGCTAGTGAGCTCCACCATTGTTCCCATTGCATCGCGCTCAGCAGAAATGTCATTAAGCTGCCTCACGCGAAACCTCCAAGGGAGGCTTTCGCCATTATCCGTTTTCCGTTTTCCGTTTTCCATGCATTACCCATTAGCCGTTTACGGTGAACGGTGAACGATGAACATATGGCGAATGGTAAATGGTAAATGGTAAACAAAAATGACTTTGTCATTTTGGAACTCCTTTGGGCAATACTTCTTCTTTGAGCCTTACAAGCGCAACATCGTAATCCTGCTCGCCCTTAATTTGCGCCGCTACCTCTTTAACTGATTTTTTAAGATCAGGAATATTAATACCGATATTGGCGGCCGGATCTAGCACAACATCAACCATTAGCTGCTGCTCAAGCAAGGTATAAGTTTCGCCGGGAATTTGCGTCATTAACGCATGCAGTTGATTGCCAAGAGTTATATCTTTTTGGGCTTGCAGGGCAAGCTCCGTACCAAAGCGCGAAAATTCTTGTGCCCTTGCAAATGAAGTAAGCGCTTTAAAGACATCTGCGTTATGTTTTTTTTGACGGTCGTTATGGCCGCGCGATCCCACGCGCGTTACGCTCAAGCCCACATTAACGGCTGGACGGAGACCGTTTCTAAAAACATCCATATCCAAAATCCACTGGCCATCGGTTATGGACATAACGTTGGTTGGCAAAAATGCTGTAATATCGCCGCCGTCTGCCAACACCAGCGGAATCGCAGTTAAGCACTTTTGGTTTTTCTTGAGCCTTCCGGCGCGCTCTAACAAGCTGGAATGTGCGTGGAACATATCTCCAGGATAAGAATCGCGGCCCGGACTAACGCCGGATAAAAGCGCAATTTCGCGGTACGCATGTGCGTGTGTGGTTAGGTCGTCGTATACAACTACAGTGTCCACGCCTTGGACTTGCCATAAATATTCTGCCATTGCGCAGCCAACATAGGGCGCCAAATAACTCATCACTAAAGAATCAAAAATCGTCGAAACTATAACAATTGCCTTATCCATCGCCTTGTTTTCGGTTAGGCGGGTAAGCAGTGCGTCGACGTCGGCGCGTCTTTTCGCCACCAAAACATAAACCACCAGCTGGTCTGTGCTGCGCTGGTTTAAGGCAATTTGCGTAGCCAATGTAGACTTGCCGGACTTACTATCTCCCAGCATTGCTAGCCTCTGGCCGCGGACAACCGGAAAAAGCGTATCTATTAACGTAACGCCGGTTTCCAGCTGCTGGCTCAGCATTTCACGTTCATAAATTGGCGGCGCGCCGTTAAAGACTGGCCAGGTGGCGTCTGCTGCAACCGCTCCTTTTCCGTCTAAAGGTTTGCCCGTAACAGATATAACTCTGCCCACAAAATCTTTGCCCACTCGCGCTACAAGCTGCCCTGACTGTAAAACAACAAGCACGCCAACCTTAAGCAGCTGCGTTCCGAGGTGCAAAATAACCACGTAATCTTCCATGATATTTTGCACAAAGCCCTTGCTGCCGTCCTCAAAAATCACAAGCGCATGCACATTAATAGGCTGGAGGCCTTTAACACGGATCATGAAGCTGCTAACTCCAATTACTTCGCCAACCGGCTGGCCGGCATCTACGAATTTCTGAAAGTGTGCTTTTGCATTGCCTTCCACCTTAAGCGCCTCCCTCTCGAGTCGCAATATTCAATGAGCAATGTTCAATGAGCAATGCATTGTCGCACTTACTGTTTGTACATTCATTGAAAATTGAGCTTTGATAATTGATCATTTGTATTTCTTGTCCGCCACGTCTATTAACTGCGCCAGGAATTTTTGCTGGTCGTTTAAATGTTCGCGCAAGCTCATGTCAAAAACTTTATTAGGCGTGCGCACAACACAACCCGCCGCAATACTAGGCTGCAAACCCACCTGCAAAAGCGCCTGCGGATGAATGTTTGTCCTAAACCAAACCAAAATTTTTTCTAATGCGCCAGGTGAAGGCTCCGCAGCGAAACTAATATGCAGCAGCGGTGCGTTACCGAGAACCATATCCAGCTGTTGGCTTAGTGCTTTTCGGTGTTCTTCTTCGAGTAAGTTATAGTTATTTTCTTTGGCTACTTGCTCTAGCAATCGGGTAAGCTTGGGCAGCTGCAGCGAAGAACCGGCCGGGCGCACTTTTGTAGCAATAAAAAAATCTTCCAAACTTTTAAGTTCGCGCACCATCCTGGCCACATCTACCTGGCTAACGATATTGGTCGAGAGTTTAAGCTCCACGTTTTATGTCCTCCAAGATGGCCGTCTTATTGGACTCCAGCTCTGCCAAGATGTATTCCAGCTGGTCGGACAGGTCAATTTGGTTGCCGATTGCCCGAAGCACATAGTGGTTAACGATTCCGGTCATTTCTTTTTCAAAGCTTTGGACGATGTGCGCTTTTTGCGATTCGGATTGCGTCAGCAGTTGCTGTTCAAGCAGGGCCCGCTGCTGCTCAATAGTGGTAATTGTCTTTTCGATGGAGTCCAGCGCCAATTGTTTCGCATCAACAATTGATTGCTCGTATTTTTTAAATTCTTCTTGGAGGGTGCGTGTAATTTCGGCGCGCATGTAGTCGTTGAGCTGGCTTGTGGTTTGGCGCAGATCCTGCTGCAAGAACATTGCATTTTCGCCAATAATTTTTTCGAAGTGCAGACGCCCGCGGTTTCGTAATTCTTCGCGGAATTCGTTATTAAAAATATGCTCAACATCAGTGTCAGCGGTTTTTTGAAGATCATCCGTAAGTTGCTTAGCTTTAGAATTGTCACTTCCAGGCCCTAAGCGCATAGCGAGCCAAATAAAAGCAGCAGTTGCGCTCAAAATGCAACCTATTACCAGTACTAGCCCACCAACATTCATATTCCGCCTACCCTTATAACCTTAGTAATAAATATACCCCAAGCATGCCCACCAAGAAAACCAGCGTAGCAACTGTTACTACCTGGAATAAGGCCCGCAAAATTGATTTTTTGCTTAATGGGTTGCGCCCAATAGCCGTAATGCCGGATTTAATACCTACAGTAAGTACGCTCAGTGCCACAATAGCCGTGACTACAAATATACCGAGTGCGGCGTAAATTCTAAGCGCAGAAATATTCTTGCCGGCAATCGCCTGTCCAAAACGCTTAAGTGGTGCCGGAATGGCAACATTATCTCTGACCAAAGGATTTTTACCGGGGATAATACTAACCATTATCCGGCCTATTTGGTGTCCGTCGTTTGTATTGGTTATTACGCCACTATGTCCGTCAAAATTCTCGACTGCTTTTCCGAGAATTGTGGACTGGTTATTTGCTTTAGCCCCTATGCCGTTAATGGAGGAGATAGAAATATAGTCGCCCGATTTTATTACTCCGTTCTCCGTACTTACTAGGGTTGGATAGTTGCCTCCCGTTGCTACAAAAACTTGCTGGCCAGATTTTTGTACTGTAACCGGAGCCTGGGAAGGGTCGATAACCACGCCATAAATTTTTGTGGGGTCAAAAGCAGATGATGCTTGCACTGTATCAGTGTTTTTTTGGCTAAGCTCAACAATAATTCCAGGGTCAAGCGTTCCTTGGGCGTTAAAACCCCTAACAATCGTGTCGGCATGCAGAAGAGGAGATAAGAATACAAAAGCCAGCAACAGTAGCACGAGCGCCGGAATTCCCCGCCATTTCATACACGAGTTTTGTACCACGCCAAACCAAATCGAGCCAAGCCCGCCTTGCTTTGGCGCTCTTGGCGCTATGTGTAATTTTCCTTTCCGTTGCTCCTTCGCCGTATTCATATACGCCTCGGTCCGCTACTCAAGGAGAAATTGCACCTAGCACGCAAGTGCAAATTTCGTGTCATATTAAGTTATAGTATACCGCTTTTGCTTTTAAAAAACTATCTGTTATTTAGAGGTTAAGTTCTTCAAGAAATCCACAGTTTTTAAAATATCTTTTTGTGTGGTTGCACGGCCCATACTAAAACGTAGACTTGCACGGGCTTTCTTATCGCTCATTCCAATTGCCGATAGAACATGCGAGGGCTCGACACTGCTGGCAGAACAAGCGCTGCCAACCGCGCATTGTACTCCGCGTTCGTCCAGTTCCATCATTAGTCGCTCATTATCGATGCCAGGAAAAGTTACGTGCAAAATATGAGGCGCTTGGTGCTTAGACGAACCATTTATCTGGGAAGTTGAGATTTTTTCGCAAATATTTACTGCAAATAGTTCCCGTAGCTCTTTAAGTCTTTTTGATTCTTTTTCACGCAAGTTTTGCGCGATATCAAGTGCACTAGCCAGACCAACAAACCCCGGCACATTTTCAGTGCCTGACCGAAGATTCCTTTCCTGGCCCCCTCCAACAATTATCGGTACGATATCAATACCCGCTTTTACATAAAGCGCTCCAGTTTGCTTTGGTCCGTAAATTTTGCCGCCGTTTATGCTCATCATATCTACACCTAGACGTGCAACATGCAGACCAAGTAAGTTACCAGCTTGTGCAGCGTCGGTATGAAAATAAATGGGCATTTTATTGCCCTTTTTTAACCGTTCATTTCGCTCATCAGCAACCAATTTTGCAATTTCTCTTAAGGGTTGGATTGTGCCAAGTTCATTGTTTACATACATCACGCTAATCAATATCGTTTTGTTAGTTATTTTTTTCTTCAAATCGGCAAGGTCAACAATTCCTTTAGTTGTAGATGCGATTTTGTTGCAGTTAAATTGCTCTGCCGGAGCAATTACTGAATCATGTTCAATTGAGCTTACTAGAACTTCGCCATGCGGATACTTACTCATTATTCCGGAAATTGCTAAATTGTTTGCTTCTGTCGCCCCCGCAGTAAAATAAATTTCCGAAGCCCTTGTGCCTAGCCAGCCGGCTATACTTTCGCGCGCTTGCGTTAAATCACTCTTAACTGTTTTGCTAGCCAAATAAGTGGCAGACGGATTGTAAAACTTCTCAATAAAATACGGTTTTATAGCATCTAGTACTTTTGGATCCGTGGGTGTTGCAGCTGCATAGTCTAAATAAATAGATTTCATATTCCAAAAAGCTCCTCGACATTTTTTGTTGTGGCCACTGCCAAATCTTCCAACTTCTCTCCTCGCAAGTTAGATAAAAATTCGGCGGTAGTAACTACGTGTTTTGGTTCGCAGCGCTTTCCGCGGTAAGGTTTTGGCGTTAGAAAGGGCGCATCGGTTTCTAAAAGCAATTTATTCATCGGGACCTTTTTAGCAGCTTCTAGTTGTTTTTCGTCTTTGGTAAATGTCATTATGCCATTTAAGCCAACATAGAAACCGCGTTCTAAAACTTGGTCCAATTGTTCAGAGTGCGCGCTAAAGCAATGTACAACTCCGCGGATTCCTTTATGCTTATCTACCAGTCCCCAAAAATCTTCCCAGGCATCACGCACATGAAACACGAATGGCAAACCTGTCTTAACGCCAAATTCCAATTGTTTACTTAACACTTCAAGTTGTTTTTCGCGCGGAGTATATTCGTGGAAATAATCTAGCCCAATTTCTCCAACCGCTACAACCTGCGGCATTTTACTTAACTTATCAAGTAGTTCTACTGCGTCATTGCGGTCTAAAAAATCAGCACCGTCATGCGGGTGCGCGCCTACAGTTGCCCAGATATTTTTGTGCTCGGACGCAAACTTTACTGCCTTTTTGCTATCCTCCAAACTAACACCAACGCAAATTATTTTGTTTACTTTATGCGCATACGCATCTTCAATTACCTGCTCAAAATCTGGCAGATAATCATCAAAGTGTAAATGGCAATGGGTATCGATGAATTGCATTGGCTTTATTTAGCGCTTTTGGCTTCTTTAGGCTTTTCTGCTTTCGGGAACAGTGGTCCGGGTAATGGATTTAGCATGCCGCTGCCAAACACGCCTTTGATTTTTTCCGCAGTTTCGGGCATGAATGGCACTAAAAGTTCGGCTACTTGCAGTAGACTGCCGACCATATACGCTAAGACTTCACGCAAATGTTCGTCGTCTTTATTTTTGGCAAGCTCCCAAGGTTTTGTCTCTTCTACATATTGGTTGATGCCGCGTACTTGCTCCCAAATATCGTCCAGAGCCCTGTCAAAGTGGCATTGCTCTAAAGCTTGTTCGAATGAACCAAGGTCATGCTCTGGAGCTGGAATATCTCCAATAACGCCGTTTTGGTATTTTTGAATCATGGCAGCAGTTCTAGAAACGGCATTGCCTAATTGGTCTGCGAGTTCGTTATTATAAGCAGCTTCTAACCGCTGCCAGCTAAAATCTCCGTCATCGTAACTTGGAACATGACGCAGGAAAAAATAGCGGAAAGTCTCAGCACTATATTTTTCGATAACTTCATTTGGTGAAACTACGTTGCCTAAACTTTTGCTCATTTTTTTACCGCCGTCGACCGTAATGTACCCGTGTACATAAAGCATCTTTTGCAGCGGCAATCCTAAGGCCATTAAGATCCCCGGCCAAATTGCAGCATGAAAGCGTAAAATTCCTTTACCGATTACCTGGATGTTCGCCGGCCAGAATTTTTTAAAATCTTCATCTTCTGGATAGCCAAGAACAGTAATGTAATTAAGTAGCGCTTCAAACCATACATAAATTACTTGGGTGTCGTCTCCTGGCACTGGAATTCCCCAGCTGATTTTTTTCTTAGGCCGGCTAATGCTTATATCTTCTAAACCCTTATTAAGCACTGCCAAAATCTCGTTTTTGCGACTTTGTGGCAGTATTTGCAACTCGTCTGATTCAATGACTTTTTTGATCTGCTCGGTAAAGGCACTTAGTTTAAAGAAGTAATTTTCTTCCGTGAGTTTTTCGTATGGGCGGTTATGGTCAGGGCATATCCCCTTGTTGGCTTTTACTACTTCCTCGCTGAAGAATTCCTCATCGCCCGTACAATACCAGCCTTCGTAGTGGCCTTTGTAAATATGCGGCTGCAAGCGCTCCCACACAATTTGTGCGCGCTTTTCATGGTCTGGGTTGGTTGTGCGCACAAAACGGTCGTAGCTAACATTTAGGCTGTCCATTAAATCTTTGAATTGAAGGCTTACGGTGTCTGCTAGTTTTTGCGGCGTAATTCCCAGCTCGTCGGCTTTTTCGGCAATCTTACCGCCATGCTCGTCCGTGCCGGTTGCAAAAATAACAGGAGTGCCGTGCTGCCGCATATAGCGCGCAATGGCGTCGCCAATTACAAATTCCATAGCATGCCCAAGGTGCGGCTCGCCATTTACATAGGCTATTGCGGTAGTTACATAGAAGTTAGACATTTTACTAATTGTATCCTGATTAAAGTTAAAATAAGAAGTTTTCGAGAGAAAAATTAAATAGCCCGCTGGGGCATTGTTTTCATATTTTTGGGTATTAACATAGCCATTTACTATATTTTACCATATTTTAGAGGAGTTGTTGCTGGTTTGGTTCTTCCGGTTCGATTTTGCTTAAGCCTAGTTTTTCCGTCAGTCTTTCAATAAAAATTTGTTGTCCTCTATGCATTTTGGGCATGGCTGCCGCAAGGGCAAACCATTCTGCCCGGTCGTTTTCTGGAAATTCTTGTATTTTGCCTGATTTTGGCGGCCATTCCATTTTGAAAGTATTGCACTTGAAAGTGGATGGATCAAAATCGGCTTCTACCGCCCAGGCATGAATTGTTTTACTATCTTTTTCCCGTTTATACTCACCTAAATTGATGTACCCATCATCTGGAGCCTCGTGTGCTGTTTCCTCTTTAAATTCACGTTTCGCAGCATCAAAAAGCTCCTCATTCTCTTCCGGCTCGCCCTTAAAAATTGACCATCCGCCTTCATCTCTTTTAGCCCAAATAGGGCCACCAAGATGCGCCAGCAATACCTCAACTTGCCCGTCAGTTTTTCTATAAACCAAAATTCCCGCACTAAGTTTTTTCATATCTATTATTAGTTACACACTATTTGACTATCTGCCGTAGTTGATTTTACGACACCAATGGAGCGACACTCGTGTTTACTATGGCTCGCCGAATCTTTATGCCATCGCCATGCAAAAACCATCATCACCATTAAAAAGGAAATTATGATTAAAATTAAAAATCTTTTGCTTTGCTTCTTATTTTTCATTATTTCGTGGGTCGATGTAGTCTTGGCAGAGGCGTTCAAATACGGCATTGGTCCAGCCAAAGCCCACTTGGCTAGGATAGACGCCTTTTGCCGGCGGTTTTTCCGGGTTAACGACGTTATATTTTTCTAAAAATACATGATGTTTGTTGTACCAGTCCAGATTATTTTTAACCCATTTCATAGCAATGCGCTTAGCTTCTTTGTGGTATCCATAATTTTCTAGACCCCTGATCGCAATTAACTGCAGCGGCGCCCAGCCATTGGGATATGCCCATTGTGCCGGAATAGGACCTGGCACTAGTTTGCCAAGCGGTTGCGCGTCGGTAGTTGCAAGGCCGCCTTTTTTCTCAAATCTTTTAAGCGAATTTACTAACCTGGCCGCCTGTTCCTCACTGGCCAGGCCTGCAAACATCGTGAAGTAAGCTGCGACAGACTCTACGTTGCCGCGAGTTTCTTTTGTGTAACGATAATCATAAAACATACCTTTAAGGTCCGACCACATCAGCACTTTCATTGTATTTGCGCGGTGCTTGGCGGCTTTGTCCCACTCTTTGGCTTCATCTTCTTTTCCAAGTTCGCGTGCGGCGTAAGCAAAATCTTTTTCGTACTTATAAAGCAGCGCGTTTAAATCTACGGGCAAAAATTCCAAGCACTTACGAGAAAAACGGATTGTGTGGTCCCAGCCACTCTCGGCTTCAGCCAAATCGTTTAGGTGGTTAATATCGTAATAACGGCTAAGGCCGCGATAAACTTGGCGCATATTTGGCTTAGTAGTTCCAAGCCAAACGGTATGGTATTCGTCTTTGGCGATTGCCATAGAACGCGCCAGCCATTTTTTATCCATGTCGTAAGCTTGGTAAACATCCATAATAAAAGTGGTCAATAGCGGCGGCTGCGAACGGCCCATTAGGTAGGTGCGGCTTGCATTTGGGATAATTTTAAAGCGAGTATAGAGACTCATCAGATCTTCTAAAATTCCCAACACGAATTCTTTTTTCTCGGGATCTTTAAGCATTCCTTGCACCATAAAATAACTGTCCCAGTAGTAAAGCTCGTCAAAGTCAAAATCGTGGCCTTCCTCGGACGCTGGGACCAAATAGGGATTTGGCAAGCCAATTAAGCTGCCGTCGTCTTTAGTATTATGACGCTTTAATTTCTTCCAGTATTTATCAATATATTCGCGGGCTTCGGCCACGTCTTCGGTAGTTAGCAAATTCGCTGCGGATTTAGGCAGCAGTTTGCTTCGCAGTTGTTTTGCTTTTGAGATAACCATAACAATTAGCGTAGCTAATTAATGTTCAATGCTCAAGTGCCAATGTTCAATGAACGCAGATTAAATTACATATTTTGGCCGATTTTATAGCCAGCCCACAAGCCGACAAAACTGCCGATTGTGCCACCAATCAAGCTGGCGGCAGATAAACCGTCTTGTCCAAAAAGTACGGGGATGTAGCCGCCAATTATGCCGCCGACAGTAATACCTATATAAATAAGACTTTTCATAAGTGTTATTGTACGCTCTTAGATTTAATAAAGTTAATGCTTAAACGTTTATAAATCGTAATGGATAAAATAATTGCGATAGGATGCAACAAAGCAAAGATGGTGGTATGTTTTACGCCATTTATTCGCCCGTCGTCTATTGCCACGGTCCCGTCGTAAATTGGTTGGACTGTTAGCATTTTTGCTTTATCGGCATTAGTCAACTTCAAGATGGCTTTTTCGGATGCACTGACAGACTCGAACAGCCGGGGGTTGCGCTTTTTATAATCATCCCCTAGAGTTTGGGAATTTTTAATTTTGCCGCATATAAAAATGACGGCGCTGATTTTGTTTTTGCGCTCGATGTAAGCATTCATGGCCATACTAGCCCCTGCACTCACTCCTACAATTGATACTGAACTATCTTTGTCATAAAGCTCATCGATAAGGCTGAGAACGGCATTTAATTTGTCCTTAAAACTATCTTCATCGTTCCAGTAAATGTGGTGGAAATGTGTATCAATACCGCGTCTTTTCCATTTTTTTAAAGCGCGTATCTGAATTTTTGAATTCTTATGATCACCCACGCCGGGCAAATAAATAATATGTTGCATTAACTCTAGAATAGCAGATAAAAAATTTAGGAAGGGAGGAGCGAGTTGGATGCCGGGCCAGGCGACGACACTAGGATTAGCGCCGTCGCCCTTTGCCCGCTTAGACGGAACGATGCGCACGATTTAATCATCGCCCCGCAAGTACTGAAGCTTAAAGTTGTACGTTTACTTGCCGCGCTTGGCAGGCTTCAGAAGCTGTGCGCGCTGCCGCTCTGACCGCCGGTCACGACGGGGCGGGCGCACGACGCCGCGGCTTTGGCGCTCGTCGGCGCGACGCCGACGGTCTTGCTTGGGATCTTCGTAACCTGTGCGAAGCATGGAGACTCCTCTTTTAGGATTGTTACGAGCGGTCTTACTGCGTAGCGGCTACGGCCAGAGACTGGCCGCTCGAGCTGCCTTGCGGGCTCTGTGCGGGCTTGTCCCAGCCGGCAGCACGAAGTTCTTCGAGCTGATGGCCTACTTGAGCCGCATTGCGTTCGTCGTCTTCACGTTCGTGATACCAGGCGTCTACCACTGATGCTCAACTCCCTTCCTTGGATTTGGTTGTTTTACTCCACCGCTGTTGCGGAAGAGTTGATGTACTTGGGGTTAGTATTTAACCCCTGCCGCTAGGCTCGTTTAGCGGTGCTTGCTTTTATAAAGCCTAGCGGTAGAGGCACAAAAAAAACGAACTGCTTTTTGCTGCAGTTCGTGTAATTTTTTGCTTCGGTTTTTGGCGCTTGGTTTACATTTTTACAGAACTACAGCATTGCTCGTCTTCACGAGCATAATGCGGTTTGTAAAAATGTATGAATGCACCATTGGTAAAATTTATACCGCTAATTGTGCGCTTTTTCAACTAGCTTTTTAGGATTTTGTATGGTCAAGTAAGAAATTGCCCCTGCCGAAATTGCCAATACTCCGGACAGTACCATACTAAACTTAAATACATGCTCAGTGCCCAGAAGCCCTAAAACAGCTACCACAAACAGGCCGCCTACCCTAGAAACAGCGTTGTTAATCGCAGAAGCAATCCCGGAATCTTCATTAGGGACAGAACTCATAACGGTAGTAGTTAGAGGAGCCACAGTAGTTACAAGCCCAAGACCGAATAATATTACTCTCGGCAATAAAAACATCAGGTAACTGTCCCCAGGGTGCAGGTTAGTCAGCGATAAAATACCAAGCCCTGCTAAAATCGGGCCCAGAGTCATAAAACGTCGCGGACCAGCCTTTGAGCTTAAGGCTCCCATTCTTCCAGACAAGGCCAACATCAACACTGTTACCGGCAGTAAACTAAGCCCTGCTTTTATAGCTGAATAATGCATTTTGGATTGCAGATAGATAACTAGCGCAAACATAAACCCGCTTAAAGCCCCATACATAGCGAACGTCATAAGGTTTGAGCCGGAAAAGTTGCGCGACTTAAATAACCCAAGCGGCACCAGTGGATCCTTTGTGTTTTTTTCGATTATTAAAAATGTGTTTGCGAGCAGCAGTCCCGCAAACAATGGTGCAACCGAACCCAACTTCCAATGATTTACGGGCCCCTCTATTAACCCATAAGTTATTCCGGCCAGTGACAGTGCCGCAACAATCATTCCAATTGTATCTATATGCCTATGTTCAACATCTTTAGTTTCCTTAACGCCCAAGGTAGTCAGAATTATGCAGAGCAAAATAAGCGGCACATTAATATAAAAGATCCAGCGCCATGAAGCAGCATCGATTAAATATCCGCCAATAAGCGGGCCAATGGCCGTAAAAGCACCGGAGAATGCAGACCATAGTCCAATTGCCCTTCCGCGGCCTTCTGACGGAAAGTTAGTGTTTATAATTGCCAAACTGCCCGGCACCAAAAGCGCTCCAAATACACCTTGCAAAAGCCTAAACAAAATTAAAATTTCTGAATTTGGCGCCAAGCCACAAAGCAGCGATAGACCACCAAAACCGTAAAGCCCGAACAAAAACATTTTTTTGCGTCCAAAGATATCACCCATCGATCCGCCCAAAAGAATTAAGGAAGAAAGTGACAATAAGTACGCATCCGCCATCCACTGCAGTTGCGAAAAACTAGCGCCCAGATCTTTAGAAATACTCGGCAGCGCTAAATTAACAACCGTCCCATCCAAAAAGGTAATACCGCTACCAACAATAGTCGCAACTAGAGCCAAGCGATGGGGATGCTTCATAGGCTTAATCATAGCAAAACTAACATGCTATGCTTAATATAATGGATGGTTTAATTACTTTAGTTGCCAAATATTTTATCTTGATCCCATTCGCTGTCAGCGCATACGTATTTCTAAGGCTCAACAAGACCAAACGCCAAGAAATGTTAATTTTGCTATTTTGCACAGGTGTTTTAAGCCTTATTTTTGCCAAAATTGGCGCCCATATCTATAACGACCCACGGCCGTACATAAGCGACGGTACACCTGCACTTTTCCAGCATTCCGGAGACCCTAATGGTTTTCCATCCGACCATACACTGTTAAGTTCATTCTTGGCGTTCATTGTTTTAACTTATTCTAGAAGATTGGGCATTTTTCTGCTCGTCGTTGCAGCGCTTGTTGGCTGGGCGCGCGTGGCCGCACACGTGCATCATGCAGCAGATATTGCCGGCAGCTTTGTTTTTACAGGTTTGGCATATTTAATTGTTATTAAGCTTCTTGAGAATAAAAAGATTGCTAGCTGGTTCAGAACCAATCGCCACAGCCGCCACAAAGAAAATAACTAGTCTTTCAACCTAGCTATTTCTCACCTTAACTATCTAACCACTTTTAGTCGCAGCAATAAGGCTCAAACTCTGCTTTGTAAATACTTAAAAAGCCGCCTTATAACAAAAAGATAGATTAACTTTCTAAAATATTTAAAGAAAATTTTATACAGCATTATTTATTTAGTGCAAAAAGGCAACAGTGCGGTTTGGCAGCTGCGCTCTTATATGCTCAACCTCGCCTTTACTTAAGCCGTCTTTAAGTGCTTGCCATGCAGCAAAAATCTGTTTTTTAGCGCGGCTTTCGTCTATACGCTCGTTCTCCATAAATTGTTCCACTATATCCTCATGCGAATTGCGCTCGTTTGCAAAAACCGACAATGCTAAGTCTTGCAGACGCTCTGGCAGTTGCGACGCAAAATCTTTGCGCTCTCCCTCGTTTAAATGCACCGCTAAACTTTCTACCATCATTTGCAAAGCGTCTTCGGATTCATCATCGGAAAAGCCCGAATAATTTTGCACCTTTTTTATGAGTTCCCTATATTTCATATTGTCCCCTCCTATTCGTTTTTATTTTTACAGCGAGAGTTTGAAAATTAATAGGAATTTTCTTACAAAGCGCTACCACTTTGCGGTAATTTTTTCTTACGCAGCTTCTGGTGTGCTTCGTCAACGCTCAAAAGTTTAAGTGAAGCCAGGAGAAAAAGCGTTATAGCTAGACCCACAATTGCAACACGCGCACTCTTAAAAAACAAGATTACCTGGCCAACAAAAATTTCTATTAACAAACCCGTTTCTAGCATTGCGTAAGCGCGTTTATGACGCCCTCTGCGGTAATAATACGCGCCGCTCAACAACAAAATAACAGTTATGAATGAAGATAGCGCTCCAGCAAGGTCGGAATCGTCGCCCTTTAAAATCCCCTGGGTGATATGTTCGGCGTTCAATGCACCGTACAAATAAAACAATGTCACAAGAATACTAACGATACTGTAGACAATAGCAATAATCGCAACCATTTGAGTAAAATACCGCTGCTCGCTCAAAATATGCACCGGCTTCATAATCGCCCCCGTTATCCGCTCGGTAAGCAACGGGTTTCTTTTATTGCTGGGTTTAACACGTTTTAGCATTTCCATAGTCGGCTCATAAAGCACATGGTTGGGCGAAACATGCAACATAAGTTCCTTGGCATGTTCGTATTCCCATGTATCCAAATCCTTAATTGCCGCT
>Ga0070679_100000654_pt1 | contig 29515 bp, 25 predicted proteins | sample KBSC63BmetaG_FD_65652 | JGI IMG/M metagenome (GOLD analysis project Ga0070679, IMG submission 65652) | Corn rhizosphere microbial communities from Kellogg Biological Station, Michigan, USA - KBS C6-3B metaG | ecosystem: Host-associated > Plants > Roots > Rhizosphere | place: USA: Michigan... | reverse complement strand
CAACCCTCAGATCAAGAGCGGTAGCTAGGCTGCTGAATGCCTTGTCTGCCACGGCGATGATCAGCAATAGTTCGAATTCTCGCTCATTGACAGCATAGGTCTTAGTCAGTTCGGATGAACTGCTTAAAGTATCTCTGAGAATGCGATATGTGTTTTCCAACAACGTTTTTCGCCGATCAAAGCGGAGCAACCCTAAGCGGTCCAGATTTCGATTGAGCACTTTTTCTTCAAACTCGCTTAATCTAGGATCCAATTCAAAATCGGCCCTATCTTCGACATGAGCCACCACAGAGCCGATCACGTCGGGTTCCGTACGGCTGGCGGCGACGATGGCGCAACACTGCCGTTGCATAAAGCTTTTGGACAGCCTCACAAGCAATCCCACCGTTTCAGAAGTCAGCGCATTCGAATCAAATAGAAAGAGGCCGTTGGTTGTGGCGGTCAAAGAATCCAACAGTTCTGCCGATATACGAGAATTCGAATCGATGAAGTACACGTTTCTGGATACCGCGCTGGCTGCGATACTTTTAAGCAAGAGTGTGCGACCAGAAAATCTCCTGCCACGCAAGAGAATGAGGGGGGTCTGGCTGGACAAAGTGATGATGGAGTCTTCGATATCCCGCTTAATATAGTAAGCAGGAAGTGACATTCTATTCTCTTCGAGAGTCATTCTTGGATCACGAACGAGAAATGAGAGGTTTACCTGGCGATCCAAACTGAGCTTTCTGATATTACCACTCGCCTCAAATTGAGCGACGGTCGAGATCACAGTTCCCGACAATGCTGCACCCCAAGCGGCGACCGTTGAATAAAAGACGTCATACGTTGGGATATGAAGAATAGTGTTGACTCCATGTTCCGCGAGGCGTGCGTGATCGAATTTGCTTAGATTCTTTGTTGACACAAAGATGCTCTTGCGACCCTTGGCGAATACACCTTGGTACTCAGCTAACGCAAAAAGTAGATCCACCTCATTTGCCAGACCACATCCAACGAATAGGGTATTTTGTTCGATCAGATCGGTCTTCAATGCATTCAACATCGAGACGTTAGTCATCAAACTGCGGACATACTGTGGTGTTGAGAAAATTATTTTAGATGGCTCATCGTAAATTAACTCTTCTGCGGCATCGCCGTGCACCTTATATACACATCTCATGGTTCTGGCGACAGCCGAGATAGATCGATTAGGCACGATTTTATGAGTAAATGTTGAATTCGCCTCAATGCCGTCGTCGATATTCAACGTATAAATGTATGGCCAAGGACAATCTAGAAATCGACGATGCTCCGCATCAAGTTGCACACCCACAAAATGTTGGCTGATGAATGTTTTTGCTATTTCCGTCGGTACAAACTCGGGATTCAAAAAGAAGGTGGCAATGCTAGCGAAATCTTTTGCTGCAAGTTCTTCCGCCTCTGGCCCTGCATGTTCCTTCAGAAGCGCGAGCATTAGCAGCCGTGTCTCTTCCCCATCCGGGACAACACCGGAACCCACCTTGGCGTGCCGGCTAAAACCGGCTCCAAGCACGGGAATGACATTTTTTTGGCGGAACATCGTTTCGAAAAGATTCCGCGTGCTTGGATCATCCAACGTGATTACGTCCATATATCTGACCGCCCGGAAAGTGGAATTCATATCATATTAGTCCGAATAGAGTTCTTTGGCGGCGCCGATATTATATGTGTCCCTGTAACAGTGGGTGTCCGACCGTGGCCACCGTACAAGGGCACGGTTTCGAGAGAGGGCAATTTTGTTGCTTCGGCTACGCCTATGCTCCGGCCTCCAGCAGTGTGGAAACGTCTTCGACGCGGCTGTTACGGCCGGGTTGAAACCCGGCCCTGCTGAGAGATTTGCGGCTTCCTCGGGAACGGGCCTACAGAGGCCTGGGATGCGGGTGCCCGTTCATCGCGGCTTCATGCGATGAGCGGACATTCGCGAACCGAACCGCTCCCACCCATTTCCAACTCGCATAGCAGCCAGGTTCCACCACTACCCTAAGGGCTGAAGGCCCGACGATATATCAGCCTAGGACGAAGCCCTAGGTAGAGCCCGCGCCGAAGACGCCACCACGCTGCCGCAGGCCGGAGTGCAGGCGCAGCCGGAACGACTGAATTGCCTTCCTCGACGCCGCCCCAAAAACAAGGTGAGCGGACACAGTTGAGTGCACCCAGACATCGCGGGTACCTCATCATCGCAGAAGCATTTCCTGTTCGGATGTATCTGCAAACCGGGACATCTATATGTCGCACCTACAGCGCTCTAACATATGTAAAATCTGTAACCTAGGCCTTCGGCCTAGGCTGGTATGTGACGGACTTTCAGCCCTGAAAATCTAATTGCTTTGCTCTGTCGAGCCTCACCCAAACAATCTCTTCCACAACCCTAAGCGTGGACGCTCCGGCTGCGGACCGACCTCCAACTCCAGCCCGCTCCCCCAGGCCGCGATGCCATCCTCGGCTCCATTCCTGAACCGCTTCATCGCCCGCTGGACCGGTCAGCAACGCGTCCCATCCGGCAGTTGCAATTTAATATTGATCTCGCCTTCCGGATCGGCGTCGTCCGTAACCCACTCCCCACCGAACGTGCGCTGAGCGCTTCCACGCTGCCGCAAGCCGGAGAAACGACCCAATCGCCTTCCTCCGCGCCGTCACCAATCCTTCCCTGCGCAGCCGCTAACGATCCTGTGCTATCACTAACAACGTGAGAACTGGTCTCCAAATCATCTACCTTTATCATGATGCCGACATCGTTGAGCTCGAGGTTGGGATAAGCAACGGACGCTTCAGCGGGAGCGCCAACCTCTACGTCGCCACTGGCGAATTGGCCGAAATCGCGGATCTCCTTGCCGATTTTCCAGCCAATTCGGCGGACACTCGGGATTACACCCTGGGCACATTCGAACCAGGAGGGGCTGGCGGCGCCATTCGTCTAAATTTCTATCTGAGAGATCTCGCCGGCCACGCATCTCTCAGGGCCTTCGTGAAGGATGACCACCCCACCTCTGGACATACGCAACGTGGCGAAATCGTCCTTGACATTGAACTTGCAGCATTTGACCATTTCGTTTCTGACCTGAGAAGGATCGAAGAAGAACAAGGCTCTGCCTATCTCTTTGCTTGAGAAGTCCACCCAAGCGAGCAATTTTGTCGCTTCGGCTGCGCCTACGCTCCGGCGTCACCACCCATGCGACCAAAAAGCGGTCGCATGGGGCCTGGTACTCCGGCAGAGCGGAGAGGTCTTCGACGCGGCTGTTTGTGGGCGGGTTGAAACCCGGCCCTTCCGGGAGATTGGCGGCTTCCTCGGGAATGGCCCTCGAAAAGCCTGTGGTGCTACCAGAGACCTGGGATAACTTATTTGTTCTTCCCTTTAGAGTGCTTCTCCATACGCACCTCCAGGTCGTGTGCGATGTCCCTCACCTGGGCCGATTTTGTCAGCACCGCGATGGATAAAGTATCCGCCCCGCTTTTATCCACCTCGTCATGAAGTTCCTTTGCCAGCGCCGCGAGTGCATCTGCCCTGGATCGCATCTGCTCGAGGTCCTCTGCGCCTTCGGGCAGATTGGCCTTCCTGGCGCCCTCTTCGTGCTTGCCTGCCAGCCCGTTCGGCAGCAGCACCATGTGGACGTTTCCCGCAAGCTGCTCGACCGCGGCCGCAACCTGAGCTTCCTGCGCAAGGACCGCTTCGCTCTGCGGCTGCGCGAGCGATTTCTGCAGCGTCTCCGCCAGCTGCGCAACCTGCACCGACGCCCGTGCAATCAGTTCAAACCGGCGCCGGTTGTACTCGGCCACCTGCCTGGATGTGTCGGGTTTCACAGGGTCCGTGGGCTTGCCGTACATCTTCTCCAGGTCAGGCGGTCGCGGCGCTGGGTCCTTGAGCATCGCACCCAGCTCTGCGCTACTCCCCTGGGCCATCGCTTTGGCAGGCATCACCGCAAACCCGGCAATAACAAGTACTGCGCAAACGACCTTCGACGCCGGCTTTCCCATCCAGGAGCCTCTTTCGCGATGCCTTTTAAATTATGACGCGAAATTTGCGGTTCGGAGGATTGCATTCAGGTCATTTTGTATCGCGGAGGCCATCCCCCGTCCCTGACTAACCTGAGCGATCGATCACTCACCCGGAAAGCGGAACCTGCCGGCCAGTAGACACGTGCCCATTCCGAAGCACAATCCGACGGCGATCAGTTTTAAGCGATCAGAACCGTAGGCAGATCCGATGCGAGGAGTGCGCAGGCTGCTTAGGAGTGCCATAACACCGAACAGTATGAGCACTACGCCCGTAATCCTGCTTGATTTACGTTTGTCCATGGCAGCCATACTACCGCAAACCCGGCGACCGATGGGCTTTAGCCCCCGGGACATGCTGCTAAAGCGACGGAGCGAAGCCGCTGCGAGCCGTAGCCAAAGAGTTGTCCCAGGCGCTAAAGCGTTTTCCATGTGGGTGTAGTCCAACGCCGCGACTTTCATGGGCGTTTTCCGCAAAGAAAACGCCACTGCACAACTCCTTCGGGGACCCCAGCAACAGGGAAAATGCTCTAAAGCGCGCGTTTGTGGTGGCATTTATTGTCCGGGCTAAAGCCCAGACCTATCTCAGAAGCAACGGCAATACTTCTACCCTAACGAGGATGTGTCGGTGGCTCCGCGGAATGCGGGGATCTTTCCACTACGCTTCGCAAAAAGCTGCGACGCTCCGGTCGAGATGACATCCGTGGGACTTGTGCGGACTCTCCCTGCAGTTACTTGTGCTCCACGGCGGAGTCATCCTGCACTTTCCACGAAGTCACAACTTTCGGTGACACATCGGGCTCCTCACGAAGGGTCTCAGCAGGGGCAGCCTTTTGCACGCGCAGATTACCCAGCGCGTAGTCCAGGTAGCGCGGCACAAGGCTCACACTTATCTCCGCAAACCGGCACGATGAAACCACCTGGTCGAGAATGAACCTGGGTTGAAACGCGGCGAGTTCGAGCTGCTTTTCCACCTGGATCCTGTGCACGATGTTGTCCAGCTCTTCTTCGGTCACCTGCATTCCATGCGTCTGGAACTCTTTCGCGAGGATGCGCTTGAAGAGGTCGGTGGAGGGTGCGCCAATCTCAATCTTGTACGGCAGGCGGCGGAGGAACGCGGGGTCCATCAGGTCTTCCGGGTCGAGGTTGGTCGAGAAGATTACCAACTCATCGAAGGGGATGCTGAAGCTCTTGCCGGTATGCAGCTTCAGGTAGTCGATGCGGCTTTCAAGAGGAACGATCCAGCGGTTCAGCAGGTCGGTGGGGCTTACCAGTTGACGGCCGAAGTCGTCGATCACGAAGCATCCGCCCAGCGCTTTCATATGCAGCGGGGCCTCATAGAGCTTGGAGACCGGGTCGTAGCGAAGGTCCAGCATCTCCAGGTTCAACTCGCCGCCGGCGACGACAAACGGCCGCTTGCATGGGACCCATCGCGCATCCACTTCCACACCGCGCAAAAAGGGGGAGTCTGCCTCAGCGTCCGCATTCGCCTCAATCGGGACATGGATACTCGGGTCGAAGACACGGATGATCTGGCCTTCCACGAGGACCGCGTACGGCACATAAATAATGTCGGTGAAGACCTTGGCCAGGCGCAAGGCGAAGGTAGTTTTTCCATTGCCCGGCGGACCGTAGAGAAGAATAGCGCGGCCCGAGTTCAGCGCCGGTCCAGCCTGTTCGAGAAGGGTCTGCTCCATGTCCAGGTCGCTCAGCGTACCGCGGACACGCTTGAATGTCACAACTTCATTGGTGATCTTCTGCAGATTGACCTGGTGATTGTATTGCTCCAGCGTAACGGGGACCGGACCGTTGTACTGCGAGCGGGTCAACGCTTCCATGGCCCAGCGCCGGCCTTCTTCCGTAAGGTCGTACGTCATGATGGCAGCGTTATCCGCGCGCACACCCTTGGCGTAGAGAAGCTTGCGCTCCGTTGCCATGCGGACCAGGTCCGTGACAATGTGACGCGGCAACTTAAGCCCATCGGCAAATTCAGGAGTGGCTTGCAGGCGGGAAGTGTATATCTGCTTCATCAGCAGACCGAGAAGGTCCGTGTCATCGATCCCGATTTCTTCCAGGACTGAGGGCTCGACCGGAAATGTGCGCAGGAATTTCTCGAGTGCCTGCTCGGTGATGTAACCGGCAGCTACCAGGTGGTCACCGAGACGTCCGCTGTTCCCCATCTGGCGATCGAGAGCATCGTTCAGTTGCTCCACCGTAATCAAATTCGCCAGAACCAGGAGGGTTCCGAGCTCCATTCGTGCTGAAATACGTCCTCCTCAGGCCTGGAGAGAAAGAGACCTGCACCAATTTTCAAGGAGAACCTTCCAGCCCGCTCTACGTCGAATGTCCCGAATCCTGAAGTTTTTTGGGGATTGTGATATCGGAATACGCGTGATATTGCCAGGGAGCTGGGATGCCTTTGCCTACAAATGCACGCCGTTGTCTGCCAGTCCCGGCAGTCCGACGTGTTATGCAATGAACGATTATTTCAGTTGGCGTTTGTGAAGCGCTGAAAGCGCGCCCTATACCAGCCCAGGGCGCGAGCCCTGGGTTACGGTGCCGGAAAGAATTTGAGCGCTGTAAGCGCGACCTATACCCGGCATCAATCTCACAGGTATTGCTCGTCGAGTTCAGCACTATCTTGGCGGAGGAACGCAAGCGATTGTGCCATTGCACAAATTATAGGTCGCGCCTTCAGCGCTCAAAACCTTTACTACCTCTTTCCCAGGGCTACCCGACCCCATCGGGCAAAAGCGCCCGATGAGGCCCCCGGTCCGCCCTGGGCTGGTATAGGTCGCGCTTTCAGCGCTCTTAGACAACTCTGGCCTTCACATTTTTTCAACTCAACCACCTCTGAACGCTTCTGCTGATAGGATTGTCGGAAACCTGGTTCCTGCTCTATCTCGAACGAGCACTGACCGCGGCCACACAGAGTTGTAAAAAAATGACGCGAGAGGTTTTCAATGCCCAAGACGAGTCTTACCAAGGGTGATACATGGCGCGGGTCCGAAGTTACGTCTCCGACCTTCAGCGTAGAGTCAGAGATGTTTGCGTTTGACGGTGTGAACGGTTTTTACCGCACCAAGCGCGTGGCGGGAAATGTTTGGGACGTTGGCGGCCGCAATCGCAAGGAGCTGGTTTGCCTGCCCGACATCAGGCCCGATAGCACGCTGGAACTGCAAAACCCTTTCTTCTCCATCGCTGGACATCTCATCGCCGCATCCCTCACCGGCACCGACGATCCTGAGAACCTGACGCCCGTCTCGAAGTACACCAACGACATGCAACAGACCGTCGAGAACAGGATCAAGAAGTTTGGCGTTTCTCATCTCACGGTCACCGTGGAAGACTATTACGTGGACGACCCTCGCGTTCCGAAGACCTTCCACTATCTCTGCAAGAACCTTTCAGGCGGCGTCCTGCTGGATGAGCGAGTCGTACAGCCCTGGGGCAACATTGGACTCGTCGGTACACCGATGGAGCTCACGCGGACGATACAAGCCGCCCAAGTCGCCGTGAAGTTCCTCGGCTGGAAGATCGAGGATGTACGGTCGACTGCCGTCGGTCATCTCGATCTCTCCTTTCTTGCCGGCCATCTGCCCAAGCCCGAGCATCGCCCGTATGCCGGCGTGGACTGGCTGCTGACCACCCGTCTGCACAACTCGTTCTGCGACGAGAAGACGACGCTGGCGTACCTCCAGTCCCTCGCCAACAAAGCCGAGTTTACGGCGACCGCCAAGGGGCTTGCGCTGCGCGCCAATCCCGCGCTGCATGGGGATTACCTCATGTCCGACGCGTACAACAAGCCTCACACGTACCTTGAAGCGACTCATGGCGTCGTCATCGAAACAGAGTCGAACCTGCTGAACGGCGGCGGCGCCAACGCTCCCCAGGTGGACCACATCTTTCCCAAAGCTGCCGGCGGCGCAAACTGTCTTTCCAACGCCCAGATCACCAGCATGCGCTACAACAGCAGCAAGCAGGACACGATCAAAGTGCTGGAAATAAGAAGTCCGCAATGGAAAGAGGAGATGTTGAAAAAGCTGGCATCGGACCCGCTTATAAAGTTCCACTAGCGTTGAGTCAGTCATTCGTTGCATTGCTTCAGGGCCGTTGGCCCTGAGTAGTGCAAGGAATGACTCACCCCTCCAGACTCTGCGCCATCGCGAACCTCGCCCTACCGCTTCGTTTCCGACTCCTTCAACAACTCGACCAGGCGGTCCTGCCACACAGCGGCTACGGTGTGCGTGCCGTGTCCGCGTGTCTGGTCGGAGATGGGGATGTCGGTGAACTGCGCGTGGGGCATCCGCTTGACCATCTTCTCCGCGATGCCCAGCTCGGGCGGGTTGATGAAGTCGTCCGCTGAGTTCATCCACATGACCGGCACGGTAATGCGTTCGAGGTCCTTGCTGGGGTCGTAGTCCCGCGACGCGTTGACGTAGTAGATGAAGTTGTTGGCGTCGGTGCTCGCCGTGCTGCGCTCCAGGGCGCGGTCGAGATAGGTTTCGGCAGCTTCGGGCGTGGGTGCGGCCTTCTGCATCACCAGCGGAGCGGAGCCCATAATGAGAAGTATTTCGTTCGCGGTGCGCAGGCCTTCGACGGGCTCCGAGGTGTACTCGCCGTTCTTCCATGCCGGGTCGCGCTCGATGTTTTCGATTGCCATGTAACGCATCATGCGGTTGCGTCCGGCGATAGGCACGGGCAGGCAGGCCATCGGCATCAACGCGTCGACGAAGTCGGGATACGCTTCGCCCCACACGAAGCTCTGCATACAGCCCATGGACGTGCCGAAGATCAGCCGCAGGTGATCGACGTGCAGGCCGTCCATCAGCATCTGGTGCTGCGAGCGCACCATGTCGGCGTAGTCGTAGTGCGGGAACTTCATGTGCAGACCATCGCTGGGTTTGGAGGAGTCGCCGTGGCCGATGTCGTCGGGAAAGATGAGGAAGTACTTCGTGATGTCGAGAGGCTGGCCCGGTCCGAACAGCACCGTGGAGAACACCGGCGAGAACAGCGAGTGCGCGTTGCCGCCGGTGCCGTGCAGCAGCAGAACGGCATTATCGATCTTGCCGGCGGCGTTGTGGTGCGGCGTGCCGAGCGTCAGGTAATGGAGCTTCAACTCAGGCAGCGACTCGCCGCTGGTGAAATGAAAATCGCGTGCGATGTAATCGCCGGGAACACCGTTGTACGTGGGGGCCGTCTGCGCTCCGGCGCTGATGGCGGTGACTGCGAGGACAGCCGTAAACATATTCCTCAACGTTGACATGCCTATCTCCTTGGAAAGAAGTAGTCCCGCGTCAAGCGACGCGGGACGGGTTAGATCAGCTTCAGTTGGTAGCCGCAGGCCGCCGTTGCCGAGCAGGCCTGTCGGCGGAGTCGGAGTCGTCGCCATCGGGCCTGCGTTCCGGCTTCGGCAACACGGTGAGCGAAGAGAGCGGCTTGGTGATGTCGTCGAGCAGCGCCGGTGTGCCTTCGATGCGTTGCAGCGTGGGGTAGCGCTCGCCGTCGTGATAATCGACATCGACGTTGCGAACGTAGATCTCGCTCTGCACGATGAAGTGGATCGGCTCGGCCGCACCTTTGGCGGTTTTTACAGCAGCGCGCAGTGAGTCGGCGGAAGCGATGCGGCCGTTGACGGCAAACAGTTTGTCGCCGGGCGAGAGCTTTGCCTTATCGGCGGGGCTGTCGAAACGCACATCGGCGATCGTGTTGTCCGCGCCGAGGCGAAGGCCGAGCGAGTACCAGAGGTTCGGGCCCATCGGTCCGCGTCCTCCGGCCGGTGCGCCGCGTTCACCACCGCTGGGGTGGTCAACGTAGACCAGTTTGTAACCGCCCTGCTCGATACCCGCGACATCGGCGTGGGCGTTCACGTTATCGATACGCTCGTGAAGGAACGTTGCCCAGTCGTACGGCACCACCTGGTTGAGATCGGCGATGAGTTCAGCGCGGTCGTACGGCACGATCAGCGGGCCGGTGTTGCCGCCCTTGCCGAGGAAGATGTGCTGGAAGTCGGTGAGCGTCTTCTGTCCGTTGGTCATCTTGCGGATGAGAGTGTCGGCATCAAGCCACAGCAGTTCGCCTTCCTGGTAGTAGTCCTGCCCGCGCTTGAGGTTGGCCCAGGCAGGGCCGGGGCGGCGGCTGATGCTGGAAGCGATGGCGGTGTCGTCAGTGGAGCGCCACAGGCGGCCGCCCTTGGTGTCGAGGCTGGCGTAGGAGGCGGCGAGCTTGTCGCGGTACGTGGCCTGTGTTTCAAGGCCCGAGCGCGCAGCCAGCACGTTGCCCATGTACTGCGTCATGCCCTCGTAGACCCACAGCAGCTCGCCCTGCATTGGCGTGGCGAAGTCGGGCTGGTAGAGGGTTGCGGGGCGACGATATTTGCCGTTCCACGAGTGCGTGAACTCATGCGGCAGCAGGTCGGCCTCCTGGTTTTGATGACGCTCGTCGGCGAAGCCGAGTTCGCCAACGCCGTTGTCGGACGACTGCTCATGCTCCAGCCCTTCACCGCCGGCGAGGTCAGAGAGCGTCAGCAGGAAGTGGTAGGCGTTGTAGTGCCGCGACGCGTAGGCTTCGCCGGTTTCGTGGACGAGGTTCGAGAGTTCGGCGAGCACCGAGGGGCGCAGGTTGGAGTCGGCCGGATCGTCGGCGACGACATCGATGTAGTGCTTCGGCGTAACGTCGGGGGCGAGAGGGAACTCGTGGAAGTATTCGCCGGTAAGGACGGGTGAGTCTTCAAGCTGCTCGACGTTGGTCGGTGCGAACTCAGTGGCTCCGCCAACTTTGGCGTTGGGATCGTATGCGCCGACGGGCGTGAGCGCGGTGCCGATGCCCCAGCCTGCGGGGACGATCACCGTCGGCTGGATGGGAATCTTCGCGACCGGGATGTGCGCGGGGTAGATGATCGCCCGCTCCCATTCGAGGACGGTCATTTTGTCGGAGGAGCGTCCGGCGGCCATTTCGATGTGTGCGTGCAGCGTCGTGACACCGGCGGGAATGTCGAGATGGAACTCGAACATGTCGACGTCGTCGCGGCGCCAGGGAAGCGTCTTTCCGTTGGCGGTAAAGACGAGGTCCAGCAGGTCTGCGACGGTGCCGTTGGGGGCGTGGTCGCCCGGAATCCACTTGACCATGGTCAGCGCAAGACGCCCGGGCTTGACGGGGATGTCGCTCTCCGACGAATAGATTTTGCGGGGCGCCTGGGTAAGGTCGGCGGTGACGCGGATGGGTTGCTGGGCGGCCGCTTGCAGCGTGGTCAGGGCGAGTACGGACAGAAGGGCAGTACGAAGCATTCGGTGTGCGGTTCCTCTCAAAACACGGGTATGGGAAGGATACGCTTTCAAGCGGCGGGAAGACGCAGAGCTTTCCCGGAGATGGGGAAGAGGAATACAATTTCGGGCAAAGGTGAACCTATGCGCATCCTTCGCGTCGTTGTTCTGCCGTTGATGTTTTCCGCGTGTGCCATGGCGCAGTCGGCGCCCCAGGTGCAGGGCTTCCAACTGGCACCCGTTACGCCGCAGGCCGGTTTGGGTGGGAGAAGCCTGCCGGCCATTGGCGCAGCGCAATCCAATTTGCCGAGCACGATCAACCTCTTGAAAACGCCACAGGATAACGCGGTCTGCTATGCGATTCGGAGCTATGCCTTTGCGCGTGACAATGCGAACTCGGATGCAACGAGGCTGACCGGCTCATCGACATGCCGTCCGTCGTCGCAGCTTAAGTTGAAGAGCGCGGTGCAGTTGAAGGTAGTTCGCTAGAGTAAAGCCCAAAAAAGGAAAACGCTAAGAGCGCAAAGGTCGCAGAGTTTTCGCCACGGCATCCGTGGCGTTCCCATTGCGTCCGTTGCGTCCTTAGCGTTTTCCTTTGCTTTAACCGCCGACCATTGCGACACGCAACACGCGCGCAGGCTGAAATGCCACCAACCTCAAGCCTCCAGGGCCTTCTCAATGGCCGCGATGATGCGTGGGTCGTCGGGCTTCATATCGGGCGCGAAGCGGGCGATGGTGAGACCGTCGCGTCCGACGAGGAATTTCTCAAAGTTCCACAACACATTCGGCAGCGGCAGCGTGGGCGGCAGGCCCTGTCCGGAGAGGTAATTGTCGAGGTTGTCGCGGAAGTCAGGAGCGTCGGCCTCGTGCTGCGGCATGGCTGAGGTCAGCATGGTGTAGATGGGGTGCTGCTCGGGGCCGTTAACGCTGATCTTGGAGAAGAGGGGGAAGGTGACCGGGTACTCGGTCGAGCAGAACTTCGCAATCTCCTGGTTGGAGCCAGGCTCCTGGCTGGCGAAGTCGTTGGCCGGGAAGCCGAGGACGACAAAGCCGCGGTCTTTAAATTGCTGATAGATGGCTTCGAGTGCTGTGTACTGTGGCGTCAACCCGCACTTGGAGGCGACGTTGACGATCAGCAGGACTTTGCCGGCATAGTCGGCAAGCGAGGTCGGAGTACCGGCGAGGGTGGTCAGCGGGACGGAGGCGAGATTGGACATGCGGCCATTTTAGCGTGGGCAGAGTGAGGAATGAATGGCGGGCAGGAAAAGTCTCTTGCGCTTTGCGTGAGCGCTTTTTTCTCCGGGTCTTCCATAACTCCAGCCGGCGCGGCTGGCCTTTTCTCTTGAAGGCCGTGCACTCGTTCTGAAAAATACAGCCAAAACACAAGAAGAAGCTTCCAGCTTGACAGGTTAAGCGTAGGATATTTAGTGGCGTATCACGCACAGTCTGAGGCATTCTTCCGAATGAGTTTTTTCGACGTTCTTTTTGGCAAGCCACTTGCTTCGAGCAACGAACACAATGAGCACATCGGTGTAGCGACGGGCATTCCCATTTTCGGCCTGGACGGCCTTACAAGCGCAGCCTATGGCCCGGAAGCAGCGATGACACTGCTTATTCCGCTTGGCTTGTGGGGCGTCAATCACTACCTGCTTCCCATTTTCGGCGCCATCCTGGCGCTGCTGGTCATCCTCTACTTCAGCTATCGGCAAACCATCGTTGCTTACCCCAACGGCGGCGGTTCGTTCACCGTAGCCAGCGAGAACCTGGGCGACCACGCCGGTCTGCTGGCGGCAGCGGCGCTGATGATCGACTACATCCTGACGGCGGCGGTGGGTATTTCCGCCGGTGTTACCGCCCTGGTCAGCGAAGTCCCAAGCCTGCAGCCGCATCAACTGTCGTTGTGCCTGCTGATCCTGGCCATTATCGCGATTGTGAATATGCGCGGCGTCAAGGAATCGGGCCTCGCGTTCATGCTGCCGACGGTCGTGTTTGTGGGGACGCTGCTGCTGACGATTGCTGTTGGCATGTATCACGCGCTGATGACTCCGGGACATCATCCTATACCCCTTGCGCTGCCGCCTCCACAGGTGTCGAAACCGGTGCAACTGATGGGGATTTGGCTGCTGCTGAAGACCTTCTCCAACGGCTGCGCGGCGATGACGGGGGTCGAAGCCGTGTCGAACGGCACTACCGCGTTCCGCGAGCCGCGCGCCAAGAATGCCAACCGTACCCTGACCATCATCATCATCATTCTCATCGTGCTGCTGTATGGCCTCTCGTACGTTGCCAAAGCCTACGGCGTCACCGCCATGGACCCCGACGCGGTCAACTATCAGAGCGTGTTGTCGATTGAGGTAGCTGCAGTGTTCGGGCGTGGATGGTTCTACTTCCTCACCATGACCGGTGTGCTGGCTGCGCTCTCGTTCAGCGCCAACACTGCATTCACCGGCTTTCCCCACCTGGCGCGCGCGATTGCGGTCAGGGACTATCTGCCCCACGTCTTCATCCTGAAGGGCCGGCGGCTGTTGTTCTCTCACGGCATCTATGCGCTGACGGGATTTACCGCGATCATCCTGATCATCTTCGACGGCGTCACTCTGAAGTTGATTCCGCTGTATGCCATCGGAGCGTTCCTGGCGTTTACGCTGAGCCAGGCCGGCATGGTGAAGCATTGGATGCATGAGCCCGATGCGCCTCACCGCGGCATCAAGATGTTCCTCAACGGACTGGGTGCGATCGCCACCGGCATAACCCTGCTGGTGATTCTCGCAACCAAGTTCCTGTCGGGCGCGTGGGTGACGGCCATCCTGGTGCCGATACTCATTCTCATCATGATCATGGTCAAGCGTCACTACGTCCGCGTGAAGCGCGAGACGGCCGACCCGACGCCGCTGCGGCTTACGGGACTCGAACAGCCGATCGTGGTCATCCCCATGGCGCGCTGGGATAAGATCACCGAGAAGGCGATGCGCTTCGGCATGACCATGAGCAACGAGGTCAAAGTGCTGCACGTTGACTCCGACGATGCGGACGCGCTGGGATGCGTGTGGGACACGTTCGTGCTCGCGCCGATTCACGAAGCTAAAATGGCCGAGCCTGAACTGGTGACCGTGAAGAGCAACTATCGCACCGTGCTGTCGCCGCTGATGGACTACGTCCTGAAGCTCGAAGAGGACAATCCTGGACGCAAGATTGCCGTGCTGCTGCCGGAGCTTGTCGTGCGCCACTGGTGGGAAAACCTGCTGCATAACCAGCGCGTGCAGTTGTTGAAGCTTCTACTGCTGTTGAAGGGCAATCAGCGGATCGTGGTGGTGAATATTCCGTGGTATTTGTAGGCGGGTGACGTGCCGATGGCCCAGACTGGTATGTCGTCGGGCCGTTGGCCCCTACAGGTGTGCTGCGGCGCAATTGTTGGGCTGACCCTTCTTCGCCGCGTGTTTGCGGTTATGTTGCACGGGTGAGTGTGTGTCGCTCCTAGCGACAGCAGATCCTTCGCTGCGCTACGGAATGACAACCAAGAGGTGGCTGCGAGGCGGCAAGTCGACGCCTGATACTTGTTGCAATCTATTTCGCGCGATCGGTAACTCGTCACTCATCTCTCTGCGCGGAGCGCCTCTCCGCGTATCCTAGATAGGTGAGTACTCAAACTATCCGCATCGGCTCGCGCGGTTCTCAACTCGCGCTCTGGCAAGCCAACCACATCGCCGCGGAACTCCGCGCGCACGGCCACGCTGTCGAAATCGAAGTCATACGCACCATGGGCGACCGCATGCAGGACCCCGCGTTCGTCGCGCCTGCTACCTTCCCCGATGGCTCGCCGCTCGATGCCAAGGGCATCTTCATCAAGGAAATCGAAGAGGCCCTCGCCGCCGGCCGCATCGACCTCGCCGTTCACTCGTTGAAAGACCTGCCCACGGAACTGGACCCGCGCTTCACGCTCGCCGCGATCCCTCCGCGTGCCGACGCCCGCGATGCTTTTGTCTGCGAAAACTTCTGGGGACTGCACACGCTGCCGCTCCATTCGAGCATCGGCACGACCAGCCCTCGCCGCCAGGCGATGTTGCTGGCGTTGAGGCCCGATCTTCGCTTCGTCGAAATGCGCGGCAACATCGACACGCGCCTGCGCAAGTGGGAGGCCGGCGAAGCCGACGCTCTGGTGCTTGCCTGCGCCGGTCTCGACCGCCTGGGCCGCACCGAAAACGTCCACCAGAGATTTTCCGTCGACGAACTAACGCCGGCCCCAGGCCAGGGCGCTCTCGCCCTCGAAACCCGCTCGTCGCACCACGCGCTCGACACCGACGACCCTTCGCGGGACCCCGCGATTTATGCGGCCATCCGCGCGATGAACTGCGCGAGCGCAGAGTTCGCTACACAGGCGGAACGCCACGTGCTCGCGGCACTCGGTGGTGGGTGTCAACTGCCTCTTGGTGCGTATTGTCATGAGGTCGATGGACAGTGGCATCTTCACACGCAGGTCGCCGCGCCGGATGGTGAAGAAGTTGCCCACGTTATAGAGCGGGCGCCAGTTGGGATTTCTGCCGAAGAGTTGGGGCAACGGGCTGCTGCCGCATTGGAAGAACGCGGAGCGATGGCGCTACTGTGAGTTGGGTGGGAGATGTGGTGAGTTCGGCGTTCGTTCCACAGCTCTGAGGGCTGAAGGCCCGACGATATACCAGCCAACTCGATAACGCCCTACTTCGGCAGAATGCTCTACTTCACCAGCACAGCCTGCCCGGCGTGGAACGATGCATGGTTCGTGCGGCTCAGGAAAACCGCCAGCCGGTTCCGCGATGGGTCCTTCGCGAAGTCTTCATCGGACACTTGCGTATGCTTCTGCAGCCACTGTTCTGCGGTCAGCGCTTGGACGGCGGCGGTCAGCTTTGCGTTGACTTCACTCCATGCACTCTTCAGCTCATCGGCGGACATCGGATCGGGAAGTGTGCCGTCGGGGTTGGTGACGTATGGCTCGTCGAGCTGCGGATATAGCCGCTCGCCCAGGCCCAGCAGCAGAAACATGCGATCGTGCACCGCGGTCAAATGCCCTACGAGATAGTACAGCCGGTTCTTCCCGGGAGCCACCTGCCGCTGCAATTGCTCTTCGCCGAGTTGCTGGATGCCCTTGTCCAGGCGGCCAATCACAATCTTCCACGAGCTGACCACAGAGTTCACCAGCATTTCTTCGTTCGTCATATCGACCCGTTCTCCAAATAGATTTTCGCAGCGCAGCACTTTGATGCCTGTCGAATTGTCAGGATGCGAGTTTTTCTCACGTATGCTGCGTCGAACTCGCAGCGGCATAAAGACCCGCCACCATCGGAGTGTGAAACCGGCGTCGCCTGTATCGCCGCGCGTACGAACTTGTTGGAGACGAGCCGAACGAGTCAAGGGTTCCAGAAGTACACGGCAAACGACAAAAGGGCCGCCGATGATGAGGCAGCCCTTCGTCACTCGTCTTCCCGGTTCTTATTCTGCTTTTGAGCTGCTGTTGTCTTCAACTTCCAGCAGCGGTCCTGGAATTGGTGCGGCGACCGCTCTCATCCCGTCCGCCCGGGCGTCGAAACGCTGGCGAGCAGTTTGAAACTCGCTCGCACTTTTGGCGACCCATGACCGCAGCGGTTCCAGGTGCCGCATCAGCTCCGCTCCCAGCGGCGTAATCGCATACTCCACGCGCGGCGGCACCTCCATATACATCTGCCGCGTCACCAATCCATCGCGCTCAAGTTGCCGCAGTGTCTTGGTGAGGGCCGCTTGCGTAATGCCGCCCACCTGTTCCATCAGGCGTGTATACCGGATTGGTGCGTTGGCATCGACAAGCACGCTCATCGTCCAGAGCGAAAACTTGTCCAGAAGACTCGCCACCAACTCGCGAGGCACGTCCTCCGTTGTCCCTAAAGGACTTGTAGATCTATGATGTGTCATCGTGGACCTCTCTGACTCGTTGACACAGAAAACTTCTTGCGTGCTTCTACGTTGTATACACCCGCGCGCTGCCGTCCGCACCTGTACATTTTGGCAGGTACTAGTACCCTTGCTCTATGCGCCATCGCACTTAGTGGCGGCGACCGCTCAAAAGGCCGCCGGTCTGCTCGCCGATGCGTTTATTGTGTGACCTGTATTTGAGCCTCTGTACACTCGCTAAAGCTTGTCGAGCATCTTCCATCCCGAACTTCACCCCGTCTTCGAGGCCCTCGGGTACGTCGGCGGTTATCTCGCCTACCGATATATGCGCGACCGTCAGGGCGACGCGCTCACCGACGAGCGCCGCTGGCTGGTGATCGCCACCACAGCCGTCGGCGCGCTGGCCGGCAGCCGCATCCTTGGCTTGCTGGAGCAGGCCCCGCGTGACGGCTGGCACTGGGACCAGCTCCTGGTCCCCGGCGGTAAGACGATCGTCGGCGGCCTGCTGGGCGGCTGGCTGGCCGTCGAAATCGTGAAGCGCTGCATCGGCATTCGCTCCCGCACTGGCGACCTCTTCGCCGTCCCACTCTGTATCGGAATCGCCATTGGCCGCCTTGGCTGCTTCTGCGCCGGGCTGGCAGACGACACCTACGGTACGCCCACGACGCTTCCCTGGGGTGTCAACTTCGGCGATGGGATCCCGCGTCATCCGACGCAGCTTTACGAGTTTCTGTTCCTTGCGATTCTCGGCTTCGTTCTCTTTCGCTGGAACGCGAAACCGCATACGAACGGCGTGATCTTTCGCGCCTTTATGACGGCGTATCTTGGATGGCGGCTGTTGATCGACTTTATCAAGCCGCAGCCGCTGGTCCACGGCCTCAATGTGATCCAATGGGCGTGCGTCGCGGGACTGCTTGCGCTGGCTATCGGAGAACTGTCGGGTCTACGGGAGGAGCAGGATGTTCGATCAGCTTGAGACGGGACGGTCACGCCTTTCCGCTCCCATGACGCTCATGGCGATGTCGGTCATCGGCCTGTTTGTCACTTGCATCATTTGTGTCATCTCAGCAACTGGTCAGGGAGACTTTATTGGTCTCTACTCCAAGCTCGGAGTGATCGCGCTGGAGGTTTCCGCTCTCGGCGTGGGAGCTTCCGTGTTGTGGCTTGTTGCAAGAATCATCAGAGCGGTGCGCAGTTGATGGAGGGACGATGCCGGACGAAACTAAACCGAAGTCACGCCTGAGCGCACCCGCAAAGCTGATCGGCGGCTCCGCGCTCGCGGTGCTGCTCAGCATTGGCCTGTGCAGCGTGGGCCACTTCAATCTGGAAGGCCAGTCATCGTCTCTCGCAAATGTCGGAGTTTTTCTGTTCTTTGCAGGAATTTTCAGCGGATTCGTGGGCCTCATCTGGCTCATTATCGCTGCGATATTGCCACGAAACCGATAAGCCTGTTTCAAGATTCCGCAGTGCCCATGAAGGAGAATTCTCATGTTCGACCAGCCACCGGAGAGGGGCAAGATCAGGCTTACATCGCGACTCAAACTGTTTGTGGCCAGTATCTGTGGCCTCCTCCTGAGTATGGGTTTATGCGGCATAGACGCTCATCTACATCCGGGCGCCGAGCTTGGCGGGGGCGTACTGGCCGTCTTTGGCGCAATCCTTTTGGTGTGCTCGGCGCTTGCTCTGGCCGCAAGTATCGTTATTTTCATCGTTCAAGGCATCATCTACGCCTTTAGGAACAAATAGGTTCGAAAACCCATGGCCAAGACCCGCGACTACATCTTCTACGACACTGCCGTTTCCATCTGCACGACGTGCTTCCGCCGCATCGACGCGAAGATCGTCTTCGAAGACGACAAGGTTTTCATGCTCAAGCGCTGTCCCGAGCATGGCTTCGAGCGCGTGCTGATGGCCGACGATGTCGACTACTACCGCCGCTGCCGCGAGGTCTTTATCAAGCCGCCGGAGATGCCCGACCACTACAACACGCCCGTCAAATACGGTTGCCCGTACGACTGCGGTCTCTGTCCTGACCACGAGCAGCACTCCTGCCTGACGCTGCTCGAAATCTGCGACGCGTGCAATCTGAGCTGCCCCATCTGCTACGCCGAAAGCGGGCCGCACCGCACGACCTACAAGCCGCTCGACCAGATCGAACGTATGCTCGACGCTATTGTCGGCAACGAAATCGAGCCCGACGTGGTGCAGATTTCCGGCGGTGAGCCGACCATTCATCCCGACTTCTTCGCCATACTCGACGCCGCCAAGCGCCGCCCCATCAAGCACCTCATGGTCAACACCAACGGCGTTCGTCTCGCGACCGAAGAAGGCTTCGCGGAACGCCTGGCGACGTACATGCCGCAGTTCGAGCTCTATCTCCAGTTCGACTCGCAACGCCGCGATCCGCTGATGCAACTGCGCGGCGCCGACCTCCGCAGCATTCGTACGAAAGCCCTTGAAAAGCTCAACGCGTTGAACATCTCCACCACGCTTGTGGTGACGGTCGAGCGTGGCGTGAACGATGATGAAATGGGCTCCATCATTGAGTTCGCGCTGCAACAACCGTGCTGCCGCGGCGTTACCTTTCAGCCCGTGCAGCAGGCCGGCCGCCTGCAAGGGTATGACCCCGCGGTCCACCGCCTCACACTCACGGAGGTCCGCCGCCGGATACTGGAACAGACCGACGTCTTCAAGCCCGAAGACCTCATCCCCGTCCCGTGTCATCCTGACTCGCTCGCCATGGCCTACGCGATGAAGCTTGGCGGAAAAGTCGTTCCGCTCACCGGCATGATCGATCCCGACGTGCTGATCAACGGCGGCCGCAACACCATCATCTACGAGCGCGACCCCGCCATCCGCGACCACATCTTCAAACTCTTCTCGACCAACCACTCGCCGCAATCGCAGGCGTCGACGCTGCGCGAGCTGCTCTGTTGCCTGCCGCAGGTACTCGCGCCGAAAAGCCTGGGCTACGACAATCTTTTTCGCATCCTGATCGTTCAGTTCATCGACGCGCAGACCTTCGATCTTCGCTCCATCAAGAAGACCTGCATCCACATCGCGCACCCCGACGCAAAACGGCTGGTCCCGTTCGACACCTACAACATGTTCTATCGTGATGGTCTCGAAGAAAGCCGGCTCAATCCGCTGCGCGAGCGCACGCTGGCGACGATTTAAAAACAACGCAAGGAGCAGGGAACCAACTTTCCGCGCTCGCCGTATCTCCTTCCAAAAGGAGAAAGAACACATGCAACCCTTGAAGACCTTCCATGTTTTTGGAGACCCTGTCGACGTCCTCACTGCAGCATCTCAAACCAATCGCACCATGAGCGCGATCACCCAGACCTGCCAGCCTGGCGGAGGTCCGCCGCCGCACTGGCACGACCGCGAAGATGAGTTCTTCATGGTGTTGGAGGGGCAGTTCGAAATTTTCAATGGCAGCACCTGGACCACGCTCACCGCAGGCGAAACTACATTCGCACTTCGCGGCCAGGTACACACCTTCCGCAACAATGGCAATACAGTCGCCAAAATTCTCTGCGTATCCACCCCAGGTCAGCTCGATGAATACCTGGAGGCCATTTCACCGGTCGTCATGCCGCAGGATGCACCGCGTCTCTTCGAGATTTCCGACGCCTTCGGCATTCACTTCGTTGGCAATGAGGCCGCGGCCGCCGCATAAATTTCAGATCACCGGCCCACCTCAACCGCGAAAAAGCAGGGCGAAGATGGATCACCCGGATGTGGTCCATCCGCCTCCTCGCAATTCGGGCGTCAACCACCTATCCATCGATGTAAACTCACCGCATGACATCAGGCATTCGTCGAGTGGGCCTTCTTTCATGCGTCCTCTTCCTTCTTGCTTCTCTTCGTGCGTTTGCAGATGCTGGGGTCTTCTCCGGAAATGGACAGAGTCTTCACCAGATCACCTCAAAGACCATCCAGCTAAAGAGTATCGAGGTGGTGATCGTCCCGGGTCGCGGTCCATTTCTCTTCGATGGCGGTGTCCGCGGCATGGATCGCGCGGAATATGTCTGCAAATTTGTTCTCCACAATCTTTCCGATAAGCCTGAAGATATTCAGGTCGGCTTTCCCATTGACTCTCAGTTTGCCCGGGGAGATGTCGCCAAATCAGCTGAAGAAGCTGCGGCGCTGTCTGGTCAATGGGTCTCCGAGTATGCTTTTATCGCTCGAGACGATAGCGCTACGTATCACGTAGATTTCATCCATCGCAAACCGGAAAAAGGTCCAGGCGAGTTCTCTTCGCTTTTTGTCTGGAAGATGCGTTTTGATCCCGGACAAACTAGGACACTCTCCGTCTCCTATCACATACCTATCAGCATGGGCCTATCGTCCACCGGCAAGGATGAGAACGGTTCCGGCTCATGGTCGCAGGACTTTGCTCCCGAACAATTCGACCTGGCCATGATGGAGCGTATCGGCTACATCACATCGACGGGATCATCCTGGGCCGGCAATGTGGAAAAGGCCACTTTCACCGTCATCACCCAGCCCTTTGAGAGTTACCTTAGCCAGCGTGGAGTGATTGAAAAGACTTCGGAGTCGATCGCCGCTTCTAAGGATCTGCCAGATCCTTTTCCCGCTCATCATCCATGGTGGTTCCGAACAATCGACACGCCAGACGGCAAACCCATCAACGGAGGTTTCCAGTGGAGCTACTCCGACTACAAACCGAAAGACACCATCGTTGTCAGTTATTACTTCACGTTGTTTCCGCAGCGCCCCGAGGAAACTGGCAGCTTTCTGAATCACTTCATGGCCAGTCTTCAGCCTCCACAGAAGCCCGCTGCCATGCTGACGCGTCTTCGAGAGGTGATGCTCGCCACTTACGGTAAGCAGCCCACCGACCCGTCCACACGGGCCTTTGTCGAGCACCAACTTTGGTATAAACCCCGCGCAGACTTCGCCGTGTCATCCCTCACACCGGATCAGAAATCCATCCTCGCGACGATAGACGCCCGCCTTAGGAAACTGTCTGGGAATTGAAGGAGCAGGACCCATCTCATTCCTCTACAGCTTCGCCGCCTTCTTGCCCAAAGCGTCATCCCACAACCTGAAACCGCCCGTGATCGCATTGCTGTTCGCACCCACCACGACATGTGCGGGCAGGTCGTGCATAAACTTCGCATTGCCTCCGCCCAGCAGCACGTTGTCGCAGACCATCGCCGCACGCAGCAGCTCGATCACATCCAGCACCGACTTCCGCCACTTCTTCTTGCCGCGATGCGTCAGACCCGCGAGGCCAATGTACTCCTCGTACGTGCAGCCCTTCTTGTAAGGCAAGTGCGCCAGCTCCAGCGGCACCACCATGCCATCCATCACCATCGCCGACCCCAGACCCGTGCCCACGCCGAGGAACAACATCCTTCCACTCTTGTAGCCGCCCAGCGCCTGCATTGCCGCGTCGTTGATAAACCGCAGCGGCTTGCCGAAATGCTTTTCGTAGTCGAAATCGATCCACCCCTGCCCGAGGTTGTGCGGCTCCTTGATCGGCCGATGGTTGACCACTGGCCCCGGATAGCCAACCGAAATCCTGTCATACTTCCATGTCTTTGTCGCCTCCAGCACCTGGCGGCACATACTCTCCGCCGTCATCTCCAGGCCGGAAGGTATCTTGATGGGGACAGGGTTGTCCGTTGAGGCGACCTTCACATTCGTTCCACCGATATCGATAACCAGAATCTTCATGTCGGAAGAATGCTAGCAGCACTGGCCCTCAGTTCGCACTTTAGCGCGTGTATAACGGTAGACATCTCCGACGCCGTCGCCCATCCGAGGAACCATGTCCACCGAAGCCACTCCCGACTTCACCGCCATCAAGGTCAAACAGCAGGCCGCCTGGGCCACTGGAAACTACGCCGTTATCGGCAGCTCCATCCTTATCGTCCCGGAACTTCTCGTCGAAGCGATGGACATCCGCAGCGGATGGAACGTGCTCGACGTCGCGGCGGGCAACGGCAACGCCTCGCTTGCCGCCGCGCGCCGCTGGTGCAAGGTCACCTCCACCGACTACGTCCCGGACTTGCTGGAACGTGGCAAGGTTCGCGCGGCGGCCGATGGCTACACCATCGACTTCCAGGTCGCGGACGTCGAAAACCTTCCCTTCGGCGACAACGAATTCGACGCCGTCCTTTCCACCTTCGGCGTTATGTTCGCACCGGACCAGCCCCGCTCCGCCGCAGAAATGTTTCGCGTCTGCAAACCCGGCGGCAAGATCGGCCTTGCCAACTGGACGCCGCCCAGCTTTGTCGGCCAGATCTTCAAGACCATGGGGAAATACCTGCCGCCGCCCGTCGGCGTAAAACCTCCCTCAGTGTGGGGCACCGAAGACCGCCTCGACGAGCTTTTCCCGACCGCTTCCTCGATTGAAGCCAGGGCCCGCACGGTCGACTTCCGCTATCTCTCGCCGGCCCACTGGCTGGAAATTTTCCGCACCTACTATGGCCCGATGAACAAAGCCTTTGCGGCTCTCGACGCCGCGGGACAAGCCAACCTCGAAGCCGACCTGATGGCATTGATGGCTTCGATGAACCGCGCCGACGATGGCACGCTCGTATTGCCGGGCGAGTACCTCGAGGTCGTCATTACGAAGTGAGGCGGGCTGTGCATGCCAGGTGACGCCGGCGTCGATACAATAGGACGGAAGCAATTTATCCCCGAGGGAACCATGGCCGTACTTACCGACGCGATCAACATCAAGCGCAAATCATTTTTCGAGTTTGAAAACGTTCCTTACTCCTGCCTGGATAAGGAGATCTCCACCCCCACCGCGCGCGGCGGTCAGACCCTAGTCCGCCTCAAGATGCGCAACATGCTCACCAACGCCGTGATCGATAAGACCTTCAAGGCCGGCGACAAGTTCAAGGAGCCCGACCTCGAAAAGGTCCCTGCCTCTTACCTCTACAGCGACTCCGACGGTTCGTACTTCCTCGACCAGGAAAGCTTCGAGACCCTTTCGCTCAGCGAAGACAAAGTCGGCGACGCGCTCGACATGCTGCTCGAAGGCACCATCGTCCAGATCGAGAAATTCAACGGCAACCCCATCGGCCTGGAACTGCCGATGCACGTCGAGTTGACCATCACCTACACCGAGCCGGCAGTGCGTGGCGATACGTCGAGCGGCAGCGTGACCAAGGCCGCGAAGCTCGAGACTGGCGCGGAAATCCGCGTGCCGCTCTTCGTCAAGGAAGGCGAAAAGATCAAGATCACGACAGAAACAAGGGAGTTCTACGGCCGCGTCTAAGCTTTTGCAGCAAAGGTAAGTAGCAAAGCAACAGCCCGGCAATTGCCGGGCTGTTTGCTTCATTCGACCTGACGAGAGAAACCTACTCCCCGTAGGGCACCCAGATATTCTTGATCTGCGTTGCATGACGCAGGAAGAACCGTCCCTCGGCCTGCGCCGGATCGAACCAGTCGATCTGCCTGCCCTCGTTGGTCCACACCTGCTTCAGGTTTCCGATAGAGCCGAGCTTCACCATCGCGCTCGCAACCTCATCGCGGAAGCTCCAGATGGCGTCGATGTCGTCGTGCTCAGCCAGCGTCTTGCCCAACTCACTGGCTTTGCCCGCGACGATGTTCACGACACCGCCCGGCAGATCGCTGGTATCGAACACCTGGTAGAGGTCACCCATCAACGTCGCACAGCGCTCGCTCGGCACGGCGACAACCGTGTTGCCCATCGCAATCGCCGGCAGCACCAACGACAGGAAACCCAGCAGCGGTGCATCATCCGGACATAAAATTGCGACCGTGCCCACAGCTTCCTTCATCGCCAGCGTCACCATCCGGAACGGCGGGTTGTGCACCGAGCCCTCGTACTTATCGCACCACGCCGCGTAGCTGAACGCCCGCTCGACGCCGTAGTCGAACTCGATTGCCGCTTGCTCCTGGCCGACGAACGCGGCGAGTTTCTGCACGATCTCCGCGCGCCGCTGCACCATGTTCTCGGCGATGAAGTACAGCACCTGCGCGCGTCCATGGGCTGTATTCTTGCCCCACTTTGCAGCCGCGCGCGCTGCTTCGACCGCGTTGCGAATGTCCTTGCGATTGCCCAGCGGTGCCTCGCCCACCAGGTCGCCATTCGCAGCGTACACCGGGAAGCTGTAGCCGGAGTCTGGCCGCGCCTGCTTGCCCCCGATGTACTGCTTCACCGTGCGGTCGATGAAGTATCCGACCGAGGCACCGCGCTCCTCGTCGAAGCCTTCGGCCTCTTCGACCACCGGCTCGGGAAGGGAAGCGACCGGCTTTGCCTTCAGCTCATCATGCAGCCATGCCGGCTCAAGGTATTCGTACATACCTTCCTTGCCGCCCTCGCGCCCGTAGCCCGACTCGCGATATCCGCCGAAGCCGCAGGCCGCGTCGAAGAGGTTCGTGCCGTTCACCCACACCACGCCGGCCTTCACCTGCGCCGCTACATCGAGCGCAACATTGATGTTCTCGCTCCACACACACGCGGCGAGACCGTACGTTGTATTGTTGGCCAACTCGACTGCTTCAGCCGGTGTGCGGAAGGTCATCGCCACCAGCACTGGCCCAAAGATTTCTTCCTGCGCGACCGTCGAAGCGGGAGATACGCCGGTCAACAGCGTCGGTTTCAGGAACAGACCTTTCGCCGGCATATCAATATCCGGTTGCCAGCACGTCGCGCCTTCCTGAACGCCAATCTCGACGAGCGACTTGATGCGGTCGTACTGCACCTGGTCGACAATTGCGCCGATATCGATTGCCTTATCCAGCGGCGACCCCACGCGCAGTGACTCCATGCGCACGCGAATCTTCTCGTACAGTTTTTCCGCGACGCGTTCCTGCACCAGCAGCCGCGAACCGGCGCAACACACCTGCCCCTGGTTGAACCAGATGCCGTCGACCAGGCCTTCCACGGCCGAATCGAGGTCGGCATCGTCGAACACGATGAACGGAGACTTGCCGCCAAGTTCCAGCGAGAGTTTCTTGGTCGTCTTCGCGGTCGCCTTGCGAATGATGCGCCCGACTTCGGTAGAACCGGTAAACGCAATCTTGTCGATGTCCGCGTGCTCGACAATCGCCGCACCGGTCTTGCCGTCGCCGTTGATGACGTTCAGCACACCCTTGGGCAGGCCGATTTCGTGCGCAATCTCTGCGAGCATGATCGCCGACATCGGCGTGAACTCCGCCGGCTTGATGACCACGGTATTGCCTGCGGCGAGTGCGGGAGCGACCTTCCACGCAAACATCAGCAGCGGAAAATTCCACGGGATAATCTGCCCGACAACACCGACCGGGCTGTAGCCGGGAAACTCTTCGTCGCGTAGCTGCGCCCACCCGGCGTGGTGATAGAAGTGCCGCGCTACGAGCGGAATATCGATATCGCGCGACTCGCGAATCGATTTGCCATTGTCCATGGTCTCCAGCACGGCGAGCCGTCGCGAGTGCTTCTGCACCTGCCGAGCAAACGCGTACAGATACCGCGCACGCTGATGCCCCGTCAGCGCCTGCCAGGCAGGTAGTGCAGCGCGTGCCGCCTTCACCGCACGGTCTACATCGGCTGCATCGGCTGTCGCGACCTTCGCAATCACATCGCCGGTCGCCGGGTTCCGCGTTTCAAAGCTCGCGCTGCCGACTTTCGTCCACGCCCCATCGATGTAGTGGCCGAAGGTGCGCTTGTGCGCATCGAGCCACTTGATTACTTCACTCGCATCTTCGGGCGCCGGTCCATATTCCATGCTGTAAAACTTCTCCACGATGCTGCTTGCCATAGTTCAACTCCTCACTCACCTAAAACACTGTCACCCTGAACACATTGTCATCCTGAGCTGCGAGATTCGCGTACTTTGCGAATCTCGCAGCCGAAGGATCTGCTTGCTGCTGACGTCGCCATAACAGCAAGCTCTTTCAGCCACGTTTCTCATGATCTGCGGAATCTCCATCTTCAATCCGCGCCAAGATCGTTTTGAAAGCTCGCGAAATATCTCACCTCATCTGCTCCAACCTGCAACTGGTCGGTCACAATCTGCACCAGCTTCGCCCAAACCGCATCCCGGTCCCAAGCTTCTTTCGACATACCCAAACGGGGCATCAACGTTCGACCAACCGGCCTCGGAACATCCGGCCCCCAGGGCAATTGCAGCTGCTCACAAATCAGCTCAAACAAATCGCCGACCGTCTTCATCCGCTCCAGCCGCCAATCCTCCAGCTTAACGTCGAACTCCTTCTCACACTCCAGCACCAACTCAACGATATCGAGACCCATGTCAATCCTTTACGCCATCAGCCCTCTACCTTCAAGTTGTAAAGCTTTTCCACATTCTGCTTGCCATATTGACTCCGTGTTCTAACCGCAAAAATTATCCGGATACACGACACCAGCTTCTGCGTCTGCTAATGCCCTCCGGCTGCTTTCCACATACTGCCGCGCTTTAGCAATATCCAGCCCTTGTCTAACTGCCACCAATAAGGCGATCGCGATGAAAGGCAATGGAAACGTCATCGGATTTGCCTGGCGCTTCGGTGAATCCTTCGTTACGAAAAGCAGAATTGTCATTACGACGATGGTCAATGAAATGTAGCTGATCGCTTTCCGTTTCGTCCGAACAAGCAGCTGTTCCGCGTCGCGGAGATGCCAGCGTTCCGGCTCGACGTCAATGGTCGACTTTGGCGCTAGAGTGCTCATGCAATCCAATCCCGATTCAGCAGAACGTCTTTCAGCACCGGTCCATATTCCGTGTTGTAAAGATTCTCCACTCTGCTCGCCATAGTCAAATTCCTCACTACCTAAACATCGTCATCCTGAGCGGAGAGATTCGCGTACCCTTTGCGAATCTCGCAGTCGAAGGACCTGCTTGCTGTTTACGTCGCCACTACAACAAGCGCTTTCCAGCCACGAGTTGGTCTTACTTTTCTTAGACAATTTCTCGTAAGAGAAATTTGCCATTCCGAGCTGATCCCAGCGGACCACGCTCTCGCTTGACCGAAATTACCGCACTGACGAATGCGACCGACGCACCCCAACCCACGAACAGCTTCTCGTTGATCGTCAGAGCCCGTTGCCCATCCAAGTATTTGAGCAGTTCGATATGCGCTACGACGAGACACGATAAAACCACTGGGTAGATTTTAGGAGCCGTTCTCATACAGACGACTCTCGCAATGAGCGAGGTGAAGAGATAGCCGCTAAAAATAAAATTCATGAACGCAGCACACATCACCACAAAGCAAACAAGAATTAAGGCGTAGGCATATTGGAAAAAGCCGCCTTGAGTACCGTCATGTCGAAGATCCGATACCGCGCACGCTGCCATAAGCACACCGTAACTGGCCGCTAAGACGAGCAATTCAATCGCCCAGGGATTGGTCGTTCCAATAACTCGCCAAATGGTCGCACGAATTCGGCTGAGTTCACTCTTCTTGGTCGCTATTGCGGAATCGATCATCAAATCACTATCCTTGTTTCCGCCTCTACGCAATCGGGTGCCGATACGCCGCCGAATACCTTCCACTCACATGGTGCTCCAACTGCCGCTCGATATCCGCGAGCATCGAACTGGCCCCATACCGGAACAGCGTCGGTTCAAGCCATGGCCTGCCCAGTTCATCCTTCATCAGTGCCATCCAGTCGAGCGCCTGTTTCGCCGTCTTGATGCCGCCCGCCGGCTTATAGCCAACCGACATGCCTGTCCGCTCCGCGTACTCGCGAATCGCCCGCACCATCACCAGCGAAACCGGCAGCGTCGCGTTTACGGCTTCCTTGCCCGTCGATGTCTTGATAAAGTCGCTGCCGGCCATCATCGCCACCCAGCTTGCGCGCGCCACGTTGCGCAGCGTCAGCAAATCGCCGGTGCCGAGGATCGCCTTCATGTGCGCCGCTCCGCAGGCCTCTTTGAACGCCGCAACTTCGTCATACAGAGCGTTCCATTCACCGTTGAACACATGTGCGCGCGTGATGACGATATCGATCTCGCTCGCCCCAGCCTCGACGCTGCGCTTGATCTCCTCAACGCGCTCCGCCAGCGGCGACAATCCAGCAGGGAAGCCCGTCGACACGGCCGCCACGGGTATACCCGACCCCTCCAGCGCTTTCACCGCTGTTTCCACAAACGCATGGTACACACACACCGCGCCAGTGGTCAGGTGTAACTCTTCAATTCCCAGCGCCTTCACCAGATGGTCCTGCAACGGACGCCGCGCTTTTGCGCACAGCCGCTTTACGCGCTCGGCAGAGTCATCGCCCGAAAGCGTCGTCAAATCCATGCAAGCGATCGCGCGCAGCAGCCATGCTGCCTGCCAGTCTTTCTTCACGCTTCGCCGCGTGCCTATGGTTGCAGCGCGGCGCTCCACTGCCGAAGTGTTGA